>Ga0326728_10001013_pt1 | contig 102489 bp, 126 predicted proteins | sample MB3enrmetagenome_FD_207602 | JGI IMG/M metagenome (GOLD analysis project Ga0326728, IMG submission 207602) | Lab enriched peat soil microbial communities from McLean, Ithaca, NY, United States - MB31MN | ecosystem: Environmental > Terrestrial > Soil > Wetlands > Peat | place: USA: New York... | reverse complement strand
ACGTCGGTCCAGTGACTATCAGATCCTCGGCGAGGGAAAGGAACCTGTTGGAATCGTTTTCGGAAAGGTGGCGCTCAGGGTCGAGACCCTGCGAGCGGCCGGAGGGGGCTCGTCTCGAAAATACAGTATGCCAACGCCAAAAGGAAGGTGGCAGCTATCACACTGGTACTGAGCATGGGCCCTAGAGGCGCGCAAGAACAACTGGCGCTCATTACGCTCGCGCGCCATCTGGTAGCCAGGTGTAAGTCTTCGGGATCGAGTCAGCCGGCCCCTTGACCTGTTTCCGATGCAGTTTCTCGGACACCTCGCCATCCCTCCTGTGGCCGGAAATGCAAGTTCATCCCCGCCCGCCGGACCAAATCAAAACGATCGAGACTGACTGGCAAAACCTCAGCCTGCATCATTCACGGAAAAGATGGTCCCGCGTCAATCTCCAAGCTGCCGAAACCTCCATATGGCTCCACGGTGTGGCCGAGGCGCAACCGGACGGTAGTTTCCGAGTGCTCCGACGATGCTAGAGTTGGAGTGCGTCGGTCAACACTGATACGGTATTACTCGCAATCAACCCCGGCGATTGCTATGCCACCACAAACTTCCTCGATCAGAGTTTCGGAAGGACCAGGGAGTGTAGCTGGCGGTTCATGCCAAGGCGCGGTGCTCATTTGACGGGAAGCCGACTTTACAGGCCGAATCCCTAGGAACGGCGCTTTTCTTAGATGGGACCAATTATGACCATGGTATAATGACTATGATAAGGAGTCCGGAATGAAGACAATGGCAGCAGGTTCGTTCAAGGCACAATGCCTTGCCGTCATGGACGAGGTTCAAGCCAAGAGAGAGACCGTGGTGATCACTAAACACGGCAAGCCGGTGGCGAAGCTCGTCGCCGCCGACAAGGCTAGGGACGAGATTTACAATTTCCTCCGTGGCAAGGGTGCGGTTACAGGCGACGTCATTTCACCTGCAATCGAAGACTGGGGCAGCCTCAAGTGATTCTCGTCGACACACACGTGGTCGTCTGGCTGGCATTTGATCCAAGCCGGCTTTCCCGCAAGGCAACCTCCGCCATCGACAAGGCGCGTAAGAACGGAAACGGCCTAGCCATCTGCGATATCACGCTCTTGGAGTTGACAGCCCTGGTGAGCAAGGGACGTATCCATCTCGACATCAGCCTGGAAACTTTCCTCCGGGAAGTCGAAGCCCGATTCGTCGTCCTACCGATCACTGGCCGCGCCTGCGTGCTCGCGCTGGGACTTCCCGCAGCTTATCCCAAGGATCCAGCGGACCGTATTATCGGAGCTACTGCGCTGGCCGAACGGCTACCTCTACTTACGGCTGACCGCAAGATCCATCGGTCAAAAGCGCTTCCCATGATCTGGTGAGTGAAACCAGTCCGGGCGGCCTCTCCTGTCAAAGGGCTCGGGCTAAGCCTTTATTCAAGGTCAATCCGGACCGCCTCCACGTGGATGGCTTCCGGCTGCGCCTCCTCGGAAACCGCCGAGATTTCGCCTGCAAATTGTCCCAGCTTTGCGACCCCTGCGCGTGGCCGGCGTGGTAGCATGGTTTTGCCCAAGCCCGCACAGCCGGAACGCTTGTTTATGCGGTAAAAATCGCCTGAAAGGCGAACTGCTTGACATAAACAATAAGTGTATGATATCTTACGCATCAATAATCGCCCCATAGGCAAACTGGTGACTGCAAAAAATAACTCGTTGAAAACGGTCGGCACAAAGACGGCACCCCTTCTGAATGCGCTCTATGATCGCGCTCAGACTATCTTCACTCTGGCTGATGTCGCAGAGATCACAGGCTTGCGTCCGGCATTGGCTAGCAGTCTCCTTTACAAAGCCGCCAAGCGCGGACTGGTTTCGCGGCTTAAGCGCGGTGTCTGGGTGTTAGTCCCGCCGGAGCTGGGGAGCGCCACCGAGTACGCCGGAAATCCCTATCTGGTCGCCCAAAGGCTCGTGGGCGACGCACCCAATTTCATCTCACACGCGTCGGCAATGGAGATTCATCGCATGGTCACCCAGGCGCAGTTCGTCATCTTCGCCTCGAGCACGAAACGTGTCCCGAGCCGGACGCTGAACGGAACCGAATTCCGCTTCGTTCTGATCAAGCCGGACCATTTCTTCGGTACGACAAAACACTGGGTAAGCAAACAGGAGTCTGTGGACATCAGCGACCTGGAGCGGACCATAATTGACGGACTCCGGCAGCCGGAGTATTGCGGAGGGGTTACGGAGGTCGCCAAAGGCCTCTGGATGCGGCACGCGGACATGCAGGCGGCCAAGCTCGTGGACTACGCCTTGCGTCTGCACGTCGGAGCAGTCACACGTCGCCTTGGATACCTGCTCGAGTTGTACAGGATCGCGCCGGAGCACCCAATATTAGAATTTTATGTTTTCCCATGGCTGTTTTATTGTAAATCCTGTTTCCCGCTTTTCAGGCCGCAGCCTTCTCCATGGACCACCTGACGCGTTCCGCCATGAATCCCGCAAACGGCCCGATGTCCGTGTCGATGCTGGCGCGGTCCAGCGCCGTGAGGTAGGCGGTGCGGTCCCCGACGCGGATGACCGTCCAGGGATATCCTCCTGAGGCGAGCATGGCGTTCATCAAGAAGCGTGCCAAGCGCCCGTTGCCGTCGGGATACGGGTGCACGTAGCCGAAAAGCCAGTGGCCGAGAACGGCACGCACGCCGGGCTCCGGCTCGTTCTCCAGCAAATCGAACAGGGCGGGCATCGCATCGCGCACCGCTTCCCAGCGCGGCGGCACGTAGCGCGACGTGCGCAGATAGACCGGGTCATTGCGGTAGCCGGCAAGAGCAGACGGCGCAATCAGACCCGCCCCCACGCAAGGCTGAAAGAGCTCTCGGTACCAGTCACGATGAGCAGTCCGGACCAGGCGGCCGGGATTTGCTCCGGCAATAATCTCGCCGACATTTGCCTTCACGACCTGAAAGGCCTGCCAGTAACCCCGCGCCGCCAGAGCGTCGCGGCTTTGCCGGTCCGCTTCATGCTTGCCCGGGTCCCAGTTGCCCGCCCTCACCCGCTCGATCAACTCCGGCGAAACGCTATAGCCTTCGATCGACAGCGAGTGGTAGGCATCGCTGCGATAGTTGTCCTCAACGAACTTCAGATAGGCATCTTTGTCTGCCGGAAGGCCGGGCGGCCCTGGAAAGACTTCGAGAACCTTTCCCCTCATCAACTCCCACATCGCCTGCATCCGCCCGACTATAGGCGAAACCGCTACGGGCGCCGGCGCAAGCGCGGCACGGCCCGCAAAAGGATCGGTCTGTCGCACGTCGTATCCGGCGGCCTTCATGGTCGCGACAATCTCGCCCGCGGCCTCGGGGCGGCCGATCCGGCGGAACGCCCCCGCCAGCCGGCCCGCAACGATTGAGTGTCCTCCGTCGAGAAGACGCCGGAGCAGTTCCGATGCGTCGTGCAGGCTCGCGAGCACGACCTGAGTTTCAATGGGATTGTTAACGAAGAATGCCTCTGAAACTCTAAGCATTGCCGCCACTGGAGAGAAGAGCCGCAGCCCCTCCCTCACCGTCAGATCCGCCGCAGGCGGCATCTGTGGCTGTTTGAGGTCATAGAGCGACGTGCCGAACAGCAGCGTGATGTTGTTGTTGGTGCCTTTGGGGCTGCGTATTATCACCTGTGCCGGAATAACAGTATTCTCCGCATGCAGGAGAAGCGACTGCTCGGGGGACAGGTACCACTCGTCCCCGAAGCGCGAGCCGCAGTAGCGCGTGCAAAATTCCCAGAAGGAGGCGTACCACGGCCTGCTATCTCCCTCGCGCGCGCCTGGAGTGGAGGAGATCAGCCATCCCTTTATGACCTCCTGAACGTAGCCGTGCTGGAGCAAACGTTCGCGATCGGTGCGGCTGAGTTCCTGCGATTGAAAGACACGCCGTCCGCCCTTCTGAAGGTCCCGAAGGGCTGTTAGGGACGCGGCAAGCTTTTCGTTCGGTGTGGCCATCGGGAACTTCCTCCGGAGGACTACAAGTCTATACTGTTGTTCAGTTACAAGTATATTATACCGAATCAATACAAGTCAATGATGACGTGTGAGCATAAGTCAATAACGTCTTCATTCTGGCTTGATAGCAAGACCCTAAAAAGGGCCGCTCCAGTGAGGGCGGCTACTTGAGAATTGCCTCCAGAGACGCGAGCCGCTCCTCCGGGGGCCCCCTCTCCAGCGCCTTGAGCAAAATTCCGGAAATATAGGCGCTGCGGAGCCGAACCTCTGCGACGATGGACTGGGCCAAAGTGACCTTCCGCTTAGAATCGGACCAGCGATAAGATGAGGTTTCTGTCATTTGAAGTTCGCGTCGGGAGCCTCTTAGCATAATCGTGAAAAGCAGTGGACGTGTAAGATGAGGTGTGTCCGGGACGGCGGAGGGATATGATAGACTTCAGTCGACGACGAGCAATGGGCGGGTTTCGATAATGATGCCGATTGCGTCGCGAGCCTCTACCCTGGCGAAGCTATGAATCGAGAGCCTTAACGGTCGGCGTCCGCGAAGGGCGCATCGGGGATCCATAGGGAATGCGACGTGTGGCCGAGAGACCTCGAAAGGCAAGTAGTGTCGTGCTCGCGACCATCTCCAGGACAATATCTCGGAAGTTAGCGGGCGAAACGAGAAGACCGAGCAGCGCAAACATGGCGTGTGGGGTGAGGGCCGACACTGGAAAAAGTCAATTGTCTCCAGCCTGATGTAGCCTTGGCGAACAGCAGCCAGCCTCCTACAAGGCGCGCCGTGAAACAACCATTTGACGAGTCTCCACAAATGGATATATATTACTCCATAGATGGAGGACTCTATGGCAACCATTCAGCCGCCGCCGATCGGTTTTTCAGCCGAGACGGTTGTAGACCTTTCCTGCAGAAAAACTCAGGAACGACTCAGCCGTTCGGCGGTCCCGGCGTTTTTCAAGCTTGCGGAGGCTTGGCAGCTGCGTGATGAATCGGCCCGACAGCTTTTGGGCTGGGTCTCGAATGGTGTCTTTTATCAAATGAAGAGCCGCCAAAAGAAAATTCTGGACCAAGACAAGCTGACGCGGATCTCTTTGCTCCTTGGGATCTTCAAGGCCCTGAACATCCTCTACAGCCGCAAGTTGGCCGATGCCTGGGTGAATTTGCCCAACTCAAATCCGATGTTTGAAGGAGAAGCGCCTCTGGCCTACATGATCAAAGGCGGAGTGCCCTCGCTGATGCGTGTTCGGCAATTGCTCGACGCGCGGCGAGGCGGCCGGTGATACCCAAGGTCACAACTATTCGGCAGGACGAGACCCACCGACTTATTCCCTCTCGCCATAGTGACGAAAACGTGTTGGCAAGGCTCGCCGGCACCGACCGTGGCCTCCAGAACCTATTCGAACTTGAGGGCGCCACCAGCGATCGATTGCTTGGTGAAGCAAACCTGCTGCCAGGAATCAGTGTTCACGAACTCCTGTTCGGTGTCGCCTATGCGCACATTGTGAACGCGGCATTCACCTATGCTCATCCCGCTGGCAGCCGCTTTAACGGCCCCGATCGCGGAGCTTGGTATGCGGCGTTTGAAATGGAAGCCGCCCAGGTGGAGGTCGCGTTCCACAAGGCTCAGGAACTGCTGGAGATCAATTGGCGCGAACCGGAGAGGTTCGTGTTCCAAGATTATCTCGCAGATTTTCGTGCGGACTTCCACGATATCCGTGGTGATGCGGACTATGCGAAGTGCCTAGACCCAAATAGCTACGCCACCTCGCAGAGGCTCGCTGAGGAATTGCTAGCTTCGGGATCGGCCGGCATTGTGTACCCGAGTGTTCGGCGTCCAGACAGCACATGTATCGCCTGCTTCCGACCCGCGCTCGTCACGAACGTGCGCCCGGGTCGAAGCGTAACGCTTACATTCCGCGACCCCCATTCGCCGCCCGTAATCGGCTCTGGGAACTGAGATCATCGAAAAAGGCCCGCCAGCAGCTCGACAAGGCAACGTAAAGCTCCGCTGTCGGCACCGACGTGTAAACCCAGCCCTGGTCGAAGCTGACCCCGGTTCGCCGCGGCTTTAAGCTGCGACCGCGCCCGATCACCAATACCATCCCGACGGCGACCATGGTGGGTGGGCTGGCGCAGATGGTGTCTTTGATCGCCAGTGAGCTGCCGAAGGCACGCCCGGCACTCGAGGCGCATCGGAGATCTTACCACCTCCCTTCGGGAGATCGCGGACGTCGGACTGCGGGGCGTCGATAGCTAGTGGGTATCGCGGCGCACCGGTTCGGCAGTCGGGAAGCCGTCGTCAGCCGCTCTCAGGGGAGTTCCTCGGCGAACCCGTACACCGGCGTTTCGATGGTCATGGTTGGGTTCTGAGAGTGGAGAATTACTCTCTGCAACTGTTCGACGGTAGTGGGCGAGAAAAACTGCTCGCCCGTTTCTTCATTCACGCGTGCCGGGACGTTATGCACGATGTAGAACTTTCCCTCACGCTCCAGGCTGTACGTCACCCGGCGCTCAACCAATCGTTCTTCTCGTACGTTCATGACGCTCTCCGAATCCTGAAATCTATCCAGCGTGCCGGATCAGGCTCGTAAATCGTAATCACCTTGATCAGGGGCCGGGACGGATAGCTGCATTCGTCAGCCGTTGCATCACGTATGAGGCGCGCCGCCCGATCGCCGTGTTACGCTCCAGCGCGAGCCTCTCCAGGAATTCCTGATGGCAGAAGATCCGATGAGGGGACCTCCCGGTTTCAAACATCTCGCCGAAACCGAGTCGTTGTTGGGTATCCATCAGTCGCAATCACCGACCCCTCATTCTAGCACTCGATCCAGGTTTAATGATTCAAATGCCAAGGCTAAAGCGCAACAGAGGCAGGCGGGTCGAGGAAATCATCGAACGCAGGTGAGCACGGGAAAGGGTACCTGACGCCGTTTCTCCCACACTTTGCCCGCTTCGCGCCTGCTCGGAAATCAACTTCTGCCACTTCCGTCGCGCTTGCCTGCTCCGTTCTCGCTGCCTCATCGGACCTGCCTCCCCACCAGCAAGCCACGATCCTACACTCCCCCACACTCCCCCACACTCCTGCAAGATGCGCTTCACATATCGCTCACGATATTCCCCTGGCAGACGCCTAACCAGCCGATCGATCAGCAGCAGGGTCTCCTCCGGCGTCGACTCCTCTGTCCGCCCCGCCAGGAAGTCGGCACAGATCATTTCCAAACAGTACCCCCGCGACCGCTCCGTCCCCACCATCCGCGAGGCTACAGATAGAACCCTTTCCATGACGGGCACCTGGCTCTCGAAGAGCTTGAAGTAAACCATCTCGTGGGCCTCGCACTTGAACTCTGCGGCGTAGTCCTTGGAACTAACCCCAAGAGCCACTACGCAGCCGCAAGAAGCCTTCATTAACTTTCAAGCCAGAATGGTTCCTATCCGTTGGGCTGCTTTCGCGGAAGGAGACGTCAGTCCCAGGGCTGCACTGGGCATGGGAGATCCGGCGCCAGGTACCGAGGTGCATGCCTCTTTCTAGCCTTCCAATGCCTTCATTTCACGGCGAATCAGGGGTTCATCGATGGCCATCAAATCCCTGTAATGCAACATAACGCAGTGGCGCAGAGACTCCTCCACTCCTGCCTCCTTCATGGCCTTTACGAGCAGCTCCACAACCTTATCTAGCGCGTATTGGCACGCCGGCGCATCGAAGTTGACGACGTCCTCTCTCTTTCTCAAAAAGTCCGCGTCTATGAGCTGCTTGCTGAGCGCGCGGAGAACCTTCACCCGCTCGGAAAGGCAGCTCATGATGTGCAATTCCTCCGCCGTGAAGCCCTGCGCCCGCATGCTCCCGACCACAGTGGCAATTTCCACGGTGATGATTCGCATGGGTTCGGCGGCCTGGAATTTCGGGTCCGCAAGCTTCGTGCAGAGAAACTCTAACCGCGCTTGCGGGGCCGCCTCAAACCCCTCCGCCCCCGCCTCCTCTTTATTATCGTTTTGGCCTTGCGTCAGACTAATGTCCAATTGATCGGTGCTCATATACTCCTCCCGCCGGGCCCGGTGCCCAGCTTGACTTGCCACCGCTACGGCTTGCTTATACCCAGATCCTGGACGCTGCCATAGCGGTGATTCCACACTCCTGCCTGAGAGCCGCCTCGCCACACGGGGCGGGGCGACATTGCCCGCTTCCCCATACCCCGCCGGGGAAGGCGAACAGGGTGCCACACCTTTGCTCCCCAACGGCAGCGGCGTCGCCCCCTACTTAGAGGCCCGTAGTTGTGACACAGCGGAACGGCTTGCGTTCGAACGGCTTCAGTTCCCGGTTGACCTGAGACTGCCGATCAAATTTCCCTCCGTCCCTCGCGCCATCCACGTACCCTTCCAATCCTGATTCCCAACCTCCCTGGGATCCCTCAACCCTGGCATCGTTGATCCGTCTTCAGTACCCCCTCAGGGAGGAGTCCACGCAACCGCCATGAGCGCAAAGCGTTGCATCCTGTGTCCTATTGCACCCTCGTTTCTTCGCTAGATGGCGTGTTGTGCCCGTCCTGACGGCTAATGGGTGTTGCGCCCTCGGGACCCTCCTGAGCGGTGTCCGTTGGGACCTTTGCTTCACCGTCCGGAATATCCTTGGGTGTTGCTCCCTCGCTATTCTCCTGAGCGGCGTCCGCTGCCATCTCTGGTTTGTCGCGCGGATTGTCCGTGGGTGTTGCGCCCTCGCTACCCTCCTGAATGGTGTATGCTTGGACCTCTGCTTCACCGTCCAGATTGGCCTTGGGTGTTGCCCCCTCGCTATCCACCGCAGTGGCGTCAGCTGGGATTTCTCCTTCGCCGTCCGGACTGTCCTCGGGTGTTGCTTCGGCATCATCTAAGAACCATTCCGGCAAAGAGCCATCCCGAGCGAACGCTTCTCGCTCCTGTTTTGACATGCGGCGGAACAACGCCTTCACGGGGAGACCGTTTGCCTGCTTCCGCTCTTCCTCCCGTTCGCACAGTGATGTGTAGGCTTTTAGAGCGGCCATGATGTTCGAGGCACCGAACGAGGTCAGGTCCATTCGCTCGATAATCCTCTCATAGACACCTTTGACGTTCTTTTGACGTTCTATAAATAGGCCCCTGGCGTGCATGTGCCTGTAAATAGAATACTTACTTAGCTTACAGGTGTCTGCTAGGAGTATTGTATTGCCCCAGTGCGTCCACGCCTCCTCTATCTCCTGACACTTCGGGTGCGAACAGACGCTACACTGGGACTGATGGCGCCGCAGTTGGGCGCTGCGTTCCTCTTGCCGTACCTCACTTGACTTGTCGTTCACTGGAATGCCTCCTTATCAAGGTGAGGGTAGGATCGCGACCCGGTAACCGGGAATCGCCCCACCCTTCTGTATAAGGGGGTCGGTAGATCAAATACTGGTGGCAAATGCGAACAGAACCCCTTCCCCGCACCTCCCGGCGGGGCATCCGCGCGCGTCTCCGCCCGAGAGATGACCCGCAAGGGGCGGACAACTTATGAAGTCTATGAAGACCAAGAAAAACTGAAGGTCCTCCCGACGTTTAGCTCCGAAGATCAGGAGAGGAATTTCTGGGCGCGCCAAGACTCGACCGATTACCTTGATTGGACGAAGGCCCAGCGCGTCGTGTTTCCAAACCTGAAACCCTCCCTACGCACGATTTCGCTGCGTCTGCCGGTTACGCTGATCGCGCGCTTGAAACTGCTCGCCAACAAGCGCGATATTCCTTAACAGTCCCTGCTCAAGAGCTTTCTCGCCGAGCGGGTAAGAAAGGAGATGGGGGCACGAGGCGGGAATTGAGGGGAGTGGGGTGGGATTGTTGATGGGAGTGTCATTTGACAAAGCCGACGCCCTTTTAGACGGAATCCGGGTAAATGCCCAGTGTATTGTTATGCGGGGTCCCATCTTTCGAGAGCCCGCTGGTTGGCCATTCTGGAGTTGCCCCACTCTGACTTCACTCCGCCCCAACCTCAAGGGCTCGTCCATCGCTATTTACCGGCGACCGCGGATTGTCAACTCCGGAAATTACTACCGGTAGGGTCTTCTCTTCGCACGTGGCTTTGGCTTGCTGCAAACTCTGGCCGCTGGGACTGAATAGAAAAGCTGCTCATGCTCAGCCAGGTGGCAATAGGCACAGTAGGTTGCGTGTCCCGGTTGTGGTGTCTGGACGGAGATCACTCTCGGGAGGTCTTGTATTGGGAATTGCGGCTCGGCAGCAGTTCTTGTGTCAAGCGTGTAGTGACCTTGGTCTTTACCGCGGCGACAGCCCTCAATTCCGCAATCGGCGGCACAGCGGTCAACGAGTCCTCACGCGGCGCCTTCTCCAGCCAGCTTGAGGACTGCCGCTCGCGTTCTCGCCGACAAACGAAACTTCAACTGATCGAGTTGTTCGAGCACGGGCCCAATCTGCGAAATCAGGCCTTCCACTTTTGCACGCAATAGGACGCCGAGTGTACCCGTGAAAGTTAACTTAAGCGCCTCGGCATAAAAACGCCCGAGTTGGTCGTCCAGGATCACGATGGCGTTTGGAACTTGCAGTCCTAACGCCAGCACTTCTTTCTCCCCGGCTCCCAGATCCGCCGCCGTGGGCACCTTATCCAGTCCTTCTGGAGCTTGAATCTTCACCCAGGGAAGCGCGCCGAAGTCCGGCAAATCGATACCGATCGCCCTGCCTAGCTCCAACTCACGCGCGACGCAGGGTGGAATGAGCGTGCGGGTGCAAAACTCGTTCAATGAATGCAGGTAACCAGTCTGGTGCAGGTACTGAATCGGCGAAGTATCGCAGACAGCCTCACGCGCTCTTGAGATCGTGGGTTAGCTCCTCTTCGCTGAGGTGGAACGTAGTCACGCCATAATCGGCTAAGCGGCTGAGGAAGTATGGCTTCGGAACGCCAGCAAGCTGGGCGGCAGCCCCGGACGAAAGCTGGCCCATCTCGTACAATTTCACGGAGGCGGCAAACCGAATCGTGGAGGCAAGATCATCCGGCGTCGCCTTCAGGGCGAGGAGTATCTCATCCGGTATGGAAAACGTGACCTGACTCATGCGTAACCGACGCTCCTATTCTACCGCAATTCAATCGAGCTGGTCGATGTGATTTCCACTCGGTCGCAGCACTGCCACCGCCATCGGACCCCCTTTTTAGTCACAGGCGGCTTCGATCTGCGCAGGCCCAACCAGGCTGCCGGTGTTGCTGTGGTCATACTGCGCTCTCCCGTCAAGTAACGGCGGAAGAGCGGCCAGAAACCGTCCGTCACCGGCACTCGATGTTCGTCCCGATCGCCTTTTAGACGAAGAGTGACGGTCTTCCGCTTCTCGTCGAAGTCGGCCAACGCCATTCGCAACACCCCCTGCCTTCCCGCGACATTGTTTCAGTCGCCGACCCAGACCGACCACAAGGCCGAACACGCAAACGTTCAAACCTTGATGGGCTATGCCGAGGCCGTCGACATGACGTTGGATATAAGGCTTCGCCACGCCGTCGCCCCCGGCTTTTCCTCCGCTGCTCTTCCGCTAGGGGTTCGGCCTTTCCGTAACTCCCTTGCCCCCTGCGAATCATGAGACGCGCCGCTCTTCTACCGTTCCTGAGCCCACCGCAGGAGTACGATCCTGTCACCCTGCAGACCCGGTGCCCGTATTTTTCGCAATTCGCTTCCACGGGACAGTTGCGTGGCGGGCTTTCAGACTTTCCGAGAGATTCTTGACCGCTTCACCAACCACTTCGAGGTTCCGGATCACGGCGTCTTGCGTCCGCGGATCAGCAAAGAAGGCCTGCTTGCCCTGCGCTGTATACGAGAGAATACGTTCTAACGCGTCTCTTATATGCAGAAGATAAATGCGGTCCTTTTTCACAAGCGTATCGCCTCCGCATATATTCGCTCCCGAAGGTACGGGCTGGTCCCTCCCTCCGTAATTACATCAACACGACAACCCATCAGCTCCTCATGCATTCATCCTCCAGATCGCGGCGTTCAGAGCCGCGGCATAGGTAACCCAGGTGAGGTAAGGAACCATCAGCCAACTGGCCATCCTAGAGACAGGCCAAAATGCAATCGTCGTCGACAGGATGAATAACCACAAAAGGACTACATCAAGGAAGGCAACGCCGACCAACCGCAAGCCGAAAAAAATCCCGGACCACGCCACATTGAGTGCGAGTTGTATGAGGAAAAGCATCAGGGGCAACTTGGCATGAGAGAATCCATCCCGGCGCCAGACCAACCATGCAGCAACAGCCATGCTAAGATAAAGAGCCGTCCACACCGGCCCAAAGGCCCAGTTTGGCGGGGTCCAGTGTGGCTTGCGCAGTGCCCTGTACCACGAGTCAATCGAAGGGGTCGTCAGGATGGAGCCGAGCCCCGCCGCGCCGAGGCAGATCCCAACCGACGTCGCTAAGGCGATCGCTTGTCTGACGCCCGTCATTAGGTTCCTCCGTTGCGCGCCAACAATTTCACGCGTTCGATGTAGCCCTTGCTATCAAACTTCCGCGAGGTGCTTGCGTAAGACATATAGCGGATCTTCCCGTATACAGGACGCTCCGGGCCCCAGACACGGTCGTGCTTGCCGCCCATGGCTCACGCAACACCCGCGTAACCGTTGCGATCGCGACCGCCAAGTTCATAGCGATCATTCAGCCGAATGGCAGACATGCTGAAGAGCGCATGCCTGCGCCACCTAGCGATACCACTTCCCATCGCGCCGTATGCAGAATCATCGCCGAAAGCGTTATGACTCAGAGGCACTCTGGCAAGCTCGAGTGACTCTCCCCATTGCGACCAACTGGCGCGGCGGTGACCGTCATGAAGACTTCTTTCCCCTCGGGCAAATCTGATCTTCCCAGCGCGCGAGATGTAGCTTCCCGGCGTCAGCCAGTGAAGCGTGTTTTGTTGAACCTCACGCATAAAGCCGGCTATCAGCAGTTAACCGTCAGCTTTCAGCCAAAGGGCGACCGCGATTCACTTCGATATTGCCTTTTGGGCGGCTGGATGCAGAGGCGGTGAAACACCCCTACTCAAACCTTTCGAACGGGACCTCGATACTGCGCCACTACAGGGTCGGCCGTCAGCAGAGTCATGCCCTCAACCGTCGCTTGCGCCACGAGGATACGATCGAAGGGGTCCTTGTGAAGGGCAGGCAGGCCGTCGATGGCGACGGCATGCTCGCTGGTGATGGGCAGTTCGCCGTAACCGTTGTCAAGCAGGCCACGGCGCAGCAACCGCGGGTCCACACGAAAATCATCTCGCCCCAGGCGGCATTTGATGGCGATCTCCCACAGACTGGCGGCGCTGAAGATTAACTGATTCGCGGGATCCTTGATGAGCGCTCGCGCCCGGGCAGAGAGGTGGGCGGGCTGACCAGCAGCCCAGAGCAGCAGATGCGTGTCGAGCAGCAGCTTCATTCGGCGCCCCCAAAGAGTTGTGAGATCTCCGCGCTTCCCATTTGGTCAAAATCCTCCGGCACGGAGATCTGTCCGGCCAGAAAGCCCAATCGATGTATCTCGACCCCCGTGGGCGTATCCAACGCCGTGACTTTGACCATCGCCTTGCCCGCCTTGGCGATGACGAACGGCTCACCTTTGACCGCTTCGTCAACTAAGCGCGAGAGGTGAGTCTTTGCCTCATGAATATTGACGGTGCGCATGTCAACCTCCCTGGACTAAGTTCACTTAGTTTAGTCTATTCAGGCGGCTGCGTCAAGTGGCCAACAGTCGGCGCCCCGGCCAGCCCGCTAACGGGCGGCCACGCCGGGTGAGCTGCTGCAGCTGCAGATCATTTGCTTGGCATCCCTTAGGCGAACCGGCGTGTTCATAGCTACAACATCTACACATCCTGGTGAGAACCACCGTGCGAAAATCACCCTCCTTAATACCTTGATGCCGCAAGCGATCGGGGTTCCCGGCGCAGGAAGGAGGATGGGAGGCCGTCGCTTTCAACAGCGGCTCGAGTACTAACGGGATCATTGCCCCGCCACTCGTTGTCTCGATCAACATTCACATTCTATCCTTGGCGCCGCAGCCCTGGTGCGTCTGGCAGGCTGCTTGGTGACAACAACCACCGTCTGCCAATTCTTCAACTCGGCGAGCGTTTTCAATTCCTTCGTGGTTTCGGCTTGCTGCAAATCCTGACCGCCGGAACTGAATAGCAAAGCTGCCCGTGCTCCGCCATGTGGCAGTACGCGCAAAGCGTCACCAGGTTCGCGAGCGCATCGTCCCCCCGCTGGCTCCTCTTGATCTTGTGGTGCACCTGCAGGCTCTCTAGCGATCCGCACTTCTGACATCGCCATCCGTCTCGCTCCAGCACCTTCTTCATCAACCGCCGGTAAATCTGCTCCCCCAGCTTGATCCGCTTCACTTTCGTCAGCATTTTCCGGCTGTCTCCACTTCCCTGCCCCCGTCTTGGCCAGCAAGACCCGCCTCATACTCCCGCGGCAGCAGATGCACAAGGCGGTGGATCACCATCAAGATCTCCTCCGGCGTCGTAGGGCTCGTAATCTTCCCCGGTGAAGTATTTGTAGACCTCTTCCTTCAGTTCCTCCTTGGTCGACTCCTTGGCCTTGTGCAACCAGGTTGCACAGTCAAAATGCCTGCCTTCGCTCCGCGCCACCTTCGCCAGTTCTAACGCCTTCGACCAGCCCAGGGCTTCGATCTCCGGTGCCGGGATTTGCCGTAGGTGATCGTGGATCGACATCAAGTAATATGCCCTCCGCCGGGAGTCCGGAAACTTCTCCTCCAGGTATGCCTCAAAGCTCTGGTACCCCAACCGCCAGTACCCGTGCTTCCTCACCTCGCACAAATGCTTCCTCGACTGAAATGCAAGTAGTGGGTGAGTTTGAATCTACAAGAGATTGGTTTAGCAGATAAACTGCCGACCAATACATTATTTAGTATGACATCTCTACAAGCAGGTACTTCCGTGCTAAAGTTAATGCCCTGCTCTCGTCGAACCCGAAAACGAGGCACATAGGATGACCATTCAGAGGCTCAGTCGTCTGAAGATGCGACTGTCCCGGCGTTTCAGGTCCCGTGCCAGCGGCTTGGCTGGGTCGGGGACACAAGCCTCAGGAACGGTGCGCGAGCATCTTGAATCTTTTCGCGATCTACCGTCGAAGAAGGAGAATGTGCTCGCGACCACACCGATTGAGTCTCCTGAATCGGATTTGGCGCCTCCGAATTCCCTGCCGTTCCAAACGGTGGTTGCCCACATTTCACCTGGAAGCAATGTGGTCGTCCATTCAGATCCACGCAGTGTAGCGGCTGACAGATATCGACTCCTGCAGATCCGGCTCGAAGGAATTCAGGCTTCAAGAGGCACCAAACGCCTTCTTATTACCAGCCCCCTACCAGAGGATGGGAAATCCACAGTTGCTCTGAATCTGGCTGCGGGGATATCAGAGCACGGGAAACGTCAAGTGCTCCTGCTGGAGGCTGACGTGTATCGGCCTTTCCTATTTGCAAAGCTGGGCCTTGATCCATGGCCGGGCTTGGTCGACTGCTGCAGGAATGAGAGTGACCCAGCAACCGCCGTTCGGCGAATTGAACCGCTCGGATTTCACTTGTTGCCAGCCGGGCGCCCTTTTGAGAACGCCGAGAGTCTCTTGCCGAGTGGTTTGGTGGCTGGGTTGCTTGAGCGCCTGTCACCAAACTTTGATTGGATCTTGATCGATTCCCCCCCCGTGATTCCTGTGGCTCAGGTTCTGGCGCTGAAAACCCAGGCAGACGCCACATTGCTGGTGGTCCGAGCGGGAAAGACCCAACGAGAGGCAGTGGAAGAAGCGATCCAGATTTTGGGACGCGATCACATCGTGGGGATTGTACTCAATGGCGTGGAAGGGTTTGACCGAGCCTACTCCCATTTCTACGGATACGGCTATGAGGCTGCTCAATCCAAGTCTTATGTGCAGCTGCAAGCACTGAGGGAACATGCCGCCGCAGGCTGGCGGTTTGCGCAGAAAGCGGCGGCGGGTTTGGAAGAAGCAGGGAAAAGGTACGCTCGGGAGGCAAATGCCAAATGGGCATTGAAGAGGGCTCAAGAATCAACCCCTCCTCTAAAACAGAATGCGGTTCCGCTTGAAGATCTGATCGCCGTTATCCCGACTGCAAGAGAGCACGCAGAACCGGAAACTCAAGAGCACGAATTGCCGAAGGAGCGGGAAGAAGTTTTTGCCAGATTGAGGATGCGCACTCATCCCGAGCTTCCCCCCGAAGAGCCGCAGACGAGGTTCCCACTCCCACGTATTGGGAATGCCTTCGATCATGAGCCACCGCGGCGCTCCTACTTGGTGTTGACTGGCATGCTCCTGCTGGCTCTGTTGGGCTCTTTCAGGGCTTGGATGTACTTGGGGAGACACCCTGCGGTTGCGCCCCCGGCGAGCGCTCAACCTTTAGTCGCAAAGCCGTCGGCTGGTGTTCGCAAGAATCGACCTAAAGTTGGAAACCCGGTAATGCAAAGTACCGGAAAGCAAACGCCCGCGGCGGCATCTCCAGCTCCTTGGCCGCCCGCGCAGGCCAGGGAAGAGATCCCCATCTCGGTGCAAGGGGCTGACATCCCTTGCACCATGAGCCCTGCTTCGATGGCTCTGGGGGGAGAGAAGAAGACGGGAGGGCCCGGCACGCAACTGGACCGCGCAACTTGCCGTGAGGAGATAGGAAAGCTGAATCCTCAATCGGAATACCCATCGGTCATCAACCTAACATTTCATTAATGAAGGCTGCCTTCCCATCTGCGTGCGCTGGGAATGTAGATTCTCTCCTGAGATTCAAGAGTTTCTTCTCCTTGGAGTTCAGGAAATGACGAGAGCACAGGTGACCCCCGGGCAGAGGTTAATGGAGAACCCTTATCGTTTCACCACCAACTTCAAGCAGCGGTGCCCTCCACCTGACCTCGGGGAGGAGAGAATGCCAAAGCTTCGTATGAAGGCACCCACCACTGTGGTGGCGGACTACTTTCGCCTCTTCGTCAACCGGTGTGCTTACCGGGAATCTCCATTGTAGCCCCCAACAACCCCGCACTTTACACCCCTCGAGGGGTTCCGGGAAATCGCAAAACCCAAAGATCAGAGATCTGCGCGAGCCCGCCGTCCCTACAAGCCCACATTCCTGACAGAACTTACCGCTAGAGCCAAACGACGGGCCCGCCGATGGAACTTGTTGGCTGGGTGTTCGATTTCATTGTGTAGAAATCATGGTGTCGTCCTCGTGCTCATTATTACCACACCTTGAGTTTGAGGTCGCCCCGGCCGGGATTCTCGAACGGTCCAGGAGTTGGATTCGATTCGTTCCTGCTCCGGCCGAAGTAATCGGTGTTGATGCAAATCGGTTTGCCATCGCGTTGTTCATAAGGGGCATTCGGGATGATTGCCCGGCCGAGCAGTTCGCTCGTCACGAGTTGGCGCGTTCGCTCCGTGTTCCAGGCCGGGTCATACTTCATTTGGAGATAGATGCCGTCGGCCTCCTCCGCCAGTCTGATCGCCGGATCAAAGTCCGGTTTGACAAGAGGGTCTTTTTCATATTTGCAGGGCTTGGCTCCCTTCAGGAAAACATTGCCACGCATCCACACGGGCAATGGGGCGTTATCATATAAGCTCAAATCGGCGCCTTGCACGAAGAGATTGTTGCCGTAGCGGTCGTCGCCGTTGGGGTTGTCGTGAAATCCCGCAACTTCAGTGGAATGCTCCTTGAAAAATGGCGTCTGGCGTCTGTCCGCGAGAGGACTCCGTCTAATGACCCCGGCGCACAGGTTGTGAACGTAAGCACCACCCTGCGAATCGTCTCTTAGCGATATGGGCGAGAGGAAAAGGTTGTTGTCCATTAGGAACGGCCCGTGATCCACTTCGACAAATACATCCTCAATATTGTCGTGGAAGAGGTTTCCAGAGACGTGGGTGCCCTGCGCCATCCAGTCCAGCCAGAGGCCCCGTATGGTCTGGTAGATGTGGTTCCGGCTGATCTCGACGTCAATGGCGCCGTGCAACTTGATGCCCGCCATTTCGGCGCCGCTGAACAACTTGCGGACATGGATGTCATGGATGGTGTTGCCCGTGATGATGCTGAACGCAGCCCCTAGGCTGCCGACGATCCCGGCCTGCTCGCAATGAGAAATAGTGTTCTGGCGGACGATGTGGTGGCCGATGTTTTCCTTTGACCAGCCGTTCGTGAGGGCGCGCTCGATGGTTTTGACGTACCCCTCGGCGGTATTGGCCGACGTGTTATCCCACTCGTCACCGTATTTGCCGAGCGCAATGCCCGAACAAATGGAGTAGCTGATCTTATTGCTCTCGATAATCCAACCTTTGCTCCAATGCGTCCCGATCAAGCCGATCTGCTCGGCCGTGGGCGGCGCCCACGGTGTGGCCGCATCCTTCAGGGTGAAGCCGTGCACGGTGATGTAGTTAATGCCCGTCTTTTGGGGATAGAACACCGTCTGACGCACATTGATCTCCACCAGTTGTTGATTGGGGTTGACGCCCTTGAACTGCGCCCAGATCGTGGTGTTTTTCTCGTCCACTTGACCGAGCCAGAGGGTGTTGCTTCCCATGGGTTTCATCACATCATCCAGCTTGGCCGCCTCGGTCAGCCAGTCGCCGTTGAGGTAAACAGCGCCGGTGTGATGGTTGCGGCCCTGGGGATTAAACCAGTCGCCGTGGATGAGGTCGCTGTAGGGATTGAAGCTGCCGAAGAATGAATTGGGGATCGTCACTTTCCAAACATCGTCCCCAATCTTCACCCACCCCTTGATGACTTCCGACCCTTTGATCTCAACCTTCTCCCCCGGAGCGGCCTGATAGACGATGCGCTGCGTGTCGGATTCGCCCCCGCGCGGCGGGCTGATGCGCTCGCGGTAAACACCTTCATGCACCGTGATGACATCACCCGGTTGGGCAAGGTTGGCGGCATGTTGAATTGTGCGGAACGGGGCCGTTTGTGTGCCAGGGTTGGAATCATTGCCACTGGGGGCGACATGGAAGTTCGCGGCTCGCGTAACGCTAACAAATGTGAGGACAGTTAAAAATGCGACAAATATTGTTTTCATTTTCCTACTTTTCGGCCGACTGGCCTAACCGTGGGATTTTCTCATGCACGACATGCCACTGGCAACCCGACGTCGTCGCACGTACTGTGCAAATGCCTGCGGAGCGTGCACGCTGGGCAAATCTGGGCTGACAGCACTCAGCTCCAGTGGGTTTGCAAAGCCCTCGGGGAAAGGGGACCGGCACGCATAGTCAGCGCAAAAGGCATTGCTCTGCTTACCAAGCGGGAGGAGCAAATCGCGCACATGGCCGCCGAAGGCCTGCCTAACCATGAGATTTCCTCGAAGCTGGGTGTGAGCGCGCACATGGTCAAGAACCACTTGTTCCGCATTCACGACAAGCTTGGGATTTCAAACCGCGTGGAGTTGGTTCTGTACGCCTTGAGCAGCAGGGAAGCCTCTCCAGAAGCAAGCACCAAAATTTGACGATCTGCATAGTTCTCAGATTTCTTCTCGTCCCACTCCGCAGAAGCGACCAAAGGTGCCATTCCGGACTTGCAGGCGGTAGTGTGGCTGCATTGGTGGATTGGGTTGGGATGACGACTCCGCGGTCCGGAGGAGTTTTTCCAGCTTATGGTTTATGGCCTCCAGCAGTGCTTCAACTCCAGGCGTCGATGCCGAGCCTCTTGCAGGTGAGGACCAAGCTTGTGAGCACGGGCTGTTAAGACCGTATTAAAGGCAATCCTTTGATACGGCTGAAACCCGCCAACGCCGAGATTGGTTTCTCAATACTCTAGGGACCCCGGCTTTCCTGCACTTTGATACACACTAATGATTCTTGCCAGTGGGCTTGGGAAAGGAAGCAAAAGTAGATTCAACCCAGATTTCCGATATCAACCATTTCCTACAAACCGGGCAGCCGTCGAAAAGGCTCTGCACCCAAAAGCCTGGCCGGAGCATTGCGCTCAGAGATGGTCAGTTGTATGTTATCGGTTGGCTGGAAATCGAAACAGGGAATCCCGGTTGACACTGTTACGCGTAATCTTCTGGAATCGAGGGGAATTAATCTCGTTTGGGTGTTCTCGATGAAGCTGAAAGCGGAAGACATCGTCGGCCTCTGGCATCAAATCGAAGACGAGTTGGGCGCCGAATTGACACTTCAAAGTCCAGGCTGGGGGTACGGGATATGCCTGAGAGCTCGCGGAGCTCAGGCACTGGCCTCCTTGGCCCGGCCCCGGGGTAAAAAGATCCCCTTCAACCCGACCATTCGGATACTTCAACAAGTCGAGGAGGAATACGATTTTGATGACCTAGTTGTGTTTCCCTACGCTATTGCCGCCCTGTGTCACCATATATGGGGGTTTGGAGTGGGGGAGAGCGGAATCGTGCAAATTACTAGAAATCCCGACCATCGCAGTATAACGATTGAGGCTGGCCCGGCGAGCTTTCCATTTCGGCTAACCTGCCCTTATGGGATAGTGGTGTTTCCCTATACCGAAATTCAGGAACACCTCTTTGAGAATGCAGCCCCATGGTCATTCGTTCTGAGGCGGGCAGAAATGGCGATAGGAGGAGGCCTTATCGCTCGACGCGCAGCAGTCGTGCTCCCTATGCATCGCAGAGTGCTCCTCAGTGGCGGGGGTCCGTATTTTTCGTTTGGGATTCCTCAACACCTTCTCAAGTCGGACCTATCCGCTTTCGCATTCCAATTCCCGAAGTACTCGGGATGGGCAGCCCCCGATTCTATAAGAATAGACGTAAAGGACAAAACGGCCAGGCTTGAGCAGGCAGGCTTGAGAGCCTATTGTGAGATCCGCCCCATCGGGGACCGCCTCTCTGAGTTGAATATAACAGGCCAACCAGTGGGGTTTTTGCGTGTTCGCGCCACTGAGGTTGAACCCCAATTGCGCAGAATTGATCGGGGTTGGGTTTCCGTATCGCTGTCTGAGGGGAGCGCAGAAGCCATCCTTGAAGACCAAGAAAGCGACGAAGAAAGCATGGTCATAGCTGCGTTTGGCGGCTATAACGGCCTAACCTGTAAGATGAAGATTGCAATTAGGAATTTGCGCACAGCACTGCATGCCGGGTTCTGCGACTTCGAAGTACGCAGGGCGTTGCCCGAATACTCCTACGGTCTTTACCTACTTGGGAAGGCTCGCTTCCCTCAAACGGACCCTAGGCTAATTGAAGGGGAGCGACGCAAGCACCCAACGGAAGCGGAGGTGTTTATCTTGACCTCCAGGGACGGTTCCGGGCCTATTGAATCTGGAACTCCGGGCAAAGAGGCATCCCGCACGTCCAAGCCTCTCCACTGCGTTTAGACACGCGTAAATACAGATGCAAAATGATGCCCATACGTTGGGAGGAAATAGTTGATCCCTCCCCGAGGAAACTAAGGCAAGGTGGCTGGAGCGTAGGCAACAGCAGGAAAAGAAGAAGGTATAGAGGCGATCATCACTTCTGAGATTCAACCCACCGACCAGCACAAGGCTCTGGTCATTCAGGCCGCCTTGGGCAGAATCAGCGGATGGTTTCCTAACACTCGTCCCACCTCTGAAACGGTCACCGGTTCCGCCAGATAGTCCACAGCCCCCAGCTGCATCGCTTCCGAGTAGCAACCCATGTCAAGGCAACGCGCCACGACCAGGACGGGCAAGCGCCGGTCGATCTCCGTTGCGCGCTCCACCACGCAACGCCCTTCAAAGCTGCGACTCCCTTGACTTACCACAACGAAGTCGAAAACTTCTGACCCCAGGCAGCACACACCTTCCTCGTAGGAACAGCAGGCGCGCACCTGATACCCCCAGTCTTCCAGAATGCTGCAATAATAGTGAAGCCCTCCAGGGTCCTCGTGGACCAGCAGCGCCTTGCCTCTGCGAACAAGGAGAGGTCGTGCCCTTCCTTCTTGGTTCGTGTCTTTTAGTCCCATCGGTCACCTCCTATGTGTCGGTGATCCGTCCTTGGCCTATGGAGTAGGAGACAGGTCTTGCATGCCGTTCAGCGGAGTTGTCACCCCTCTGGTGGAAAAGACATCAGCTCCTAGCGCATAGCGAGCAAGAAGAAACTGCGCCAAGAGTCAGCTAACCTTTCGTCAAATTGATTGGACCGAGGATATCTTGCCAACGGCAGGGAGGGGGGTTCCCTCCCCGTGCACCCGGGCCACAACGGGAAACACACGCCAGCACGCACTGCCCGGCGGCTGCGCGCTTCATCGCAGAAGTTAATGTCAGCGGCTGTTTGTAAGGGACTCTTCCCTGAATCGAGAAGACTCAGCAATGGCACCACAAAGGAAGCATCGCGCATTGGACACCTCCCTATAAGTACTACGTTACTCCGAAAAGATCGTAAGTCAAGCGGTATCGCGGAATGACATGCGGAAGTTCAGAGGTAGAATTCAAATTGGAAATCCGCATCAAGAAGTTCCAGGTTAAGGCTAACCTAACCTTTTGCCTCAGGTATCCTGTGGCGCATTGTGGAGGCGCACTTTCTTCCTAGTACCAACGGCACATTGACCCTTCTTCAATCTATCGAGAGAATGACATTAGCGTTCGGCCGCGATTGCGAACTGAAAATTCACCTTCCTACGTCCGCGGCGTCTCACGGTTGGAGGGTAAATGGAACTGCGCAGGGATCCGATTTCGGGGAACTGGGTGATTGAAGAAGATGGAGAGGGGGGCTGGCCAGCAAATGGCACGTGCCCGTTTTGCCCCGGCCAGGAGGCGTTATCGCCCCTGACGATCTACTCCCATGCGAATGGCGAGGGGAGATGGCAAGTCCGCGTGACCCCGCACTTGCGCCCCCTTTACCGAATCGAGGGAGAGCCGCAGCGGCGCGCCGAAGGGATGTACGACAAGATGCGTGGTCTTGGTGCCCACGAGGTGGTTGTGGAAACTCCGAGCCACCAAACCACGCTCTCCCGTTTGACTGATGAAGGGGTTGCGCAAGTCCTGCGAGCCTATGTTTCCAGGATTGCAGACCTTAAAAAGGATCCGCGATTCCGTTACGTTACCGTCTTCCGCGATCAAGGTGCCCCCGCGGGGCAAGACTTGGAGCACCCTCATTCACAGATTACGGCCACACCGTTCATCCCCAGGCGGGTGGTCTACGAGCTGCGATCCCACAAGCTCCATTACGCACTCAAAGAACGGTGCATCCTCTGCGATATGGCCGACCAGGAAATCGCGGGCGGAGTTCGTACGGTTGAGCGGGACGACCAGTTTATTGCCTTCTGTCCTTTTGCGTCCCGGATGCCGTATGAAACGTGGATCCTTCCCACCCACCACCACAGTACCTTTGAAGAGGACCTCAGTACGTGGAATCGCCAGCTGCAGTTTGCGCGCTTCCTGAAATCGATCCTGCGACGCTTGGAGTCGGTGGAGCCTTCGTTTCATTTGGTCCTTCACACGACGCCGAACCTGAATGCCAAGTTTGACAAGAAAGAGCACTGGCATACCCTGGAGGATGACTTCCACTGGCACTTCGAGATCCTGCCAGCGAACGTGCCCAAGCCCACTTCCTACAGCCTGAAGGAGGTGTTTTACAACTCCCTTCGGCCGGAACAAGCGGCGGATGAGTTGCGCAAGGCGGGTGCGGGGCAAGGGTAGCTGATGCTCACGCACCTTGGGCCTACGGCTTTGAGTGCAACGATTCCGATAAACTGGAAATGAGTTGGCCTTGGAGCCCATTCAGTGGTCACATCGACTCAAGGGTGGAATCCGGCTCTTTGGGAGTGGCGTTGTCTCCAAGGAAAGGACTGCACGGGGCCAAGCGAGATCCTACCGTTTGTTAAGATCCCTCTCGTAACGAAGGCGCATCCACTCTAGGTCGACCCTGGGATCGGCCTTCTCTGCGCTTTGGAGGGCTTCAGCTTTGTCAGCGGCTGTCCCTTGCCAAACAATCCACTCGTGGGCTCCCGGCCGGCCTTGGGCAGCCGGGTGCCCTGCGGACTAGCTTGTGAGCCAATGGCAGGGCCGCTTCTGCGCAGGGGTGGTTTGCCCTGCTCACTTCGAATGGGACTACCGTGTATCCGCTCGTGCCCATGCAACATCATAAGAAGTGCGTCCAAGTCTTCGGCGAATAGAAAGAACGCTCCCCGGGACACCGAGGAAGAGGTGCACTATGGAAAAGATCCACCTTCAGTACCAACGGAGACGGTCGTGACTACGCCATGAACACGGGAGGTCGGCAGCGGCTACTGGAGGGTCCGTTCTACTGGAGGGCAGCACCAGCCCAGGGCCAGTCGGCACTCCGGGGTGATCTCACCTCTTCCATCGAGCATGCCTCTGGCCGCCTTGAGCGTTCCATCCCCCGCCTCACCCAAGTCTCATGCGACATCCGAAGTCTTGAAGCGTCGACGCGCGCCATGCCGAATGTGAACCACGTCCACCTGCCTGCGCTCTTCGAGGACTCGGTATATCACGCGAAAGACGTGAGGCTTGTGGCCGTAAAGCAGATGGCGGAGATTCGAAGTCTCAGGTGTCATCGGGCACCGGTTCGGATGCTTTTCAAGGCTAAGAATGGCCTCTTTGAGGCCCCGGTACCATTTCAAGGCAGCTTCGGAGTGCTCGGCGTGGATTTCGGCAAAAAGATGTGCAAGGTCGCGCTCCGCTCGGGCAGTGACGTTAACGAGGTATGCCATATCGGGCTTCGAACTCTTCGAAGAATTCCCTTGCTGGCCGCACCCTGCCCTCCCTCACGTCCTTCAGACCCTGGCGAATGCCCTCCGCCGCATCAGCCTGAGCGGCAACATCGAGCAGGCGCTGGTAGGCTTCGGCGTCCTGCACAATGGCTGCGGCCTTCCCCTTTACGGTGAGCACGACAGGGCGTTTGCTTTTCTTCAGCTGTTTCAGAAACTCGCCCGAGCGGCGGCGAAATGTCGTCAGCGACTGGATATCTTTCGTGATGTCAAGCATGGGCATAATTCTTCCCCTAGCGCACCTTTTTAGGTGCTCTAAGCATATCGCAGGACCGCATAGCTGTAAAGCCAAAACGCGCCAAAGGGGGGCGCCCGAGAAGTATAAGCTCCAGCTGCACCATTTTCCGAGCATCTCTCTGCCGGAGGACTACGCCACCCGGCTCGCAGAGATGGACCCGGGCCGGTTCGAACACCTACGTCTCTACGCCCTCGATCCCTACGACTTGATCTTGTCCAAGCTGGAGCGAAACAGCCAAAACGATCGTGATGACGTGGCTGTTGTGGCGGGGAGTCTCCATCTCAGTCGTGACTGGCTGCGCGAACGCTACCAGAAGGAATTACGTCCGTACCTCGCAAACGAAAGCCGGCACGACCTTACTCTCAAGCTCTGGCTCGACATTTGCTCCGAGGGGCATCCGCTTGACCCTAAGGAGAAAATGACCCCCATGGTCTTAACCGTGCCCAGCAACAAAAGAAGCGAGGAGCGAGGCTGAGAAACTGACGGGCAGCGCCCTTGACGCTCACCGGGCGGTGACTAACGCCGAGCAACGCAAGGGAATTCCCCAATACATGGGGCAGCCGGTCTCAAGACTTGCATCGACCGAAAGTTACTTGCAGTCGCTGGGCCCGCGGCGTTTACTGCGCGGCGGAGACTGATACGGATCTTCTCCGCGCAAGAGATGAACCGCAGGGAGCGGACGACCTATGAGACATACGAGAACCAAGAAAGTTTTGAAAGTCCTTACGGCGTTTAGCTCCGAAGACCAGGAGAGGGATTTCTGGGCGCGCGAAGCCTCAAGCGAGTACCTTGATTGGACGAAGGCCCAGCGCGTGGTATTTCCAAACCTTAAGCCCTCCCTGCGGACGATTTCACTGCGGCTGGGCGTGAGCGTCGGCCAACTGATAGATTCGCCGCACACGGATTTGTTTCTCGCGCTTGCGAGTTTGGGCGATATCGTATGCGGATTGCATCCGCATAAGCGTGTCCATCTTCACGCCAAAGGCTTTTTCAAGGCGCAGCGCCATGTCCCCGGAAAGGTCAGCCTTGCCGTTGAGCAGGCTCGACAGCGTAGGCCGGGAAACCCCCAGTGCCGCCGCCGCTGCCGTTACCGACAATCCTGTGGGGGCGATAATCTCCGTCCGAATGAATTCTCCGGGATGAGGCGGGTTCTTGATCGGCATCGCCTTTGCTCCTTTTGTCTTAGTGATAGTCTTCCAAATTCACGTCGCAGATTTCTCGGTCTGCGCTTTCGATGCGAAACGTCAGGCGCCGGTTGCGCGTGACGCTCAGGCTCTACGTACCCTTGCGGTTGCCGGTCAGCACGTGGGCTTTCCAGGTTGGAAGCGAGCGCAATTCCTCGGGATCTTGCATGTTGTCGAGGAATGCCAGCATCTTACGGAGCTTGTCCACCGTATCGGCGGAAAGACCCTTCGAGGCATCCTCCTCGTAGAGGCTTTTCAGTCACTTGTGGGTGAAGCTCCGTATTCGCATCAGATTCTACTGTAGCCTGTAGCCTTACACTTGTCAATATGCTAATGGCTGTCCACGTCGACCAGCCCCCTTTCTGACTGGTTCCCCGTCTGCCGGGGCCGGCGACGGCATGGCCACAATCCAGGTGCGCGTGCCACCTTCTACTTTCTACCCTCGGCAGCCGGCTCCCGTAGAGCTTGAAGTACGCCATCGCGCAAGGCTCGAGTCCTCTCCAGTTAGATGCTTGTGGACCTCTTTCTCCAGCTAATGCCTGGCCCACTCCTTCGCCGTGTGCAACCGGGTTGCACGTGCAACCCGGTTGCACAGTCAGAGTGGTTACGTTTGATCCGCAGCCCCTTCGCCAGATCCAATCCCTTTACGCATCCCCACTCCTCGATCTCCACCGTCGTAATCTGCTTCAATTGATCGTGAATCGACATCAAGGTAAGCGGCGTACCTCCGAGATTCAGCAAGCCCCTTCTCCCCTCGTGCTTCGAGGCTTTGGGTCTTCACCTTCATGTGCCATGCCTCATTCCTGTCTTCACTTCCTTCGTGGTTTGGGCTTGCTGCAAATTCTCACTGCTGGCACTGTGTAGAAAAGCTGACCGTGTTCGGCCATGTGGCAATACGCGCAAAGCGTTACGAGATTCCCGAGCGCGTCATCCCCTTGCGCGCTCCTCTTGATCCTGTGGTGCACCTGGAGATTTTCCAGAGAGCCGCACTTTTGACATCGCCACCCGTCTCGCTCCAGCACTCGCCTCATTAACCGCCGGTAAATCTGCTTCCCCAGCTTGATCCGCTTTACTTCCTTCAGCATTTTCCGGCTGCTTCCACTTCCCTGCCCCCGCCTCGACCGACAAGACCCGCCTCATACTCCCGCGGCGGCAGATGCACAAGGCGGTGGATCACCATCAAGATCTCCCCCGGCGTCGACTCTTCCGTCCGCCCCGCCAGAAAATCCGCACACACCAGCTCCAAACAGTACCCCCGCGACCGCTCCGTCCCTGCCATCCGCGACGCCACATATAGAGCCCTTTCAACGACGGGCAGCTGGCTCTCGAACTTTCCAGTCAGAGAGCGGAGCTGATGTCGGTCTTCTTGAAATCCTCCCCTTTGAAGAGCAGAGCCTCGCCAGTGATCTTGGCGAGCGCATAGGCGAAGCAATCGCCGAAGTTCAGTCCGGCGGTGTGGCGGCCCTTGCCGAAGTCGAGGAATGCCTGCCGCGCCAGGTGCGCCTGCTCGACGGTGACAGGTTCGATGGCGATGCCAGCTCTGCGGAAAAAAGCATCGTATTGACGGCCAGCGTCCCGCCCAATCTGACTTTCAATGAAGATGCAGAGCTCGACGAAATTTGCGGCACTCATCAGGCAGCGGTCGCCCCCGTGGATGAGTTGGGTGTAGAGGCCGGCTTCGGGTTCCCCGAAAAAGATGGCGGCAAGTGCGGAAGTGTCAAGGATCATTTGGGGAGACCATGTTGGTCATAGAGGAATTCGGCGTGGTCGAGATAATGACCTTTGACCTGGGCAGAGGCTCGCTTCGCAATGGCGAGAAGTTCCTCGACCGAGGCCTTGCCTCGGCGAACCCGGAGGCGTTCGTAGCGTTCCCGCAAAGCTTCCGTGACGGCACGGGTCAGGGTCTCGCCAGTGGCCTTGGCGATGGCTTGGGCCAGACGGTGGGCTTCCGGGTTCTTGACATTCAGGCCCATGGCGGTTCTACCCTTCTGTAATATCGTGTCAACGAGCCACCCTAATAGATACTTCCGGTAGTCGGGAAACTTGAGCGCTGGGATGAAGGGGAGGCATTTTCACCGGTTGGAGGGGTCCACGGGGTCCCTAATAAAGACACAATCCAGTTCTCCGGTCCTCTCATCGGGGCGGGTTCATCAGTTTATGAGCAGTGAGATGCCAGCAAAGTTGGCCGGCATGGGTTTTAAGCGAGCGTCGTTTGTTAACGATATAACTTTCGAGGAATGGTCTCGGAAACTTGAATAGAGAAAAAGCAAGGTAGCTTCAGCCTGCCGCACGCGGACTTTCACCTGCACTCACAACCGAAGCCGGTTGAGGATCAGTTCGCACTAAACATCCGGGGCATCGAAAACTGTTTCACGAATCGCGAAACAGCGCTCGGAAACCTTCCTGCTCAAAATGCCAGTCGTTGGTAAGAACCTCCGTCAGCCCTTCCTTGCGCATCGTCTGCATCGAAATACAATCGACCAGGCTGTACCCCTTGTCGGGGCGGGCACGATAGAGCTGGAGACCGGCGAGAAAAGATTCCCGGCTTTGCGGGACCACGCGAATAACCGGATTCGCCAAGATGCCCTCAACGCTTTCGGCTGCTTCGCGGCGGAGAGGCTCGGGCGCAGTCGAAAAAAACGTCAGGTACTCGGTCAACACTTCATCGGTGGTGATGATTCGCGAGGCTGCGCGCTCGGTTGTGAGACTCAACGCTCGCTGATGAGCGCTGTCGGTGAAATCCGCCAGCGCAATCCAGTAGAAAGTGTCGGCGAAGAGCGCGGTCATGTCTCTCTTTTGGGCCAGCCGTAGATGTAGTGATCGTGCTGGCTCGCGCCGTCTTTGGGCATGGTCGCCATGATTTCAGGCGGGACGTTGCGCATGCGGGCGAGAACAATGTCCGCTGCGGTTTGCATGGGATGCTCGGCAGACGGTTCCACGCTGGCCAGCTTGTTGAGCCAGGCTTCGAGGGTAAGGCCCGCCGCCGCCGCTTTCGCTTTCAGCGCCGCCGCTTGTTCATCGGGAAGCTCGATCACCGTCATAAGAAATCTCCTACACCCATCGTAACAGCCCTGATCTTACGCTATTTGCGAGATTTTGTCACGGTGGTTCCGTGGTTCCGTGATTCGCTGCGGGATGGGTGTTGTTGGTCGAAGGCCGGAAAGGGCAGTTTCCCCCTTTCCAGCTTATGAGGAACAGGCCCGAAGCGGAGGGGATTTCATTCCGCCCCGACCTCAAGGGCTCGTCTATCGCCATTGGCCCGCGACCGCGGATTGTCAACTCCGGAAATTACTGCAGCCAGGGTCTTCACTGCGCACATGGCTTGGGCTTGCCGTAAACTCTGGCCGCTGGGACAGAATAGAAAAGCTGCCCGCGCTCTTCCATGTGGCAATAGGCACAAACAGTCATGAGATTCTCGAACACGTCATTCCCCTACTCGCTCCTTAAAAGTCGGGGCTGACCGACAAGACAGGAAACGCCCTCCACGGCCGCGTGATTTTCCGCTCGGCCGGAATGTGCTGGATCAGGCAGCGCTGCAGGCGTCCGTTGCCGCCATGGAAAGAATGAATATGGACGAAGCCGAAGACGGTCGCGACAGCCTGCAAAACGGCATCGGCACCGGCGGACGTTATGCGGTCATTCGCTTCCACCATTGCCGCCATCACACCGGAAAGATCGCCCGGGCGCACCCCTATGCCTTCCTCCAGTGGAGCACCGTCAGGGTCCCTTTCATCTTCCTCGGCCAATGACCTTCAGGCAGCTGGGTGCACCATGGCGCTTCACCATCTGCACAGAATCTGACGGGTGGGAGAGATCTGGAACGTGCAAACTGGAATGCCTTCCACTAACTCAGAAAAACCTACACAACCTACACAACCTTCACCAGCTCCTGCCAGAGCCCAACCCAGAAAAACACCGTGAGCCTTATGCTGAGGCCACTGCAGCCCGCCGCTCTTTCCCTGTATTCACTTCTTCGCACGGCCTCGACGCTTTATGCGCGATGGCCGCTGGGAATGAGCGTGGTTCCGTCTCCGAAAGGTTTTGTCCGCACGTGCGACATCGTCAGTCCCAATCAGCTTGGGACTACCTGCTGGGCTGGTGTTCTGCGTGGGGTCGCTCGACTTCGTGGATTCACTTTCCGGTGCAGGCGGCACCTTGTTCAGAGGCTCGTCAAGAGAATTCTCCCGGCACAAGGCACACTCCTCCAATTGAGGCCCATAGAAAAGCCCGAGCCCTTCTTGCCCGTAGATCTTGGCATTCTGGTGAATTCGCCGCCTTGTCGTTAAGTCCAGCCACAGCCTCATGCCCCATTTCGTTCGCTCACGATTCGTTAGGCCAAGCGCGGTTAGGATGTGCCCCACCTTTTCGGGTGTGAGCTGAAGACTTTCACCACGCAGCCTGTGTTCCTGATTCACGATACCCGTCAGAAACTTAAGCATGATCCAATCAGCAACTCTCGGCTCATTGCCGCCCACCTCTGTTGTTCCATGGAGAAATTTCTGTAAGATGGAGTTCACGAGTCGTAATAACACCGTGCGCCTGTCCTCATCTACGTTTGCGGGTGTCTTCTTAAAGTAATAAAGGAGTAAATCTCGCACTTCCTGGGTAGGCGCCGCAACGGCTAGAGAAGTCAATAAATCCTGGGCCCGTGGAGGAAGCGCCTCTGACCCCGGGACTCTGGCGGGCTGGATTGACGCCCAACGGTTAAGCCGCCAACGCAATAACCCCTGTCGCAGAGCATCGACGTACCTTCGCACCTCGGGAGTCCCGAGGTCTTTCTTCTCGGGATTGGCCGCCAACATTGGCACGATGATGCAGCGGCTGTTCAGAGCTGCATCATTCGGGGGCTCAAGGGCCGTGAAAACCTTCGCGCCATAGCAATCAAACATCCCTCCCACGCGACCCACGCCCCCCCGCTCGGTACCAATACGTAGGAAGTGTCGTAGCGACTGGCTACTCTGCCCCACCGGCGTGCCACTCTCGTCGAGAAGGAGCGTGACACGAAACCTTGAAGTAGCACGATAAAGGGCGGCAGCGCTGATGTCCCCAAGGACCAAGGGCCGCCGGCAGAGTAAACCTAACAAATTCAAAAGCGTAGTTTTGCCGGACCCGGGAGGCCCGACGATCATCAGGTACGGCGCGTGTTCCAAGCGATCTACATACCACGTGCTGTCAATGAAAGACGCCATAATAAACAACTGCATGGGATCGACAGCGACGCGTTGACGGATGAAGTTCACAATAAGGGCAAAGAGGATTTCGGGGGACGCGACGTCGGTACGTCCTCTCACTTCTTCCACACCCCTCGGCAGCGGTACATGCCGCAGGACTTCATCGTCCCTTGGGATCGGCACGAGGATTTCCTTGTCGCATTTGATGGACCGGACCAACTCGTAGTTGCCCTCCCGTCCAACGGCCAATAGAGTCCGCTTTGGGTCATCTGGGTCCTCCACAATTTCCGCCAGGCGGCCGTCCGGCAGTTCCTCGAAGTCGACCTCGCGGATTGGCAGACCACTGCTTGAGCGTGATCCTGGTGTAGCCGAGGTATCTGGCCTAATATAACGCACGCTCCCGTCCAGGAGATAGAGGTGAAGTTTGGATTCTTCTTCGGAAGTGCGGTAGATTCTGCCGTTGCTTTCGTGAGGAAAAGCTTTCATGGATTCTCCCTCTTTGCGCTTGGCAAAGTTGCATTTCGGTTTTTGATCCGTCAGATCAGATCCGTCAGGCGTCCAGGACCCCACCGAAAAGGGGAGAATCCTACGGCATCATAATGCCACAATCATCAGCATCTGGCAATCGAGAAATGCGTCACGAAATCATTGCAGGCGGGGTTTGCACTTCGTGCGTGGCTTGGGTTTGCTGCACAACTTGGCGGCTGGAATCGGGTAGCTCAGCTGCCCGTGCTCAGCCAGGTGGCAGTACGCGCAAAGCGTTACGAGATTCCCGAGCGCGTCATCCCCTTGCGCGCTCCTCTTGATCCTGTGGTGCACCTGAAGGTTTTCGAGCGCGCCGCACTCTTGACATCGCCATCCGTCTCGCTCCAGCACCTTCTTCATCAGCCGGCGGTAAATCTGCTTCCCCAGCTTGATCCGCCTTACTTTCCTCAGCATCTTTGGACAGGCTCCAGTTCAGCTCCCTTGGCTTGGCCACGAAGCCCGGCCTGGTAATCTGGCGGCAAAAGGCTAACCAGCCGATGAATCACTAACAAGATCTCCTCCGGCGCCGACTCTTCCGTCCGCCCCGCCAGGAAGTCGGCACACACCAGCTCCAAGCAGTACCCCCTCGACCGCTCCGTCCCCACCATCCGCGAGGCAACGTAGAGGGCCCTTTCCACCAAAGGCAACTGGCTCTCGAAGAGCTTGAAGTAAACCATCTCATAAGGCTCGTAATCTTCCCCCGTAAAGTACTTGTAGACCTCTTCCTTCAGTTCCTCCTTGGTCGACTCCTTGGCCTTGTGCAACCAGGTTGCACAGTCAAAATGCCTGCCTTCGCTCCGGGCCACTTTCGCCAGTTCCAACGCCTTCGACCAGCCCAGGGCTTCGATCTCCGGCGCCGGAATTTGCCGTAGGTGATCGTGGATCGACATCAGGTAATAAGCCTTCCGCCGGGAGTCCGGAAACTTCTCCTCCAGGTATGCCTCAAAGCTCTTGTGCCCCAGCCGCCAGTACCCGTGCTTCCTCACCTCGCACAGGTGCTTCCCCAGCTCGGCGAACTTCTGGTCCTTCTGCTGGTCCGTCCGCTGCTCCCATCGCAGGATCTCATCGATCCGAGCCAGCACCTGCTGCGCTCGCCCCTTATCCATGGACCGCCAGCTCCTCCACCTTGACCAGCTTCTCCTCCACCAACACCTTCTTCTTCAGGCACAGCCCCAGATAGGCACAGTTCAAACACTGGTTGTTGGGATAGCGAATCCCCGAACGGGGGTAGAAGTGCCCCGCTTCCACCTCGCTCGCCAGCAAGTCCAGGGTCTGCTCAAAGGCCTTCCACTGCCGCTTGCGGATGCGCGCCCGCAGGTATTGAATCTCCGGCTGCTTCTTGCGCACGAAGTTTACCAGGCAGACCTCCTGCTTCTGCGCCGCCCAGGAGTAGCAGACCAACTGGGGATCGAGTTCCAACACTCGCCCCAGATTCTCCGGGTAGGATTGCGTGCTGGTCTTCCACTCAATCAGGGAATGGTGCCCATCCACATACCCGATGCCATCCACATAGGCCAGAAAATGCTTCTGGCTGAGCGGCAGGGGCCGCCGGAACTTGACCTGAAAGTCCGTGCGCCCGTCCTCGATCAGCACCCGCTTGTCCTGGCGGAACTGTTCCAGCAGCGCCTGGCCCTGCTCCAGCATCTTCTCCCAACTGTCGCCGTTGGCGTACTCCAGCGGCATGTCCTTGACTCCCGTCCAGCGCCCGGTGAAGAACTGCACAGAGTCGGCCACCAGGAATTGGGCTTCCACGGCGCTTTGAAACACTCGACCGAAGATCAGGCTGGCTTTGTCTTCCGTTTCCTGCCAGCCTTCCAGGTAGTGATACTTGTACTTGAGCGGGCACTGCAGATAGGTGGAAAGCTGCGTGTAGCTATAATGATCCATGATCTTCTCCTTTCGCGATGTTTCGGTCGCGAAGTCTAAGCCTGGGCAGCCTGGGTAAGGCTTTCACAAGGCAGTTGATGAACGGAAAGATCGGCCCAACGCTCGCTGGGAGCAAAGCCCTGGACATCCAGCCGGCGATGGCCGTCGTTGCCCCAGTAGGCCAGGCGAATGACTCCTTCCAGACCCACTACGCGGCGATCGTCTAACTCGTCGGCAGCCAAGAGTTCCGCGTCGTAATCGAAATCGTTCAGAAACCAACGGAGCTTCCAAAGGGCTCGCTCGTGGCAATAGAGCCGGGTGCGCACGAAACGACCGGCATACGGGGCAGGCTCCAGAATCAAGAACGTCGCTGCCCGGCAGGGTTTAGGGGCGTGGCCGGCCGGCCCGAAGCGAACCACGCGGGCTCGGTACGACCCTTCGACCAGAGGCTTTCTTTCGCTGACCTGACTGAGACCCTGAATTCTCATTCGCATGGACGACTCCTTTCTGAAACGGCATCCGAGATTGCAGAGTCCGGCGCAGCAGAGGTATTTGCTGGGGACTCAAGCGCCAAGGGGGAAGCTCTTCGAGCGAACACAGGCCAATGCCGTAGGCCTTGCGCAGGGCCCGATTGACAGCGCGGGTTTCGGCCATGCGCATCTCGGCATTGTTGAAAATCAAAGGAGAGACATTGCCGGGATGAGCGTCGCCGTAGCCGACGAAGCCGCGGCACTTGGCAGATTTGTAAACCGTGGCCTTGAACACCCAGAAGTTCTTCTCCGGACGGCATAACGCAAGAATCGGCTCTGAGTGAATCCCATAGCAATGACATCGCAAGGCAAGGCGCAACAGGTCACCGTGACCCACAAACACAACTTCATCTGTTCGCGCCTGAGCTTCTTCGTGAATGGATCGAGAATTCGCTTTCGAACTGATTACTCCATTCGGTTTTCCCATCGCTTGGACCTCCGAAATGTCTGCTCACTCACATAGTAGGTGAGCGAGCGATGAATGTCAAGTCTTTTTTCGTAGGTCCGAATCTGCTAACATCGCCTCGGAGACGGTGAGATCAAATGAATTTCGGTGCGTGGTTAGCGAAACGACGGAATGATTCGGGGTTGAGCCAGCGAGACTTGGCGAAAAAATGCGATCTCAGCCCCGCTTATGTGGCCGCATTGGAACGGGGCACATCTGAGCCTCCCCCTTTAAGGACTTGCAAGGCTTTAGCAAGCGCGCTTGCGATCAGTTGGGAGGACGTGTGGGACCGTTCTTTCGCTGCCCGTCTAACAAAGTGGCTTAAACGCGAAGGTTTTTCGGGCATGTCCGAAACCGAGGTCCTCGAAATCGTTAAGAACATCAAATCCAAAAGCAAATAGTCACTCGTTTCTAGACTTCCCCCTAAATCTCGGAACGCGGCGTCGGGCATCTCTACAGTTTGGATCGCCCATGATCATGCAGACTAAAGTGGGCTCAAAGGCGACCCATTGTTGGCTTGGAGACTCCGGATGGTGTGGGCGCCTTGCCTCATGGTTTTGGCGGTGCGCCGTCGAGCGTTGATTAATTTGATGGGATGGGTTCCAATATGTCCCGATGCGCCCAAATTCAAATTGACCCATCAAGACAGGGTTTGACATCCCATTTAGTCCCCGGTTTCGGTCGAGAACATTAGATGATGACCACTTTACGGATGCCTTTCTGGGGAAGCAGAGAGTTGTGATACATTGGCATGGGAAAAGCACAGCCCGGCGAGGGCGCAACCAACCACAAAGTTTCTTAGACCAACGATCAACTTGTACAAGAGCGATGCGATCTCCTGGGAAGGCGCTGCAAACCGCTTGCTCAAAGGGGAAGAAACTACGACCTTGGTTTAGAGTGGGCTGATTCGGGTGGGACGCGAACTACGCGGAGAATATTGCCCGGCATCGAATGACCCAGGCGGTGGGTGGAGCAAGTGTGCTCGGAGGGCTCGACCGGGGGCAGACGGGTGTATACTCGTAAACGCCGGAGGGCCAAAAAATAATTCCGGATGAAATCTGAATTCCAAATGCGAAATGCTGTTTGCTGGTGAATTGAAGCGGAGGGAACTTATGCCAGTCCAGAAGGCCTTGAACTGTCTTTTGGTCGGTGCGCTCGTTGCCTGCGCGACGTCTGCGCCCATTGCAGCGCAGTCAAACTCACCTTTGTCGAAGGTGACCCCGGCACCGGCGACTCCGATCGAGGGCGCATCTGGATATAACCAACCGCCGAAAAACATTCTAGATGTGATGCACGCGCCCTCGCCGCCCATGCCCGAGGTGAGCCCGACACAGGACACGATTCTCCTGGTGTCCTGGCAGGACTACCCGCCGATTTCCCGGGTGGCGACACCTTTCTTGCGTCTTGCGGGCGCCCGCGTAGAACCAAAGAATCACAGTAAGCACGACACCCCGGGCGGTTACGGCATCACACCCTGCGCCAGGGGCTTCGAACTGGTGCGCATCGCCGATGGCGCGCGAACTCACATCGCGCTTCCCGAGAGCGCGTGCCCGGGCGGGCCAATTTGGGCCGCCGACGGAAAGCGATTTGCGTTCGTAAATATCGCTCCCGAGGCGGTTGAACTCTGGATCGGCGATGCAAAGACCGGCAAGGTACATCAAGTGCCCGGAGCGCGCCTCAACCCCATGTTCAACGACGAGATGCAATGGATGCCCGACCAGAAAACGCTTTTGGTCAAGCTGGTGCCCGAGGGGATGGGCTCGCCACCGCCCGAACCGGTGGCGCCGGCTGGTCCCAGTATCCAGGAGACCGAAGGCGAAAAAGGAGAAAGCAGCACCTACGAAAACCGCGATACGCTCGGCAGCAAGCACGACGAGGATCTCTTCGACTACTACGCGGCCTCGCAACTCGCTTTCGTCGATGCGACCACCGCGGCGATCACGCCGGTGGGAAAGCCGGCGAATTACGAATCGCTGGATCCCGCGCCGGATGGGCGGCACATCCTCGTCACCGCGATCCACAAGCCCTACTCGTACGTTACCACTTACGATCGCTTCCCAAAGGAAGTCGAAGTCTGGGACGCATCGGATCGCTCACGCGTTCTTGTTCATACCATCGCGTCGCTTCCACTCGCGGATCGCGTTCCCATCCGAGGCGTTCCGGTAGGGCCGCGCGATTTTTCCTGGCGTTCCACCGAGCCGGCGACGGTCGTCTGGGCGGAAGCGCTGGATGGCGGCGATTGGAATGTTAATGTTCCGGCTCGGGACAAGATCCTGCTTCTGAAGGCGCCGTTCAACTCACCCGCCGTCGAAATCACGCGGACTGAGCAGCGTTATGCCGGCTTCGACTGGGGCGAGCAACCGAGCATCGCTCTTTTGAACGAGTACGATTCCAACCGGCACTGGAGGCGGAGCTTCGTCATCGACGTCGACGCTCAACAACGAAAGCCGCGCTTGCTTTGGGACCTCTCTACTGACGAGAGGTATGCGAACCCGGGCTATCCAGTGGAACGCCAGCTCGCGAACGGGTCCTGGGTGGTTCGCCAGGACAGTGATTCGATCTACCTTGCTGGAGCCGGCTCTTCACCCGACGGGGACCGGCCGTTCCTCGATCGGCTCGATCTCAAGACGCTAAAATCCGAACGCCTGTTTCGCAGCGATAAGACTTCCTACGAGCGTTTTCTTTCGTTCACCGGGCCGGACCCGCGGACGTTTCTCACCTGGCATCAATCGCCCACCGACCCGCCGAATGCGTTTGCGCGAACCCTGGGAAAATCCCTCGCTGCGCCCGCCGGAGAAGCGGCCTTTGCTTCCACGAGCGTCGCGATAACCCACATTCCCGATCCGACGCCGGAGGTGCGGGCGATCAAGAAGCGGTTGGTCAGGTACAAGCGCGCCGACGGGCTGGATTTGTCGTTCACGCTCTATACGCCGCCCGGCTATAAAGAGGGTACCCGGGTCCCCACCATTCTTTATGCCTATCCTCTCGACTATGCCGAGGCTTCGAAAGCGGGCCAGGTCGCGGGCTCGCAGGAAACCTTCACGCAGCTGCGGCAATATAGACTGCTGCTCCTCGCGGGCTACGCGATCATCGACAACGCTTCGTTCCCCATCATCGGTGATCCGAAGAAAGCCTACGACACTTATCTGGAACAGCTCGTCGCCGATGCGAAGGCCGCAGTCGATGAGGCGGTGCGACTTGGCGTTGCCGACCCCCAGCGCATCGGAGTCACCGGACACAGCCACGGCGCTCTAATGACCGCAAATCTGGTGGCGCATTCCGACTTGTTCCGGGCCGGCGTCGCTACGAGCGGCTCCTATAACAAAACGCTCACTCCTTTCGGTTTCCAGAACGAGCGGCGATCGGTTTGGGAGGCGCGGGATGTCTATCTGAAAGTCTCCCCATTTTTTTTCGCCGACAAATTGAAGACGCCGCTCCTCATCGTGCACGGCGCGGAGGACGCGAATCCTGGGACTACCCCAATACAAGCTAACAAGCTCTACGAAGCAATTCGAGGAAACGGCGGGACCGCTCGCTTGGTGATTCTCCCGCACGAGCCGCATTTGTATACAGCAATAGAGTCGAACGAACAGCTTATTTACGAGATGCTTCGCTGGTTTGATAAATACGTGAAGAACGCGCCGCCGCGGTGAGCACGCCCGCCGTGGAGTTTTCAAAGAGAAAGGCGGAAAAGAATTCTACAGTAAGATGACTGATGGTGATGCCGAAGCAGCGGAATCCCAGGTCCGGCTGGACTTCGCGCGGGGCTGCGATCGAGCCTAATACCGCCATGCAGGAAATTTGAAGTAATCGCATCAATCCCCCTGTAGTTCTCAGCGGCCTCATACCCTTCCGCGCGATGGAGGCGGCAGAAATCGATCGGCAGTGTTGGGCGCCGGAAATATGGCTGTTCAAAGACGATCCGGCCGGAGCCAATAAGGTGTTCGCTAGTCTGGGCATTCATCACGTTACCGAAGAGGAATACAACCAGCAGGTCCTGGAGCGGCTCGGCGTCCCGAAAGCGGCGGTCCAATTCCTGGATCCTCCCGCCACGAACACCGAAGACGAATTCGGACTTCTCCGGGAGGAGTTGCACCCGCAGGGTGGAGATACGGTCATCCTGGTAACTTCAGCCTCATAAGCCGGGCTGACAACGATAAGATTGAACCATACGATAGATCCCCATCTCGCTGGCACATCCCCAGCGACACACATTTCCGTGCGGAAAATTTCGATGGCAGAATCAGAATGGGCTAAAGGAATGGCTCAGGAGTTCAAGGCTGGAAAGGCGCGAAAGGCCGAAGAAGATGGGAAGGTCCTGCAATAGCAGAGGATTAGGAAGGGGTTTGCTTCTAAACTCTGGCCAGATGTCAGAGAGGCCTTCAAGCACAAGGCCAAATGTTCAACGCTGCGGCCGGAGAGGAAATTCTCACCTGGGAAGCCGGTGACGCTAACACTTTCAGTCTGCGCAGAAAGTACATTGAGGATGCGTGAAGGTAATGCGCCACCTTTTCGGCAAGTTCCTTCTTCGGAATGGCGGTGACCTTGCGCGCGAAGTTCTGCAGCGTAACTCGCCATGCTCCCCTACTCGGGCGCGCTGCGGTTGGTTTGGATTCCCCCGGCGGAGCCTAGGGGCAATTGTTGCTCAAGAATTCCAACGATGCGCTTGGCCGCTTGACCGTCCCAAAGGGCGGGAGCTCGGCCTTGTTTCCCTTTCCCGCACAGGATCTGGTGAGCTTGTTCCTTAAGGTGTTCCGGACTAAGACCTACGAGCGTATTCGTTCCTTCGGTTACCGTGATGGGGCGCTCCGTGTTCTCCCGCACCGTTAGGCAAGGCACACCGAGAACAGTGGTTTCTTCCTGGATGCCGCCCGAGTCGGTGATCACGAACGTGGCGAGGCTTTCGAGATGCAGAAACCGCAGGTAACCCAACGGCGAGAGCAATCGAATTCCATTCCGGTGACCAAAAGGCTGTCCCGCTCCTGAGGCAAGGCCGAGGTCTCGCATTCGTTTCTGCGTGCGGGGATGGACGGGAAAGACTATCGGGATTTCCTCGGCAATCTCCCCAAGAGCCTCCCAAACGATGCGAAGCACACTCGCGTTGTCGACCGTCGATGGCCGGTGAAGTGTCACGAGGGCAAATCTTGCTGGCCGATCCGAGCCGTTATCACCCCAGATTTCCGGAGTTGCGAACGGCTCCAATTGCCGGGCCCGCGCCAGACAACTCTTCAAGGTGTCGATCATTACGTTTCCGACCAGAAAGATCTGGCTTGCTGGCCTGCTCTCTTTCAAAAGATTCTCCACGCCGTTCGGCTCGCTCGCAAAAAGGAAATCAGAGACCGAATCCGTCACCACACGGTTGATCTCCTCAGGCATGGTGCGATCGAAGCTACGCAACCCCGCTTCCACGTGGGCCACCGGGATGCCCAGCTTGACCGCCGTCAGCGCCCCTGCCAGGGTTGAGTTGACGTCGCCAACCACCACTACAAGGTCAGGCTGTTCGCTCACCAGCACGGGTTCCAACCGCTCCATGATCTGAGCTACTTGGCAAGCCGCAGAGGCAGAGCCCACCTCCAGGTTAATATCGGGTTGAGGAAGGCCGAGGTCTTGGAAAAAGGAATCGGACAATGCGATATCGTAGTGCTGGCCGGTATGCACAAGCATGGGCCGAATGCCCGCTTGGTTTCGCATCGCTGTCATCAACGCTGCGATCTTGACAAAATTCGGCCGGGCTCCGACAACGCTGAGAATTTTCATCGCTTGGCGATCTGAATACGCTGTGGAAGGTCGTTACAAAGCTTTGGGTCTGGAAACCTGGTGAAAAGCAATGTCAGGCGGGGTCAAAGGGAGAAACCGGCAACGCCTTGCCGCATCGTAGCGACTCGCGGACGCGAAAAGCGGCCAGAGTCGTTGCGCGGAGACTTTCGAAGGGAATCGGCGGTTCCCCGCCGCTCGCCACCGCCGCAAAGAAGATTAGTACGAGGTAGGTTTTCATGGCTCCGTGAGGTATGCGTGTTCAAGGGGCGGCGGTTCACCAGGTTGGGGGAGTTGCGCTTTTCCACCTGACAGACGTTCCACCAAGTCAGCATAGGTGCCCATTAGCCTCGAACGCGCAAATCGGGCGCGGGCCCAAGCCGCTCCTGCCTCACCTAACGCGCGGCACCGCGAAGGGTCGGCCAGAAGCGTACGGACGCTGTCGGCGAGGGCACTGGCATCCGACGGGCACACGGCGAGACCACACCTTGCCTCAACGACCAGCGCAGCAGCCTCCCCACCGACCGAACACAAAATGGGTTTCCCTGCCGCCATGTATTCATAAATTTTCGAAGGGATCGTGATTCTGAAGAGTGGATCGTCGCGCAAGATCACTAGCAGCGCATCGCAGGAAGCCAACACAGAAGGCACACCCTTGCGCGGCACGCCTTCGAGAAATCGCACGTTCTGCAGGCTGCGAGCCCGCGCCAGAGCCATCAAACGTTGTTTCTCGACGCCTTCCCCCAAGAGAAGGAACACCACAGGTTCATCGCGCAGTTGTCGGGCGGCCTCGAGCACGGTGTCCAGTCCCTGGGCGAGCCCGAGGTTGCCGATGTAGCCCACCACAAATTTTCCGGCCAGTTGTTCCACACGCCTCAAGTCGTCGCTGGGCGGAACTCCCGCAAAGGCCTCCCAGTCGACCCCGTTATGAATCACCGCCACACGTTCGGGCGGCAGGCCCAAATCCACCAGATAACGTTTGAATCCGACGGTGATTGCTACCACCCCAGCGCAGCGCCAATAGAAGAAGCGCTCCAGCCGTCGTAGGATACGGAGTACCCATCCTCGCTCCATCACACGGATCGCCAGGGCGGAGTCCGGCCAAATGTCCTGCAAGTCGAAAACGAGTGGAGCCCGATGCCACCAGTGAGCAGGCAGGGCGGCTAGCCCTGTTGGAAGCGGCGAAACCGCAAGAATCGCGTCTGGCCGCGGCTGCCAAATTCCCCGCCAAGCCGCCGAAAGCATGAAGGTGGCGTAGGTCAGAAAGCGCTTCAGAATTCCAGGATCGGCAGAGCAAAAGAGGGGCACGCGCCGGATGCGATAACCTTCGACAGTGCATTCATCCTGCGCCACCCGCTGACAGAATGGAAGCGCCAGACTCGAGGGGTGATTAGGCCGGCCGGTTATCACGGTGACGTGGTGCCCGCGACTCGTCAAACTCTCTGCCAGGTCGCTGGCGCGCCTTCCGGTGGCCATCGTCTCCGGGGGGAAGTGTTGACTAAAGATCAGGAGTCTCATGCCATCTTGGCCCGGTTTTTCGTCCCCTCCAAGCCGTGAACCATCCCGTCCGTCAGTGCCGCCTCCGACCCTTGCAGGTAATACTTCTTCATCCATTCAAGGGTGAGAGCCAAGCCCTCAGCCAAGGGCACTTTCGGCGAATGCTTCAAATCTCGCACCGCTTTTGCAACGTCCACTTTCTTGTCCCGCGTGGTAAAAGGTTCCCTCTCTTTGTAGGTCACCAGGCGATCATCTTTGCCGAGGTATTTGAGGATGATGTCCGAAAGGGTTTTGATATCGTGGTATTCGGCTGAACCCACGTTGTACACCTCGCCAGGGACAAAGTTGTCCACAATGTTGGCGAGGGTGAACGCCGCGTCCGTGACATACGCGGAGGTCCGGTGGTGATTCAAGTACACGGTGTACGGAATATCGTGCAGGGCGCGATAGCAAAATAGACAATTCACACTACGGTAGTTGCTGTATTTTTCTCCGGGCCCGAATACATTAAATAGGCGGATGCGCACGCTTTCAGTACCGAACTTGGCGGCGGAGTTCATCACCTGCATTTCGCCTACCCACTTCGTCATCGCGTAATCGTTCAGTTGGCGGATTTCATGGCTATCCATAACTTCTTCCTTCATCACGCCGTCCCAGTCACCGTAAACTTCCGAACTGGAAAAGAAGATCATGCGAAAACGGTGCTTTTCCTGGAGCCGGATCAGGTTCTTGGTTCCAATCACGTTGCTCCGCCACAACGTCTCGTAAAAGTCTTCGCCATTCCACCGGCCGAATTCCGCTGCCAGGTGATAAACATAGTCGAAACAGTGCTTGTCGAAAATGCGCTCCAGTTGACGGTACTCCGCCATATCGCAACGCAAGTACTGGGGGTCGTGATGATGAGAACGGTCGCAGAACCAGACCTCATGCTGGCGCCCTCGCAACTCTTCGACCAGAAAGGTTCCAACCGCCCCCAGCCCGCCTGTGACAAGAATCTTCATCGCTTTTCCACTCCTTGAGAGACGCGACTACGATTGGCTAAAAAGAGACTTATGGAGTGCGGTCCACCCTGCACCCACTTCGTTTCGGAGGGGGACTCTTGGTGGTACTAACGTGAGCCTCATGGACTTACGCCGCTTGATAGTTTTCTCGCACCGTGACTTTGCCGGCCTTTCGGTCCTGATACTGCTGTTCGATCCAGGCGTAGGTCTTCGCCAGTCCCTCGCGGAAGGGAGTGCGGGGCTCCCGGTTCAGGATGTTCCTAATCATGGTGTTGTCACTGTTGCGGCCGGCGACTCCCTTGGGAGCAGTCAAATCATATTTGCGCTGGAGCTTTACCCCGCCAATTTCTTCCGCAATGTCGACGAGCTCGTTGACCGAAATGAGCTCGCTGGAACCAAGGTTGATGGGTGTTGCGATCAGAGCCTCGCAGTGAGTGATCATGTCAATGCCTTGGGTGCAGTCATCGATGTACATGAAGCTGCGGGTCCGCGTGCCATCACCCCAGACTACAATTTCGTTCTTGCCGGTATCCTTGGCTTCGATGACCTTCCGGCAAATGGCCGCCGGAGCCTTTTCCCGCCCACCGTCCCATGTGCCGTTGGGACCGTAGACGTTGTGGAAGCGGGCGATGAAGGTCTTCAAGCCGCGCTCCGCCCAGTATTCCTGGCAGAACATCTCGGACATGAGTTTTTCCCAGCCGTAGCCCCTCTCCGCCATGGCGGGGTAAGCGTCCGACTCTTTCAGCGCCCGGCAGTGCGGATCTGTCTGCAGCTCGGTGTTGTAGGCGCAGGCAGACGAGGAGAAGAAATACCTTTGCACGCCCGCCCGATAGGCCGCCTCGATGAGGTTGGTGTTAATCAGGATGCTGCGCAGGCATTCGATCCTGAACTTCTCGATGAAGCCCATGCCCCCCATGTCCGCAGCCAGATTGTAAACCTCGACGGCACCCTCGCACGCCCTTACACAATTCTCCCTCTCACTCAACCAAGCACTCTCTGGTACCAGTCCGGCAAAGGTTTCTTATCAATGGCGCGGATTCTGGTAAACCCGCGGGCGTGAAAGTAGCGGGCAAGCGCCCCGGCGATAAAGCCGCCCGCTCCACCGATAACAATCAAATCGTCTTTCTCCGTGGTCCGTGGCGCACTCAGTTCCATCCCCTTTTCGTGCGTCGCAGATTTCAACTCGTCGCGGGATGGCAAATCCACCTCGTCAGACTCCCAATCAGGAGGCTAAAATCGCCTCCCGACCTTGCGGTTTGGGTTTCACTTTTCGCTGATGCTCATGAAGACCCTCTTATATCTCACCCCTGAGCCTTTCCCAGGTAAGCCCCAGGTACTCATACACGGCCCTTGTGGCCTCATAGAGCCCGTAATAAGCCGGATATATGTCTCCGGGGTTGAATTTCTCGTCTTCCTTCGCCAAGTAGTCCGTGGGAGCGGCAATGGGGTTCATTCCCTGCTTCCTAAGCAAGGCCATCGCTCGCGGCATATGGGAGGCAGAGGTGACTAGCAGAAAAGGTGCTTTCCCAACTCTTGGCGCGATAAATCGCCCCTCCTGCTCCGTATTCTGTGAATTCGATTCGAGGACTATTTCCGCCTGCCTTACACCAAGAGCCAAGGCGACGTCCCTCATGGCCTCAGCCTGGCCCGGCGGGCCGCCGGAGAGAATAAGCTTGCATTGAGATAACTCCTTACAGAGCGAGACACCTTCCACGAGCCGTGCGATCGTTTCTTGCGAAAGCCGGCTAGCAGTGTCAATCCGAGGGTCCGATGAAAAGCTTCCCCCCAGCACAACAACAAACCGGACTCCGGCCGAACCCTGGGGGCCGGTAGGCAGTGAGGATAGGGCGACGGGGCGATAACGTTGCTCTAGGGACCTTAAAAGCGCAGCCGAGATTCCCCCATTCCCCAGGAGAACAAGCATTGCCGCTGCGAGAGTGACTAGGACCTTTCCGGTTTTCTGCTTGCGCGTGAACCAAAGCAGGGCTAAACCCAGCGCCAGAATTTCGCAGACCACGGGCAGTGGGAAAAAAAGCGGGGAGATGATTTTCACGAGCATTCTTCTGCCTCCGTCCCGGGCACGTGACAGTGGCCGTCATCTCCAACGCTCATTGACGCGAGTCTGGAATCGCTACGTCCGCGCGGCGCGCGCAGTCGGGCCGCGGACGGGGGCTAACGACAAGCGCGTGGATCGGCGCTTCCTGGCTTCCTGGTAAACGCGAAGTTGGACGTGGGCGAAGAGAGGGGCCATCGCCATCCAGCCGACCGAGTAAAAGCTGTAGGTAATCTCTGTTACGGAGTATACGGTGAAGAAGGTCATGACGCCCAGGAGTTCGCCTGGCAGTGAACTGGCTTCTCCAACGGGCTTGGTGGAGTAGAAACGCAGGACGCCGATCCAGACCCATACGATGGCGATCACAAACGGGATTGCGCCCAGAAAACCGCTCTGGATTAGCGCGTCGAGGAGGGTGCTATGTATGTTGCTGCCCTTAAGAAAGTAGCGATCCGCCCAAAACCCGAGTCCAGCCCAAGGCGATTGCTGCAAGGCCGGCCAGCTATCCGCCCATGTCGCTGTACGCCCTGTAAGCGTCGGGTCAACCCCCTTCCCGCGGGTGAGGTAGAGCATAAAGCCGTGACCAAAACCGGTGAGCCACACCAGCGGGAGGGCGAGGAGCGCGAGCATAATGATCGGGAACCTCCACCGTGTGGGGGCACGCGCCAGGAGCACCCCGACAGCGACAACTACCGATATCCAAGACGTTCGAGCCTGGGATAGCAGTAAAGCCACTCCTGCGGCCAGCGTGAGGGGTGTCCAGATGAACAGCGTTTTCTTGTCCTTTCGATCGTGCAAGAGTTTCGCCAAGCCCACGAGAATAACAATTCCTGCAAACCTCCCAAACCCCGTGTTCCTCGTTCCTGGCATCCCCATCACATCTGGTTTCCATGTGCCATAGGCCATCACGCCCAAAGGGCTGCCGGCTGTTCGCGAGGTGGTCGCGGCCCCGCCCAACAGAGGAATCCCGGCAAGCAAGCCCACGCAAAGGGCCGCGCAGCAACCCCAGTTGACAGAAATAAAGCGCCCAAGGTGCGCCTCTGGCTCGGAGCCGGAGGCAACCGCCATCACAACAACGATAACCGAAATGTACTGGAGTGCCCAATAAGCGGCGACGATAGGCTCGGGAGAAACAAAGATGGAAGAGGCCAAGCCGATCCCTGCGTAAAGCAACAGCAGGGTAAGAGGGCCGAACCCCAGCCATTTGGGGAGGGACCGGCGCTGGGCGAGTTGGCCCGCAGCGATCACGCCAGCGAGGATGGGAAAGAAAGCCCGCACGCCGTGGACGAAATTGACAAAGTTCTTCGGAAAGCGCGGGTCCATGGAATAGTAAATATCGCTGTTGTAGCCGGACCAAACCAAGATGCAGAGGACCGAGGTCAGCATCAGTCCCCGAGTTTCCCGCTTTCGCATGGCAGGCATCGCAGTGCGGAGGCGCCGACTCAGAGAGGAGGGGGCGCGGGGCTGGCGAAAGTTTCGCCGCGCTGCGGCAGGGTTTTGAGGTGAATTGGTCATTCTGAAGCAGGGACCCCGAGGGCCTGTTCATAGGCCTCGATGATACGTTCGGTGACGCGGTCCCAGTCGTAAACCTGGCGGGCGCGTTCGAAGGCGGCCCGGCCCATTTGCGCACACAAGTTGCGATCGCTAGCGAGTTTTTCAAGCGCCACGGCCATGTCGCGCACGGCCTGGTCAGGATCGTGGGCCGGAACTTTGAATCCGCACTCCCCATTGACGTGCTGCCCCGGGCCGCCCAAGTCAAGGCAGACCACGGGCTTGCCCGATGCCATCGCCTCCACCACCACCAATCCGCCCCCGTCACGCAGGCTGGCGAAGAGAAAAACGTCACAGGAGCGCATACTGGCTAGCAGATGCTCACGCGGCATCCAGCTTACAATGCGCGCCTGCTTCTCGATACCTAACTCGTGGATCAGACTTTCGAGGCGGTTCAACTCCGGGCCCTTCCCTACGATCGTACAGTCCGCCTCAGGGTGCCTCTGCGCAAAAATCGCGAAGGCGCGCAAGGCAAGGTCGAATCCCTTGAGCGGAACCAAACGGCCTGCGGACAGTACAGCAAACTTCTTATTTCGCGCCTGCTGCCGCGGGGAAGTAAGTTCATGACCCGAAATGCCGTTTACAGAGAGCAGTTGCACTTTATGGCGCCAACGGGCCGATACTCCCTCCATGGCCTCGTGGTTGCCAGCCAGGATCACGCGAGCGCGGTGCTGGCTCAATACAAAAAAAGGATCATGCCGGAAAACCCACTGTCCGCATGAACGCCGGAACTCCGCGAGGCGACTCCCCAGGCGAAAACCCTTAAGGAACGGTTTGGGAATCCAGTGAGCACCCCCGCCGGGACCGCGCACGTAGGGGACGGGCAGCAAGGCTCCGATGATGCTGGCCATCCAATCGTTGTCGTATGTGAGATGGTGAAAAAGCTTGAATTGAAAGCGGCGGTGAAGCCCTCGGGCAACAAAGTAGGCCTTCCATTGCCAGAGGTAGGCGTACAACTGAATCCCCACTTGATGCCGCGTCAGCGCATGCAGCCAGCCCGGCAGTCCTACGTAAACGAATTGCACGTCCGGGAGCGGCTGCTTCTCGAGCGCCGCCTCAATAGCCTGGCTGTTCTGGGCGGCCGTGAGTACCCACAACCGATGCGCACGGGCCAGGCGCTTGACCAGGTTCCAGGCCATAACATCGCCACCACCGGGAACCTCTGCATCCGGACTGACCAAGCATGCGTACGCGCCGATTAGGAGCCGATGATTCATGTCTATATCAGTGGATGGTCGACTCGCCTTTCCGAGCCAAAAGATGGAAGGTGTCCCAGCGTGAGTAACTACCCATGCTCCGGAAACCGAGTGACTTCACAAAGCTCAGAATCCCTTCCGGCGTATCTCCGCTTGGCAAAAACTTGGGGTGGACTTCACAGCATAACAATTCACACGGCGGTTGGGCCAGCGTAGAGCGGAGCCCCCGAAGCACCTGGCACTCATAGCCTTCAACGTCGATCTTCATGACACGTGGGACCGGCAACTTTTCCGCTTCCCGGAAGCTGTCACCTGTGACAATTTCCACCAACTGGTGGCCCACGTCTTTTCCTAATGGCGGTCCAACCAAGCTGGAGTCTGCGTTCTCCTGCCCTTGATAGAGTCTGCCTTCGCCACTGCGTTCGCCGAGGGCCCTGCCAAACGCTCGGACATTGGTGACGGCGTTCAGCACAAGATTGTCTTGCAAGTGCTGATAACTTTCCATGTTTGGCTCGAATGCAACCACTTGGCCTTGCGCACCTACTGCGAGGGCTAGGAAGATGGTATAGAAGCCTACGTTGGCTCCGATGTCGAAGACGACGTCTCCCTCGTGAACACTAGCCATTAGCAGTTCAAGGATCTTCTGCTCCTGCTGCGCGCGCCCCGCTGGGTCGAGATTCCGCAATTCTCCCGGCGTCCGAACATGGAATCGCGCTGTGAGTCCGTGTATCCGATATTCGACAATTCCATTCCACGGCCGGGCGCAACGATAGTACCAGTTCCGGAGCGTTTTCCTCAGGCCCAGAGCTCTGGCCAGTGCCTTGACCTCCGGCCGATAGGTAAGACGCTTCAGAAAATCTGCACCGCTGATGGTCATCTGTTCACCCTGCAGGCTGAAAGCCAGCGCTCTCTCGCCGGCTTGTTCGGTGCGCCAACTCCTGGAGTTTCGGCTCCAGGGCGGAGATAAGCCCTTGCCAGGAGTATTTCTCCACCGCCAGCGCTCGCGCCGCTGTCGCCAAAGCCTGGGCGCGCTGAGGGCCACGGAGCAGCTCGATGACGCGGCGGCTGAAGTCCGTCTCGTTATCAGCAATCAGGAGGTGCTTCCCGTCAATCACCTCGAGCCCCTGGCAACCGATTGATGTGGAGACCACGGGCGTCCCGCACGCCATCGCTTCCACCACCTTTATTTTTGTCCCCTCGCCGTAGAGGTAGGGGGCTACAGCCACCTTGGCCATCGCATAGTAAGGGCGAACATCTTCCACGGTGCCCGTGACGTGGATCCCAGGGCTTTCCGCGAGCCGCCAGATTTGGCGATTGGGGTGGCTGCCCACAATCCAGAATTGCGCGTCAGGTACCTCGCGCCGAATCTTGGGAAACATGCGGCGGGCGAACCACAGCGCCGCCGCGCGGTTCCGGTAAACCGCCAGACCAGCGCACAGCAGAATGGCATTCTTCTTCCAACCTGTCTGCGCGGGGACAAAAACCTCCGTGTCCACCCCATTCGGGACCGCCCACACCTGGCCACCCGGCGGTGCGTACCGTCTCGTGAAGTCCGCTTCGCGTTCGGAATTGCTGAGCACGACCGCAACGTGGGACATGATTCTCTTCTCGAAGGCCGGAAGTTTAATCAGGTTCACCACCGCGAAGGCCCGCTTCCCCAAGCTCCCCTGGCGCCAATACTGCCGCCACAGCAGCCCTTCCGATTCGTGCTCGTCCAACACCAAGGGTATGCTTCGGCAAAGTTCCGGCGGAACGGCATAAGCCATAAAGGCGAAGTTCGCCCAGATCATGTCGAACTCGTGTTTCTCCGCGATGCGCTGAACCATCTCCCGTATACAGGGAGCCAGAAACTTAGCCGCCACGTAAGGTAGGGGCGAAGCGAGTGAACGGAGGGCAGAGACGAACGGGACACCGGAGCGGGCACTCTCGGGCGGCTGATAGGTTACTATCTCCCGGCAAAGCGTGCGGAGAGGATGCGTTGCTGGGAGCGAAGGGCCGTCATGACCCGCCAGCAAGACGACCTCGTGCCCGAGCCTTGCCAACTCTCTCAACACATAGTAAATGCGAATCGGCGGGCCGCCATCCAGCGGCCACGGCACGTACGGTGACAAGATCAAAATCCGCATTAGCATAGGTCCGAACAAGCAGCGCGAGGCGCTTATTTCAGTTGAGGTTCCCGACGTACAGGTAGGAAGACTCGGGGCGGCGATGCCGGATCACTGCCTCGAGCTGAAGAGGAGAATCTCACAGCCAGGGGCCTCGACTTCCATCTTCCATTCCCCCACCCAGACGCGCCACTCGGCGGTCACGGGGAGGACGCCAATCGCTTCACTCCGCTTCGGGATGAGAGGAATGACACCTTCAGCGAACACGTCGCCGCCCTTATCGGACGGATTGCGCAACCGGACCTTGACATTTTGGGCGTCCTGGTCGCCCAGGTTTATCAGGTAGGGCCGCATCATCTTCGGCTCGACCATTCCGTGGCCATCCTCGGTGTAGTTGGGCTCCACGAGGTCGGGGGAGACGACCAACGTCGGTTTCTCATGCCGGCTGGAGAAGGTTGTGGCGAGGGCGCGGAGGTCCGCGGGCAATCCTGAGCCGTCGGTTGGAAGGTCAGAGAACCGCGCGCACAAGGCGTCGGCGTGGGCCAGCAGTTCGGCGGTGCCGCTGTAGAACCCCACCCCGGGCGATTCGGGGGCGATCAGGCGCACGAAGCGGATCTGCTGTTCGAGTTCCTCCTTCGTTTGTGCCCAGTTCTCGCCGGGATTGCCGCCTTTCCCAACCCCCAGAACCACGATCGTTTTCGGCAGGATGCCGTACCTTCTTGCCGACCAGACTTGGCTGGCGATCGACCAGTACTGCTTCTTGTCGCCGACGTAGCTCTCCATCATGACGAGGTCCGCCACGTCGCGGTAAGCCTCCGCCAGAACCTTGGGAATGGGACCTCGCATCTCCCAGACCGCCAGGGCCAACTCCGGTTTCCTGCGCTTCGCCTGGCGAAGAATCTGGGCAGATTTCTCATCCATCCGGCCGCCATAGTCGAAGCCGAACTCGTCGATCATGACCACCGGCCGTGGGTTTCCGCTGTAGTTCTGACCCACCAGATTGTCGACTGCCTTCTCGATGGGCGAGCGCAACAGGTCGTACCAAGTGTGGCCGACCCCCATCACCACACCGCGCGTCCGCCAATACTGCCAGTCCTCCGGCTTCGTCGGCCCGATGAATGTCACCGAGCGCAGTTGCTTGGGATCAAAGTCTTTCGTTGGGCTGTAGGTGAAAGCGATCACTTTGTCCAGGCCCAGGACCTTTGTCTCTCCGCCCTTCGCTGGGGAAGGAGGATCGGTTACCATTCCGCCGAGCACGCCAGCCAACAGGACCGCCGCACTCAGCCGAGGGAACCAGGAGTCTCTGATTTTGACTACCATAAATAGCATAAGCGCCATAATCCTTTATGTCACGGGTTTTGAGCCCGTGTGTGAGGCTCGGGAAAAGGGCGACAAGATTGCCCCGCTTCGAACCTTGTAACCCCCTGAGACAAGCCCAGCGGAGCAGCCTCGATTAGCTGCCGACACAAGTCATCTTGGGCATGTCCCAGAAGGGAACAAGCATCTTCGCTCATCACGCCCCAGGACAACAGATCGCGGCCCTTGTCTCATCCGTTTAACGCTCGGACCAGCAATGGCTCGTCACTGCACCAGCGCAGAAACGCCCGTTTGCAGGATCTGTTCTGCCATCAACTCCGCCGTGCCCCCCCAGGAGAATCCCTGTGCACGCCGCAGGCCCATGACGATCAGGCTCGCTCTCGCGCTTTCCTCATTTACCTTGTGTAGAGCTTCATGAAGCGAGGCAGGATTGCAGGGATCGATAAGAATCGCGGCGTTACCCACCACCTCGGGAATCGAGGCGCGATCTGAGGCTACCACTGGCGTACCGCAACCCATCGCTTCCAGCGGCGGGAAACCAAACCCTTCATGGTGAGCTGGATGAAGAAGCGCTCTTGCAGAAGCGTACAGCAGAGGCAGGTCCTCGTCCGGGACAAACCCCAGATATCGAAACAGGTAGGTCTGGGCGGAGTCCCTGATCAACGCGGAATCTTGGTCGTTGATTTTGGAGTCCCTCTCTCCCCCAACAATCACCACCGGCAGCAAAACAGAGTCGTCACCCTTGAACTGGGCATATGTCCTTGCTATCAGGCTAAGATTTTTCTTGCCATCATGGGGCGGTCCGACGAAAAGGTAGAAGGAGGGAGGTAACGAATAACGCTTCCGCACGCCTTCGAGCGCCACAGGATCGTGAACAGGATGAAAACGCTTATGGTCCAATCCGTGACGAATGGCGACTATTCTATTGCGGGTTACCCTAAAATGCGCCTCAACCTCAGCCGCCACAGATTGCGAGACTGTGATGATTGTATCCGACTCGGAGATTGCCTTTCTCATCGCGATACGGCCGTACAACAAGGACTTCGAAAGAATCCTACCGCCGGATCCTTGTCTCTGCGCCGTGTCCTGCAATTGCACTATGTCGTGCACAACCACCAGCTTCCGAGCAGCGTGGATTGGAGCAAGGGGAAACAGCGAGTTGAGAGATAGGAACACATCCGCACCCCAACTGAAAAACGGGGAATAGACCTGCTCAAACACCACTCGCCATGTCCCAGTATTCTTGCTGACGGGCAGACGGAAGACTCTTACCTGAGCTGCAAGGCCGTCCAGGCACGCGTCCTTGGCAACCAGGATATGCACTTGGCAGCCCGTCGCGTACAATAGGGGACAGAGATGGCTCAACAGATAGAAGGCGTATTGTCCCTTCCCTCCGTTGGTCCGCCCGATCTCCGGAGAAAAAATCGCGACCTTCATACGACCCTGAACTACCTTACCCCAAAATTCTGACTCCAGTTCTTCCTATCTTTGCTTTCGGCTACGGAAGCCACGATCCTCATAGCTGGGCACGTTTCGGCAAGGGATGCGTGAGGGTATGGCGCCTCCGCATTCCCACAAGCGGGTCAGCACCGGAGTCTGAATCATCTCCTCGTCGGCAGAGCAAGTTGCTTACGTACCCATCGGCCTCGTCCTCCGAAGCCTTGGCTAGCAATTGATCGACCGAGCCGGCTGCAACTCGATATCGACGATCATCGATTATCGCCACGTGAAATCCTGATTGGAAAAGAGTGTTTAAGAAAGCCCTCGCTGCCTCTGTTCCCAGGTAGTGAGGTAAGAACTCGACAATCATATTGATTCTACGGAACCTCGCAAGCAGTGACCGCATACCTGCATAGGCACGCGGTTCGCCGCCCTCGATGTCCATCTTGATCAGACTTGGCTGAATCGGGACCTTCTCGGCAAGGTCATCCAGCGTCACACAACTGACCCCTACCTCACCTGCCCTCAAGTCCGACCCCAACTCATAGAGACTGTGCATTGAGCTGTTGCTTGCCAGATGTAATGTACCCTCTCCTGTCCGATCGGTCACCGCCGCCTGTAGCGCGCTAACATTATTAAGACGATTCGCCTGGACGTTTCTGAGGAGTATCGAGTAGTTGCGGGGGTCCGGCTCAAATGCCACAACTTTCCCACCCTCGCCGCACTGCCTTGCCGCCAGCAACGTGAAATAGCCCCAGTGCGCCCCGATGTCTACAACCGTGTCCCCAGGCGCGATCAAAGACTCGAAGACCGCGGTTGTCGCTGGCTCGTAATCACCGAGGAAAAGGCCGGCCCTGATCTCACGGGCGTCCACATACATTTGGAAACCCCCTACGGAAGCGCGCAGCAATCCTGCGTCGCCAGCCGGCGCCGATAGGAGAGAGCGAATCGCCCGCTGGTAGAGTCTCATTACCGCAGGCATTTGTCCCAAATGCAGACGAAGCTTGGAGCCGAGCCGTCTGTAGACAGTTCCCAGGAGAGCCAAGGCTAGCCGCTTGAGGAATCTCATGCGCTGATGACTTCCACGATGGCGAACACCCTTATGGGCAGAACGCCCCTCTGGACAGGGGGACGTCCTTCCGGCCCAAGGCCTCTTGATCATGATGCTTCCACTTGCCGCCTACACCCCGGTAGCCGTCGACTAGCCCGCACATGATGGCCCACCACGAGTGGCTCCGCCCGTGCAGCAGATTCTTGGCGGCTTGCGCGAGGGCAAGGGGAACGTGGAGTAAGTGGAACGTCAGCTTCCAGGGGTTGGGAAGAATCTCTCTGGCCACCAGAAGCCGGTTGCGTACCGTATAATAGTAGAGCACCGGGTTGCACAGCCCACCGGAGCTTTGAGCGTTCTTGTGGCGCGCCCTGGCGCGCATCGCCACCACGCATCGAAACCCTGCCTTTCGTACCGCGTAGGCCAGGATAAGCTCGTCATAGTACATGAATAAACGCTCTTCCAGATACTCGCCGCGCGACCGCCGGACGGCCCGCAGAGCCTCGCTGCGCATTAGGGCAGCAGAGGCGTGGACGGCGAACGATTCCACGAAATCACTCGTACTCTGGCTCGAGGGTGGGGCCCAGCGCGCCAGAGGATCTCTGCCCAGGGGGAAGTGCGGCAGAGTTAACGGCCCCGCAATCACTCGCTCACCGGCTTCGTCGAATATCGTAGCGCCAACCACACCCAAGTTATCGTTCTGGTCAGTCCGGACGAGGTGGGTCAAGCAATCAGGAGCGACCTTGGCATCGTTATTGAGAAAAAATAAATAGTCCGCAGAGGGTTTCCTCTGGAGGGCGTAGTGAATCGCCACGTTATTTCCGCCGGTGAATCCAAGATTCTCCTCGTTGCGAATCAACACCAATTTGCTCTCCGGAGCGGTCAGCTCCATCACCGCTTCTTGCCCTTCGCACCCCCCCGCCAGGGCGTCCGACCGCGTGTAATCAACAAGAACGTGCGGATGGCCCAGGTTTCCGGAAGCCCATTCCCGAATCCTGGGCACAGAGTCATCGCTCGACCCGTTATCAACCACTATGGTGAGGTAATTCGGATAGTCGAGCCCCCGCACACACTCGAGGCACTCGATGGTGTCCCGCCAGCCGTTCCAGTTCAGAATGCTGATAGCCACCCTCGGCCAATCGTGGCTTTCTGCGAAAGACGAATTGCCCTGCTTTCTCTGCGCCTCCAACAGCTTTGCCCCGCGTTCGCGCGATGAAACGCTTTTCCTCTTCGAGGGATTATTTCAGGGCGCGGCCCCTTGGCCGCAACCAAAAGGGGATTCTCCGTGTTCTTCGAGCCTCCAATGCCCCAACAGATAGAGCACGGACGATCTCCCTGACCTTTGTGTTAAGGTTCTTCTGGGCACGGAGGCATTACTGGCTCGAGAAGAAATCTTAGCTGCGCGACAGCGTGCTCAGAGTTGCTCGTAGATGTCAGCCAAACGCTGCGCAATGCTTCGTGCGTCATATTGCCGGCTGACGCGCTCGCGCGCCCGCCGCCCCAGTTCTTGTCTTAACCCGGGGTCCAAGCACAGCCGCCGTAATTTCTCGGACAGATCCAGGAAATCCGCGGGCTGGCACAACAACCCGGCATCTCCTACCACCTCTGAGATTGCTCCGGATTGTGCCGCCACCACCGCACACTCCGAGGCCATACTTTCCACCAGCACCATGCCGAACTGCTCCTGCAAGTGAGATGGGAAGCTGACGGGAATGCTGGGCAGCACAAATATATCCGATGTGTTATACACGTTCTCGATCTGATTGTACGGGTAGAAGTCGCAAAAGCAGACGTGTCTTTGCAGATCGAGCCTTTCGGCTAGTGGTCTCAATTGGTCTAGTTGTGGCCCAGCTCCGAAAAGCGCCAACTTAACGCTGCTCCCCGGGGTTCGAAACCCGGGGTCGCTCATAAGTCTCTTGAATGCCAGGAGCAGGAACAGAACGCCTTTCACACGGACCATGCGGCCAACGTAAGTAATGATGATGTCACGTTCGGTTGCGCCCAGAGCTCGCAGAACCGCCGGGTCCTTTGGACGCGGTTTGAACCGCTGCGTGTCTATTCCGTGCCCTAAAACGGAGATTCGACTTGGCTCGACCCCTTCCAGCATGAGGCACTCTTTGGCCCGCTGGCTGATCGCCACAAAATGGTCGACCGCCTTCAGGGTCCGGTATTTCCTTCGTCGCAGAGTCCCGGTGCTTTCCACTCCGAACGGCACGTTCTCCGATTGAGTGCTGACGAGTTTGAATCCTAGCCTTTCCTTCGCCTTCGCGGCTTGATAAGAGTAATAGTAAAGGGACTCTGCCGTGTGAACGATATCGTAGCCTTTGAGCTTCTTGGACAAGCCGAAAAGCCCTTCGGTCACTCCACCGAGCTTCTCCAAGGCGAGAGATCCCGCGAATCTCAACTTTCCTGGGAGAAATCTCATCAGGTCGTTGCTGCTTACAAGCCGGCAGGCCGGAATGCGAACATCCGCCGCCGAACTGTCCAGGCGGCGAGAGCCAAAAGCACACACCTCATACCGGCTCATCAGGAATTCATACGTCTGCATCTCGTACTTGTTCAAGCCCCAGCCGCGGATGATTGCTAGTTTCTTCATAACGCGGTCCTTATACGACCGTGATCGTCATCACGGCTAATGGAAGCGAGGTTCTTAGCCAAGAATGCCTCGAGGAGGGTGGTGCTTTGCTCCCATGTGAACGATCGAACGTGTTCATTACCCGCTTGAGCCAGTTTGACCCGCAAATCCTCGTCGTCAAGCAAGCGGATGATGTTATGCCCCAGGCTCTCAGGGTCCCGGGGTGGAGAGAGCAAGGCTGTAGCTCTGTCGGTTGCGTATTCTCGGATTCCACCGCTGTCCGTTGCGACCACCGCACAACCGCACGCCATCGCCTCCATAGGTGGAAGACTCCAACCTTCACTCCAACTCGGGCACACGAAAATGCTGCTGCGGTTGTAGATGTCCTCCACCACTGCTCGTTGCGGGGGGTTTCGCCGGTACTCAATCCAGCGTGGCAAGGAGCTGGGAGGAGCAGAGACACCAAAGAATGTGACGGCCACATCAGGATACCTGCGTTCGGCCATCTCTACAGCGGCTAACCCGTCGGCCGAGCCCTTCCACGAACCACTCGCGAAAAACGTCATGGCAAGCCGCTTGCCTCGCCCGGCGATAGGGTTAGTCAGCCGGTAGAAAGCACGGTCGAATCCGTTTGGAATGTACGCCATTTCGCTCTTTGCGCAGCCGAGGTTTACCCCCACTTCGTACAGCCACTTGGCGATGACGACCTTCTCGAGGGGCGCCCGCCACATCGCGTCAACCCTTTCCTTTGGTCCATGCCAAGTTTCGTAATGCTGAATCAAATAGCACTTCTTGCCCTTCGACTCTGGGTAGCCTAGTACCAGCTCAGCCGTTTTCCACGCGGTCGCAAAGATCGCGTCACCGTCAGGGATCACACGGGAGTCGGGCCTGGCTACGGAGAGCATTCTGACTCTGGGGTCGATCCGCTGCCACGGGATGCGCGGGAAAAGAACGCGGCTTCTCCATAAGCTTCTGTACCGCCTCAGTATGTCCAGAAAAGAACGCCTGGTCCTCGCTGGAGGTTCACCAGAATCGGGCAAGGCCTCCGGATGAACCACGGCCACTTCGTGGCCACGGCTTACGAGCTGATTCGCGTACTGGTATACAACCTTGAACCCACCTACGGGCTCCCACGCAAGACCAGGCAACAGAAAAGTGATTCGCATCGGACTCATCTTTTTGGGAAAAAAGAGTTCAGCGCCCGTTTCAAAGGGCGCCCCGCAATGGTGGGTCGAGCCCAAAGCGCCCGCCCCGCAGCGAGGAGGGCTCGAAAAAGCCTTCCCTTCCGGTAGTGGATGCAGGTCTCTGCGAGGCGGCCATCCGCCGCGGCAGATCTCGGAATCCTTTGTGACGGCTCCAGCTCCAGCAGCTCATTGAAATATTGAAGCGCTGCCGGCGCCTGCGAGGCCCGCCACATGATACTTATCCGCCCCGCGTAAGCATCGACAACAGCCTTCTGTATATCCGCGTCAGTGATCCCCAGCGCCTTCGCGACGTGGGGCGTGATCTCGTCTACCTGCCACAAGGGGTCAGGGCCTTCGCGGCTTCTGATATTCGCCGCAGCGCGTGCCACAAGCCCCTCTAAGACTAGCTGCCTGACACTGGAGCACGATGCTTGACACGGGTGGACCCTGTAGTACAGGAGTGGCTCGGGCAGGTTCGCCCCTTGGTAGCGCTCCAGCATCCTAAGGAACAGATCGTAGTCATCGTTGCGACGAAAGGCCTTTCTGTAACCCTTCACAGCAAAGAATGCCTCTCGGCGCATAACAACTGTGCTGTGCTGAAAACAGGTCTGGGTTTTGAGGACCTTCCTTAGCTCCTGGTCGGTCGCGGGGCGTACTATGGTGGACAGCCGGCGGCCAGACGCCTCGATTACTTCAAACGCTGCACCCAGCACCGCAATCTCAGGGTGCCTTTCCAAGTAGGCTAGTTGGCGCTCCAAGCGGTCGGGAAAAGCAATATCGTCGGCGTCCATGCGCGCGATATATTTGCCCCGCGCCAGCCCGCACCCCCGGTTCAGGGACTCGACCATCCCTCTGTTCTCCTGGTGGAAAACCTGCACTCGGGGATCAGTTCTAACGTAGGAGTCGAGTATCGAAGCGGTGTCGTCGGTCGAGCCGTCGTCAATGATGATGAACTCGAAGTCTCGGAGGGTCTGGTTGAGGATGCTTTCGACGGCCTCGCGCAAGAAGCGCTCGCCATTAAAGACGCTCATCACGACTGACGCTAGCGGGTTATTAAGCATTGCCCTTTGCCTGAGTCCGTCGCCGCATGCGCCGGAGGAGCGCCAATTTCAGCGCCTGCGCCAGCAGGGAGAAAGCCGTTCGCACTCCTGGCGGGGCCGGCTGAGCCGCGTCCAGGTATTTCCTGGGGTGGACGATGCACAATTGCTGGGGGTTTGTTCTCTCGTATTCCCTGCGCAGAACCGTGTCGTTCTGGATGTGAGCCCCGCTGGCATAAAGCAATGCGTTCTGGGAGTACCACCATTCAACCTCGTCGTTCTGCCAGACCCGCCATCGAATGCAGTCGATGGGAAGGTAGTCGTGCTGCTTGAAAAGGGCCGCCCAATAATCCGGCCATTGCTCATTCAGATGGTAGTTTCCGCCCTGAAACGGGATGGCGGCTGAGAAGAGCACGACGGGCGCTAATCGCGTGAGAGAGCGCACAAGGCCCTGCGCTGCACTTGGCGGCAGATGCTCGGCGACCTCAAGGCATACCGCTAGGTCGAAGGTGCGAGGAAGTCCGAATGGTGAAGACAGATCCGTGGCTGCGAATTGATCTTGCGGGATCTGAATCAGCCGCCGGTCGACATAGTCGCCGTCCAGACCAACCGTGTCAGTAACGCCAAGCTCCCGAAACACAGCGAGCCATGACCCGACGCCGCACCCCACATCCACGACAGATTTGACCCGAAGCATCTTGAGCACACTCGGTACGACCACCGAGGCGGACCGTCGGGAGCCGGCCCGCACACTCTCATAGAACTCACTCGTATAGGCTGTTTCGGGCATCGTCTTAATGGCTATCCCCGGTGGGCAAGAACTAGCTTAATTAAGCCACCATCGGTGGTTATGAACTCGTGGTTGCGGGAACCCTGATCGAGCCCACCTCCGACGGCTTCCCACAACAATCGCTCGCCGTTAAGAACGCTCACGACGAGGGGCAGTCTCGATCGTGGCATGGTGACTCTAGACCGGGCACATTCGCTCAGTCGCTAAACTTACGTGCCACTCTCAGGCTGAGGACAATCGACCGCTGACCGATAACTCCATCTGACCGGCACACGCAAACTTCCAATATTCTGAGGAGGTATGCTCGACGGTGTGTCGTCGTGCAACTCCACCTGCAACGCCTTTTCAACCGAACAATAGTCTGAATAGTGGTCCCCAAGCCACAGCGACAAGAAATAACGGTGAGGTCGGAAGTGCGTTGTGGGAATAAGAACCTCGATGTAACCTGCCGCACTCGGTGGCAGTTCCGACGGCGGGGGGTCGATACGAGTGTTAGTTCCGAACACCGGAGTCCCGACAGGGTCGTACATTACGAACCCTAATACAGGGGGGACAAGGGGAAAAGGCGAGCTGTATTGGACTGACAGAAGGAGTGAACCATTCTCTACGCGCGCGGTAGCTGAGGTGATCGTGGGGAGCTTAGAGGATGCCTGAGCGGAGTAAGAGCCGGCAACGTCCTCCGCTACGTATCCTGCAATGGCGCTCATCGGATCGGAATCCTGCCTGACTCCACCCTGCTCTAACACAAGCACACGAGTGCACAGACGCCGGATGGCCAACATAGAGTGACTGACAAACAGTACGGTTCGTCCATGTTGTCGAACCTCCCCCATCTTCTTGAGGCACTTATCTTGAAAACGCTGGTCTCCGACTGCTAATACCTCATCGATGATCACAATTTCTGGGTCCAAATGTGCCGCCACAGCGAACGCCAGCCGCAAGTACATGCCGCTGGAGTAGTATTTCACGGGCGTCTCGATGAACTTCTCGATTTCAGCAAAGGCCACGATTTCCTCGAACTTGCGCTCGATCTCTGTCTTGCGCATGCCGAGGATGGCGCCGCTCAGGAAAACGTTTTCGCGGCCGGTGAGCTCTGGGTGGAAGCCCGTCCCTACCTCAAGCAGGCTCCCCACGCGCCCTTTCACCTGTGCACGTCCTTCAGTGGGCTTCGTGATTCGCGCCAAGATTTTCAGCAGGGTGCTCTTGCCCGCGCCGTTGCGGCCGATGATGCCCACCACCTCGCCCTGATGGACATCGAAGGAGACATCCTTGAGGGCCCAGATGTGGGTGGGATCGCCATTGGGCGAAGACGTCCCTCGCGGTTTGAAGATGCGGGCCGGGGCAGAAATGGCGCGGGCGAGCATATCGCGCAGGGCCAGGTACCGCTCCCGCTCCCCGATGCGATAGCGCTTGCCCAGATTTTCAACTCGAATCACGATGTCAGACATGGCAGGAGTCAGGAGTCAGAAGTAAGGAGCCGGAGACTGTTAACTGTGAACTGTCGACTGTCGACTGTTTTTCAGACCACGTCGGCGATGGTGCCTTCCATTCTTCGGAAGAAGACCATGCCGCCAATCGACACAACGATCACGGCGCTGGTCGACACTGCCAGCAACAGGCTTGGCGGTTGACCCTTTCCGGTCAGCGCCCAACGAAACCCTTCGATGACCCCGGCCATGGGATTGAGTCCATAAAGCCACCGCCAGCGCTCGGGGACCAGGGACGTCGGATATGCAACCGGTGAGACGAACATCCAGAACTGGATGAGGAAGGGCACCACGTAGCGAACGTCCCGATAGATCGCATTTAGGGCCGAAAGCCACAACCCCACGCCGAGCGCGGTTGCCACCGCCAGAATCAGGAAAGCCGGAAACAACAAGATGGCGTTGCCGGGATGGGCACGGTAGAAGACCATCATGACCAAGAACACTGCAAACCCAATGGAAAAATCGAGAAGACCCGAAACCACTGCCGAAAGGGGCAAAACCAGCCGTGGGAAGTACACCTTGGTGATCACCCGTTGCTGCTCAACCACGCTGTTGGTGGCGTTCTGAAGCGCCCCGGCAAAATACATCCAGGGCAGCAGAGCGCTGAGGTAGAAGATGGGATAAGGGACTCCCCCGGACGGGATTTTGGCCAGGCGACCGAAGAACAGGCTGAAAACCAACATCGTCATGAGGGGTTGAAGAACCGCCCAGGCTGCCCCAATCGCGGTCTGCTTGTAGCGAATTTTGATGTCGCGCCATACGAAGAAATAGACCAGTTCGCGGAATTGCCAGAGCTCGCGAAAATTCAGGTCGAGCCACCCGCTCGGCGGGGTAATGTCAATGACAGGGGCATCGGTCAGCGGCATCGGCAGCTCCGACGTGCTCATGGATGTGGGTTCCTCTCCGATGACAATCCACTGAGTTCCAGAATCGAGCGGGCGGCAAACTGCGGGCCGTAGACGAACGCCCGGCGCCAGGTCCTCCCTGGCTCATGGAAGAAACGCCAAAGCCATTCGAAACCCGACTCCCGAATCCAGGCTGGCGCGCTGTTGACTTTGCCGCTGACAAACTTGAACGCCGCCCCGACGGCGATCATCACAGGCACGTTGAGCTTTTCCCGATGTGAGAAAATCCATTGTTCCTGTTTTGGCAAGCCCAGTCCTACCCAGAGGACATCCGGCCTGGTTTGGTTAATCATCTTGACGACTTGCGCGTCTTCTTCCGGAGTAAGTTCACGAAAAGGCGGGGAATACGTGCCGACAATGCGCAGGCGCGGGAATTGTTCCGAGAGCCTGCTGGCGCACAGGGCAAGAACTTCCTCCGTGTCGCCGTAAAAGAAATTCGTATAGCCCTTCTCGTTCGATAACCGGCAGAAAGCCCGCAGGAAGTCAGCGCCACGAACTTGTCTTGGAGCACAAGCAGCCTTTTTGGCCGCCACGCGCGCTGTCCACTTCCCATCAGGGACTGAGATGTCCGCCGATTCAAGAATGGTTTTGAACGCGGGGTTTTTCTGGCCCTCCACCAGCCCGTGTGAGCTAGTCACCGCAATCCAGCGGGTCCTGTCCCGCTGGCAGAGCCACTCTTCCATGGTCTGGAGAACCTCCCCCATGTCCAGGACGTGCACGGGTACGCCCAGAACGCGCACACAGGGTGGGGTCCCACGCGGACCGAAGGAATCACTGGAAATCATCTTCAAGCCTCCTCCACGGAAGACGCTTGCGGAGTGTTGCTGTAACCCTGGGAGGGTGGGGAAAGCGGTTCGCGGGATAGGTTATCTACCGGCGTGCCCCGCACTCGTCGCCGTCGCGGCAGCCTGCGCGACCGCAGCACTTTGGCAGTTCGGGCCTCCCATTGCCCGGCGAAGGTGACGAAAAAAGAGACTAAGACAAGTCGAAGATCGAGTAGGAAACTCTGCTTGCGAATGTAAAGAAGGTCGTAGCGAAGCTTGTTCCGGCGAGATATTTCGCTGTGGCCGTACACCTGGGCCAGCCCGGTAAGGCCAGGCCGAACCTTATGGCGCAAATCGAAACAAGGAATCTCTGCCCGGAACTTTTTCACCAGCTCAACCCACTCCGGCCGAGGACCGACAAAGCTCATATCACCCCGAAAGATACTCCAGAGTTGCGGAAGTTCGTCCATAGCGGTCGCCCGCAGGATTCTTCCAACCTTCGTTATCCTGGGGTCATTTGCAGCGGCGGGTACGACGCCCCACTTTCTGTCGGAGTCAGGAACCATGGAGCGGAACTTCAGGCCCGTAAAGACCCGCCTGTCTTTCCCCACGCGCTCTTGCCGATAAAAGACGGGGCCGCCGTCGTGGAGTTTCACCGCCAGGGCAATAATCCCCCACAACGGGAGCGATACGATAAGTCCCACCCCGGACAGTAGAATATCAAAGCCCCGTTTGAGCACGCGGCTTCCTAGTTTCATGGATTTGAGAAGGAATCAGGCGCCTGCGGCCGGAGCGAACAAACCACGAATGGACGCCAGTATGGCCTTATGATGCCAGTCAAACCTCAAGTTCCCATTCAGCCTGGACAGCAGATCAATTCCCTTTGCCCTATCAAAGGCCCTTTCGATAAGGGTGTCGGAAAGGCGCGCCGCGAACTTTCGGGCGAGATAACCTGTCAACATCTCGAGGCCGAAAGCCGCGCGCCAGAAGCGCTCAAACTCGCCCAATGTGTGAACGCTGAAGTCGCCCTTTCGAAAGGCACGAAGCATGACGTCGGTGGCCATTTCCGCTGAAAGAAGACCGAAGTAAATCCCACCGCCCGTTGAGGTCTTAACGTGAGCTGCGGCCTCCCCGATCGCCACAATCCGTTCCGCAACGCAATTTCCTACCGGCATCTGTCCTATGGCCTTCTCCCGGACCTTCGCCGCACCCCGATCCAGTCCGGGCGCCACTCGCTGCAAAAGTGCGCTGAAGTATGGCCGGGGATCTTCCACGCACATAAGACCGACGCGCACGCGGCCGTGTCCCAAAGGAATCTTCCAGCCGAAGGCCCCGGGCGCCACGGACCGCCCCACATAAACCTCGGTCGGGTTGGAGATCCCATCCTTCCCCAGCGGGATATCAGCCTGGATGGCCCGCAAGAATTCGCGAGGCTTCACCAGTCCCAGGGCCCCGTTCAGGGAACCGTTCACTCCGCATGCTATCACGGCGACCCGCGCCTTCAGATTCCCAACCGCCCGCTGCCGCGAGCGGAACTGCAAAAGCACTCCGTCCTTTTCGCGGTCGATGGCCTCGACAAACCGGCCTAAACACAACTCAGCCCCGGCGGAACGAGCCAGGTTCCCAAGGTCGCGGTTGAACTCCGACTTGTCGACCACGCGAGCCAGTGGCGTCGCCGAGCGATACTCCAACGTTCTTCCAGCGGGCGAGACCGCCTGAATGCAGCAAGTACGGTTCAAGACCGATTGGCTGGGCAGACCAAAACGAGCAAACGCCTCTTCCCCGATGACCCCGGAACAGACGGCGTTTTCTCCGATCCTCTCCTGGGCATCCAGCACCGCGACATCGAGGCCCGCCGAAGCGAGCCGATAACCCGCAAACAACCCAGCCGGACCCGCCCCGATCACCGCAATATCTCGCATCACCGTCGTGTCACCTCTCGTCACGAGATTCTAACACAAGGGTCATCTTATCTGCGTGTGAGGGTGGGTGGCTCATCGTTGGCAAAACCCGCGTCAGCAACTTTCCAAGTTGAGCCCTCCCGGGAGTAGGTATAGTTGTAATACCCATAACGCGAACTGTAGTACCCGTCAACTCGATTGGCCAGCTTGTTGAGGACAGCACCCAGAGTATTTGCGCCGGCCCGGTCCAGGATTCGACGAACCCGATTCAATGCGCCGCGCGAGGTGGATCCGCTTTCCACAACCAGAACGACGCCATCCGTCAGGGTCGAAAGAAGGATTCCATCCGTCACCAGCAACAAGGGCGGTGAGTCGAACACGATGTGTTCGAAGCGCTGGCGGAGGTCCCCTACCAGGTTCTCCATAGCAGGTGAGGACAACAGCTCGGCCGGGTTGGGGGGAATCGGTCCGGGTGGAAGCAACCACAGGTTGGGGACTGCTGTGTAGGCCTGGAGTGCCTGGTCGATGTCGTGCCCGCCCGTGAGATAGCTGCTCAGCCCGGGTACGTCACCATCCGACAGACCGAGGAGCTTTAAGACATTTGGCTTCCGCAGATCCGAATCCACCAGCAGGACGCGGCTGCCACGCTGGGCCAGCGCCAAAGCCAAGTTGACAGAAGCGAATGTCTTCCCTTCACTGGGATGTGCACTCGTAACCAGCAGCACTTGAGGAGGCTGCGGCGCGCTGGAGAGCAGAATCGAGGTTCGCAAGACCCTGAAAGATTCCGCCATTTGCGATCCGGGCGCATTGAGAATGGTCAATGCCTGGTTTCCATTTTTCCCTGCTTTCTGGGCATTGTGCGAGAAGTAATGGCCATACCGTCCGCGCGATCCTGTCCCGAGCGGAATCACGGCCAAAGTGGGAACAGCTATCTCTCTCTCTATGTCCTCTGCTGTCATGAGGGTGCGATCCAGGCTCTCCCGGATAAACGCCAGCGTGACTCCGAGAATCAAGCCCACCAGAAGTCCGGCGGCAATATCCACGGGCCTGTCCGGACGGATGGGAGAACTGGGAACCAACGCCTCGTCAGCCAGGCGGACGTTCGCCGCGCGCAAGCTTGCCGATACGGTGGCATCTTTGAGACGTTTCAGCAGATCGTTGTAAAGCTGCTGGTTGGTCTCGTATTCATTCTTCAGCAGGTTGTATTGAATAAGAAGTTCATCCAACTTCTCGACCTCGGCTCTTTGCTCAGCTACCTCCCGGGAGAGAATCTGCTCACGGCGCACGGCGGTGCGGTAATCGCCCCCGATCCGCTCAATTATCCGCTTGCGCTCTCGCTCGACGAGCGACTCCACCTCGTTGATCTGATTGCGGAGTTCCTTCACTTTATAGAAGTTCGGACCATATTGAGAAGTGGTTGCGGCATACTGGGTCGTGAGATCAGCGTATTTCGAGTCCAACTGCTGCAGCAGGGCGTCGTTGGCAATGATGGCCGCCTCGGCTTGGTTGTCCTTCACCGAGTCGTACACTGACTGCTTGCTGGCGCGGTCAGTCTGTGCCGCGGTGAGGTCTTTGCTCAAGTCCGCAAGCTTTTGTCCCACGACGTTCTCTTTGTTTCCTACATCGGCGATCGAGTTCTCGCGCTCATAGTCAACCAGCGCCTGCTGAGATTTCTCAACCTTGGCTTTGAGCTCGTCGAGTTGCTGTTCCATCCACGCCGAGGCTTGCCGGGTCGTTTCGTATTTGGAACGATAGTTGGACTCCACGTAATTCTTCACAAGGGCGTTGGCTACACGCGCCGCCAGGCTCGGGTCAACACTCTCGTAGCTGACCTCCACCAACCGGCTTTCATTCAGCAGCGACACACGAAGCCCTCCCCTAAAAGCCCGAATCAGACTTGCCTGAGTTGCTGCGCGAGACCTATCGGTGCTCGCTGGCTCGCCCTTCCCGGCAGCGCTGAGCTCCGGGTACACAGCCGCAGGCCCCAACTGCTGTATCGTTTCCCAGGCGAGGTTGTTGTTCTGCAAGAGGTCCACTTGAGTTTGGAGGAATGCGTCGTCGGTACTCGCACTCGGGTTAAGATCGTTGAGCGTTTGCAGTTGGGGGGTCTCCGCCTGAACCTCCATGCGGGCCGTGGCGCGGTACACCGGCTTCGTTCGGAAGACGACGAGTGTCACCAAAACTGTAATAATGAAGGCAACCGTGAAAACGGTGCCCCGGCGCTTTTTAAGAACCGCCCAGTAGGTATAGAACGAGTATGCCTCAGGCCCCGAAGTCTCGGCGTCCAGGACGGCGTATCCAGAATACCCCGGGCGCTCAGGTGGAACGCCGTTCGTCGGCATTAGCTTGTCATTTTCTGCCATCTCTCTCCCCCATCCCCAACTGCGCTTCTTGCTCGCGCCCCTGAGGGCCCGCGTGGCATGAAACGCGTTAATGTGTAGAGTTTAGGCCTTCACCGGCTGTACTCGACCTCTAATATGGTGCACGATAAACGGAAGTCGAAATCGCGGCACTCAAAACCATGTCGAGGGTTCTCTTGACCCCGCTCTCGGGCACGTAAATGATGTCGCTAGCCAGCAGTTGTTGATCTGGAGCCCGGTTCGACAGCACCCTCTTGAGGTCTACCGGAAGTTCCTGTCTTCCGCCGGGAGCATTTGAGGCCTTCCGGATGATCACGGCTTTTCTTGGCTTTGCCTCGCGTGTGAAGTTGCCCGCCAAGGCAATAGCTTTCAGCACCGTCATTTGCTCCTGGTCGTTGGAGAGGACAAAGCCCCCAGCCCGGTTCACACCCCCCAGCACGTAGACAATTCCTGCCCGTTGAACCGTAACCCGATCGCCCGGGTACAAATCTACGTTAAGGCTCGCGTCGCCGTTCTGCCAGAGTCGCCAGACGTCAACCTTCACCGTACGTGAGATCGCTGGATTGGCATCCTGCGCGGCCCGGGCAGGGTTAGGGCTCGGCCCTCCCGGAGCATTCTCCGCCCGGGTGATAATCGCCGTGCCGCCCGCATCGTCGCTAAGACCTTCGCTCTCGGTCAAGAGTTCGAGCAACGTCGTGTGACCGTAAACCGGATAAACCCCCGGTTTCTTTGCCGCGCCGGAAAGCACCACGGTATTCCACGGCGAAGATTTCACAGTAACAGTCACTTGGGGGTCCGCAAGCATTCCGGCGTCAAGAAGACCTTTGCGAATGGCTTCCGAAAGCTGGTCGAGCGTCAGGCCTGCCGCCATGACCGGTCGCGATAGCATCGGAAGAGTTATCATCCCATCCCCATCTACCCGATACTCGCGCGAAAGCTCTTGTGCATCTACGACGTAGACTTCCAGAAGGTCATCCTTGGCGACCACATACCGAGCTCCCACCCGGTTGCTCGGGGAGGCGCTCGAGGCTGCCGGCCTCAGGGGAGAGATCGGAGCCACAATCGTAGGCGAAACTGGATTCTGCGCCCACGCGAGGCCACTCAGGCAGATCAAGGCAACCCCGGCCAACACCACCCCCAACTCAACTCCCCTTCCCGGGCGCGCCCAGTAAAGTGAACGGCCACCTGCCTTGCCGCTGGCGCTCCCCACCCATCTGACACTCGAGCGCGAACCTCTTACTCCCTTTGCCATCTCATCACTCCTTAAGACAACTTCCACTCCGGGTTTGCCTTGAATGCATCTGTGCTAACGACTATCGTTATAACGTGCAATTGACCCATCCGGAAGCCCCAATGTCGTTTCCACGACGACCACCCACAGCCGGCACTGCGCAGACCTCTCTTTGGTATCGGGTACCAGACAAGGGCTCCAATCCTCAACCTCATTTCAGTGCATCCTGCGCTCCGCTGTGGCGGCATTGATTCCCGCTTGCGGCTCACGCCCGCCGCACCCCTGCCGCGCTCCCCCCATTGATTCCAGCTTCCCGCCCCCAGGGCGATGAATGACGGCTGCCTCCCACTCGCTCCACCGCAGATACGTCGACTTCCACGGCGGCCGATCGCTCCAGTATTTCTACCGAAAGCACCAGCCGGCACATGTTCTTCTTGCGAACTAGAATTCCCTCCAGCCCCTGCAAAGGTCCGGAGATGACGCGCACCCTGTCGCCACAGCGGAGGAAGGGGTAAGGCTCAACTCGATTTCCCCACTCGACCGCCCTGCGCACAGACTCGATCTCGGATTCAGGAATGGTCGCCACTCGACCGTTGATACTTAGAATAGAAACTATCCCGGGCGTCGTCACCACCTCGAGCCGCCGCTCCTTCATTCCGCGCAGAAATAGATAGCAGGGGAACAAGGGAAGCGAGAGGTGCATGGTCCGGTCCTTCCATCGGCGAGTTGCGTTGTAAAGCGGAAGAAAGACCTCCAGTCCCTTGGCGGAGAGAATCTGGGCGATGGCCTTCTCGTGCTGATGTCGTGTGTAAATTGCGCACCACGCCCCGCTGACATCCAACTCGCCCCCTCCGGTTCCTGAATTCATTAGTCCCCTATTCTTGTCGCACCAAGAGTTTTGTCCTCGTTGTTCCATCCTGTCTAATGACGAGGAAGCCGGCAGGTTTCGGCTTCCAGTCAAAGCATTGGGGTCTTCTTGCCGATAAGTGAAGAGCGATGGCTGGAGGCCTCATTCCTGACTCCTCATTTCTTACCGCCGGGATGTCAATCCCGGCACCATTAACTGACAAGCTAAAGCTCCGCCCTCTGACTTACAGGAGAACATCTTGCAATCCCATAAGTGCTAACGATCGCCGCCCTCATCACCGAACACAAGTCGCTTGCTCTTCACACTCTCCGAGTCGATCAAGGCCGGATACTTTCGTCCACCGGAGAGGTACGATTTCTGAGAGCTTACTTATATTGCTACCTGTTAGCCAAGAGTACCGGGGTACCGGTACTTCTAGCGTACTGGTGTATCGGTACTTTTTTACGAGGCATCGCCTAAACGGCGGACCGCTGCTAACCTTGCAGGCTTCGGGGTGGATTGCCTGCTCAGTCCAGGTGGTTGTTCCCCTGGAAGAGCTCTGAAGATGACACCTCGGCCGTACATCCTTTGGTCGAACAAACTGATAATAGGAATCCCTGGTCGCGACTACTGGGGCATCGCCATTGCCGCAGGGCCGATCCGGTCACGTAACCACACCTGACAAAATATTTTGGCAGCCCCCTGCTTGATCATTTCATTAGGAGGCACATGCGCTGCGAGAGGATCAGACCTTCAACCGCCTGGGCGGACCGTCGAGATCATCGGCATCTCGGATCAGAGTATGCGGCGCTGGCGGGAGCAGTACGAGGAGTACGGGTACGATGGGCTTCTGGACCGGCGGCGAGGCAACCCAGCCCCAAGGGGTACCGGTCCAAACGGGCATCTTGACTTGTCAAGAACAGTCAAGGGACACGCCCGGCTTAGTTAACAAAAGAAGCAACATGCTCCTGTAACTTTACCCCACACTAAGTTTTTCCCTGATCCTATTACTGATGATGAAGTTAGAAATCCCGCGTGCCGGCATTCTCTTATGCCGTAATCGCCGGGGGAATCCTATGGCGCGCCGTTGACTGCCTCGTCGGCGCTAGCCATTCGCGGCGGCCCTGGTCCGTCAAGCTTCGCTTTGTGCCAAAGAACGCTTATGGCTCTTTTGGCCGGTGCTTGCGGTGGGACAAGGGCTTTCGGTGAATCAGGCCGCGAGCCCAATGCTTGCATTCTCATTGGTCCATGAAACGGGGGTCTGGTCTATCGGATTAGTAACGTAATCAATGCCACAGCCATAAACATTTTTCCGCCGGGTACCTGACAACTGAGAAATAGCACTTGACAGGAATGAGAAAAAGGTATTTTTTAGATGCTTGGAATTGGAGGTGCGGATTATTCTGGCTGCTGATGCAAGCCCAGCTTAGTGAGTGGCTGCTCTGAGCCACGTTCAACCTCAGCTGCCGGCCAAAAGGGCCTGACCGATCTTGTAAAGGATACCGTGATCGATTGCACGGGCAGACCCGGTTGGTTCGCATTAGAGACGGTGGCCGATTTTCTGTTGTTGTCGATGGACAAGTGCTAACCGGCCAGAGGCTTCGTCCTTGACATCCCTTGAATCCCGAGGTTTCAGGGGACTTAAGAACACGGCCAAGGAGAGTTTTCGTTTTGTTACCCATTACGGTGCAATCGAAGGTGAGGGGCTGTTCTTGACATGATTGCCATAATGCTCCTCTTGTTGATCCTGGTCAGCCTTTGGATAGGCTTTTACCAGATCGTCAAGCAGCAAGGTCGAATACTGCTGCGTCTGGACCAGCTCGAGCAGAATGCGCAAGCCGCCGCAGTTGGGCTGGAGAAGCCTAGTGAGAAAGCCGAACCGGCAGGGCTTCCGCTTCAAAGCGATTTCCCGGCCTTTAAATTCCCCGACCTTGAGGGAAGGCCTGTCGCACTCGAGGCCTTTCGCGGCAAGCGCGTTTTGCTGGTGCATTGGAATTTCGAGTGCGGGTTTTGCGATTCGATCGCAGCAGAGTTAGGCCGTCTTGAATCCATTTTCGAAAAGCAAAACGTTCAGCTGATGCTCCTGGCTTACGGTGACGCCCGATCCAACCAGGATGCGGCGGCCGAACATGGCCTGAAGTGCCCCATTCTGCTGATGAAGGAGGAAGAGAAACCAGCGCCTCTCGAGCACGAGGGCACACCGGTAGCCTATCTGCTGGATGCGGAAGGGCGAGTGGCTGCGCCCTTGGCGCGGGGAGCAGATGGGGTCCTCGCGCTAGCCCTAGAGGTGGCCGGCCTTGAGCCTGGCGCTTCCGGGGCGGGCAAAAGCACGCCTCGGGGCAGCGGGCTGGGCAGCGAAGGGCCTCTCAAAGAAACCCCCGCGCCTCACCGAGTGAACCTGCCCGGATTTCTTGTCAAACATGAGATCGGGCTTGGGGACGTGATCAAGCGTGTGACTTCCGCCATGGGAATCAAGCCCTGCGTGGGATGCGAGCGGCGGGCTGGCGTGCTTAACCGCTGGATGGTTTTTTCCAGTACCGGGGGAAGTGGACTCAAAGCCGGCACTCGCGCGCCTGTTTTTCTATTGCCCGACCTTCAAGGTCGCATGGTTTCGCTCGAGGAGTACCGGGGCCGGCGCGTGCTCCTGGTCTTCAGTGACCCTCAATGCGGACCTTGCGATGAACTCGCCCCCCATTTGGTCCGCCTGCATCGAGAGCACGCGAATGACGGCTTGGGCGTGATACTCGTCGGACGGGGCAATGCGGAGGAGAACCAGCGCAAGGCAGAACAGCACGGTTTTGAGTTTCCGGTGCTGCTTCAGGACAGGAAGTGGAAGGTCTCAAAAGAGTACGGAATTCTGGCGACACCGGTAGCTTTTCTGATTGGGGAAGACGGTGTGATTGCCAGGGACGCGGCAGTCGGGAGAGACGCTATATTGGCGCTCGTCCGTGAGAAGCCATGAAGCAATGGGCGGTGGTCGTGTATCGCTTGGATAGCTTCGCAATATGCTTCCTTGGCAATGGGATGATCGCTACTTGACAGGCACGCACAAATGCGCTTGACTGGGTGCGTTTATGAGGACCCGTCTCACAGCTTCTGACGGGCGGCGTGGTCAAGAGGAAGAGTAAAATGTTAGACGATATATCGCGGATTATCGCCAGCCCGATCCCACGTCGCCAGGCTTTGCGGCTGCTCAGCGGGGTCGTGGGTGGAGGCGTGTTAGCTTCCTTGGGCCTAGGAAGGGGTTCTCGTGCCCTGGCGCAGGCGCATTGCGGCCCCGGTGAGTGTACGTGCGGTAGCCTTTGTTACGCGCCCCCGTGCAGTGGCGCTGGCGCACAATTTACTTGCTGCGGCACCGTGCTTTGCCGCAACTCTTCCCAGCAATGCTGCGGGACCTACTGCTGCACGAAGACGCAAACCTGCTGTGGCGGGGTGTGCTGCGGTGCTAGTCGGTCCTGCTGCAACGGCAAATGTTGCAGTGCTGGTCAGGTCTGCAGCAAGAACCACTGTTGCGCTTCTAGTGCGCTGTGGTGCGGCACTGCATGTTGCCCGAAAGGCAGTTATTGCTGCGCTAACAAGTGCTACCCATCTCGCCCGTCCACAAGCGTTCCTTGTGTAGCAGCATAAGCTATTGGAGCCGCATGGCGAGGCTTATCCTGGTTGCAGAAAACAGAACCCGGATGGGCTGCGGGGTCACATGATTCGGCCGCAGTTGGGGGTCGCCCGAACCGAAATCTCACTGCGCCCGCACTCTCGAGCACTCCTCTTCCTACTCGCTGTCGGTTGCGCAAGCCTGCTTTTGGCAGCCGAGACTTTGCTGGTGGGGATCGTTTCCTCATTCGAGACCCCTACGGTGGGTCGCCGGCTCCTGGCGTTGGACGCAAACGATCCCCGGCTTCACAACCGGCTCGGGCGAGTTTATGAAGACATCGATCCCGCCGAAAGCCTCCGCCACCTGCGCCGCGCCACGCAGCTAAGCCCCGCTAGCCGACTCTACTGGTCAGACCTTCATTCAGCCTGTGAATCCAGGGGTGATACGCGGTGCGCCGACCAAGCCGGCGAGCGCCTGTCGCAGCTTTGTCCCATGGTGCCTTCTTACCATTGGCTGGCTGCTGATTCCTATCTGCGGACCAATCGACTTGATATAGCCCTGGCCGAATTTCGGCGCCTGTTGGAACTTGACCCAACCTATGCGACGGCGACCTGGGGTTCTCTTCAAGGTGTGCAGCAGCCCGAGACCATCTTCCAAGAGATATTAGCTGATAATTCGAATGCCCAACTCAAAGTCGGCTACGTAAATTTCTTGAGCGACCAAGGGGATAACGACACCGCCTATCGAATTTGGCGACTGGTGGCAGCGGACTCTCGCCCCTTTCCCTTCTCTTCCGCCGCGCCTTACCTCGAGCGTCTGATCGGTATGGGCAGAATCGAAGAGGCTGTGAATGTCTGGAAGGATCTTGAACGCCTGGGAATTGTCAAAAGGAATGGGGCGGACAAAAAAGACAATCTGATTTTCAATGGCGATTTCGAACAATCGCCTTTGAACGCGGGGTTCGACTGGCGGACCAGCCCCCGAACTTATCTTGCGGTCGATTTTTCCGCTCCTGGAGCTTACCATGGCGCCCATTGCCTTCGTGTAGACTTTACGGTCAGCCGCAACGATGAGTATGAGCCCGCCTATCAAATCGTGCCGGTCCTTCCCCATCATACATACATGCTCCTGGCTTACATTCGCTCAGAAGACATCACCTCCGACACCGGCCCCTGCTTGCGCGTGAGTGATACCCAACCCGCAGGCTTTCCGGATGTGATCAGCGACACCACGGTGGGAACGACGCCCTGGCATCCCCTGCGTCTGTCTTTTTCGACCGGACCGCAAACCCGGGCGGTGCGGTTATCGTTCTGGCGACCTCGCAGTCGGGTTTTCCCTACGGAAATCTCTGGGACTTGCTGGTTGGACACGGTGTCGCTGGAATGCCTGGACCCCGAGCAGTCCGAAGCGAGAACTGTAAAGGGTGAAGGCTAAAGGAAGAAGGGCAAGTCATGATGAAGGCAGAAGCAAGAGTTGTACAGCGCGGCCCGAGCCGGAACCAAAAGCAGATTCTTCGCTTCGCTCAGAATGATATGTCATCCTGGTCGCGCCTTGAGGGAGAAGGATCTGTTTTTTTTGCGCCACACGAAGAAAGCAAGGATGTCATTCTGAGCGAAGCGCAGCGTAGCGAAGAATCTGCTTTTCTTTGAGCCACGCGATGAATTTCGCCATTAGTGCTTTAGAAGTTGAAGCAGGAAGAACAAGTGATGAAGGCACAAACCCAGCAAGAAAGAAGAGGCGAGCCTTACCCTTTACACTTTACACCGTACTCCTTACATATCGCTCGCATCCTGCTCGTCGCTGCCTTGTTCGGCGCGCCCTTGGCCTTTGGCGCTGTACTTCCCTGGGCCTGGGTTGCCCTGGGCCTGGTTGCCGCCCTGGCGCTTTTCTTGTGGGCCCTGGGAAGCGTTCAGCAGGGGACGCTGAAATTGGTCTGGTCGCCGCTATACATCCCCCTGGCGCTGTTCTTTCTCTTAGGAGTGGCTCAGTATGCGGCCCGGCTCACACTCGACAGGTCGGAGACGCGCCAAGCTCTGGTCCTGCTCGTGGCGGATTTGGCGTTTTTTTTCCTCGCCGTGCAGCTTTTCGCCGGAGCCGGCAGCAAGACTTTGCCCGTGTTCGGCTTGGCGGTTTTGGTTTTTGCCGGTTCCATGGGACTGTTTGCCATTTTGCAGTTTGCTTCGGGGACGCATCGGATTTATGGCGTCGTCGAAACCCCGGGTGACCTCTTTGGTCCCTACGTCAATCCCGACCACTTCGCCGGGCTCATGGAAATGCTCATCCCGGTTGCGGTCCTCTACATTGCCGGGCGGCGCGCAAGGTCATCGCTGGAGGCCTCGGTTTGGCGCGTCATAGCGATCACGCTCGCGCTCGCCTCTCTGTTGCTTTCCGGTTCGCGAGGCGGCTTGCTGGCACTGTCAGCGGAGATCCTGATCGCAACGATTGCCCTGCGCAGGACGGGTGCTGGGACAACGGAGAAACGGCGCTTTGCGATGGCCGCCGCCATCACCCTCTTTGCGGGCGTCATGCTGTTTGCTTATGTCGACCCGGGCCAGGTCGCGAAAAAACTGGGGTCGGTAGCCTATGTCAATAGTACTTGGACGAATTGGGCCGGTGACCGGAAAAACATGACCCTCGATTCGCTCCGCATGTGGCGTGACCACCCCATCCTGGGAGTCGGCTTGGGAGATTTTGAGACCGCTTACCCCCGCTATCAGAGTTTTCCCACCGACGTGTGGATCGATCACGCGCATAACGATTATGCGGAGGCCGTAGCTGAGACCGGGCTGGTCGGCGCGCTGCTCATTCTCTCCGCTCTGGCGCTTTTTCTTCGTCTGGCCTTTCGAGATTGGGGTCAGCCCCTTCGATCTCAACGTAGCTGGATTCGGTTGGGCGCCGCCATTGGATGCTGTGGCCTGCTGGTGCACAGCTTCTTGGATTTCAACTTGCACATCCCAGCCAATGCGGCATGGTTTGCGGTCCTGGCAGGGATAGCGACGACCGCTCGGGCTTCAGAGGCAACCCAAGACTAGGTTTTCATTGGCAATTGGTGATTGACGATTGGCGATTGGCGATTGAAAAAGCGGTATTCCCTGCTACGGCGGGTCAATCGGGAACCAGAAATCAGGAATGTAGGACAGGGGTCTGCAATCTGGAATCTGCAATCCGAAGTCAGAAGTGAAACCCTGAGCTTTAAGTGATCAGCAAGCACACCTCTATGTCACAACTAATACTACTTTGAGGTCTGTCATGCTGAGTCCGTCGGCCTAAGGCGAACGAAGCATCTCGCCCTGCTGTTTGTCGGCGGAAAAGTCCAGAGTGAGATTCTTCGTCCGCCAATGAGAATGGCGGACTCAGAATGACAGGCGGCGGCCTTTCCCCTTACGAATGACGAACAATCCGTATGAGAGCTGATGGCTGAGAGCTGGTGGATGTCAGCTGACAGCTAGTACCTTTGTAACTTGACGGGCCCGCGCTAATGCGCTTGACTGTGTGTTTGTGTGGACTCGTGTCTCTATTGGATGCGGGGAAATGGCCTCAGCGGCTAGCTTTAGGTTCTCATTCTGCCGCTGCGGGCGCCGTGCCGCGTCGGTCGGGAGTGCCGGGCACGAGCCCGTTACGATAGAGCGAGATTTGCCCGTGGCAAACTCACCACGAGTATAAGACTTAGGGCACGCTCCCGAGGCAATAACTGTAAGAAGAGGAGACAACCATGAGCCGCAATCGCTGGAGGTTCTCCAAGCCGACTATCGCCATGGGGGTATTCGGGCTGGCCGTTGGCCTGCTCGCCGGCCTGACCGTTCTGATTTCCGGGCAACCTGCCTCGAAGCTTAGCCGGCGACCTGCCTCGCCGCATTTTGTGGGGGTCCCTGACGATTGGACTCACCACCACGTGGTTTTCTCCAACCCCGGCACCTACGAGCAAGTGGCAAAGGACCCAGCGGCGTACGCCAAGTGGCTTACCATCCGCTACGATACCCGTTTCATTCTCCAGCAGATGAAACAGAACCCTGCCCAGCAAGCGCCGGCAACAGTGCCGGGTTTTGCCACGCTGGCGGGCCGATTGGGCGCGCCAATCTCGGATCGGTGGCCCATCCGGAGGCCCCCCCCGCGATTCCTCCTTGGAGAGCCTCTGAAGCAGGACTGGAGCATGAGCCTGGGCAGCACCGGCACGGTGGGGGCGGGTCAGTTCCCCGCCAAGTTCTCCTTCTCCACCAGCAGCGCGAGTTGCAGCGACTTCGTCGTTTTCAACACTGGCTTGGCGGGCGTGTCAGCAGGGCAAGCCAATATAGTTGCTTATAGCAACCCCTACAGCAGCCCCACCTGCACTGGGACTGTGCCCTCTGTATATTGGGCTTACTACTCCGGCGGAGGCAAGGCTCTCACCTCTCCAGTAATCTCCCTGGATGGGTCGAAGGTGGCGTTCGTCGAAAACCCCGCTACCGGCACCGGCGCTGCGATCCTGCGTATCATCGCCTGGCAATCCAGCCAAGGCACTCCCGCTGCGGCGGCGACTCCAACCATGAGGTACACCAACACGACCGTTGGCGCCGGCGGAAACACAGCCTGGAACACAACCAACTGCCCACCGGGTGATTCCTGCATGATCAGCGTCGCTTTCCAGAGTCCTGATGGAAATCCAGACGCAAGGTCAGCGCCGTTCTACGTTTATGAAGGCCCCGATACGATCTACGTGGGCGATGCTTCCGGCTATCTCCATGAATTCACCGGGGTCTTCTTGGGAACCCCCGCCGAGGTGACGACCGGCGGGTGGCCTATTCACGTCAGCGGAAATATACTTACCAGCCCCGTGTACGATTCGGGGACCTCCGGGAACATCTTTGTGGCCGACTCGGGCGGCTATCTTTACTCCTACAAGGCAACCAGCGCCGCCCACGAGATGACAAGCAGCCAACTTGCGCTCGCCGGCAGCACAGGCATCGTCGACGGCCCCCTCGTCGATTCCACCACCGAGGAGGTGTATGTTTTTGTTGGAAATGATGAGAACACTAATACCAGCGGTAGCTATGACTGCAACACTTCCACAGGCTGCAACGGCGTGTTTCAATTCCCCGCCGGTAACACCACGATAGGCACGGGCGTCTGTGCCTCGTCGAGCGCAACAAGTTGGGGGTCGGCAACAAACTGCGGTAAGGAATCTGTGTTCGGAAATGGGAGCACCACCACCACCCTCTACGACGGAGCGTTTGATCACATATACTTAGTTGGCTCTGGAACATCCGGGTACCTTTGGACCTGCGCTGCCACAGGAACCCCTGCCCCAAAGCTAGACTACACTAACATGTCAGCTTTCGTTCCGTCTGGCAACGTCATTGGCACCGCCGCCGATGCCATCAAACCCCTGACTTCCGCCGGCGCGACTTGCTCTCCAGTCACCGAGATTTGGGGAACCGGCGGCGGCACAAACGACTACATTTTTCTGAGCGTGTCGGCCAACGGCAATATATCCGACGGGAGCACCTGTACCGGCGCCTGCGTCTATAATTTTTTGGTCGCGACCGGCGGTACGGCCACCACCGGCGGCACGGAATCCACTCCCAGCGCCGCGACCGCCGGGCTCGCCGCAGCAAGCGGCTCGAGCGGGATCATTATCGATAACACATCCAGCTCGACTGGGGCGTCGGAGATTTATTTCTCTTCGCTCGCGAACGGCACCTCTGCCTGCGCGGGGAACGGGACCACTGGCAATACCATAGGCGGCTGCGCCGTTCAGGCAAAGCAGTCGGCCCCTTGAAGTGACCGAAAGGGAAGAAGCTGAGATTCTTCGCGCAGTTTGTCCTGAGTGGGCAGAGCGAGATTCCTCCCCTTCGCTTCGCTCTGGGTCGGAATGACAGCGAAGGACCCAGAATGACAGGCGGTGCCCTTCTCCCCTACGAATAACGAACAATGCATATGAGAGTTGACCCGCCGCGGCGGGGTACTGGTACCCTCGTAATGTTACCTTCGTAATACCCAACGCCTGAACTTTCGTAATAGCTGAACGCGTACCCTCGTAACTTGACGGGCCAGCGAGGGTGCGCTTTACTGGGTATTGTATTTTTGTGTACTCGTGTCGTCTATTATTTGGACGCCGGGAAACGCCCTCAGCGGCTCCTTTTGGGTTCTCATCCTGCCGCTGTGGCACGGCGTGCCGGGTCGGTCGGAAGTGCCGCGCACGAGCCCGTTACGATACGCAATTGACGTGAACGCGGACAGTCAGGAGAGACACTGTATTGGCTCTCGTCCGTGACGGCGGGCGTGGTCAAAAGGAGGAGTGAAATGAGCGCACTCTTAGACGACATATCGAGAATTACTGCCAGCCCGATCTCGAGGCGAGAAACATTCAAGCTGGTCGGTGGAGCCGTGGGCGGCGCCCTATTAGCTTACTTGGGCTTAGGGAGGGCTTCCCGTAGCCTGGGGGCGCCCGTGACGTGCCCCTCCAACAGACCAGTCCTCTGCAATGGGAACTGTTATCCCCGAGGCTATTCGTGCTGCGGCCCGACGGTTTGCGACACCGACGACACTTGCTGCACGAACCACTGCTGCGAAAAGCCGCAGACCTGCTGCGGCAGTACGTGCTGTCCCTCAGGCCAGACGTGCATCAACGGAAGCTGCTGTAACGCAGCCCACGTCTGCAGTGGGAAATGCTGCACCTCAGGCCAGATGTGCATCAACGGAACCTGCTGTTCCCCAGCCCAGGTCTGCAGTTTTGGGAGGCAGTGCTGCCCGGCGGGCCAAGTGTGCTGCGGCAACAGGTGCGTCAAGCAGAACCCGTCCGGAAGCACTCCTTGTTTTGCTTAATCCGTGCCGGGGCGGTCGGGAGTGCCCAGCACTAGCCTATTACGATACGCAATTGACGTGGCCGCAGGCCGGCGGCCGGCGCCACGGGATTCTTAACCACCCTGCTAGAGGGGGAATGTACTTTGGTTAGGTGAGCGGAGGCGGCGTAGCAAGGGGACATGAGAGGAGCGGCGGGTGGAACAGCTCGAGGCGCCCGCAACATGAGAGAGGAGCAACGAACCATGCATCGTACTTTTTCCAGGTTAGCCATCATCGGCGCGGCTTTCGCCGTGCTCATCGGCCTTTCCATTTTGACTACCGGGCAACCCGCCTCGAAGCTTAGGCAACGTGCCTCGCCGCATCACGTCGGTGTGGTAGACGATTGGAGTTTCCACCACCTGGTTTTTTCCAATCCCGGCACCTACGAGCAGGTGAAAAATGACCCGGCAGCCTACTCACGCTGGCTCAACATCCAGTACGATACGCGCTTCATTATGCAACAGATGAAGCGGGCTACCGGAGCGAAACCGCTCGCCGACCTGGGAATTGCCTCCACGAAGGGGCTCGCAGAGCCGGAGTTTTCCATTTTCAGACCGCGAGCGAGGAAGAAAGGAACTACAAAGAAGGACTGGAGCGTGGGGCTGACAACCGGCACGGTGCAACCGAACACCTTCCCCGCGAAGTTTTCGTTTAGCACTACCACTGCCAGTTGCGCCAGCGATTATGTTGTTTACCCGACAGGTGCGGCGGGCACGGGAACCTTAGCAAGTATCGTCGCCTACAACAATCTTTATGTAGGAACCGGTGCGTGCGAAGCTACTCTTCCCACGGTCTATTGGGCCTATAACACGGGCGCCACGATTTCAACTTCTCCAGTAATCTCGCAAGGGGGAGACCAGGTGGCGTTCATGCAGGTTAGCGGCACTACGGCGAGCTTGGTGCTCCTAAAGTGGCTGCAGAGTCCGACTCCTCCTACCGGCGTCACAGGAACCACCACCGCCAGCAGTACGTCTGTCACCATTACGGCGGGAACGGTCACCAAGTCGGATGTAGGTATGCAGATTTCTGGCTCAGGTATACCCAGTTACGACACTATCGCCGCCGTCAGCGGTTCCACTGTTACACTGGCAACCGCGGCTACCGCCAGCCATACCGCGGAAGCGCTCACGATCACGGCCGAGGCGCTAGTTACGCCTGGGGTTCCCCCGAGTGCGGCGTCGGCTGCCGCATATCGCTCTTGTACGGCCCCGTGCATGTATACCATGACGTTAAGCGGCAGCCCGAACGACACGTTCTCAGCGCCGTTCTACGATTACTGGGACGATGAACTTTATGTGGGCGACGACGGCGGCAAGCTCCACCAGTTCACAGGGGTCTTTGGCCCTGGAAACCCAGGCGAGAACACAACGAGCCCTTGGCCCTTGACTCTGGACGCTAGTGACAAAGTCACGTCCCCTGTCTACGACCCCGTCTCCGGGTACGTCTTTGTGGGCGACACGGGAGGTTACCTTTATGCCGTGGGCACGGGGAATCAGTCAACATCAACCGGGACCAAACACGGCACGTCGAGCGCCCTGGGGGGTGCTATTATCGACGGTCCCCTGGTCGATCCCTCTGCGGGGACGGTATACGCCTTTGTCCCCACAAATGGCACTAATAACGCTGTGTTTCAATTCTCGACCGCCTTCACCGGCGGCACCGGCAACGCGGCCGCAACAGGCACGGCATTAGGGTCAAGTACAGGTGGCGCGACAGAATACCTTTACGCTGGTGCTTTCGACAACGTGTACTTCGAGTCGACGACAACGCCCCCTTCAGGGAACCTTTACGTGGTAGGAGGCACCGGCCTATCGGGGGGTGGTGGCGTCCTGTACCAGATACCCATCGTCTCTTCTACGTTCGTTGGAACCAATCATACCAGTACGAGTATCACTGTTACGTCTGGAACCGTCACCGCGGCGGATGTAGGTGCGGCGATTTCCGGCTCAGGTATACCCACTGGTGACTACATCACCGGCTTCTCCAGCCCCACCGTTACACTGCACGCCGCCTCCACCAACAGCGATACCGGTGTAACGTTCACCATTACTGGCATGGGGACTCCCGCTTCGGCCGTCACCGTCAACGACAGCCATTACCCGTGGCCATCTCCCCTTACGGAGTTCTGCAACAACGGTGCAAGCGCGTGCTCCCTCAGTGCCGGTGGAACCGCGACCACCGGCGGCATAGACTATATTTTCTTCAGCGTCTACCATTCGAGCGCGGGCAGTAGTTGCGACAACAGTAGTGGACACGGCTGCGTTGTGTCCTATAATGTCAGCACTCCATCGTCAATCACCGAGGCCGGCACGGGGATGCCCGTTACAACTGCGGGTGCTTCTGGGTCTGCTGGGTGTTGGGCAACGGGTGGCATTGTGGTCGACAACGCCGTGGCATCGGGTACCCAGGTAGGCGCTTCCCAGTTTTACCTCATAAATTTAAATGGCAATGATGCGGGTGGTCCCACGGGTGGGACCAAGACCAGCGGCACGTGCTATCCCGAAAGCGGAAATACTATTGAGGCCGTGCAGGCGTCGCAATCGAGCCCATAATGAGGGTGAGGACCTATGGAACCGCAGCATTGAACAACTCGCCCTACGCTTCGGGTGGAGGGACCGGAAGGAGGTCAGGCGGGTGGCCTGATCCAGGCTTCGCGATGATTCCACCACTTCCCTGGTAGAGCGGACCGAAGCGGGACTGCGGCAAAACGTGCGTGTGAGCTTGGGAATTTGATAAAATGCCGCGTCACGAGGAAAACCAGACTTCGGAAAAGGCTGGAGGATAAAGGTTAAGGGAACAGCCGGTAGTAAGGAACGCAGGTCGCGGTCGAGGGTCTGCGGTCTTGCGGGAAAGGCGGGCGGCACGAACTCCAGACGTTGGGAAGCAGGTTTGCCCCTGCCGGGCCAATGTGACGACCTGTTGCCCGTTGCAGTTGTTTCTTAATCGGAGGTTATCATCATGAGGCAGCGAGAAGACACTGATCAGCGCGCCAGTCCTTTGGAGGCGCGGCAGGCGGTGCGAAAGCCCTACCGGAAACCTGAGGTGCGCTACGAGCAGGTCTTTGAAACCAGGGCGCTGTCCTGTGGTAAATTGCAGACCACGCAATCTGGGTGCCACTTTGAACGTAAGAACTCATGAGTAAAGAGGTCACAGCTTGTAGCACAGCCCGGGAAACGCTGGGATGTGAGTTGGCGGCGGAGGTGCTCCGCTCGTCCGGCAGCTGCGCCTGCGAGCCACCGGCTCCAGCATGCTGCCCGCCGTCAGGCCGGGTGACGTCCTTTCCGTGTGCAGGCGCAGTGCCACCCAAGCGCTTCCAGGCGATATCATTTTGTTTGCCCGGCAAGGGCTCCTGTTTGCCCACCGCGTGGTCGAGAGGACAATCCACCAGGGCATCCCCTATTGGATCACCCGGGGGGATACGCTCGACCATCACGATCCGCAGGTTTCCTCGCACGAACTCCTGGGCCGCATTACCTCCATCCAACGCGGCCATCGCTGCATCATCCCGCGTCCGACTTTCTGGGGTGGATCGCTTCCTGGATCCTACGCCGCTCAGAATTCTGTACTAGGGTGCTGCTGTACTTCAGTTGATTAGCGATTGACGATTGATGATTGACGATTGAAAAAGCGGTATTCGAATTTCCCGCGCTGTCAATCGGGGTGCCAAGGCGCGTCAATCGGGAACCAGAAATCAGTGACGTGGAAGAGGAGTCTGCACTCTGCAATCTGAAGTCAGGAGTGAAATCCTGGGCCCCAGTGATCACCAAGAACATCTCTATTGTAACTAATAACTGATGCCTGATAGCTGAGAGCTGATAGCTGACCGCTGGCGCAGAATTCAGAAGTAGAACCCTGAGCTTTAGCTATCAGCAAGAACACCTCTACGTCGTAATTGATACTACTTTCAGGTCTGTCATGCTGAGTACGTCGGCCCAGGTCGAACGAAGCGTCTCGCCCTGCTGTTTGTGGGCGGAAAAGTCCAGAGCGACCCGCCACGACGGAATACCCTCGTAGTATAGTTCATTAGTTAATACAATCATCGGCACTTGACAGGCTATCACTAGTGCGTTTGACTAGATGTGTCTGTCTGGAATCTGAAGTCAGAAGTGAAACCCTCGGCTCCTAGCCATCAGCCAGAACACCCCAGTGTTGTAACTGATAACTGATGGCTGAGAGCTGATAGCTGGCGGCTGAGAGCTGACGGCGGGTATTGGTACCTTCGTAATAGCTGGCGGCAGTACCCTCGTAACTTGACGGGCTTCTGATTGGAGCGCATTAATGTGTGTTTGTATGGACTCGTGTCATCTTCAGAATTCAGAGGACGATCCCGAGGCAATAACTGTAAGAGGAGGAGTTGACCATGAGCCGCAATCGCTGGAGGTTTTCGAAGTCGACTATCGCCGTGGGGATATTCGGGCTGGCCGTTGGCTTGCTCGCCGCCCTCACCGCTCTGATTTCCGGGAAACCAGCTCTGGGGGGCAGCATGGGGCTGGTGGATGACTGGAGTCACCAACATTTGATCTTTTCCAACCCCGGCACGGCCGTCGAGGCGCTGGCGCAGGGCCGGTTCCAGCAGTGGTATCGGATCGTCAACGACCCCCGCTACATTATGCAGCAGGCGAAGCGGAATCACGTGTCAACCGGGTTGCCGGCCAATACGCAAGATTTTGCGAGCTTGTCATCCCGCTTGGCCATGCCCGTCACCGCCTCTTCGTTCCCGATCTTCAAAGACCCACGCAACGACCCACGCCGACGGGCGCCCGCTCCGCACCGCGATTGGGCCGTCTCCCTGGGAACCGGCACAGTGGCAGAGAATATGTATCCCGCCAAGTTCAGCTTCAACATCAATGGCACCCCCAGTTGTACGAGTGACTTTGTGGTGTATGGATTGAACGTGGCCAGCACAACGGGCAGCCAAGCGAACCTGGTCGCACTCAACGAGCTTTACTCGGGGAGTTCATCAACCTCTTGCACGGGCTACACGGCGGCGAATCCGTATTGGGCCTACAATGCCACCAACCACAGCGGCACGATTCCGACCTCGGTCGCGCTTTCACAGGACGGCACGAAAGTGATATATGTCGAGAGCACGTCGTCTGCTTCCTATCTTCACGTGCTGGTATGGCACAGCGCTGATGGAGGAACGCCAACTGCCAGTAAGGCGCCCACGAATACCGAGACCGAGGTGGACAAGTGCCCAGCTAGCGCATCGTGCCTGGTCACCGTCTCATTGGGCTCCACTACCACCATCACCAACTCCTCGCCGTTTTACGACTACTGGGATGACATTGTCTACGTCGGAGATGACAACGGTTATCTGTACAAGGTTACCCCGGTGTTGGGTTCTGGAACCCCGGCGCTCACCTCCCTACACATTGTAACCACGGAAGGGGTCGACACCTCAGTAATGACCGGCCCCGTGTATGACCCTAGCAGTAAGTACGTTTTTGTTGGGGCTAGCAACGGGGAGGTCTACGCCGTAACGGCGAGCAGCTTTTCCGCCGTGGCGGGGTCGTACCAGTTCGGCGACTCTTCGTGTCGAGGGGGTTACAATAACAGACTCACCGACCCGCCCATTGTGGACCCCTCAAACGGCTGGGTGTACGAGTATGTCACGGCTGATACTACGCCCCACACCGCCGTCCTGCAGGCGAGCACGGCTGGCCCTTTTACAACTACAAACGTGGTGACAGTCGGAACGGGCGATGATGGCTGCGACAGCAGCACCTTTTTCCCCACCCACTCAGTGGAATTTGACAATAACTACTACACCGGCACCACCGGGTCCAGCGGGACTATTCAATACGGGCACATTTGGGTGTGCGGCAGGGAAACCTCGGCTTCGGCCGCCGAGCTCTGGGAGATCCCCACGAGTACGGAAGTAAGTTCGAGTTATACTGGATCCATCTCGGGCGTATCCGCTGTGGCAAACAGCGCCCAAATCGACGAAGTCACCCACGCGCAATGCTCCCCATTCACGGAGATTTATAACGTTTCGACCGATTATCTTTTCTTCGGTGAGGGCTTGAGCGGCGGTGGCGGCTTTGGCCGCTTGTACGGCTGGACCCTTGGCGACGCATCGAGTACGACCGAAGCGGCTACCGAAATCAACGGTTCTCCCCTGACGTATCCAACCGCGACGGGCGGCACTAGCGGCATCGTGATCGACAACATCAGTACGGAGGCCCAGGCGTCGAGCATTTATTTCACCACGCTGGCCACATCCACCACGACCTGCGGGTCGACCTCGGCTTACTGTGCGATAAAATTGACCCAGTCGGCGTTGCAATAGCGTGGCCGCGCGGTGTGGGTGACAGGCTCGCATTAAGTAGCGGGGAGTTTACCTCGCCAAATGGCGGAGTAAAGCCGCCTCTACATCAAAAGGCGAGCGGCACGAACGCCAGACGTTGGGAAGCAGGTTCACCCTGCCGGGTCAATGTAACGACCTGTTTCTCGTGGCAATAGGTTTCTTAATCGGAGGTTATCACCATGAGGCAGCCAGAAGATGCCGATCGGCGCGCCGGTCCCTCGCAGGCGCAGCAGGCGGTGCGCAAGCCCTACCGGAAACCGGTGGTGCGCCACGAGCAGGTCTTTGAAACCAGGGCGCTGAGCTGTGGCAAGGTGCAGACCACGCAATCTGGGTGCCACTTTGAACGGAAGTTATCATGAGCAACGCGGTCACAACTTGCGGCAGCACAGCCCGGGAAACGCTGGGATGTGAGCTGGCGGCGGAGGTGCTCCGCTCCTCGGGGAGACTGCGCCTGCGAGCCACTGGCGCCAGCATGCTGCCCGCCGTCTGGCCGGGTGATATCCTGTCCGTGCGCAGCCACGACGTCGTGGAAGCGCTTCCGGGTGACATCGTCTTGTTTGCACGCGAGGGGAGGTTGGTGGCCCACCGCGTGGTGGAACGAACCCTGTGCGAGGACAGAATTCAATGGGTGACGCGGGGCGACAGCGTGGGCGGCAACGACGCTCCAGTTTCAAGCCACCAGTTGTTGGGCCGGGTTACGGCCATCGAGCGCGGCTCTCGCCAGATCACCCCGCATCAGTCGGTCGCCAGCCGCCTTGCCTCCTGGATTCTCTGCCGGTCAGAACTTGCCACCCAGGCGCTGCTAAGAGTTAGGAGCTGGGGGCTGGGGCCGCGGGGTCCGGAATTAGAGATTCGGGATTAGGGGTTGGGTATTCGGGAAAGACAACGCGCGATTTTTCATTTCCTCTCTCAGGGCAGCTGGTACACTATGATCGAATATTTACAGCCTTCTCCCAGAGAGAGGGCGCCCGAGGCATGGGGGCGGGCGAGTGGATTTCAAGCGTAGTCTAAGAGGGGAGAGGTTACGAAGGCACAGGGGACAGGGGAGAAAGTTAAGAAAATCTTCGTTCCGGATCGCGGATCCCGAACCCCTAGTCCCCACTCCCTGTGTTTCGTCATTCCGCGATGCTATCGCCCATATTGATTTCCATTCACGACCTTACGATTAACATCGGCGAGATACCGATCCTTGTCCGCACGGATAACGCAGATTTTGCGCACATGCTCGAGGACCGTTACGGCGAGTTTGTAGCTGCGGACGCGCCGCACGCCGTGATGGAGCTCGAGATCAAGCTGATGAAAGAGCCGGGATTCGGGGCTGGGGATTCGGGGTTGGGGAAAGACGACGAAGACAATAACGACCTAAGCGTGCGCCGGGAGGCCGGATGCTGGGTCATCGAGAGGGGCAGCTATCGCGCGGAATGGGATCCACAAAGCAACCGGGGCTGGGTGCGACAGAGCGCGAATCCTTATGCGATCGACGGGGTGCTCCGCATTCTGCACTCGCTCATCCTGGCGCGCGAAGGCGGCTTCCTGGTTCATGCGGCAAGTGCCGTGCGCAACGGCCGGGCGTTCGTGTTTGCGGGGGTCTCCGGCACGGGAAAAACCACCCTGGCGCGGCTAGCTCCGCCGGACGTTACGCTGCTCACCGATGAGATTTCGTATGTAAGGCCGATTTCCGAAGTCCGAGGTCCAGATTCCAGATTCCAAATTGCGGATTCCGAATCCCCAGTCCCGGGTTCCGAATCCCTAACCCCGAACCCCGGATCCCGAATTCCGGCCTTTGAGGCCTTTGGCACGCCATTCGCCGGGGAGCTGGCGCGCATTGGCCAGAAGGTGCAAGCGCCACTGGCAACGCTGTTCCTTCTGGGGCAAGGTCCGGAGAACCGGATTGAACCGCTGAGCGAGGCCGAAGCGGCGCGGGAGCTGCTGCGGCACGTGCTTTTCTTCGCTCAGGACGAGGAACTGGTGCAGATGATTTTCCAAACCATCTGCGATTTTGTGAGGCGCGTCCCGGTCCGCCGGCTGGTGTTCACTCCGGATGCGCGCGTGTGGGAGTTGATCGCATGAGCACGCTCTACATTGCCCGAAGCCATGAAATTGCCGCGCGCGTCCTGGACGGCGAAATGATGATCATGTCCGCCCGCGATTCCACCCTTTTCAGCCTGAACGAGTTGGGCACGATTATCTGGCAGGCGGCGGACGGCGCAACGTCGCTGGAGGAGATCGTGGCACAGAAGATTTGCCCTGAATATGAAGTGGAGCCGGCTGAGGCCCTTAAGGACGCGGAAGCCTTTGTCCGGGAGCTGGCTGAGCACGGAGTCATGCTGCTTTCCAATCGGCCCATCGCGGCCCCGGCTGCGACATCCAAGGAGCGCGCATGAGCACTCTGATGGAGGAGATGAACGAACGGGCGCTCAAGGCGGGTGTGCCTCTGAGCGTCCAGGTCGATGTGACGTACCGCTGCAACGAGCGCTGCGTGCACTGCTACCTGGACCACGACAATCACGGTGAGATGACCGCCGCGGAGATCATGGACGTACTCGACCAACTGGCCGAAGCCGGCGTTTTCTTCCTCTGCTTCAGCGGCGGCGAAGTGCTGATGCGCATGGACTTCTTCCGCATCCTGGAATACGCCCGCTCCCTGCTCTTCTGCGTCAAGGTCAAAACCAACGCCTTCATGATCCGCGAGAAAGAGGCGGACCGCCTAAGTGACCTGGGAGTGCAGTCGGTGCAAGTCAGCATCTACTCGCACCGCCCGGAGGTCCACGACGCCATCACCAAGCTGCCCGGCTCGCTGAAGCGCTCGATTGCCGGAATGCGTTTGCTCCGTGAGCGCGGGATGAAGACGATCATCGCCAACGTGCTCATGCGCTCGAACCTGAACGACTACGCGGGCGTCAAGGCGCTGGCTAAGGAACTGGGGGCCGAGTACACCATCGACCCGACCATCACGCCCAAGATGGACGGGGACCGCTCCATCCTGCCTCTGGGAATCGGCGGCGACGACTTGCAGCAGGTCTTTCGCAATGGCGATTTGGTGGGCAACGTGGAGGAGTTCTGCGCGCCTCCCCCGGCCGTGAATGACGATGTGCTCGACGGACTCCCCTGCAGCGCCGGCCATACGGCCTGCTACATTTCTCCCTACGGAGACGTTTATCCGTGCGTGCAGTTTCCGCTGCCCACCGGCAACGTGCGCAAGCAGAAGTTCCTGGAGATCTGGCGGCACTCGCCGCAAATGAACGACGTGCGGTCCATCCACGCCCGTGACCTGCCAGTCTGCTCCACATGCACGCACGTGGGTTCCTGCACGCGCTGTCCCGGCCTGGCCTACATGGAAGGCAACATGCGCGGCCCATCCTCGCAGGACTGCGAAAAATCCTTCGCCCGCACCGGACTTCTTTCCGCCAACATGATCCTCAAGAATGCTTCTCGCGCCCAGCCCACCGTGGTGCAGATCGCCGACATGCGGCAACCCCAGGCCTCTCCCCTCAGCCGGATCATCGATGCGGTCCCCTCTGCACAGCCTTCCCAGGAATCGATCACCCGCCTTTAGCCCTGCCATTGGCGCCCAGCGCCACTCGCTGAGCCTTTCCGGGGACTATTCGGCGTTTCCGGCACGCCGGGGAAGCGTGCGCCAGAGGCTTTTTATGCCGGCTTGAACGAACCACCTTGCGGTGTTGCACGCGACGCGCAAAGGACGCAAAGGATAATAAAGAAAAAATAGCCAGGCAGGAAGAGGAAGAAGGTTGCACTCGGCCGGCGTCGGCACCAGGAGACGGATGGCGAGATAGCGGAGCTTTCGGGCTGGTGTTTTAAGCAACCGAAGCAAGAAAAGGTTTTCCGAAGGCACCTGGAGATCGGAAGGAGGCGAAACTCTAGACTGGCGGGGAGGCGGTGTGGAGCCAAAGGCGGGGTCGAAGGGTGTCTCGAAGAGGGAGCCACAAGCGGCGAGGCTGGATCGAATTGCCGCCTCCCAGCCCAACCACTTCGCTTTTTCGCTCACCATTTTCCAGTCGATCGCCCCACGGCGACATATCCGGTCAAGGTCCACATACCAGGTGAGAGAAAGCCAGGCGTGCTGGGCAGCATGCACCGCGAGGTAGAGGAACTCCCACTCCGCGCTTAAGGCGAACGCGGGGACTCCGAAAAAGCTCTTGCGAGCCGCATCTGACCAGATTTCCTCGAGCAACTCGCGCTCCAGTTGCCCTCCCCAAAAGAGACCGGAATGAAGTTCAAGCGTGTAGGAGCGCGGGCGGTCCTGTCGCGTCAGGACGAAGTGTTTGCCGTAGCGCACCACAAGGTCCAGGAGGCGCGGCTGGGTGAACTCGGGTTGATAGCCGGAGGACACGACGACGTGGAAAGCCTCAATGGCACGGCGGGGGGGAACGAGGACGTCGATGTCGGCACAAGCGCGGAGAGCGGGGTCGCCGTACAGTGACTCTCCCAGGGCGATGCCTTTCAGCGGCATGACGGGTATTCCAGCTTCACCGAGTAGGCGGAGAATCCGGGCCAACTCCCTGGCGAGAAGCTCGTTCCGAATCGCGTTGAGGCCGAAGATCTTCGTCCACTCCGAGCGGACGGGGTCGGGGACGCTGGGAAAGCCAAGTGTGCGGAGGCTAGCATAAAGGAGAGGAAAAATCCCGTATCTCCTGGCGCGTTCGAAAAGCCGAGGCCACTGCAACGGGCCCGCCAGCAAGCTCAGCGTCCGCTCCCGGGCCTCGGGTGAAAGCTGGGCGCGAGCCAGCAACAAACACAGTTCGTCTTCGGGGGACTCCATGATTCCTCTCTCCAGAAACTTAATGAACAACTCCGGTCGCTGGAACGAGTTGGAGATTTAGAGCAGCGGCCTGTTTTGTGAGCCATTTGAGCTGCTGCTGTTGGTACTTCTCCTCGTAATACACCATCCCTTTGTCGACGTATTCTTCGCGGTATTCGAGCATGCGATAGATCAGTCGACGTTTGATTGACTTCCGGGGTCGCGCTCGTGCCTGTTCCAAGGTCGAAAAGGTCGATGTTGCTGTTTGAATAGGTCGGGATTCCACTTATAATTAAGGTGGTAGCTGAGCAAAACCCGAAACACCTAAAACCCGCCAGCCAAAAATCAACAATCCAAGCCTTTTTAATTTATCCATACAAACCCTAATTGATAGTGGTGTAAGTCACACACATTGGGTTCGTTCTCGGCCCGACATGGATTGCCGCCGTAAAACTGGTTCCCGCAGGGCGCGCTGAGCCCGCACCAGGCTCTAAAGTAAGGCCCTCGATCACCACGTTGTTGTTATAGCTGCCACCACCAACAGGACCGATAGTCACGCAATCGTCGCTGACGTTGTAGAGCAGTGTAGCTCCATAGCCGGAAACTTTGATGTAGCTGCTGGTGATTGCCAGCCGCGCAAAAAAAAGATTGTAGGGAGTCGCACAGGGCGGGATGAAGAGAGTTCCGCCGCCCGCTGGAATCGCCGCCCGCGCAGCAGCAAACGCCGCGCTGTCGTCGGTTACGCCATCGCACTTCGCACCGTGGGCTTTTACGTTGAAAACCTGACTGCCCTTGTCAGTAACCCACCTAGCATTGGCATTGAGTGTGGGTGTATTTGCGGGCATTTGCGCAAACCCCGACCAATTAAAAAGTACGAGCACCAAAATCAGTCGCCTAATTCCCCCTAGCTGATCCATACGACTCCCCTTGAACCTACATCTGAAGGATACAGCTAAAGGTTCGATGCATCATAAGCGATTGGTGACTGAAGCACAACCACGCCCACTGTGCACATATGAGAGCAGTGATGACGATGGTCGTGAGCAAGACACCACTTCTCTTCCGAGGTCATACAGCCGGATTCAGCCCAGAAATAGCCTTGGTCTTGTTCTAAGCCAGTGTCCACGTGTGGACAATCGAAGAAATGCTTGCGACAATCGGCATCTAATCCAGGATCGGGAATTTCGGTAGTGGTACAGTTTGAAAAATGAACGGCAGGGGCGTGCTAAGGTCTAGTGTTGGCCATGGTCGCTTCGGAGTTGTTCTAATGCGGCTTAGCAATTTGCGCCGCCTGGTCCGCGGGTAGCCCGATATGCGATCCATCAAACCTCACCCCCCCGGTATGCGTAGATCAACTCGGGCTCGGAAATACCCTACAGTGGCCAGGAATCGTGGTAGGATAAAAAACGAATGGGGGGAATCGGTCTTGCCACCGACTACCCCCCGTGAAGGTGCCGCTCCTACAGGCGGCGAGTACCTAATCCCTGGTAGAATCCTACCCAGCGATACTCCCTCCTGTCAACTGAAAAACGAGGGCGGTGCTAGAGTGGTAGTGTGCCCAAGCGGGCCCACGGAGAGCTAAGCATATGGCAACCAAAGAGAGCATCATGGCGGCAATTAAACTGAAGGTTGGTTCCACTAGCTATGATATCTGGAGAATCGGTCTTACGCACGATCTGGCCGAGCGCAAACAATATTGGAAAGACACCGAGAAACTAAGCGTAGATTACTGGTCCGACTGGACAGCGGATTCCTTGTCCGACGCTCAGGATATTGAGGCACACTTCATCGAGTGGGGTATGAAGGGGGGCACTGGCGGCGATCTGACGCCCTACAAAACTGTATATGTCTATGTGGTCTAGGCTGGAATTTTCGCAACGTCCTTATGGGCTCCGCAGCGCCCACCGGTCTCTACGTCTCCGTTAAGCATCGTTTCCACGCCCTCGCGGAGAAGCTCCCTGCGATAGGCGGGAACGCGTTGGACACGCGCCTTGATGGTTTCCTTAAAATCGCGCGTCAAAGCCATTACCGATCTCCCTCTTTCTTTCTCTTCTTGTAGTCTTGCCACCTAGCCATAACCTCGCTGATATCCGTGTTTTGCCGCTTCTTTGTTCCGCCCCCGAATACTCACGCACATCGACCATAACGATGGTCACATATATGATTCCAATGTCAAGTGGAGAACTATTCCACACCCGATGAGGAACATGATACGGAGCGAAGTAGCAAGCATTTACCCCTTGACGGGTATCGGGGTGTCTTCTAAAATGTGTACACAGGTGGACGCATATGGGGCTACTCAAGGTCGGCATCCGTGAGTTTCGAGAAAAGCTTGCCAACTACTTGTTACAGAGCGACAAGCCTGTCGTGATTACACGGCACGGCGACACAGTTGGTTACTATCTCCCGGCGCGTCGAAGGCGGTCGGAAGCGGAGCGGGCGGAGTTAAAAGAGGCGGCAGCCCGGCTTCAGGAAATGCTAATCGCCGAAGGTATCACCGAAGATGAAATCATCGCGGATTTCAAGCGTTGGCGCGCCGGCGGGCGTAAATGAACCCACGGAAAGGGCTAGTGCTCGATGCCAACATCCTAATGCGCGCGGCCTGGGCCGACGTGTTCGCGTGCTGCTGGAGGATGTCAGTCGTGCCCACGCATGCGCCACACTTGAGTTCGCCAACACCTATTACCTCGCATACCGCGATCTTCCGGCGATATCATGCCCGCCGCTGCGGGCTTCCCTTTGAGAATGCACTCGAAAGCCACTCCGCTCAAGTGGCCTGTGATGGGCCCGACGATGTAGATGCAAGTCGTGTGGAAGTTGCCGCGCACTAGATCCGGCGCAAGCGAACGCACCGGGTTCATCGAGGCACCGAACCGGCGCCGCCCAAAGTACCACCGGGGCATCTTTAGGGTGTGTTCAAATTCTTATCCTAAGTTTTTCCCGCTGCACGTAAGTACAAATGTGCTAACATGTAAATGGTGGTGAATGATGCCTAAAACTAAAATGAAGAAGAAGACGGCAGATCGTCACTCCGGGCAAGCGGAGGGACCCGAGTATCGCGGAAAGCAGGCGAGGACCGGCAATTCCTTCGGCTTCCGCTTTGACCGAGCGCTGTTCAAAAGCCATCCCGAATTCAACGGAGAAGTAAGGGCCAAGGTGATTGCGCCTGGCCGCATGCTCGTTTCTGCGGAAACAACGGCTTTCGGCCAGCATCGCGACGATGTCGTCGTCGCTGCGTTCTTGGCCTTCCTCGCTAAGGAGATGCAGCGAGAACCGCACGCGATCACGCCTCTTGAGCAAGCTCTAACGCACCGAATCGGCGAGCTGGTTGAAGATGTATCCGTTTCACCCGACGAGGATCTCGGAGAGGAGGCTTTGCTCTAATGATGGTGAATGGCTGGCGGCTATTCGCCCATCCCCTATTCACGCAACAACTCGAACGACTCACCGCTCAGGTCGAAATTCTCGCGGCCAAGGACCCTGCAACTTACAAGGATCAGCCCGCCACGAAGCTGCTTGCCACGATCAGAAGGTACATTCTTGAAGTCATTCCGAGAGACCCAAACGCTTCAGAATTCCGCCAAGGGAATACCCTCGGCGAAGATAATCGTCACTGGTTTCGAGCCAAGTTTCACGAACGCTATCGTCTGTTTTATCGCTTTTCAAGCCGAGGCAGAGTCGTCATCTACGCTTGGGTGAATGACGAGGAATCGTTGCGAAAGGCAGGAGCAAAGACAGATCCTTGTTCGATCTTTCGGAACATGCTTACCTCGGGCAATCCCCCAAGCAGCATGCGTCAGCTCCTGAACGCTTCGAAGGAGATCCCACAAGCCGATACCAATAAGTCATGGAAACCTTGAGCCGGTATGACTTACATAATACTCTCTCGCTGATCGGTGAAGCCCCTTGGCTGCAAAACGAAGCCGTTATGTTATTGCAAACAAAAGGAATTCAAGAAGCCCAGGACAGCAAAAAGCCCTACGAACCCGCCACAAGATCCGACAGACCCAGCTGGATAATGACCCCCTTCAGAATCTCGTGACGCTTTGTGCTAATTGCCACATAGCTGAGCATGAGCAGCTTTTCTATTCAGTCCCAGCGGCCAGAGTTTGCAGCAAGCCCAAGCCACGTGTGAAGTGAAGACCTGCCTGCAGTAATTTCCGGAGTTGACAATCCGGTCGCCGGCCAATAGCGATGGACGAGCCCTTGAGGTCGGGGCGGAATGAAATCCTCTGCTCTCGCGCTAGCTCTCGCACACTCCGTGACCGCAACCGTAGAAGTAGTCGCGGACCACTTCGCAGGGCAGATGCAGGCCCGAAATACCCAGTCGTCCCTGCGCCACTTCAGCGCGTACATACAGTTGGTCACGCTTGTCGCTCGTGGGCTGGGTGGCGTAGCTGATGGGGGCCAGATAGATGTCGGGGCTCCATGCGGTAGGAGAGGTCGTGCGAATGTAGATTTCGGTACCGGCCCCTGAAGAATCGAGTGCCAGAGGGAAGCGGATTTCATCCCCGAGGCGAATGTGGGTGCCGAGGATGTTCGACACCAGGACTCGGCCACCCCCGCCCAGAATGCAGGCGGTCTTTTCCCCTTCGGGTTGGAGCTAAAGAATTTGCCGCTTACGGACGACTACAGCCCCCGGGCCCGCGGTTTCAACTCCCGCTTCCATAACTGGATTGGAGCTTAAGCGCATCAGGTCGAGTAGTCAAACTAGCGCCAACTATTGAGCAGTTCCTTTGTTTGCAGGGAGCGGCTGGACGCCCGGGTTCACGTTATAGCCCCTCTCGGCACATTTATGCCTAAACCGGGCGATGGGACGATCTTATCTATTGTGAATAGGTAAGAAGACTGCTAGCATCTAATTAGAGCGAAAAGTTGGAGGTGCGCCCATGACAACGGTCACCATCTCACTCCCCGAGTCTCTCAAGGACTTTGTGGAACGGCAACTCGCCAGCAAGGGATATGGGAACGTCAGCGAATACTTCCGCACCCTGCTGCGCGAGGCCCGGGCGAAGGAAGAGGATGCTAAGTTAGAAGCGTTACTGGTTGAAGGTCTAGCATCCGGCGACGATATTCCGCTGACGAGGGAGTTTTGGAGGAAACTTAAGGGCGAAGCCGCGCAGCTTGCGCATAAACACCGGACGCGGAAGAAGCCGTGAAACGTATCATACGGCCAGCGGCAAGGGATGACATCCTACGGCAGTTCCGCTACTACTTGGTGGATCAGGACAAGCCGGAAGTGGCAGAGCGCTTCCTGGTGGCCGCCCAGAGAACGATCGAGGAGATCGGCCGGACGCCTTATGGCGGTGCGCCCAAGCGTCTTTCCAATGAAGCTCTCCGTGGCCTGAGGTCCTGGCCCGTACAGGAATTTGAGGATATGCGCATATATTACCTGGCTCACGAGGGTTTGGTTCGGGTGGTTCGGGTATTGCATGGGAAACGAGACATCAACAGCATCCTCGAAAAAGAAAGTGATGAAACCTAGCAGTGAGCACGCCCCCGGCACCTGATCCGAACGAGGATCAAATCAACGAAGAATTCATCATAATGAGGCTTGATAGCCGAGCAGGACATGTGATGAACAATATGAATGGGTCGGAGCCTGTCAAGGCAGCTTACCGTCACGATCACAGCGCCAGCTGCTGTTAGCTCTGATCAGACTAAAAGTGGCATTAGTCACATGCCGCATCGATAGCTACGGCGACATCGTTGCCTAACTCTTCTGCGCGCCGCAGAGCACCTCAAATACGAGCCACCTAGAGTTCTCTCGCCGCTATCTGGCCCGCTGGCTCTTTCCTACCTCATGCGGCCACAAGTTCGCATTCATGACTAACCAGCATCCGGCGAAAGATCGGCGCTGCACTTTTCTTCGGTTGCGCATGGATACACCCCAGGCAGACCAAGCTCTGCGGGCAATGCGCGCCCGTGGGCAGCGCGCATAATTCCCACATGGCTGAGCACGGGCAGCTTTTCTATTCAGTCCCAGCGGCCAGAGTTTGCAGCAAGCCCAAGCCACGTGTGAAGTGGACCCTGCCTGCAATAATTTCCGGAGTTGACAATCCGCGGTCGCCGGCCAATAGCGATGGACGAGCCCTTGAGGTCGGGGCGGAATGAAATCCTCTGCTCTGGCGCTAAGCGCGTCGTGTGAGACGATTACCCCTTGATCTCGAAAGCGCCCGGCGAGGCCCCAGCAGTTAGTGACGTTGATCTTCTGGTGGGCGTGGAAGAAGGGCCAAACCTCAGGGGCGAAGGCGGGATGGCGAGCGATGTGGACTGTCTAGTAGATATGGAAAAAGGGCGAAACCTGCTGGATTTGGTCGGGTTCTGGCAAGAGTTAAAAGAGCTACTGGGTTGTCGTGTTGATGTGATTACGGACGCCGGGATCAGCCGTATCGAACACGTACTTGCAAACTTCAAGCGGCAACATAAAGCTGTACTTGGGTCCTTTCGATGGCCTGCCGAAAATAGGGATTGCGAATCGGGCCGGGTTCGAGGAGCTCAACCGCCACACCAAAAAGCCGCTCCAGGTCTTCTTGTAGTCCAAAATAATTTTCGGCATGCTGAGCGGGGCGCACCGGCTGGAACTCGACTCGGAAATCGAGAGCGCTGGACGCGGGGTCGAACCAGCCGCTCGCTGCCGAGCCAAACAGAGCTAGGCGGCGCACGCCTCGGTCCTTGCACAGCGCCACCACATCCGCTTGGAGTATCAGAAGGGATATGCCGTGGCGATCGTCGCGAAAAGGAGGGAGAGGCAATCTCCGTTCGCCCGCCCCTTCGAGAACAGCATAGGCCCTCTTTAAACACCTCGGAGGCACTGTGTGAGCCCCTCCTTGATTTGGGCACTGCATGCACTCTCATCGGTCCCCTGCCACGTGGCAGATCTGGATTGACAAAGTGGCAGAATGGGGTATACTCAAGACATGAGCCAGATTGCCAGCGCGAGAATCACCCACGTGGAGCACCAAGCTCCTCGGCGCCGTCAGATCCGTTTTAGGACGCGCGGCGCAAGTTTGGGCTTAACCGCAACCCAAACCGAGCACTTGGTCTGCCAGATTGAGGCGGGACTCCCATTCAAAGCCCTAGAATCGCTCGCGGCTCTGAGCGGTTTGTCAGTTACCCTGATCGCCTCAGTCCTCGGAATTCCTGAACGGACTCTGGCTCGACGCAAGGCAGCGGGCAGGTTCGCGTCGGATGAATCGGAACGGCTGCTACGCATCTCGACCGTGTTTGAGAAGGCTGTGGGACTATTTGAAGGGGATGTCACCGGGGCAGTGACGTGGCTGACCAGTCCCAAGAGGGCCTTGGGCCATCAAACCCCCTTAGCCTATTCACGAACTGAACTGGGGGCCCGCGAAGTCGAGAACTTGATCGGTCGGCTTGAGCACGGGGTCTTCTCTTAATGATTACGGCTTGGCGGATCGTCAAGCGGAAACACGCCAGGACGGCGTTCACCGGCGAGGGTGCACACCTATATGGGGGGCGCTGGAATAGCCCGGGAGTCGCCATCGTCTACACGGCCGCGTCTCAGTCCCTTGCTGCTCTCGAGATGGTTGTTCATCTTGACTCCTCCGAGTTGCTTCACAACTACGTCGTTTTTGAAGTCGGAATCGACGAATCCCTAGTCGCCAAGGTCGAGCCGTCGCAGCTAGCGAGAAATTGGAGAGCCGATCCTCAACCCCAAGAAGCTCGAGAAGTCGGAGACGCATGGGTTAGAGCTGGCACGTCAGCGGTTTTGCAGGCTCCCAGCGCGACCCTCCCTGCGGAGTACAACTTCCTTATTAACCCTCGCCATCCTGACTTCCCAAAACTCGTGATCGGCAAGCCGTCTCCCTTTCGATTTGATGTTCGTCTGGGGCGTTAGCGGCCGCGGCTCTTTGCACCGTCAGATCAATGTCAGCCGTTGCCCGTGCAGTCCTGAAACGAAGTTCCAACACATACCCGCCCTTCAGCACCCAGGGCGCCGGATCAGCCTGAAACAGCCGCGCCAGTAGGCGGTCAAATGCCACCTGCCGTCGGAGGCGATTCACTTGAATCTGCTCCACTCCGGCAGTCTTGTTGAGACGGTCTTCCAGCGCCTTGCGGAATGCCTTAGCCGTTGCGTACTCTCGCGGCATCGTGATTACGCCACCTTCCGGAGAAGATCTTCAAATACCCTTTGGGCTGAACCCCTCAGCTTGGCAGTCTTGATCTGCTGCCGGGTGATCAGCCCACGATGGATTGCCTGACCCATCGCCTGTCGGAGAAAGACCCGCTCAATCGTGTCAGCCTCAATTAGGTCGAGAATCGTTCGAAGAGGACGGGTGAAACCCTGTGTCGCTTGCACCTCCTCATCCGGCAGGTCCGCGTAATGCGGCACAAGAATGCCGGGCACCTCGCTGTTTCGCCGGAAGTGGGTCGGGACGGTCATGTGCAGCTTTGCCGGATTCAGATCCGAAAGCGCATAAAGGCTCAGATGTGATTCCCAATCCCCACTTCCGGCAAGCTTATGCTTCCCTCTCGACCGGCGGCCGAAACCAGCGCACGTCGCCCGGACAGTTCTGCCCACCAATCTGTCACTTAAAGCATGAGTTGGCCGGCATATGCCACCGGCAAGTCGTGTAGCCTCAGTGGAGAGCATTTATGCCCTGCGGGCTTTCTAAGGGATGATGTGGCCGAATAAAGCATGAGTTGGCCGCGAGTGCAGGTTCTTTCAATGGCGCCCGACCACTTCAGATGACCTCAAGCTCGAAGAACGACGCACAGCCCTCCTCGGCCGCGAGGGCATTTGTCCCGGAAGCTCTTGCTCGCATCCCACTGTGCACAAGTGAGAGCAGTGATGACGATGGTCGTGAGCAAGACACTACTTCCCTTCCGAGGTCCTACAGCCGGATTCACCCCAGAAATAGCCTTGGTCTTGTTCTAAGCCAGTGTCCACGTGTGGACAATCGAAGAAACGCTTGTGACAATCGGCATCTAATCCAGGATCGGGAATTTCGGCAGTGGTACAGTTTGAAAAATGAATGGCAGGGACGTGCTAAGTTCTGATATTGGCCATGGTCGCTTCGGAGTTGTTCTAATGCGGCTTAGCAATTGCGCCACCTGGTTCGCGGGTAGCCCGATTTGCGATCCATCAAACCTTACCATCCCGGTTTGGGTAGATCCCCTCGGGCTGGGATACGCCATTGGCCGGAAGCTCAAGGACACTCTCACCGAGCATGATTAAGGGCTTGCTTCCTGCCACTCCTTCTGAGGTGGAGAAAGATCCCGTGCGATCACTCAGCAATCTATTCAGAAGCGGGATCTTCTCGCGGTTCGATTCCACGAGGTCCACGCCTCGCGCCGTTATTGCGAAATCCGAGTTGTCCGCTATGGTGATGTATCCTTTGCTCTTGAGATACCACATCGTGAAGTCCAAATAATCCCGGGGGAACCCCATGCGGCGTTCAACGTCGACGAGTGAAACTTCCGGGGTGATGGGCGAGATGCGGCGCTGAAAATATAGCAGCGCCAGCACCGCCACCCGTCGGTTTAACTCGCCGTCGTTGCTACTCATAAAATCGACCGAATTGGATAAGGGGACGGGTTCGCGCGCCTGCTTTTTATAAGTCGCATCGTATTCGGCGCGGCGCTCTGGATCGGTCAGTACGTCATAGGCTTGCTTCAACAGGACGAACTTTTCAGCATCGCCGGTTTCCGGGATGTCCGGGTGATAGCGGCTCGCCAGGAATCGATAAACGCGAGAGATTGTGTCGGGCTCGGCATTGGGGCTGATCTGGAGGAATTCGTAGTAATTCGGAATTGTCTTAGTGGCTTGCCCGCGGAGGAACAGACCTGCCACAAACTTTCCATTTTCGGCTGCCACGCACCGACGCACGAAACCTAGCCGGTCCAGCGGTTGGGGACCGTCGGCCCGTTTGATCTCGCCGACAATCTCCACGAAAGATCCTTCCGACAACTGGCTCTTGATCTCGACGCTCATACCCTCCTCGCTGAAATCGAGGAGCTTGGCAGCCATCATGCTCCGGCCGTTCCCCACCTGGCAGATGATTGTGAGCTCTCGCTGATCTGGCAAGGACTTAGTTCGGGGGTGGCGACGGCGTTCCGGATTCGGGGCCATAGAGTACCTCCACGTCAGGGCTGGTCGTTGAGCTGAGACCTTCAGTCAAGATACCGCTCTCGCGGTGGCGGTAAATCGTTCCGCTGGAGACGTCAACGGAGATTTCCTCGCTCAGGGCCAAGGAAAGTGGGCAGCTCAACAGTAGCCCAAGCGGGGCGAACCACCGCCGCTGGGGGCTGAGCCAAACTTCCTACCATAACAACCTCGTTGCACAGCAACCTACGCCTTCAACTAGCTTATGTTTAAACACGATACGCCTACAAAACCCCGGCGCAATGGCACTGAAGTACCGAGTAATGCCTTAAACAGGAATTTCCGCTTTCAGTTTTCGCCCACCAACTTATATGCACCCGACCGCCTCTTAAGTCAAGGTCCAATCGAGTTTTCAGCGCTGGGTACTTCCACGGGCCATGGGTCTAGAAATCTTGAAGTATGAAACCTGGTGTAAATGAGTCAAGTTTTGAGGTGGCGAGCGCAAGGAGACAATCCTCCCCTTCGCCGCCGAAAGCGGTCGTCGCGAGTGTTGGGATTCGGCGGAAGCGGGCTCTATGCGCGAGGCGGCGGTTGCCTTGTAAGGCGATGTCCCGGGAACGGGAGCCAAAGTGTGGTCGCAACTGGTGCGACTCGTTGTGCCGAAGTGGTGCGCTTTACCCCACGCCGAATCTCGTCGTAGGTTCGAAGGCATCATAACATGCTCGTCGGGCTGGGGCGAAGCCCCGTTAGTGTTCTCGACCGAAACCGGAGACTAAATGGGATGCTAAAGACCCCGTCTTGGTGGGTCAATTTGAATTTCGGCGCGGCGGGACATATTGGAAGCCATCCCGTCAGATTAATCGACGCTCTACGGCGCACCGCCAAAACGCAGAATGCAGAAGAAGATAAAGCGGATCAAACTGGGGAAGCAAATCTACCGGCGCTTGATGAAGAAGGTGCTGGAGCGAGACAAATGGCCATGTCAAAAGTGCAGCTCGCTGGAAAACCTCCAGGTGCATCACAAGATCAAGAGGAGCCAGCGGGGTAATGATTCACTCGAGAATCTCGTGAGCCTCTGTGCTTATTGCCACATGGCTGAGCACGGGCAGCTTTTCTATTCTGTCCTAGCGGTCAGAGTTTGCAACAAGCTCAAAACCGTCCTGTACGGGAGGGAATGGCATCGGAGGCAGACGCAAGAAACGGGGGAGGCAAACGGCGAGAGCGATCTTACGGCGGGAAGTTCATGGGGCGCAGGAACTCTTGGAAGCGGAGGGCTTCGATCGCTCTACCGGAAGGCACAATTGTTCTTATACTGCCTCAGCCTTCCCGGCCGCTGATCCCTTACGAAGTGAAAAAGCGTCAGCTATGCGTTCCATCTCGGAAGCTGTCGAGACTTGCTCCGGATAGTTAACCACTTGGACATCGAACGAGAAACCGTTGCCAGCGCCGGAAGCGTCGATGAGGCCTTCCGTAACCCGGTCGACGACTCGGTTCATATCAGCTCGACACGTATTGGGCAAGACGATGCCGAACACACACGAAGACAAAAGGTAGAGTGAGTCATCCGTGCGCAGCTTGCGAATGAGCACCCTTGCTGCGTCCATAAGCGCTATAGAGATATCCCCTGGGCTGTCGACCGTAGGCGAAGGTTTCAGACGCACGAGAACAAGAGAAAGTGGCTCGCCGATCTGGGCTGCACGGCGAAAACCCATGGTCAGCCGATCCTGAAAACGACTGAAACCCGGCATGGTTCCTAGCGAATTAGCGCTCGCCTCCTGGCGGAGGCACGCGACTTGCGCTTGCTGCTCGACCAGATTCTTGCGCAGCCGGTAAACGACATATTGCCGATCCAACAAGTAGGCGACCACGAGCACACACAACGCACAGAAGCCAAAGAACAAAGTCCGTGTAGTAGGCCCGCCAAAAACGGCAGGATACATAAGCAACGCCATACCTGCTATCAGGACGAGAATCATCCCGAGCCAAAGCATCGACAACTGCCAGTGACGGCGATCGAGCGTCTTCGGGTTGAATTTCTTAAACAAATCCATTGAAGGCCTCCTGCGGAGGAAACGCCGACGCACTCTCTGTCCTTAGCAATTCGATAGTATCACAACTAACAACGCTTGGTATAACACTTGACCCCCGCATAGTCAATCCAGTCGTTCAACACTTAAAGAGTATTACATAATATAGTGACATCCACGAGCATTTCATGTATACTTCCCGGCATGGGACATCCAGCCGGAGTGAAACTTGATCGAGCGAAGTTAGAGCGGCGTCGTCTGCAGGCGGC
>Ga0326728_10001012_pt1 | contig 102523 bp, 76 predicted proteins | sample MB3enrmetagenome_FD_207602 | JGI IMG/M metagenome (GOLD analysis project Ga0326728, IMG submission 207602) | Lab enriched peat soil microbial communities from McLean, Ithaca, NY, United States - MB31MN | ecosystem: Environmental > Terrestrial > Soil > Wetlands > Peat | place: USA: New York... | reverse complement strand
AAGCTCGGGGATTTCACGCCCAACTTACCGCACCGCCTACACGCCCTTTACGCCCAGTAATTCCGAACAACGCTCGCCCCCTACGTATTACCGCGGCTGCTGGCACGTAGTTAGCCGGGGCTTCTTCATCCGGTACCATCAGAACTGGCTCTTCACCAGCCCATTTTTCCCGATCGAAAGAGGTTTACGACCCGAAGGCCTTCATCCCTCACGCGGCGTTGCTGCATCACCCTTTCGGGCATTGTGCAAAATTCCCCACTGCTGCCTCCCGTAGGAGTCTGGCCCGTGTTTCAGTGCCAGTGTGGCCGTGCGCCCTCTCAGGCCGGCTACCGATCATCGCCTTGGTGAGCCGTTACCTCACCAACTAGCTAATCGGCCGCAGCCCCCTCCTCCAGTGACCCTTGCAAGGCCTTTGATCCCAACGACCTGCGTCATCGGAATGTTATGCGGTATTAGCCCAGGTTTCCCCAGGTTATCCCCCACTCGAGGGTAGGTTAGCTACGTGTTACTCACCCGTTCGCCACTTTACTCATCCCCTTGCGGGGACTTTCTCGTTCGACTTGCATGTGTTAGGCACGCCGCCAGCGTTGATTCTGAGCCAGGATCAAACTCTCGTTTGAAACTTGGCTCGCCCGCAGACTTTGCAGCCCCGGACCTCCCGATTGAATCGGGAAAAGTCAGCCCGGTTTTCTGCCGCCCTGACGGGCGGCTCGACCACAGCCTGCAAGCGTTAACTTGTGATCTCTCCTCCCAGATCAAATCCGGAAGGAGAGTATCGTTCCACCCCTTCTCCTGAACTGTACGGTCCAGGATTTGCCAGCGGGGCAGAACGTGTCGCTCAGCATTTGGACCCAGTCCTTAAGGGACTCAGTCCGATTGACGTGGCATGCTCAACTCAATTGTCAAAGAGCTTCGTCTCCCGCCGAGGGCGGGGTCCCCTAATTGGGGAAGATTGGAAAGCTTCCGCCTGAGGCCTCTTGTCTGCCTCGCTGATCTTTCCACCACTCACTCTGTAGGCTGATTACCTTGCAGAGCAATTACTTATTCTACGCAGGCACGGGCCACTTGTCAAGAGATTCTTCAAAATATTCCCAACTCCTGATTCGGACCCTTCAACTCATGGATTTAAGGTCTTCCTCAGCCGGCTGGCTGCGGAATTTCGGGGTGGAAAGCGCATGGCCAAAAAGATTTTGGAGTAGAATGGGGCCGTGGCCGGGCGAGCAATTGAGAGTCGGCCGCTTGACCGTCCGAAATAAGAAGGCGGCAGCTTCGCAGGCTCCGCTGCCGCACTCCAAGGTGGCCGCTTATGAGCAAAATCTTAATCAAGCATTGGCCGTTATTCGCCAGCGTTGTCATCCTGTGCGTTACCACGGGAGTGATTTCCACCATCCTCATCCTCCGGGAAAATGGGCACCTGGTTTATGCTCTCGATGATCCATACATCCAAATGGCCATGGCAAAGAACTTCGCGCTCCACGGCGTTTGGGGGATCACCCGCTTCGGATTCACCTCTGCCTCCTCCTCGCCTTTGTGGACCTTCCTCATAGCTGTCACCTACGTACTTTTTGGGGTCAGCGAGACGTCTCCCTTTTACCTGAGCCTGCTTTGCGGCGCGCTGGCGCTGGGGGTTGCCTACAGTGTCCTGCGCTGGTATGAGCTTTCGCCCAAGCTCACCTTCTGGGCCTTGCTGGTTTTGGTTTTTTTCACGCCCTTGCCCTTACTGATCTGCATAGGCTCGGAGCACCCCCTTCACGCCGCCTTGACAATCCTGCTGACGTTCCTTGCTGCTCGCTTTCTTTCCGACGAGAGTCCCTCGACGGCCCGGCGCGACCTGATTCTGCTCCTGGCGATTTCACCGATTCTTACCGTGGTTCGTTATGAGGGAATGTTTTTAATTCTTGTGGTCTGCGCCCTGTTCTTTCTCCGCGGGCGATGGTTGACCGGCGTGGCCGTGGGGATGGCGGGTTTCTCCTCGATCCTTCTTTACGGAGCCATCGGGCTGGCGAAGGGTTGGTCGTGGCTGCCCAGCTCCATCCTCTTGAAGGGCAATTTCCCGCGCTTCACCGATTTGGACACGGCGTTCGACTCTGTGTTCGGCCCGGCTTACACCAACGTCAAAATGGGGCCGCACTTGGTCGCTCTTGTGGCGGCCTCTCTCTTTCTTGCCCTTTACGCCTCCGATAAACGCAAAGCGCTCTGGGACAGCCGGCAAGTGATGACGGCTATCTTTGTCCCGATCGCTCTCGCGCACATTCAGTTCTGCATGGTCGCCTTATTCTTCCGGCACGAGTCTTACCTCGTCGCCCTGGGAATAGTGCTGATCGTCGCGCAGCTCGCCGACCAACTTCCAGAGAAGCTCTTCGGAACACCCCCCGATCGCACGCTTGTCCCCAAGCACGTTGGCGCCATGCTTCTGGCTGCCTTCCTCATTTATCCTTGTGCGGTGCGGGCCAGTGTGTCGTTGGTCTTTCTTCCCCAGGCTTCGAAGAACATTTACGAACAACAATATCAAATGGCACTTTTCATTAAGAGGTATTATCAAGGTTCGACCATCGCGTTGAACGACATTGGCGCCGTCAATTTTCTTGCGGATGTCCATTGCCTGGATTTGTGGGGCCTGGGGACGTACGAGGTCACCCAATTAATGCACCGCCACGAGTATCACACCCGAGACATCCTCCGCTTGTCACGGGAGGCCGGAGTCAAGGTCGCCCTGGTCTACGATAACTGGTACACACCCATCGGCGGCCTGCCGCGCGATTGGGTCTGGGTGGGCCAATGGGCACTTTCCGACAATGTTGTGGCGGGCGGGGATACGGTCTCCATCTATGCGGTGGACGAGTCGGAAATGGCCTCCTTGATGCAAAACCTCCAGGATTTCTCCTCCCTCTTGCCCAAGGACGTTAAGCAGTCAGGAAGGTATCTTTACTGAAATCCGATGACTAGTGACGTGCAGGAGTCAGAGGAGCAGGGGCTGAGGGCTGGAGGGGGAAACAGGAGGAAGCAGGCAGACTTCACGGTTATGCCGACGGTTGTGTATACTTCCGGGCGACATCGGGCTCTTGAAGGGAGGGGAAATCAATCAAGCCATGAAGAGTGAATCCAAGCAAAACACACTGCCGAAAATCGGCAGGCGGTCTTTTCTCGCCACGGCCTTGGCCGGGGCCAGCGCTGCGGCGTCGGCAGCTGCGGGGCAACGTGATTGGAGCGGGAAGAACCCCATTCATTATCCCGATCCTGACATCATCGCCCTGGACAAGCGTTTCGAAAAGTACAGGATCAAAAGCACCCCCATCGAGCGACTGTACACGGGACTGCTTTGGGCTGAAGGGCCCGCATGGAATGGCGGCGGGCGTTACCTCGTTTTCAGCGATATTCCCAACAATGTGCACATGCGATGGCTCGACGAGGATGGCCACGTCAGCGTCTTCCACAACCCTTCCAACAACGCCAACGGCAACACGTTTGACTGGGAGGGCCGGCTGGTCACCTGTGAGCACCTCACCCGCCGAGTCGTCCGCTACGAACATGATGGATCAGTGACCGTCCTGGCGGACCGCTGGCAGGGTAAACCATTCAACGCCCCGAATGACATCGTGGTGCACCCCGACGGAGGTATATGGTTCACGGATCCCGGTTACGGCATCCTGACGAACTACGAAGGCCACGTGGCGCCGCTCGAGCTCAAGGAAGCCGTCTATCGGATCGATGGCAAAACGGGGAAGATCGACCTCGTCACCGATGAGGGCTACAAGCCCAACGGTCTCTGCTTTTCACCTGACTACAAGTTGCTTTATATGGTCGATACGGGGGCCACGCATTATCCCCAGGCTCCCAAAATCATCAAGGTGTTCGATGTCGTGGACGCCAAGAGCCTGCGCAACGGGCGGACGTTCACTTCCATGGAGCTGCCTGGCAAGGGCACGGGGCTTTCCGACGGCATCCGCGCCGACAAGGACGGCAACATCTGGTCTGCGGCGGGCTGGGTAGGTGAGGGATACGATGGCGTGCACATCTTCGCTCCCAGCGGCGAACGAATTGGCATGATCCTGCTGCCGGAAATCTGCGCCAATGTCTGCTTCGGCGGGGTCAAGCGCAACCGGCTGTTTATGGCTGCCAGCCAGTCCATCTACGCGGTCTACGTCGATACTCAGGGAGCGCACATTACCTGACTTCTGTCTTCTGCTTTCAGGTCAGTTTACGGGGCCTCGCTTAGAGGGCGGACCGTAGTCCGGTTGGGGAAGCAAGCGATCGCGGTCGTAAGGGGGGTCCTCGTGGTCGGGCAAAGCCTCTCCCGGGTACTGCTTCTGCCAGTCGTCACGCCATTGTTCGTCGGCGTAATATTTCAAATACAGTTGCATATCCTCTTCGCTGCAGCCTCCCAGGGGACTCATGTGGCAGGCTGAGTCTTCGTCCAGCGTCACCGCCTTCGTCTCCTCGCGCAACATGTCTGACCAAAGCAGTGTATAAAGCTCGCGGTCGCTCAGGTGATCTGTCTCATCCAGGAACACGCGCAGGAGTGCCAGCCGTTGAATCAGCTCCCAAAGCTTGCGGGTGAGTTGCTCATCATCGAGTGTTTCAGGCGCCGGCAACTGCATCCCCGATTCCTCGAGCTGCTTGAAATGCGTGGTCCACGGGGCCTTCTCATAGGCGACCACGTGCTCCCAGAATTGCTCCGCGACCTCGGGCGGGGTTTCTTCCATTTCCCCTTCGACCATTTTCCCGCCCGCCAGTTCTTGCGCCTGACGCTTCAATTCGGCGATCCTCTTTGCGCGTTCGGTCTCGTCCTCATCGCTGCCCTTCTTGCCCACAACGCCCCTCCTTGTTCTTTGTCAGCGCTGGTCGAAAGCGCCGATTATAGCGCACATCCGCCACTCCGTGTCGTGCGGCGTGAACGGACAATCATAGCCTTCTCTAACCCGGATCATGCGGTTGCCTACAGCCCTCCGTGCGGTTTAATCTGTTAGTTTCCTACATCCAGAGAGGGGGAGGATTTCTGATGACAAACGAGCTGAAAGACAAAGTTGCCGTGGTCACCGGCGGATCACGCGGAATCGGGTTTAGCATCGCTGAAAGGCTTCTTCGAGAAGGTGCAAAGGTTTACCTCTGCGCGCGCGATGCGAAGGTCCTAAAGCAGTCGCTCGAAGCACTGCGCAAGCCTGCCGACGCCCGGGTTGAAGGCATGGTGGCGGATGTGGGCCGCTATGAGGACTGCCGAGAGCTGATTCACACTGCCGCCGAGCATTTCGGAGGGATCGACGTCCTTGTGAACAACGCGGGAATCGGAATTATGAAGCCGGTGGACCAGCTCACGCCAGCGGAGTGGGATGCCACGATTCACACCAACTTGTCGGGCGCCTTTTACTGCTGCCACGAGGCCATCCCCCTTATGCGCAAACGAGGGGGCGGATACATCTTCAATATTTCCAGTCTTGCCGGCGTGAATCCTTTCCCAGGTGGGAGCGCCTACAACGCTTCCAAATTTGGGCTGAACGGGTTCAGCGAGGCCATGATGCAGGACGTCCGCTACGACGGCATTCGTGTAAGCTACATCATGCCTGGAAGCGTGGATACGGACTTCGGGGGAGCGGCGGGCAGCAGGTCACACCAAAGTTGGAAGCTCTCCGGCGAGGACATCGCCAAGGCGGTGGTTGACCTTTACACGTATCCCCTGACCACACTCGCCAGCCGCATTGAGATGCGGCCTTCGCAGCCTCCGCGAAAGAAGTAGACCTGGCTTCGTACGGAGGGGCCGTACGCGCTGGATCAAAGCAATCGAAGCCCGGCCAGATCCCGGAACGCGGAGAAGTCGCGGTCCCTGGTGATCAGCGGAACTTGGCTGTCGAGGCAATTCTGGGCTAACAGCGTGTCCGCAATCTTGGGACGATAGCCGCGGCGCATCAGCTCTGCGCGGAGCTTTCCGGCCCGCTCCCAATATCCGGCCTTGATTTCGAGCTGCTGTATCCCGAGGATGAATTTCTCCAAGGAAGGAGTAAGCAGCGGGTCGCTAAGCAATTCCGAAACACTGATCGGGGCAAGCACTAGGGAGTAGTCAGCTAAGGCTCGGTCCAGCAACTCGACGTCGGATCCTTGTTCCCCGCGGATGTAGGCGACGACTGAACTCGTGTCAGCGCAGGTCACTCGTCGCCCCTCATTTCTTGCCATGTGAGGCCGAACTTCACCTTGCCTCGCAATTTGCGCAGAGCATCATAAGCATCGTGGGCCGCCAGAAGCTCCAAGCCCTTGCGCACAGTGGGAGTCGCCCCCGCCTTTGTTGCCCTCTGGGCCCTTCGAAGGAGGTCATTAGGGACAAGGATGGTAAGCTTCTTCATCTGTTCTTTGGCCATGCCTTCATCGTACCAGCATCCATGCCGTATTTCAATACGGCAAAACCAGGAGTGACAGCAGAGCGTCCCTAGAACCGGCGCTAATTGAGCGGAACCTCGTCAAGGACGTCGTCCCAATGAGAGAGGGTCAATCCCCAGCGGCGTTTTTCCTGTTGGTCATGATCTTCCTTATAACTTAGCGCCGCGCCGCCGCAAACAAGTCGCTATGTATTTGACTCCACCTGTGGCAAAATCCTTCTGAGGCAGACCATTAGTCCCTTCGGCCCCAAAAATGCCTATCTGTCAGTGTGGGGCTGGCACTGCGGACACTTTGTCTGTACGAATCGGGGAAGGGAGTGAGAAAATGCGCACTCATTTGGGCTGTTCGGGGCAGGTGGAGCTTGGGACGCTCAGCAAGGATACCCAGCAAAGGCTTGAACATCTTGAAGCAACGTGGCTGGAGTTTGTTCCCGAGTCGGTGTCGCTGGAGGTTCGCCATGTCCAGCCTGACGACCGACCCGCGCTCCCGGAGATTGGGGGGGAACTGATTGAGTTCCTTAGCGAGGTCTCGGATGACGAACGTGCCCAGGTTCGCGGTGGTACCCTCTACTACCAGGATGAAGTCAAAGGACAGTACGTCAGGCTCAAGGTCTGGAAAGGTGGTTACTTATCGATTTCCTGGGCTCGACCTGATTATACGCATGCGAGTTGGGAACAATACCGCAGCCAACCGGTCTCGGTTGTTCCAGAGCCATATCAGCGGCTGAACGGCAAGTTTAGTTTCGAGGGGATTCCCACCGCTGCGGATGACATTCGCGAACTTCTGGATCGCACGGCTGGCCTCTATTCCGAGGGAGATTTTGAAATCGTCGCCCGCATCGATCGGATCGAGGTCGCCCTGCGTGACGTCAATGCGAGCGTTTTGCCTCTAGTTTACGCGTTGCAGGTTCTCGCCAAGCCGGGTTCCCTCGAAGGAGAGATAGACGTTAGTTCATTTCGGGCCGGGGACCTTGATGAATGCTGCCGTTTTGTCTTCCGCGGCGGCGAGGTGTGGCTGGTTAGACCAACCTTGTGGGGCGGCGGCCTCGAAACGCAGACCCCGCCGCCGGAACCCCTGGAGCGCGTCGCGTGAAAAGCAGAAACTAGAAATTAGAAATTGGAAATTAGAAAATGGAAACTGGCTACATTCCAGTTTCCAATTTCCAGTTTCTAGTTTCAATTGTATTCTGACTCCTGACCTCTGACTCCTAAGGAGCTTTATGGATTATGGATTCACTGAATATCAAAGGGCCATTCAAGATCTTGCCCGCGAGATTGCCGAAAAGGAAATCCGGCCGGTGGCCGCCGAATATGACCGCGACGCCAAGTTCCCCTGGCCGATAGTGAAGGTGCTCGCGCAAACGGACCTCTTCCGTGTCTTCATTGAGGAGAAATACGGGGGCATCACCGAGGGGACTCCGATCATGAATATGGTGATCGTGACCGAAGAACTTTCCAAGGCGTGCGGCGGCATCGCACTCAGTTTTGCCGGCACGGCGCTCGGCGCACTACCGATCATCCTCTCCGGCAGCGAGGAACAGAAGCAGCGATGGCTGCCGGACATTGCCTCAGGCAAGCGCCTGGTCGCCTTTGCGCTCACTGAGCCTCAGGCCGGTTCGGACGCCGCTGCCGTGCGCACCACCGCCATCCGCGAGGGCGACCACTACGTGCTGAACGGGGCCAAGCAGTGGATCACCAACGGTGGCGAAGCGGAAATCTACTCCGTGATCGCCCTCACGAATCCCGCCAAGGGCCCGCGCGGCGCCTCGTGCATCGTGGTCGAAAAGGGCGCCCCGGGATTCACCTTCGGCAAGAAGGAAGACAAGCTGGGGATTCGCGCTTCCGCCACGCGCGAACTGGTCTTCCAGGACTGCCGCGTGCCGGTCGAAAATTGCCTGGGGCGTGAAGGCACAGGCTTCATCACGGCCATGCGCACCTTCGACGCTTCCCGTCCCGGGGTGGGCGCTCAGGCGGTGGGCATTGCGCAAGGGGCTTTCGATTTGGCGCTCGAGTACGCCTGCACGCGCAAGCAGTTTGACGCGCCGATTGGCTCCTTCCAGGGACTGCGCTTCCTGCTGGCCGACATGGCGATGAAGATTGAGGCCGCGCGCGCGCTCGTCTACGCCACGGCGCGCCACATCGATACGCGCCCCAAGGAGCGGCCCACGCTCTACTCCGCCATGTCCAAATGCTTCGCCTCGGACGTCGCCATGGAAGTCACCGTGGACGCGGTGCAGGTCTTTGGCGGCTACGGCTACATGCACGACTACCCGGTTGAGAAGTATATGCGCGACGCCAAGATCACGCAGATCTACGAAGGCACCAACCAGATCCAGCGCGACGAGATTTCCAAGGTGCTGGTCAGCGGCTTCCACTCGAGACGGCCCGCCAGCGCTTCCCGCGCCGCGTAACCCGGCCGGCAGCAGGCAGAAAGCAGAAACTGGAAACTAGAAATTAGAAAATAGAAAATGGAAACTGGTAAGCGCGTTTTCTGACTTTCCAGTTTCTATTTTCTAATTTCTAGTTTCCAGTTTCGAGTTTCGAATTTCCAGTTTCCTTCACTCTTATGGCATCGAAATCGCAAACAACCCTGCCGGTCCCGGCGGCAGCCCTCGCTTTCCGGCCGGAGTATCTCGATTTCCGCCGTGGCATCCACGTGGGGAATCTCGAGGACAACGAGCGGATCACGCGCATTCTGAAGCTAGCGCTCGAATCCCGCTACGGCCAGCCCTTCGTGACCGAGCGCTGGGGACGCGGCGTTTACTGGCAATGGATCGGCTACCTGCCTCGAGCCAATCGCGAAGCCATGCCGCTTTCCTCGCATGTCAGTTTCGGCTGCTCGAAGTTTTTCATCAGCGTGGACACGGAAGAGAAGTTCTTCAAGTGCGGCGTGCAGGTGGAGCGAGGCTACGTGAAAGCGCCGCGCGACTACCGCGAGTGCCAGTTGCAATCCGACTGGGACTGGCACCGCCTGCTTCGTTCACTCCAGCCGCGCGGCCCCATGGAGCGCGAGCTCAAACGCCTGGTGCTCCGCGAAGGCTTCATGCTTCACGGTGGCAGTTGGGAAACCGAGGCCGCCTGCTTCTCCCGCGACAATTTCCCCTCCATGCGGAAGCTCCGGGGCCTCCTGGCGGCCGCTCCTGCTGCCCACTGGGCTGGATTCCAGATCTACTATCAGATGAGCGAAGAGGAGGTACACGCCTCGACCGGGCTCGACCTTGTCGAGTCGATGCTCGCCATCTTCCGCGAAGTCACCCCCGCCATGAACATGTGCATGCATATCCAACTCACGGAGCAGTAAGCAGCCGGCAGTAGGCAGTCGGCGGAAAGGCGGAGCCCTTCCGCGAATCAGGCGGGAGAACCGCAACTTGCACAGCGGACTCTGGCCGGGAGATTCCGAGGCCCTAACAAGATCAAGTCATGATCGAAAAGCACCACCCCAAAATCGTCAAAATCCCAGCCCAGTTATCAAAGTCGGGCTAGCAGGATGCTGCTGTTACAGCAAGCAGCTACACCCTATTAGCTACATGGGAGACGGCGGGGACGACGGCATATTCGCGGGCGATGGTTGACGGGACGAGTGGGGCCGGGGCGACTTTGTCGGCGCGTCGGATGGTTTCTCTCGACCGAAGTGATACACAAAGCCGATGGTGTAATCGATGTTATGCGCGTTACCAGTAACGGGAAACCACGGGAGGCCTGCCGTCGTGGGCTCTGTAGTGGGTAAGCCGAACGTGGGGGAGCTGGTGATGTGATCCCGGATGTCGATCCGCAGGTCGACCTTTGAAGTCACCTTGTAATCGAAGCCTCCACCGAAGTTAACGCCCCCAGTGCTGTTGGACGATAATTTAGCGGTGGGCTCAAAGGCGAATCCTTCCTTGGTAGCCAATGCTTGGGCGGCACTGGTGGGAGAGAAGTCGTCATATTCCAGACCGAAAACCGCATAAAAACGGGCGCCGCGATAGGCCTTTGGAGCGCGCGCGACAATGTCCCCGCTCACCCTGTTATTCCTCAGGCCATAGGACATAAATGGCGTGTAACTATAATTCAAGTTGGCTAATTTAAGGTTATTTTGACCGAAGCCGTACGAAAGTTCTAAGCCGAAGGTCTTACTCTTCTTCAGCGGCACTTCGACTCCCACGATCCCCCTTCCGCCGGTCGCATATTGCGAGCTGAAATAAATATAACCTTCTTCGAAGGAGCTCATCTTGTCACCGAGCGACGAAGCACCTCCCAACAAGAAAAGTCTATTGTCTTGAGCACGGCCCGCAGTGGCACTGAGGCACAGAGCCACTGTTACAATCAAACCTTGCACCAATCTCTTCGTCGTCATATCGGATCTACCTCCCAAGTATCCGGAATTAGGCATTAACTCTGTGGCGGCGCTTTGCTAACTGAGGAAAGGTGCGCGCCCCCTTTGAGGCGCACCTATTATAACGCGCCCCGCCTGAACTCGCGGCACATATTCATCTTGTTGCCAGGTCAGATTTCCTAACTTGGATGACGGACCGGACTCCGGTCCCGCGCGGGCCAGATGCTTTCGCGAGTCAGCGCGCGTGTGCAGTTGGAGGGAGTGCGCCGCATCCGCTCCCTCCGTCGCCTGACAGCCGACGGCGTACAACTCAATGTGCTTCGATGCGCGGTGTCTTTCGGAAGGTTGGTTCGGTTGGGCAAACACACACGAAAAAATTGTTAAGAGAGTGTTAACGAACCGCTTGTCTCTTTTGCCGCCGCCGTGTAGCATTTCCTTTTGGCTTGTGCGAGGGCGCGGCACGGCCGTGCAATGCGGGACGGGCCGGCGCACTATCGACTGGGGGCTTGGATGGCTGAAACTACTGCTGCAAACCTTTCCTCAATAGCCCCGCTGACGGCGCTCAGCGAGGAAGAACAGATGTTCCGGGCGGCGGCGCGCGAATTCGCCGAAAAGGAAATCCGCCCGCACGTCGAGGACATGGACCGCGAGGGCGTTTTCAATCGCGAGCTGATTGATAAGTTTTTCGAGCAAGGTTTCATGGGTCTGGAAGTTCCGGAGGCGTACGGCGGCAGCGGTGGAACGTTTTTCCTGGCTCTCCTCGCCATCGAAGAGTTCTCGCGCGTTGATGCTTCGGCAGGCGTGGTGATCGACGTGCAGAATACCCTGGTGAACAATGCCCTCCAGCGCTGGGGCAGTGAAGCGCAGAAGCAGAAGTTTCTCCCGCGCTTGGTGAGAGACACCCTGGGTGCTTATGCCCTTTCCGAACCGAATGCCGGCAGCGACGCCTTCTCCCTCACCGCACGCGCCCGCGAGGACAGCGACCACTTTCTCCTGAACGGCCGCAAGCTCTGGATCACGAACGCCAAGGAAGCTGGTTTGTTTATCGTCTTCGCGACCGTCGATCCCGCACTCGGCCACAAGGGGATCACAGCGTTCCTGATCGAGCGCGACGCCCCGGGCTTCAGCGTGGGCAAGAAGGAAGACAAGCTGGGAATTCGCGCCTCGTCCACGTGCGAACTAATCCTGGAAGATTGCCGTGTGCCCAAAGCCAACGTGCTGGGGGAAGTGGGCAAGGGTTACAAGGTGGCGATGGAAACGTTGAACGAGGGACGCATCGGCATTGGCGCGCAGATGCTCGGCCTCGCGCGCGGCGCCCTCGAACACGCCATCGGCTACGCGAAAGAACGCAAGCAGTTCGGCAAGCCCATCGCGGAGTTTCAAGCTATCCAGTTCCAGCTTGCCCGCCTTGCCACCGACGTCGAGGCCGCGCGGCTGATGACTTACAACGCCGCCCGCCTGAAAGACGCCCGCCAGCCGTTCCTGAAAGAAGCCGCCATGACCAAGTACTTCTGCTCGCAGGTCGCCGAGCGCGTGGCCTCTGAATGCCTCGAGGTTTATGGCGGCTACGGCTTCACCAAGGACTATCCCGTGGAGAAGTATCTCCGCGACTCGAAAATCGGAAAAATCTACGAAGGCACGTCCTTTATGCAGCTCCAAACCATCGCCAAGTTGATTCTGGCGTGACACATTCGGATCATCGCCAGGATGACATGGATACTCCGAGGCCACGACGTAAATCGAACTTTGGGCATGGGGCGACAGGCGGCCGTGCTGCCCGCCTTCTGAAACACGCCTGATTCATCGTCCGTGCTATAATCATCGTTGGGATTCGGGGAGCGAGGTCGAATCCCGATCTGATCGGGACGCCGCCCCGATATTTTTTTCTCCAGACAGACTGCTTGCAATGAAGCAAATCCTCTTGACCAATGATGACGGGATCCACGCGCCGGGGTTGAAGTCCTTGCAAGAAAGCTTGGCGTCGGTGGGCGAAGTCACCGTAGTGGCGCCGGACAAGGAGATGAGCGGCACCAGCCAGTCCATCAGCGTGCATACGCCGCTCCGGGTTCGTCAGATTGATGAGGGGCATTACGCCGTTTCAGGCACGCCCGCTGACACTGTCATTATCGCTCTCTACCACCTCCTACCGCAGAAGCCCGATCTTGTGGTTTCCGGCATCAACCCCGGCGGCAACCTGGGGGAAAGCGTGGTTTACTCGGGTACCGTGGCGGCAGCCATGGAGGCGGTGCTGCACGGTGTGCCGTCGTTTGCAATATCCCTGGCCACGCGCAAGCACCTGGATTTTTCCAGCGCTGCCAGCTTCGCCGCCCAACTGGCTGCAAAGGTTCTGGAGGAAGGCTTGCCCGAGGGCATCATGCTCAACGTGAACGTACCGCGCGGAGAAGTGCGCGGTGTGCGTTTGACCCGCCAAAGCCAGAAGATTTCGCAGAACCTGGTGGTGGAAAAGAAGGACCCGCGCGGGCGCCCGTATTATTGGCTTGATGAAACGGTGGAACTGGGTCAGGTTGAGCCGGATTCCGACTATGCCGCCATCCTGGCCCACGAGATTTCCGTTACCCCCCTGCACGTTGACCGCACACACTACCCCAGCATCAATCACCTTTCCCGCTGGCTGCCCGCCCTGGAGTTGACCGTGAGCAGATAGCGTGGGCTTATTTTTTTGACAACAGGAGCCCTGGAGAAATAGAATTTGTATCTTGAGGGCACTTCGAGACATCAGCTAGAGAGATGATTGTTGGCTGCAACGCGTCGTCTTATTGACAGCTTCCGATACGGCTCGGGAGAGCCCGGCGGTCGAAAGCTCTTCAGGCAGCGGGCAAGGCACCAGAGCGGGACCACGGTAACAAACAGCGCCTTCTGAGAGCTTGACTCGCTTCTGGAAACTCTGTTGGGGCTTCCTCAATGGCCCAGATCTTTCATCGCAGCACCAATACAATTTCGCGCGTGAGTATCTATGGGGCGGTGTTTATCGTGGCCGCCCTCGGCTACCTTGGGTGGGCCATCACCCAATCACCTTACTTCACCGACGTCAACGTTCCCCGGCAACAACCGGTGCCTTTCAGCCACAAGCATCACGTGACCGACGACGGGATTGATTGCCGCTACTGTCACATTTCAGTGGAAAAATCGTCCTTCGCCGGCACTCCCTCAACCCATATCTGCATGAGCTGTCATTCGAAGTTATGGGTTAACAGCCCGATGCTGGAACCGGTGCGCATGAGTTATCAGAGCGACAAGTCACTCGAGTGGACGCGAGTCAATGCGCTTCCCGACTTTGCGTATTTTGACCACAGCATTCATGTCAATAAGGGGGTTGGGTGTACCACGTGCCATGGCCCGGTTGGAGACATGCCTCTCACCTGGCGGGCCAACACGCTTTACATGCGCTGGTGTATTGATTGCCATAAACACCCGGAACGTTACGTCAGGCGACGCGAGGATGTTTTCAGGGCCGATTACAAGCCACCTCAAGACCAGCTCGCCCTGGGGCGACAACTGGTGAAGGAATACAAGATCAAGGATGCAAGGCAACTGACCGACTGTTACACGTGCCACAGGTAAGCTGCAAGGGCGGAAAAAGTTAATGGCCGATAGAGAGAACACAATGCGGGCTCGCGACCTGGTCAAGCTTGAGGCTGCGCCCGGGGGGACCCCTCAACCCCGGTGGGCAACGCACGTAGCGCCGGTCCCGCGCACGGCGGGACCGGCACCTGCCGACCTAAAGGTCGGCGCTACGTCAGAGAATGACGCCAAGAAGCGGTTTTGGCGCGGCCTGGACGAGCTGGCGGAAACTCAAGAGTACAAGGATTTCCTTCGTCATGAGTACCCGCACGGGGCCGCGAACGAAGTCAACACCATGGGACGCCGGGATGTTCTGAAGTTGATGGCCGCCTCCGCTGCCTTTGCAGGCCTGACCGCGTGCACGAAGCTCCCCACCGAAAAGATCGTCCCTTACGCGCAGCAGGCGCCCGAGGAATTCATTCCGGGCAAACCGCTCTTCTACGCTACCGCCATGCCTTTCGGTGGCGTGGGCACAGGACTCCTAGTGGAAAGCCACATGGGCCGCCCCACGAAGGTCGAGGGTAATCCCGGGCATCCCGCCAGCCTTGGCGCCGCCGATATCTTCGCGCAGGCTTCTGTGCTCGGCCTCTACGATCCGGATCGCTCGCAGGTGGCCGTCCGCAACGGCCGGATCGGGAGTTGGAGCGCATTCCTCACGGCCGTGGATGAGCTTCGGCTGCAACTCGCAAGCAACAAGGGAGCAGGGTTCCGGCTGTTGACGGAGACCGTCACTTCGCCGGCGCTGGCCGACCAGATTCATTCTCTGCTCACCCAGTTCCCACATGCCCGATGGCATCAGTTCGAGGCCTGCGGGCGCGATGCCGCCCGCGAGGGCTCACAACTGGCTTTCGGTGAGTACGTCAGCACGGTATACAGATTTGACCAGGCAGACGTCATCCTTTCTCTCGATTCCGACTTCCTCTCCTCAGGGCCGGGCAGTCTGCGTTACGCGCATGACTTTGCCGGCAAGCGGCGGATTTCCGACAGCCAATCGATGATGAACCGGCTGTACGTGGTGGAGAGCACACCGTCAGCTACCGGAGCCATGGCGGACCATCGCTGGCCCTTGCGCCCTTCGGACGTGGAAGCTTTCGCTCGCCTCGTTGCGGAAGGGCTGGGAGTTAAAGCGCCGTCGGGGGCGCCGCCAAAGTTTTCCAATCTTCCTGCCGATTGGGTCGGCGCGCTCGTCCGTGACCTTCAGCAGCACCGCGGAGCAAGCTTGGTGATGGCAGGCGATCAGCAGCCGCCGGTCGTGCATGCGCTGGCGCACGCCATGAATGAAGCCCTCGGGAATGTGGGCAAGACCGTTTACTACACGGCGCCCATCGAGGCAAACCCGGTCAATCAACTCGATTCCCTGCGCGAGCTGGTTTCAGACATCGAAGCCGGCCAAGTCGATGTGCTGTTGATACTGGGCGGCAACCCGGTTTTCACCGCCCCGGCGGACTTAAAGTTTCGCGAACAGCTTTTGAAAGTTGGCCTGCGAATCCATCTCGGGCAGCACGAAGACGAGACTGCTGAACTCTGCCATTGGCACATCCCCGAAGCACATTATCTCGAGTCGTGGGGCGATGTCCGGGCCTTCGACGGGACCGTAAGCATCATCCAGCCGCTCATTGCCCCGCTTTACGAAGGCAAAACCGCCCATGAACTGCTTTCGGTGCTCCTTGGCCAGGCCGGCCGAGTCCCGCACAGCGTTGTCCACGACTATTGGAAGGGTCAGAAGCCCAGTCCGAATTTTGAAGCGACCTGGAAATCCGGGCTCAACGACGGAGTGGTTGCCGGGACGGCTCTGCCTCCCAAGCAAGTGAAGCTTGTGCCCGATTTCCGCGCACGGCTCTCTCAGAACGTGCCCGCCGGCCACAGCCAGAGCACCGGCCTTGAAATCATCTTCCGTCCCGACCCCACAATTTGGGACGGGCAGTTCGCGAACAACGGTTGGCTCCAGGAGTTGCCTAAGCCGCTCACCAAGCTCACTTGGGATAACGCGGCCATGCTGAGCCTCGCGACTGCGCAGCGCCTTGGGGTGAAGAACGGGGACGTGGCGAAGCTCCGCTTCCAAGGGCGCGAGCTTCAAACCCCTATTTGGATTATGCCCGGACACGCCGATGATTGCGTCACGGTACACCTCGGTTACGGGCGCAGGCGCGCAGGCAACGTAGGCAGCGGTATCGGGTTCAACGCTTACGCGATTCGCCCCTCGGACGCCCTGTGGTGTGGCTCCGGCCTCGAAATCGAGAAGACCGGCAACACGTACAAGCTGGCGACCACGCAGCATCACCACATCATCACCGGCCAGAACCAGAAGAAAGAGGAAGAGGAAAGCGTTGCGGCAGCCCGGCGAGACCTGGTTAGGGTGGCCACGCTCGAGGAGTTTCGCAAGAACCCGGATTTTGCCAAAGACCCGGAGGAACAGACCACGCGTGCCCCCTCCTTGTATCCCGGCTTTAAGGACGAGGGATACTCCTGGGGCATGGCGATCGATCTAAATAGTTGTACCGGCTGCAACGCCTGTGTTGTGGCGTGCCAATCTGAGAACAACATCCCGGTGGTCGGCAAGGACCAGGTGGCGCGGGGCCGCGAGATGCACTGGGTCCGGGTGGATACCTACTTCCGCGGGGCTCTGGAGAATCCGGAGACTTACCACCAAATCTTACTGTGCATGCAGTGCGAGAATGCTCCCTGCGAATCCGTTTGCCCGGTTGGCGCCACTGTCCACAGCCCCGAGGGCCTTAATGAAATGGTTTACAACCGCTGCGTGGGCACGCGCTATTGCTCCAACAACTGTCCCTACAAGGTAAGGCGCTTCAACTTCAAACTCTTTCAGGATTGGACGACCCCCAGCTTGGTCCCCATGCGGAATCCGAACGTGACGGTCCGGAGCCGGGGTGTGATGGAGAAGTGCACGTATTGTATCCAGCGCATCAATGCAAGAAAGATCGAGGCGGAAGAGCAGGACCGCGAAGTGCGCGATGGGGAGATTCTCACGGCTTGCCAGCAGACCTGCCCGACGCAGGCGATTGTTTTCGGCAACATCAGAGATCCCAACAGCCGCGTATCCAAGCTGCGAGCGCAATCCAGAAACTACGCGCTGTTGACGGATTTGAACACGCAGCCTCGGACCACTTATTTGGCTAGGCTGCGAAATCCCAACCCGGAGATCAAGGAGTAATCGTTGAGCCCCGAGGGACGAGAAAATACCGCCGCTAGGCAGCCGGGTAGCCCCTTTCTTGGGCCCGGCCATACTTACGCGTCGGTCACCGACAAAATCAGCTCGATTGTCCTCGTGGAAGGCACGAGGAAGGGCTGGTTGGCAGGGTTTGCAATCGCCTTTGCACTGTTCATGCTCTTCAACATGGCGGTGGCTTACCTGCTTTACATCGGCGTTGGCATCTGGGGAATCAACATCCCTATCGCCTGGGGATTTGCCATTGTCAATTTTGTTTGGTGGATCGGAATCGGGCACGCCGGAACGCTGATCTCCGCCTTCCTGCTGTTGATGCGCCAAGCCTGGCGGCAGTCCATCAACCGCTTTGCCGAGGCGATGACGCTATTTGCAGTCGCCTGCGCCGGGATGTTTCCACTCCTGCACATGGGTCGCCCGTGGCTGTTTTACTGGTTGGTGCCCTACCCCGACACGATGGGAACCTGGCCGCAATTCCGCAGCCCGCTGGTTTGGGACGTCTTCGCGGTCTCCACCTACGCAACCATTTCGCTCCTCTTCTGGTTTGTGGGTCTGATTCCCGATCTGGCCACCTTGCGCGACCGCGCCAAGGCGCGCTTGGCTAAAGTCGCCTATGGCGTGTTCGCCATGGGCTGGCGCGGCTCCGCCGTACACTGGCGCAATTATGAAATGGCTTCCTTGTTGCTGGCGGGGCTGGCCACGCCGTTGGTAGTCTCCGTCCACACTGTAGTGAGCTTCGATTTCACCGTTGCCATTGTTCCTGGTTGGCACAGCACCATTTTCCCGCCCTATTTTGTTGCAGGGGCCATTTATTCGGGCTTTGCCATGGTTTTAACCCTGGCGATCCCGCTTCGATATTTCTACAAGCTCGAGGACTTCGTCACCGAACGCCATCTGGACAACATGGGGAAAATGCTGCTGGCGACCGGCTTGATCGTGGCCTACGGCTACATGATGGAGACGTTTTCGGCCTTTTACAGTGGGAACCAGTACGAGAAGTTCATGATTATGAATCGCATGACCGGCCCTTACGCTCCAGTCTACTGGATCCTCATCACGTGCAATATTGCCATCCCATTGACCTTGCTGTGGTCCTCACGCATCCGAAGAAACGTGCTGGCGCTTTTCCTGATTTCGCTGGTGATTCAAACCGGCATGTGGCTGGAGCGCTTTGTCATCGTCGTAACGAGTTTGCATCGTGATTTCATGCCCTCTGCCTGGGGGATGTACTACCCAACGATATGGGATTGGGCGACTTTCATTGGGACGATCGGCCTGTTCTTCACCTTGTTCCTGCTCTTCATCCGGTACCTGCCGATGATTTCCATCTTCGAGATGCGGGAACTGGTGCACAAGACGAGGGATTGAATCATTGATTCATCGGGTCATTGATTCATTAGAAAAATGGTAGCGCAGGACCCGCTCTCCGGTCCTGCGGCTCTTCAAAGGTAGGAGGCAGTAGCACTAAGCAGACGGCAGACGGTAGTAGGCAATGGGGAGAAGAGGGGAATTCGGAGTCGCCCCAGTCCCTGGCCCCTAGCCCTGTTCTTTCATATGAAGCGCCACGCAATTTACGGCCTGATGGCCGAATTCGGAAACGCGGAAGAGCTGCTCGGCGCTGCCCAGCGCGCGCGCGAGGCTGGATACCGCCGGTTGGACGCGTTCTCACCGTTTCCCATCGAGGGATTGGCGGATGCAGTGGGTTTTCACAGCACGCGCGTCCCGATCCTCTGCCTGCTGGGAGGACTCGTCGGATGTCTTGGGGGCTTCTTCCTTCAATACTGGCCGAACGTTTTCGGCTATCCTCTGGACATCGGTGGCAAGCCTTACAACAGTTGGCCTAATTTCATTCCCATTACTTTTGAGCTGACGATTCTTTGCGCGGGTCTGGCGACTGTCTTCGGAATGCTGGCGCTCAATGGATTGCCCACTCCCTATCATCCGGTTTTTAACGTCCCGCGCTTCGAGCTGGCCACGCGGAACCGGTTCTTCCTGTGCATCAAGGCGCAAGACCCGAAATTTGATTTGCAGAAGACAAAGGAATTTCTGGCCACCCTGAAAGCCAAAGAGGTTGCAGAGATTGAGTCCTAAAAGTTTATTGGAAAAGTTGTGGAACTGCGCGTCCGGCGGGGGCAGCCAGCTTGACACTCTACGTGTTCCCCGCACCTTTCACGCTTTCCTACAGCGCGGCCGGGCCGCAATCAAGACCGGGTCTCCGTGTCCTCCTTGCCTGCCGAACTTGAACACAGAGCACACGGAGCCTCTCAGTGACCTCTGTGTTGAGTCTCTTCCGGCCACGGAGGACACGGAGAAGAACCTTGGCACGCGCAGAAGTTCGTCACCCGTGACGCGTCTCAGAAGTTCGTTGAATAAGCCGGCCGGTCCGCCGACCACACCGGCTGGCCCCGAAGGGGCGAAAGGGCGTAGCCCAGGGCGTGAGCCCTGGGAAAAGGAGCCCTCACCCCGTCCCGCGTCTGCGGGACACCCCTCTCCCGCCCGGGCGGGAGAGGGGACGGGGGTGAGGGAGGGTTGGTTTACCCACGGCTCACGCCGTGGGCTAAGTTCTACCGCCCCTATCGGGGCTGTTGAGCCGCTCTCAGAGTACAGCATTTGTTCAACCAACTTCAGTTGCAAAACGCTAGCGCTACAGAGCACACGGTGGGCCTGTGTCGCTCTCTGCGGGCTGTTTCTGTTCGGGTGCCGGCTGGACATGCACGTCCAACCAAAGTACAAGCCGCTCGACCCCAGCAACTTCTTTGGCGACGGCAGGTCGGCGCGGCCGGAAGTCCCCGGCGCCGTGGCGCACGGGCACTTACGCACCGACGAACTCCTGTATACAGGAAAGCTGAACGGGGAGCCCGCTGACGCCTTTCCATTCCCCATAACGCGTAAGGTCCTCGAGCGTGGCCGCGAGCGGTACAACATCTATTGTTCGCCTTGCCATGACTACACGGGCAGTGGACGTGGAATGGTGGTGCAGAGAGGTTTCCCGCCTCCGCCTTCTTACCACATTGAACGATTAGTGAAGGCGCCGGCGGGACATTTCTTTGAGGTCATTAGCAACGGTTATGGAGCCATGTACAGCTACGCGTCGCGCGTGACTCCGGAGGACCGCTGGGCCATCGTCGCTTACATTCGGGCGCTTCAGTTGAGCCAGCACGCGACGCTCGAGGATATGCCACCCCAAGAAAAGGAGCATTTGACGGAACAGGCTAAATGAATTCGACTGAATCCATCCAAACCGGTCTGGGCCGTTTCCAGAGGGGTTCGCTGGTCGTCGGCCTGCTGGCCCTGACGCTCTGTTTCGCCGGGGCATCCCACAGCCCTGTGCAGTTCTTCCGCTCTTACCTGCTGGCGTTTGTGTTCTGGGTTGGTGTGGCGCTCGGGTGCGCTGCGATTCTAATGCTGCATCACATGGTCGGCGGAAGGTGGGGTTTTCCACTTCGCCGCTGCCTCGAATCGGGAACACGAACATTGTACTTGATGGCCGTTTTGGCGGTGCCTCTTCTGTTCGGCCTGCGCCTCCTATACAGTTGGGCGGACCCGGAGAAAGTCAGGCTGGACCCCATCCTGCAATACAAGGCGCCGTACTTGAACGTTCCCTTCTTCATTCTCCGGACGGTGATTTACTTTATCGCCTGGATCGCCCTGGCCTATTTCCTCAATAAGTGGTCCCGGGAGGAGGACGAGACCGCGAACCCAGACCTGACGAAGCGTCTCCAGATCCTCAGCGGGCCCGGCATGGTCATTTACGGGCTGACCGTCACCTTCGCGTCGGTTGACTGGGTGATGTCGCTCGAACCCCGGTGGTTCTCGACCATCTACGGAATGATCTTCATGGTCACGCAAGCGTTGGCGGCGATGTCTATCGTGACCATTGCCGTTATCCTGCTTTCAACTCAGAAGCCCTTCTCCGATCTCGTTACCAAGCGGGTCCTGAATGACTATGGGAACTTGCTCCTGACCTTTACCATGCTCTGGGCATATCTCTCTTTCTCCCAATATCTCATCATCTGGTCGGGCAACTTGCAGGAGGAGATTCCGTGGTACGTCAGCCGCGCCTCGGGGGGATGGGCCTGGGTGGCAATGGCACTCATCGTCTTTCACTTTGCCGTACCCTTTCTTTTGCTGTTATCCCGCTTTGTAACACGCAGGACGCTATGGCTGGGAATCGTCGCTGCAATTCAGATCGTCATGAGCGTGATTGATATCTACTGGCTCACGGCGCCCGCCTATGAGCGCTCGGGGCCCCAATTTCACTGGATGGACTGGGCGGCGATCCTCGGCATCGGCGGCGTTTGGATCTGGCGATTTACGGCGAATCTGCAAAGTAGACCTTTGTTGCCACTTCACGATCCCCGGATGGAGGCCATCGGTCATCATGGATGAGAACAACGACCCTGGCGAACAGCCCAGGCGAGGCCACGAAACAAGCGATGCGAATATCCGCAACCTGATTATTTTCGGTGCCGGCTTGTCTCTTCTGGTCATCGCGGGTCTGCTCGTAAGTGGAGCTGTGTTCCATTACTTTGTCGGCCACCAGGGATTGGGTCCCCCGGCGTCGCCATTTGAAAATGTTCGGATGCTGCCGCCCGAGCCGCGCTTGCAGGTTACGGCCCCGAAGGACCTGAAGCAGTACAAGGCCGCACAGGACGAAATCCTGAATAACTACGGATGGGTCGATCAGAAGGCCGGGATTGTAAGGATTCCAATTGACCGGGCGATGGATATCCTGCTTCAGAAGGGTTTGCCGGTTCGCGGTGCGGCTCCGGCGAAGCGAGGCATCCTGAAAACTTCTGAGCTGAAGTCTGGCCAAGGGGCAGGAAAAGCTACACAGGGCGGCTGTTGGCCGCAACCAAAACGCGACTCTCTGAGTCCTCCGTGCCTTTCAAGCCTTAACACAGAACACACGGAGCGTCTCCGTGAACTCCGTGTTCAGGCTCTTCGGGCCACAGAGGAGACGGAGGCGCTAACGACACGAGGAGAAATCTCCGCGGCGCGAGAGGAAGCTGACCGCTAGTGCTCCGGGGCCATACGGCCATAGCCTCCCGACCTGAAGAAGCGAAGGAATGAATCGGATGGCTAGCCCGCACATCTTATTAATTAGGGTGCAACGCCGTCCTGTGGTGGAGAACCTAGAGAATGAACTTGATGATGATTGCTAATCGGTGGAGAAGGTTCCGGCTCGACGTGCAAGGCAAGAGAGATTGCTTGGCCTGGCCCAGGTCACTGGTCATACTCCTGGGCTTCCTTGCCGTTAATGGGGCATCCGCCGCCCGCGCGGACAATTCGAAGGCGCTTCCGCCCCTCCTGCAAGGAATAGGGATCGATCAAAGGTTGAATGAACAAGTCCCTCTTGACCTGCAATTTCGAGATGAAACAGGCAAGACGGTGACGCTGGGCGATTACTTCGGCAAGAAGCCGGTCATCCTCTCCCTGGTTTATTTCGGGTGTCCCATGCTTTGCACCATGGCTGAGAATGGCTTGCTGCACAGCTTGCAGGAAGTCAAATTCAGCGTGGGAGAACAGTTTGAGGTTTTAACGGTGAGTTTCGACCCGCACGACAACGCTGAACTTGCCGCAGCCAAGAAGGCGGTTTACGTCGGCCTTTACGGGCGAAAGGGAGCCGACCGAGGCTGGCACTTTCTTACCGGAGATGAAGCCTCCATCGAACAACTGACCAGGGCGGTGGGCTTCCGTTACAGATATGACGCGCAGGCCAAGCAGTACGTTCATGCTACAGGGATCATGGTGCTTACCCCCAAAGGCAAAATCGCCAGGTACTTCTACGGGATTTACTATCCTTCGCGCGACCTGCGCCTGGGCTTGGTCGAGGCGTCTGCGAACAAGATTGGCTCGCCGGTTGATGAGTTGCTGTTGTTTTGCTGCCGGTACGATCCCGCTACAGGCAAGTACGGCGTGATTATTTCGCGCCTTCTCCAGATTTCGGGGCTGATGACCGTCCTTTGCATTGCGGCCTTGATGCTGGTGCTTTCGCGAAGCGGGCGCCCGGCCGGTCCGTGATGATTTTGGCCGGATGCAGGATAGGGTGAGGCGGCTGTCATAATGTGGCAAGGGTTCCCGATACGGCCTGAGCAAGCTTCCACCATCGCGCGCGGAGTCGACCATCTTTACTATTTCCTGACTGCGGTTGACTTGTTTTTCACTGCGCTCATCTTTCTGACCGTGTTCTATTTCGCACTGCGATATCGGCGCCGGTCCGAAAAAGAAGAGGCCACGCAGGTCGAAGGGAGCCTCCCGCTCGAGGTGCTGTGGACCTTTATCCCGCTGGTCTTTGTTGTCGTGATCTTCCTTTGGGGGACGAATCTCTACATCCGAAACTCCCGTCCGCCCGAAGCGTCCACGGAGATTTTTGTCATCGGGAAGCAATGGATGTGGAAGCTCCAGCATCCCGAAGGCCCCATGGAAATCAATGAGCTGCACGTGCCTGTGGGCCGCCCCATCAAATTGACCATGACCTCCGAAGACGTGATTCACAATTTCTATGTCCCCGCCTTCCGCGTTCAGAAAGACGTGGTGCCGGGGATGTACACCAGCATCTGGTTTCAAGCGACCAAGACAGGCCAATACCATTTCTTCTGCAATCAATATTGCGGCACGAATCACGCCCTCATGGGGGGGTACGTGACCGTCATGAAGCCGGGTGACTACGAGCAGTGGCTCAGTGGCGGCATCCGAGGCGAATCGATGGTTTCCGCAGGGGCCAAGCTCTACGAACAACTGGCCTGCATCACCTGCCACGGAACCGGCAAGGGCCCGCCGTTCGTGGACCTCTTCGGCAGGCCGGTCAAACTCAACGACGGGAGAACCGTGATTGCGGACGAAGCGTACATCCGGGAGTCGGTTCTTTATCCCTCGGCGAAAATCGTGGCCGGATATCAGCCCATCATGCCGACCTACAAAGGCCAGGTCACGGAGGAGCAATTATTGCAGCTTATGGCCTACATCAAGTCTCTGAGTTCCGGGGAAGGGAAGGTAACGAAGTAATGGGAAGCACGGACGTTGACCGGGGGATCGAATCTCGCGTCCATTATCTGAACGCCAACTACGGCATCAAGTCATGGCTGCTGACCACGGACCACAAACGCATCGCCTTGCTTTATCTTGCCTCGATCACCTTCTTTTTCTTTATCGGCGGGTCAGCCGCAGTCCTGATGCGTCTGAACCTGATTACGCCCCAGGGCGCGCTACTCGAACCGGCAACCTACAACAAACTGTTCAGCATGCACGGAATCATCATGGTCTTCCTTTTTATGATCCCCTCCATTCCGGCGGTGCTGGGAAATTTTCTCGTCCCCCTGATGATCGGGGCCCGCGACCTGGCCTTTCCCAGACTCAATCTTCTAAGCTGGTACGTTTTTGTGGTGGGCGGGTGTTTTACGCTTTATGCCGTCATCGCCGGGGGAGTCGATACAGGTTGGACTTTCTACACGCCGCTGAGCACCACGTATTCAAATACCAATGTGATTTCTGCGGCACTCGGCGTGTTCATCGCTGGCTTCTCCTCCATCCTGACCGGGCTGAACTTCATCGTCACCATCCACAAGATGCGCGCCCCCGGGCTGACCTGGTTCCGCCTGCCGCTGTTTATATGGGCGATCTACTCGACCAGCGTCATTCAGATCCTCGGGACTCCGGTCCTGGCGATTACTATCGTACTCGTCGCCCTGGAGCGGCTCATCCATGTGGGGGTCTTCGATCCGGCCGTGGGAGGGGATCCCATCCTCTTTCAGCACTTGTTCTGGTTTTACTCACACCCCGCGGTCTACATCATGATCCTGCCTTCCATGGGCGTCATCAGTGAGCTGGTCACCGCATTCTCCAAGAAACGGATCTTCGGTTACAAGTTCATCGCCTTTTCAAGCGTGGCCATCGCCGCCATTTCCTTCCTGGTTTGGGGTCACCACATGTTTGTGTCGGGACAATCTGTTTACGCGGGGATTGTATTCTCCGCGCTGAGCTTCGCGGTCGCCATCCCCTCCGCCATCAAGGTTTTCAACTGGACCGCCACGCTTTACAAAGGGTCGGTCTCCTACCAGGCGCCGATGCTCTATGCCATTGGCTTCATCGGCCTCTTCACTATGGGTGGGTTGACCGGCCTGTTCCTCGCCACGCTGGCCGTCGACGCGCATGTTCACGGCACTTATTTCGTGGTGGGTCACTTCCACTACATCATGGTGGGCGGCGCGGTGATGGGTTACCTGGGCGGCATTCATTTTTGGTGGCCCAAGATCACGGGACGCCTGTATCCGGATGGTTGGGCGAGATTGTCTGCCGCAATCATCTTTATTGGCTTCAACCTGACTTTCTTCCCTCAGTACATGCTCGGCTACCTGGGAATGCCCCGCCGCTATGCGGTTTATGCGCCGGAATTTCAGGTGCTGAACGTGATGTCCTCCGCCGGCGCATCGGTCCTGGGCGTAGGTTACCTGATCCCGCTGGTTTACCTGGTCTGGTCGATGCGCTATGGACCTGTTGCCGGGCCCAACCCCTGGGGCGCCAAAGGCCTGGAATGGCAGACCCCCTCTCCGCCTCCCACCGAAAACTTCGAGGAAACACCCATTGTGACGGAAGAAGCTTACGCGTACGGAACGGAGGAGACTCAAGTTGCATAGCAGCACCGCCCTGGCAGAACAATTCGACGATCTCGAGCAGCAGCACGAGGCCGCCAGTCTTGGGATGTGGCTATTTTTGGCCACAGAGATCATGTTTTTTGGTGGCTTGTTCACAGCGTACGTCATTTTTCGGAACATGTATTTACCGGCATTCGAAGCCGGCAGCCGGCTGCTGGACGTCCGAATTGGAGCCTTCAATACCGCCGTCTTGTTGTGCAGCAGCTTGACCATGGCCCTGGCCGTGCGCGCCGCCCAACTGGGGAAAAAGGGAGTACTCATAACCTTCCTGCTGCTTACCTTGCTTTTGGGACTGACGTTTGTGGGTGTCAAACTCGCTTTGGAATGGAGGCACGATTACATCGATGGGTTAGCGCCGGGGGTGAATTGGACCTTCAATGGGCCTGACTCGCGACACCTGGAATTGTTCTTTTGCTTCTACTTCTTCATGACCGGAATTCACGCCCTGCACATGGTGATAGGAGCCGGAATCCTCACGGTACTCATCATCATGGCTGGGCGGGGGAGATTCTCACCTCAGCGCTACAACGCGGTCGAGATGTCGGGCCTTTACTGGCACTTCGTGGATATTGTTTGGATCTTTCTCTTTCCCTTACTGTACTTGATCGGGGGGCGCTACTGATGCCGGGCCACGTTGTTCCCAAGAAGCTTTATATCCTGGTTTTCGCTGCACTGATCGCGTTTACGGGCCTCACCACAGGCGTCGCGTTCATTAACCTGGGTAAATGGAATACGGTTGTGGCCCTTGCCATTGCCGTCTGCAAGGCCTCGCTCGTGGTTCTTTTCTTTATGCATCTTCGGTGGAGTTCCGGCCTCATGCGGATGGTCCTACTTGCCGCCTTCGTGTGGTTTGCCATCCTGGTAACCTTGACGCTCAGCGATGAGTTTACCCGTCAATGGACGCCCGTCCCTTCGAGCTGGGAAACCCAGATCCAACAAGATGTGCGCTAGGCCCCTTTAGTGATGTAGCGCAACGCTCGCGTTCCAGCCCGTCAGCCGACGGACGGCTCCTCCACCGCGACGCGCTTTGGGCGACGGGGAAAATGCCCGCGCTGCTGGAAAGGCCGCAGGGCTTGAGAGCGACCCCTGCGCTACAGCAACTTACCAAATCCACGCTCACGAAGATGCAGCGGTCATAAAGGAACGGACGCCGCAGCCTGGAAATGCGACCAATCTACGGGCGGTGCGGGGCGGTGGCAATCAAGAACCGAGCCGGCGAGCGCTGGCGGGCACGAAAAGGCGCGGACCAATAATACAGGTCTGACGCGCTGCGCTTGCTCCTATTACAGTCAAAAATGTTGCTAGAGTTGGGGCGCTCCTCTACCGAAGCCATGCGAGTATTCGAGTGGGGCAGAGCCCCGTGACCCTTCGTCAGACTCTCAGGGAGATGAGTCAAGGGCTGCTGGGACTCCAGACACACCGAACCCCGCACAGGCTGTCCCTTTTGCTTGGATCGTCCCCGCTGCGCTCCGAAACGCGCGCACGGCGGGGAAGGTTGCGCCAGGACCCGCCACGCGCAACGCGCATCGTACCACTTGTGGGGCCAGTGGGATCTTGCGACGGGCTCTTGTTGTAGTAGGTGTTGTCGGACCAGTCGTTCACCCATTCCCACACATTTCCCAGCATGTCGTAAAGGCCAAACTGGTTCGGACGCTTTTGCCCCACCTCATGCATGCTATTTCCGTTGTCCTTCAGCCGTTTAATAAACTTCCCACTTTCTTTATTGAGGATCGCTGTACTGTCCAAGCGTTGTCGCCCACTGTTGTCGGCGTCCCAGGATACCTCGTCTAAATCGCCATGCCGCCCGTTGACGTTTCCCGCGCGGGCGGCGTACTCCCATTCAGCTTCTGTGGGTAATCGCCCGCCCGCCCAACTGCAATATGTCCGAGCGTCAACCCAGGTTATCTCCACAATCGGCATAGCCTCATCACCCCACCCGGGATTGAGTGGCCTCCCGTAGAATTTCGGTTTGGGCGGCATGTGTCGTTGGGTTTCATTCACGAACCGCTTGTAAGCGCCCACCGTAACTTCCGTCTGCCCAATCCAGAAGCCTTTGGTGATGCTCACCTGGTGTTGGGGTTTTTCAATACTTAGGCATTCGAAATCGCCCGGCGAGCAGCCCATCATGAATGTCCCAGCCGGAATCCATACATACTTGAGTCCGTCTTTGGGATTTTCCCTAATTTGTGTTGGCTTTAACGCTGCCTGCTGCTTTGGTTTCTCAGTCACTTGTGGGCGGAGTGGCACGACCGCAGTTACGCAACCGATCAAAACGAAAGCAATAGTCGTGGCAACTTGGCTGACTCGAATCCGCATCGGCTTCAACTCCGATGATCACATGCCTTCCGCGAATCTTACCACATCTTCCGAAAGAGCTTGGTAGCCACGGGTCGCGGTTTGTGTCGTTGGCCGTGGTCACACGAAAGCAACCGTAGCGCGGACCGGTCATGAAGGTCCGCGGCTTTCAGCTTCGAATCCTCGCCTTCCCATCGGCTGGCAAGCGCGCGCCATCAATGGCCAGCCCGCACCGCTTCTCCGGCTCGGCGGCATTCAGGCCAGAGAAATGTAGCGCAACGCTCGCGTTCCGGCGTTGCGGCTCTTCCACCGCGACGCGCTTTGGGCGGCGCGGAGAGGGCCCCCGCTGCCGGGCGCGAAAAGCCGCGGACCGCACACAGCGGAGGTCCGCGCTACGCTTGCTAAATGACAAGTTTTGACTCAGGCAACGTGCGCCTTGAGCCTTTGCGAGGATCGGGGATACACTGCCCCTGTGAAGCCAGACGGCGAAAAAATCAATGATCTGAGCCCCCCGCTGCCGCCCGGCTCTCGTCGCCACAAGCTGGCACGCCACGAGCCGTATTTCATTGAAGCCTTTAGCGGGGCCATCCGAGACCAGGTCGCGGATTTTCGCCAGCTCTTCTTTAGCATGTTCAACCGATTCCGGGCCGGCGAGGCCGGTTCGGCGGTGGCGGGCGTGGCGCGCGAGTGCTTCCAACTGTGGTGCGAACGCAGCTACATCGTGCCGCCCGACTCACTCCATCGGCAGGTGGAAAGAGCTTTGGTGGCTGAAGAAGCATCGGCAGAGAAGATCGCGCGCCTTTTGAGTGACGACTTGGGATTCCCGCGCGAAGTCGCCGCCACGGTATCTGAATCGCTCTACCCTGAGCGGAAAAAGAGAAAATCAAGCCCCGATAAGCAGATGGAGCTTCTTTGGCCGCTCTACGAGCATGCCATCTGGAATTACGCGACGCAGACAGCCCATGTGTACGCGGCCCGGCTGCTGCTTTACCGCATCGGCGAAGATCAAGGCGTCTTTGAAGAGAGAATCTCCGGGCAAGCCCTCCAAGGCATCCTCGCCCCGGCTACGGACACCACCAGCGTTATGCCCCTCTCAGAACCTCCCTCGCTGTCAACCATCGAGGGCTTGCGGTCGGAGATGGCGACGTTCGCGCCTAGCGTTTACGAGTCGGGCGAGTTCGACTGGTGGCGGGTGGTGCACCGCGACACGCTCACGCAGAGGGAACTCGAACGTCTGCAGTCCCTTGAGGAGCAACTTGAGGTTTCAAGCAAAAGGCTGCTCCGCCTTCTCAGCGTTTACGACCTGAGCGGCGTCGACCTGGACATCTGGAGGGATATTTACCAGCATTACTTGCCCGCCGAGGAACGCCGGCAACTGGGTGGTTTCTACACCCCGCAGGAACTCGTAGACCTGACGCTCGACCTCGCGAATTACCGCCCTGAGGTCGAAAAACTCTGCGAAAAGCTCGTGCTCGACCCCGCCTCGGGCTCGGGTGCGTTTGTGGTTGGCGCACTGCAACGGCTCCTCCAACACCTCAACGACAAGTCCCATGCATGCCATCGCCACCTCCATGCCCGCGACGTGCCGGATTGGGAGCGGGCCCACGGGATGTTGCAGATTATCGTTAAGAACATCCACGCCATTGACGTTCATCCGTTTGCAACCTTCCTAACCTTCGTCAACTTTCTTTTCGCGGTGTTGCCCCTCTATGCGCGAGTGCGCCGGCAGAGGCGAAGCTTCCGACTGGACGCCGCCATCTTCTCAGGGGACTCATTGTTGACGCCGGGGGAGAACGCGGGACAGCATGAGCTGGACCTCCCCGTCAACTCGCGTCTCCAATTGATTCATCATGCTCGCGAGCGCTGCCGGGCAATGGCGCCGCAGAAGCTCGACTTGGTTGTGGGAAATCCGCCCTGGGGCGGCATTCTCAAAGGCCGGCTCGCCCCTATCTTCGCTGAGCACTACAAAGAACAGCTTGCCGGGGTATACCGTGATACCTACGCGGGCAAGCTGGATATTTACGGATTGTTTTACGACCGCGCGCTCCAGTGGCTGAAATCCGGGGGGACGGTCGCGCTCCTGACCCAGGGGAGCTTCATCGACAAGGATTGGGCAGCCCCACACACGGAGTACGAGCGTGGCCAGCCCATTCACATCATGGGCCTGCGCCGCAAGCTGACCGAACAGGCGAGCCTCCGTTACCTCATTGATCTCAACCCATTTGGCCAGGTTTTCTTCGGCGCGATGAACATCCCCTGCATCGGGGTCTTTGAGAAGCGCCCGGCCTACGACGGTGAACAGGCGATCGTCTTGCTGTCCTCCAAGACGTCATGGCCGAAAGGGATGGGCACTCCCGAACGGCGCGGTCAAGTCGTTTCCCTCCTCCGACGCTGCATTGAACACGTCGAGAAGTCGTGCAATCCGCTCAAGCAAGATTTCGTCACGGCTTTTCGGTTTCCACTCTCGCGGTTGCGCAAGTTCGGCGGCGCCCGGTGGCTGCTGGCGCCCAAGGAATTCAAAATTCGAACGCGTCCCGAGTGGCCGCGCGCGGCGCAATTGCTCGAGCCAAACCAGGGCCTCACCGTCGGCGGCGAAGGCTGCCTGTCGATCTTCCTCATGACGGAAGCTCGCGCGAGCGAACTCGGCCTCGAAAAGGCGCTCCTCTACCCGATTATCAAGGGGCATGAAACCACGGCATGGCGACCCCAGTGGGCAGGCAATGTCATCCTGTATCCGTACTCCTGCGGCAGAGATGGTCGCTGGCGGCCCGCCTTCGCCTGCAAGAAGCCACCCCTACTCGACGTCCTCGATTTTGAGCACCCCGCCGACAAGTTTGAAAGGGGGTGGGTCCGGCAGCACGGCATCAACCCGATTAGTATCAATCGGCTTTTCGAGCATCGCCGGGACGCCTTGGACTTGGTCAAGTACCCCAAGGCTGCGGAGTATCTGCTGAACTTCTACGAGCCGCTTTCGAGCCGGACGTTCAAGAAGCGCAACATGTGCGACTTTGGCCGTGCATGGTACGAGTTCATCTGGCCGCGCGACGCGGAAGTGATCTTCGGCAAGCCCAAGATCATTTCACCTAGGCTGACGCCCCACGTCCGCTTCGCCCTCGATCAAGATGGAATCGGAGTTCAGGATTCCTGCGTCTGCCTCGGGGTGAGCGACAACACCCGCCAAGCCTATAAAGAGTTTCGAGGGCGGCTGAGCAAGCTGCTGGGACGCGAGGTCAAGATGCCAACAGTGTTGCGGTATCTGCTGGCCTTCCTAAACTCATCTTACGCTCAGCAGTTGCTAACTACAGGCCACCGCCCACGCCCGGGAGATGTCTTTCAGGTTTCTGATGAGTTGCTTGAAGAGCTGAGTGTTCCTATCTGCAAGACAAGGCGTGAGTTGCAACACTTGCTCGAGGCGGTCGACGCCTGCATGATCGCACGGACGCCTGTGGCACTCGAGACCGCCGAATCCCGGCTCAACGGTCTCGTTTCGTCCCTCTATTCCAAGGTTTGATGTTTTTGCAGCGAGGTAGCGCGGACCTATCTTGGGGTTCCGCCGCATTCAGCTTCAAACCCTCGCCTTCTCTTCTACAAAGTCGGCTCACGTTAATTTCCTGGGCGGTCAGGAGGTCTGAATTTAGGGCTTGACAGGCTCCCTCGCATCGGCTACCGTTGTAGCGTATGCTTCCGCAGCGGACATTCCGGGGGACGCCGGCCACCTCCGCACTCTTCCCTTTCCTGGGGACAACAAGTCCATGCGGGCCGAAAAAGGCAATTTCCTCGTCGGCTTTCACTGTAAACTGCCCCGGCGCGGTGGGTCGGCTGTCCATCGCAGGGTGGACCGGAAGCAGGAAGAAGAATTCTCCTTTTGCTCGAACGATGCGCGAATGTCGTTGAAAACAAAGGACCGGTGTGGAAAAAGTTGGAAGGAAGCGGGAATCCTGTTGATTACAAAGGAGATAAGTGTAGAAGCCAGGAATGTTACAGAAAACACAGGAGATAGTAGATTTCTAAGATCCACCACACTGACATTGTGTCCACAATTCCGGCGGCCCTTGACTGGGCCTTGCAGACCCTCCTGCCATGAACTCTGGAAACCACCCAAGCGAAGCTAGGAGGAGCGCACGAGAATCACGTCTGGGATTTGGCTGGGTTTGGGGGTACTCTTTACGGGGAGCATGGATATGGCAAGCAACGGTCCCGCGGAAACCAACCGCGAAGAGCAGTTCCTCTACAGGGTTCAGCCTGCCCGCGCCGAGATGCTGAAATCGGGCCCTACGAAAGAAGAATCCGCCGTTGTAGAGGAGCATTTCAACTACCTGAAGAACCTCACTGCGAAAGGTGTGGTCATACTCGCCGGACGGACTCTCACGACGGATGAGAGCACCTTCGGGCTCGTGATCCTCCGCGCCGAGTCGGAAGAGGCGGCGCGCGAGATCATGAATAACGACCCCGCCGTGAAAAATGGAGTGATGCGCGCCACCCTGTTCCCTTTCCGTGTTGCTCTGATGGAATGTAAGTAGCGCCGACCCCGCAAGGCGGGGTCGGCATCTTCTTGCTTTCCCATTGTGCTGACCCCGCCTTGCGGGGTCAGCGCTACGGCGACGGCACGAGCAACCTCGTGTGGGAAAAGCGGTCCCGCAAGGCGGGACCTCACTCCAGAGTGCTTCGTGCCAGCAACATTTCCCGAGCGGAGTCTCGGAAAATACCTCGGATCTCGTGAGGGTTGTCACTATCAAGAACGGGGCTCTTGGCCTAGAATGAAATCTGAAGGTGGGAGTCTTGTCCTCGCCACCTTCCCAAAGGAGCTACATCATGAAAAGAGTCAGTGGGCTTGGCGGAGTATTCTTCAAAGCTGACAATCCCGAGAAACTCTATGCGTGGTATGAGAAGCATCTTGGCTTGCAGCGCCAGGCGCAGGAAGCAGTGGTTTTCAATTGGCGCCAAGCCGACGATCCAGAAAAATCCGGCATGACCGTCTGGGCGATCTTCCCGAAGGATACGAAGTATTTCGACCCCAGCCGCTCCAGCTTCATGATGAACTTTATAGTGGAAGATTTGGACGGGCTGCTGGCGGCGCTCCGCGAAGAAGGCGTGGAGGTTGATCCCAAGCGGGAGGACTACGATTACGGCCGCTTCGCCTGGATCAAGGACCCCGAAGGCAACCGCATTGAACTCTGGGAACCACCCAAGGGACACTAGTATCCCTTGCAATAGTTTCATCGTTGAATCCCTTATCCTCGCGGTTTCAATCGAATCCCTCCGTAATTCACTCATTGCTTCGATAATACTGCGGCGCTGGATTTCTGGCGATCTTGAGGTTACTTCGGAGAGGGGTTACTTGGTGGTGGGACAGCGCGCAGCACCCGCAGGGCCTCTTGTGCATCGGAGTCATTGGGATCCATCTGCAACGCCGTCTCCAGCTCGCGTTCCGCTGCTTGGATGTCGCCCTTGCGAGCAAAGATAAGCCCCAGGTTCCGATGCAGGACCGGGAGCTGTTTGCACTGTCCACAAGTGTTTATGGATTCCTGTAGCTGCTCGACCGCCTGGGGCCAATTATGAGCGTTAGCCGCCTCCAGGGCAAAATTGTTAAGGGTTTGCACCCTGTCCGACAATTGTTGGGTCTTTTGAAGCGCCTGGAAGCGCTCCATGTACGCCTGGGCTTGCGGATCATTCGCCTTGGCAAGGGTGCGCGCCAGGTTGTAGAGGGAAGACAGATTCTGTGGATCCAAGCTGACCGCCTTTTCCCAATGTTCAATCGCCTCCTGGGTCCTACCCGCACGCAGCAGGTTTTGGCCTAGCAAATAATGGGCATCAGCGTTCTCGGGATCGATCGTCACGAGTCTGTCCAGCACCTCCATGGCACGCGGCGATGCACCCAGAGCGAGGGCAAGGAGGTAGAGCGCGGAGGGGTAGTTAGGTTGCAGCCGGCATGCCGTGTCGAGGAAAGGAAGCGCCTCCTGTTTGTGGTCGAGGTCGTACAGCACTCGACCCTTGTTGTAATAGGCTGGGGCATAATCTGGCGCCACACGGATGGCCTCCGAAAACTCCCTCAGCGCTCCTTGTAGGTCGTACTGGTCTGCCAATGCAATGCCCAGATTCAAGTGAGCGTCGGAAGATTCGGAACGTAGCGATACGACTTGGCGAAAAGCCTGGACGCTCTCTTGGTGATGTTTCATCTTGCCCTCGACCATCCCGAGGGCGGTTAAAGCACCGACGTCATTTGGGGAGACTTTCAATGCCTGTTGGATCTGTTCCTTTGCGGCCGGGAAATTTCCCTGCCGGGCCATTAGCAGGCCCAGATTAACGAAAGCTCTGGCATAGGTGGGATCGCTCTCCGCCGCCTGGCGGAAGAGCGCACTGGCTTCAGAGTCCTTCCCTTGCTGAGTGTATACGACACCAAGGTTGTTCTGGGCCTCTGCAAATTTCGGGTCAATCTCCAGCGCCGCACGAAATTCCCTCTCGGCTTCGTTCAACTTGCCTTCTGACAAATACACCAGGCCCAGGTCGTTGTGCGCGGTTCCCATGTTGGGATCAAGTTGGAGTGCCTTTTCCAAAGCCTCTTTCTCATCCTCTTTGTCCCCTAGCTTAGCGAGTGCCAGGGAGAGATTGTATTGCCACTGGGAATTGTTGGGGTCGAGTTGGACAGCCTTTCGATAGGCCTCAGCAGCTTCTCGCGCCTTGCCCTCTCCCAGGAGCCGGTTACCTTCGTTATTGAGGTTGCCGGCGGAAGTCTCCTCGTCCACCCGGTTTTTTAGTCCCTGGAATACCTGCATTTCTTGCTTCGAGCGCGTTACGTCCCCCTGCTTCCGCAATTGAAGAGCAAGTTGGTAATGGGTATCGGCGAATTGGGGATTAATTTTCTCGGCCGCGTTGAGTTGTTCGATGGCCTCCTTCGTTTTTCCTGTTTTTGCCAAAGCTGCCCCGAGGTCGTAACGTATTTCGTGGTCGTCAGGTTTCAACTGTCTTGCCCGCTCCAGGGCCGCGACAGCCTTGGGGAGTTGGGTCAGGCCTGTGTAGGCAGAGCCCAGCAGATGAAAGCCCTCGGCGTCGTGGGGCCGATGGTGGGTGTAGTCGCCCAGGTATGATACGGCGCCCGCGAACTGGCCAAGCTGTACCAGCACTTTGGCCAACGAATAGCGCGCTGAATCGTAATGGGGATCAATCCGCACAGCCTCCTTGAAGTTGGCTATCGCCTTTTGGTACCCGAGAGCAGGCCCCAGTTTTGCATACACGGTCCCTAAATTGAAGTGTGCATCGGCATCGTCAGGATGGGCCTTGATCACTTGCTCGAGGGTTGCAATCGCCTGGTCCGAATCGCCGCTCTCCGCATAAGCCACCGCCAGTGTCGTTTGAAGTTGAGGCTTCAGGTCTGGCGGCGGCGACGATTTGAGTACGTCCTGCAAATACACTATAGCGGCGGTGTACCGCTTCTGGTCAATCAGGACCTGTCCGAGACTTAGAGCGGCCGGCGCGAATGCGGGGTCGCATTTGAGCGCCGCCTTGAATTCTTCCGTCGCGGCCTCAAGCTCTCCTTGCTGCTGCAAAAGGCTGCCCAGTGTATTGTGAGCGTCCGGCGAGTCAGGCTTTTGTTGGATCAGAATGTGGAGATGACCGGCGGCCTTCTTCCCTTCGCCTTTTTTGATTAACGCCAAAGCCAGGTTATAGCGGGCACGCCAGTCCTGCTCATCAAGACGCAGGGCTTCCTCAAAAGCCGGAACCGCGCAGTTCAGCTTGTTCCCTTCGGCATAAAGAACCCCGAGCGCATTGTATGCTTCCGCCGTGGCATGACGGGCCACGATCGTTAAGAGGTCGCCCACACGTTGGTTTGACTTGCCAAGATTCTGACAGGCAGCAGGCAGAGTTTGTCGCTCCCGGGAGCCGGATTCCTGTGCCTGCCCCAAGGACGCGTGTGTCATTCCGTAGAAGATAACTACACCTAGTGTGTTCAGCAAGGAGCACAAAACACCACAAGCGCGAGGATCACTTCTCATTGACAGGTAGTATTTTAATCCTAGTATTCCCCCTTTTGAATGAAAAAGCGCTGTCATTCTTGCGAGCGGCTGAGAGATGGTTTGGCAAGCAGGTTACCCAAAGGAATGCATGTAGAGTGACGGCGGACTACATTGGTGGGGTGGGCGAGTTTTTGGTGCGGACAGGACCTACGGGCCCCCGAGGGTTGTTCGGGTGTGCGCCTTCCGGGGTCGAGCACTTGCCGGCAGCAGCGAAGGGCAATAGGGTGGAGCGGTCGAGTCGCGGATTCGGAGTTCATTTGGAAGGACTATGACCTGCTCTTTTGAATCCTCCGCTTCGCCGTTCTTTTGCTGTATTTTTCGGACGAGCATCTCCGTCGCCAGTTTACCCATCTCGTACGTTGGCTGTGCGACTGCGGTCAGTTGGGGACGGAAACTTGCCACCCATTCGAAATCGTCAAACCCCAGCACGCTCACGCGCTCCGGACAGGGGATGTTGAGTTCACCAAGCGCACGCATCAGACCGAGGGTCATGGTGTTATTGCAACAAAAGACCGCCGTCGGTGGGCTAGAAAGCTGCATCAGTTCGCAACCGTTGCGGTACCCGCTCTCCGATCTAAAGTCGCCGCACTTGAGGTACTCGGCAGGAAGAGGGAGGCCGGCTTCCTGCAAGGCCCGACGTAAGCCCTCTAAGCGTTCCGTACAGATCGGCAGATCGAGCGGGCCGGTGATGATCGCAATACGTGTATGGCCAAGGTTTATGAGATGGCGGGCGGCTTCTCGGGAAGCGCCCAAATTATCACTGATCACTGCGGTGCCCGAAAAGCCCGGAGGAGTCCGGTCAACGAAAACCAACGGAAAGCGCTGCTTCACAAGGCGGCCTTCTTGGGGGTGCGCATTGGTGGATGAGAGCAGCACGCCATCCACGCGCCGCGCGAACAAGGTATTCAGGTGGTGCCTTTCTAGCTCCGCATCTTCATTGGAATTGCAGAAAATCACAGAATAACCGCACCTGCGCGCTTCATCTTCCACCCCCCTCATTATTTCGCCGAAGAACGGATTGGTAAGTTGGGGAATGACCATCCCTATGATGTGCGTTCGGGAGGCTTGCAAGCTGCGCGCCACTTGGTTGGGGTGGTAATCCAGCGCTTCCATGGCATCCATTACGCGTCGTCTTAAGGGTTCACTGACGTGCCCCTTCCCATTGCTCACGAATGATACGGTGGCCGTAGAGACCTTTGCGAGCCTGGCAACATCACGTATTGTGTACATGGCGGTGCCCTCAACACTGAAACTAAGTTCTCACACCGCCTAAAATGATATCACAGATAGGGTTCCCCCTCCAATCAACGTTTAGAAGTTTCCGGAGCAAGCGGAAGAGTTGCTCACCACGGCGTAAACAGGACCCGCAAAGACAGCAGCCTAGCGAGCATGAGAAAGCACTGCAGGCCGTTTGTCAGTCGTGTTCCTGGTCGACACGGGGTTGGAGGGTGGAAAGATTACCCGCCTTCTCGAGGGGCGCCACACAAGAACGTGAATTGACCCAAGGTAGTTTGCAAAGTGCAATCTAATATTATCGTTTTGAAACACCTATCGGCATGCTCTTTTGGCGGCCTAGAGGTGGCGCGGTGAAACGATGTCTTTTGATAAGTCATGTAGAAACAACATATTACGTTACAAATCGCAGCTTAATTACATGGTTTTGAGAGCTATATCAAAAAAACTGCTTGACAGATACTTTTGCCTTTGTTAAAGGTTTAGAAGTTCTCAGCCGGATTTCTTCAGGAAATGCTGTTCCGTCTTGGACGAGTTTTTCCGTGAACCGAAGACCTGTCGGCTTGAAGCCGAGAGGTTTTTGAGTCGTCGACCGCAAAATTTAATCACGAGGAGGGAGAGAATGAGTGGACAGTTTGATCAACGCTTGCGTTCCTACGTACCTTCGGTACGCTGGGCGCTCATCTCTGTTCTGACCGCAGTTTTTCTGGGCCTTCCAGGTACTTGTTCAGCCCAGAATACGGCATCGATCAACGGCACAATCAAAGACGTGAGTGGGGGCGTCGTTCCGCAGGCAACCGTGGCCTTAAAAAATGTTGAGACAGGCGTGGAGCGGACAACGGTGAGCAACGACGTAGGGGTTTACGTATTGCAGGAAATCCTTCCAGGAAAATACACCATCGAGGTGCGCAAGGAGGGCTTCACGACAACCGCGGAGCAGGGGGTGACGTTGGTGGTAAACCAGACGACCACCTACGATTTCACTCTCACGGTTGGCTCCTCAAAGCAAACCGTTACGGTGGAGGCCAACGTCGCCGCCCTACAGACTTCCACGGCTGAACTGGGTACTGCCATTACCAGAGCGGAGATCAATGACCTACCCCTGAATGGCAGAAACTTCTCGGAATTACTGACGCTCACCCCCGGTGTAAGCCCTGTGAACGTCAGCCAGAATGTTGGGGGGCCACGTACCAATGCCTGGGGGGTATTTGTCGTCCCTGCGGTTAATGGTCAAAACAATCGCAGCAACATGTTCTTGCTGGACGGCGTGAACGACAACGAAGCCACGTTTAACTCTTTTATGATCACCCCCACCTTGGACGACATCCAGGAATTCAAGGTGGATTCCCATAACGATCAACCGCAGTTCGGGGGCGCTCTCGGCGGCGTCGTCAATGTGGTCACGAAGTCCGGGACGAACGCGGTGCATGGTGCGGGCTGGGAGTTCCTTCGGAACAGTGGGCTTGACGCCCGCAATCCTTTTTTCACCACGGTCAATCCCTTGCGTCAGAACCAGTTTGGGGCGAATATCGGGGGGCCCGTGGTATTGCCGCACTACGATGGGAGAAACAGGACGTTTTTCTTCGCCAGTTACGAAGGTGGTCGGCAACATGCGGCTAGCCAGGCCTTGTATCTGGTTCCCACCCCCCAAGAGATCCAGGGAAACCTGAGTGACCTCGGAGTGCCGATCTATGATCCCTTCAGCACACAACCCGACCCCAATAACCCGGGGGAATTTCTCAGGACTCCCTTCCAGAACGGCGTAATCCCCAGCAACGAGCTTGATCCGCACATGGTGGCCTATGCCCAAGCTGTTTACCCGGCACCCATCGCCACGGGCGTTGCTGGGACAAATGGAGTGGACAACACACCTTCCATCCATGATTTCGATCAATATAGCCTTCGAGCGGACGAGCAATTGAACTCCTCAAATTCCTTCTTTTTCAGATTTACCCGTGACAACGCGCCGGTTTCGGGGTCGGGAGGACTAGCGGGCCTGTTATCCACAAACGTCTTCACCGGTTATCAGGCAGTGGGCGGTTGGCAGCATACGTTAGGCACGAATTCTATGCTCCAGATGCGGTTCAACCGGCTCATGGGAACCATTAGCCCCAATACCTATTGGGTAAAGTCTGATCCCACACAAATCATCAGTGCAGCGGGATTTTCGAAAGATTTTGCCTGCGGATTTGTTGGCCCCAAGAACTGTTTGCTCCCGGGAATGGGTATTACAGGATATGCTAGCGCCGGAGAGAATAGTGGTGGCCCAAACTCATCATCTGATATTTACGAGTGGAAGGTCGAGTTCTCTAAAGTGCACGGCAGGCACACGTTCAACATGGGCGCCGATTTCAATACTGACAACCTGGGCCCGGACGTGGCGGCGCAACCATCGGTGGGGTTTGACGCCATAGAAACCTCCTCTCTGGAGCCCGTGCTAGACGCACAAGGCAACCCGATTGCCACAGGGAGCGCCCTGGCGTCGTTCCTCCTGGGAGTTCCCGACAACGCGACCCGGCGTGATGTAAGCATCTCCGTTGTCGGAGGATGGGTCAATGGCTTCTACTTCGGAGACCAATGGAAAGCGAATGACCGGCTTACCGTAAACTGGGGAGTGCGCTACGACTACACCTTGATCCCCTTTTTCCCGGCGGCTCAAGGCCAGAACAAAGTGGGTAATCTTGATCTGAACAATGGAACTTACGAACTGCAAAGCGAACCGCCATCTTGTGCAGTGGCAGGCACGGCGCCCTGCATTCCTGGAGGTGTGCTGCCTGCTAACGTCGTGGTTTCGCCGAACGGAAAAATCTTTCATAACACCTACGACAATATTCAGCCGCGGTTAGGACTTGCTTATCGGCTGAGTTCCAAGACGGCCCTGCGCGCAGCTTATGGCAGGTTCTACGACAACTGGGCGGCTGTGACTCAAACCGCGCAGAATTACCAAGGGACCTGGCCCAGTGTTAGCTCGACCTTGGCGCAGAATCTCAATCCAGGACTACCTACGGTAACAGCCGAGAATCCCTTTTCGACCACTCCAGGAAATCTGCCCGGGCCCACTCCTTTTAATCAGGTCGCCTGGTACACTGATCCTAACATCAAGAATTCCTATTCCGACCAGTGGAATTTCGGCGTGCAGTATCAGGTCGCCTCTGATACGGTGATGACTGCGAACTACGCGGGCTCCCACAGCAGTCGCATTGATGTGGGAACCTACCGAAATACCGCCGTCACGCCAGGGCCGGGCGATGCCGCGACGTTGGCGAGCCGTCAACCTTATCCGTACATCACCCCCAGCTTCTATGATGCGAGCATCGGCAGGGCCAGCTACAATTCCTTTCAGTTCAGCTTGCGTAGAAGCACCAGCCATGGACTGGCCTATCTGATCTCCTACACTTGGTCCAAGTCGCTTGACATTGGCTGCTCCGGCTGGTATGGAGCGGAAGGCTGCTCGATCGAGAACCCCTATAACCTCAACAATGAGAAAGGGGTATCAGCATTTGACCTCACCCACATGCTTACGGCGAGCTGGGTCTACGAACTCCCCATAGGTCACGGTAAGCGATTCAGTACGGGCAACCGGGCCGCGGACTATGCCTTGGGCAATTGGAAAATAAATGGGATTCTAACCATGACCTCGGGCCTCCCCTATGACGTGGGGATTTCCGGCGACATTGCCAACACCGGCATGGCCGGCGCCGGCGCGTACGACTACGAGCGCCTGAACCTGGTGGGCAATCCCCATGATTTCACTCTGAGCACTGAGAACGGCCTCAACCGAGCCGCCTTCGCAAGGCCTGCGAACTACACTTATGGAAATCTCGGTCGAGACAGTTTGCGGGCCGACCCTTTCAAGAACTTGGACCTCTCGCTCTTCCGCGAATTCCCGTTTGCGGAGACAAAACGTATCGAATTTCGCGCTGACATGTTCAACTTCACGAACACTCCGACGTGGGGCATTCCCGTGCAAGACTTAAACAATCCCGACTTCGGGAGCATCCTCAGCACGCAAAGCACGGAGCGCCAAGTCCAGTTGAGTCTGAAGTTCTATTTCTGAGTTTCCCGGGCCCTAAGGGGGGCACGCGGTGTGGTGTCGGGACGAAGTCTCCGGTTGCCAACCCGTCCACGGCGTGCCCCCAGTTCCTGGCCTTGCCAATCAGCCAGAGCAAGCTCATCATCGGCTTCGGTTGATGACGGAACACTGTAATTGTCTTATAGTGTCAATCAAAGGGAGATTCGTATGCGTCCATTGTACCGCGCCTTGATCTTTGCGGCAGTTGTCTGGGAGCCAGTGCTTGCCGGCGGAGGAGCGTTCGGCCAAACTTCCGTCATTGAGGGGTACCCGGTTATCGAATCCTTTTCTCCGCAAGCGTGGGAGAAGAGTTCTCGGGCTCTACCCAAGGACATCCAATGGTGGCAGGACGCGAAGTTCGGCGTGCTCATCCAGTGGGGGCCCGTCGTCTTAACAGGCAAGGAGGTCTCATGGTCACGCGGGGGGAGTCGCGGGCCGGAGGGAGGATCTCCGAATGGGGAAATCCTTCAAGAAACTGGCCTTACTCCCGTCGAGGTGTACGATAACCTTTATAAGAGATTCGACCCCGTAAAGTTTAACGCGGACGAGTGGGTCCGAACCGCTCAGCAGGCTGGCCTGAGATACTTTATCTTTCAGGCCAAGCATCATGATGGGTTCTGCCTGTGGAACACCAAGACCACGCCTTACAACATCATGAACACCCCGATCCACCGGGACCTGCTGAAGGAGATGGCGGAAGCTTGCCGGAAAGCCGACATGCCTTTGGGCATATACTTTTCCCAGCGCGACTGGTATCACCCGGACTACTTTGGTCCGCACCATGAGCGTTATATTGCCTACATGCACGAGCAGGTTCGCGAGTTACTGACCAACTACGGTCCGGTTCGCATTCTGTGGCTCGATGCGTGGTATCCAGGTATTTTCAAAGCGACGGACTGGAAGTCGGAAGAACTATCTGAGATGGCTCGCCGGCTCCAGCCGGGCATCATCATTAATAACCGCTCGGGCCTGCCGGGCGACTTTGACACCCCGGAGGATTACGTCAGCGAGTTTCAGATCAACCACCCGTGGGAGCACGATTTCCCAGTGTCCGCGCAGTGGGCCTGGAAACCGAATGACCAAATCAAGTCGCTAAAGGAGAGTCTCGACATTTTCGTCGAGTGTGTGGTACGAGGAGGTAACGCGCTTTTGGGTCTCGGTCCTATGCCGGACGGGCAGCTTGACCCTCGGCAGGTCGAGCGGGTAAAGGAAATAGGTGAATGGCTCAGGAAGTACGGTGAGGCGATTTACGGCACTCGCGGCGGGCCCTTTATCTCTGCGGAGTGGGGCGGCGCCACGTGGCGGGGGAACATGATCTACGTCCATCTGCTGCGCTGGAGCGGCGCTCGGGAAAAGGGCGGAGGCCGGGAAGCCTGGAGCATCGATAAGGTTCTTCGCTTGCCTCCCCTCACCCAGAAAATCACCGCCAGCAAGGTTCTCACGGGAGGAAAGGCAGCGGTAACGCAGACAGATGACGGCATCGAGATCCAGGTGCCCATAGAGTACCGCGATCCGATTGACACCATCATCGAGCTTACCCTCGACAAACCTGTAGCCCGGAACTCATCGTGAAGCGCAAGGCAAAGGAGGGGTCCCGTGAAGGTTCGGTGGCACGGTCTGTGCGGAGAACCGCTCCCTCCAAGTTTCGACACAAAGAGACAACAAATGATACGAACTGCTCATACCCTGACGCGGCGCGGCCTCTTGCGGGTGATCGGAGCGAGCGCTTTAGTTGCGGCTTCAAGCCGGCGTGCAAGAGCCGATGAGTATCAGCAAGCCGATGCAAGCTGGTTGGCTTCCTGCTGCTTTGGCATTTCCACACACTGGACCGCGCACTCCCAGCCGGTCGACCCCGACGACTGGGTGCCCTTTGAGGAGGCAGTGTCCCGGTTCAGCCCCGCGAACTATGTTGACCAGGTCGCGGGAGCGGGGGCACAGTACGTGATCTTCACGGGGACGCACGCTCTCCAAAAGCTGCCTGCGCCCAGCGTAGCCATTGACCGAATCGCACCACAACGAACGACGGAGCGGGATCTCATCGGCGAGTTAGCGGACGCTTGCGGATCGCGCGGGCTGCATTTCATCCTCTATTACAATCATTCCTGTAATGAAGGTCAAGACCCAGCTTGGGAGCGCGCGGTGGGCTACCACGCTAAGGACAAGTCCAGGCTAGCGAGCAATCTGCTCGGCATTCTCCGCGAGCTGGGCGCGCGTTACGGCAGGAGGGTCGAAGGCTGGTGGTTCGACAGTTGCTTTTCGCTCGATGCGCGCGGCCCCTACAATTCCGTGACGACCGACATGCACGGTTTCCAGTTTCCGTGGGAGGAGTGGACCGAAGCCGCCAAAAGCGGATACCGCGCCCGCCTGGTGACACTGAGCCCGGGCATGCTGACTCACTTTCTGTACTCGAGGCATCAGGATTACGAATCTGGTGAAGCGAACGAACTGGTTGCGGTGCCCTCGAGCCAGTTCACTCCGGACCACTTGCAGGGCCATCGCTGGGTTTGCCTGGATAATCCTGAGTGGGTCCACGACCGGGTGATGACTCCGCTCCTGCGTCCGCGTTACAGGCGAGAACAGGTCGTCGACTATGTGTGCACTTGTAACAAGAGTCGAGTTCCGGTCACTTTCAACATCGATATCGACCAGTCTGGCCGGCTAAGCTCGGAATCGCTGGCGCTGCTTCACGACGTGCGGAGCCAACTCGCTTGATATGCCGAAACAGGCTCACGGACCATGCAAATCAGGCCAATGGCGAGTAACTTGCCGATAGAGGGATTTCCTAATGAACACACGTGAGCGACTTCTGGAGGTTCTTGCCTTCGAGCCAGGAGTTTATTCACTGAAATGGGAGTTCGGCTACTGGGGTGAAACCGTTGATAACTGGTATGCTCAGGGCTTCCCGAAGACAAACTACCCCACAGTGGGAGGGTCGACAACCACGCCGACCGCCTCACTCTATGCGCCGGCTTGGCTCAGCATCGGCAAGCGTAGGCTGCCTAAAGGCATCGCCGTAGTAGCTGGGGGGCTCTACTGGCCCACTCAGAGTTTTCCCCTGGATCGAGATGTTCGCGACTTTTTTGGCATGGACGCATGCCAGCAGATTGTCGACGTAAACCTTTTGTTCGACCCTATGTTTGAGGTCCAAGTCCTACATGAGGACGATCAGGTCTTCGATTACATTGATGTTGATGGCGTTCAGCGCCGCTTCTTAAAGACGGAAGGCACGATTCCGAATGCGATGAAGTGGCCGATCGTGGACAAGGAAAGCTGGGAAAAGCTCAAGGGCGAGCGGTTGAATCTGAAGAACATCGCGACCCGCTTCCCGGCTGATTGGGAGGCCCGCGTCCGCGAATACAAAAAGCGCGATTACCCATTGGCGCTGGGCGGCTATCCCCACGGGTTCTTCGGTACGCTGAGCCATCTGATCGGGTATGAAAACTTGTTCCTTTGGTACTATGACGAGCCGAAGCTAGTGCATGACATCCTCAACACTTTCACCGAAATCTGGATTGCGGTGTACTCTGAAGTGCTGGCCAGAAGCTCAGTCGATCACTATCAGATTTGGGAGGACGTTTCCTACGGAAAGGGGTCAATGATCTCCATGGCCACGGTGAGGGAGTATATGCTCCCGTACATCAGAAGGGTCGGGGATTTCCTTAAAGCCCGCGGAGTCCGGCACATATTATTGGACACTGACGGCGATTGCAATTCACTTATCCCGTTGTTCATGCAAGCAGGTGTGACGGGCATGTATCCCTTCGAGGTGAATTGTGGGATGGATATCGTTAAGGTCCGGCAGCAATATCCCAGGCTACAGATCATGGGAGGAATTCCCAAAAGCGAGATCGCCAAAGGCAGAACACGGATTGACGAAATCCTCAAGCCTGTAGAGGCGGTTCTGGAGACGGGCGGATATGTTCCCTTTGCTGACCATTTCGTTCCACCGGATGTTTCGTTTGAAAACTTTTCCTATTATCGCAGCCGGCTCAACGAGATTATTGACCGGCATGGACGATAGGCGCAGTCGCACTACGGCAGGAAATAACAAATAACGCTTTCGACAATTCGTGGGGAGAAGGAGACATAAATGAGCGAAATGTCTGTCAGTCAGTTAGCGCACAAGGCGAATGAAGCAGGGGAAGGCATTCTGCGTCTAGCGCCGAATTGGGTTCCCAGGGTGTTCTGCAAGCCTGGGCGGCGTCTGCGGCTTGCACCCTCGGACTATTACGCCCTGGGAACCAACCGTGGGGGCATCGACGAGCGCTGGTTTGCCTCCACCACCGAAGCCATGAACGAAAACCGCGCGCCTAATGAGGGCCTGAGTTACGTGGTGCTGGATGGTCAGAAATTCACTCTGAAGGATGCCATTGAAGCCGAGGGTTCACGGCTCATAGGCCGGAGGATGTGGGAGGAATTTCACCGCTGGCCCGTGTACAGCAAGTTTTTTGACAACTTGGAACCTCTTCCCCATCACATCCACCTCAACGACGCTCAAGCCAAACTGGTGGGACAGCAGGGCAAGCCGGAAGCTTACTACTTCCCACCCCAGTACAATCCGGTGGGAAACGTTTTTCCGCACACATATTTCGGCTTGGAGCCCGGGACGACGAAGGCGCAGATCCGGCGCTGCCTGGAGCGCTGGAATGAGGGTGATAATGGCATCCTGAATTACTCCAAGGCTTATCGCTTGCAACCCGGTACGGGCTGGCATGTCCCGCCTTGCATCCTACACGCGCCTGGCTCGCTCTGCACCTTCGAACCGCAGTGGGGGAGCGACGTGTTCGGCATGTACCAATCGCTGGTCGAGGGTAGTTACATTCCGTGGGATCTGCTCGTCAAGGACGTGCCCAAGGAAAAGCGTCACGACCTGGACTTCATCGTTGACCTGATTGACTGGGAAGCAAACACGGACCCGTACTTCAAGGACCATCATTATCTGGAACCCATCCCGGTCGCCGATACCGCTTCCGAGGGCTACCTGGACAAGTGGGTGGTCTACGGCAAGTTCAGTGGCCGGCAGCTCTTCAGCGCCAAGGAGCTGGCCGTAAAACCGGGCGCCAAGTGCGTCCTGAATGAACAGGGGGCCTTCGGATTGATCATCACGCAGGGAGAAGGGCGCATCGGCAAGCTCGCGGTCCACAGCCCGTCCATGATCCGCTTTGGGGAAATGACTGAGGACGAGCTTTTCGTATCCCATGATGCCGCCTTGCAGGGCATCGCCTTCGAGAATATGTCGAAGCAGGAACCGCTCGTCGTGCTGCGCTATTTCGGCCCTGACTCCAATCCTGACGCGCCTGAAGTAGGGGACTACAAACGACGCAACTAACCGGGCGTGGGCGAGTCGCCACCGTCCATTCTGGACGACGCTTTGGACGCCCTCCGACTCATCGAGGCAGCAGAACGCTCTGTCCGAACCAAGCGATTGCCCGTCACTCGTCCCGCCACGGCGGGTCACTGCTTCATGGAAGTCCCCGCCGCTGGATGGCCTTTTCTCCCTCGGGTTTTGGAAGGAACATATCCTGCCACGTCAGTCCGCACTCCTTCACCATTTGCACGCCATACTCATCACGGCCCAGGTTTTTATCACCGTTGTTGGTGCCAAGAGAAAACTTGACCCCGGCCTTCTTGGCCGCCTTGATGAACGCCGCGTTGGGCACCCGGTACCGGCTACTGATTTCGATGGCCACGTCGTTCCTTTTCGCGGCTTCGATCACCCTCTGCATTCGCTCCGGCGTCCAAAGTTGATCGTAATCGGCCGCGATAACATCCGGTAGAACCGTGGGATTGGCGTGAATGTCAATCGGCTCGTGATCGAGGATCCCAACAGCGCGGTCGACCAACATATCCATGAAACGTTCCTTATCCTTGATCTCTCCCACCTCTTCCTTGATCCAGATCCGCATTCGCTTGCCGTTGTCGTCAGTGAAGGTCATGGCGTCAGTAAACACGTAATCGAATTTCGCCACTGTTTCCTTTGAGAATAGCTTCACCCATTCCCGGCCTTCTCCTTGCAGCGCCACGAAGCAAGGTTGGCCCTTCATGCTCCGGAGGTAATCCTCAGCGGCGGCATCGTTGGTGGTGGGAAAGCCGAGTCCGCCGTTAATGGCGATTCCATATTGGATGCCGACCCGGCGCGAGTTCGCGAGCGCCTCTTCCAGCGTCAACCCTCCTTTCAGGTGAATGTGGCAATCCAACACGGGGAAATTCTGAGCGTGCATGTGCAGCAGCTCTCGATAGACGTCATCGACGACGGGCGGCTCGGCAGTGCCTGCGGGAAGATCGTCCGGTAGCGGCTTCACACGGATATTCCGGAACAAAACCTTTGAGTTCGCGTCGTGGCATTCAAGCGCAAATGTACCGCGCCCGAGAACACGCCCGGCGTAATCGGGCTCCACCACCGGCGGGTCAGGCTCGAGGTAATCCACCAGCAGCGTGTCGTTCAGCCGGACCTGTACCTGCTTACCCCGAACCAGGATGTGCAACTGGGACCATTCGTTGTCGTTGGCGAACGCCTTGTACACGTCGCGCACGCCGTAAAGCGAGCCGGTCTTCCGCCGCTCGCGGTAATCGCCCTCACCCGGGTAAGTGTTGTTGACCTGAACCTTGAACCCCTTTTCCGGCCAGCCCCTCGGCTGGAACCCGGTGTGAAAGTAGATGCCGGACTCCGCCCCCGGGCGCGGCATTACATCCGCCTTGAACTCAAGGTTCTTGAAACTCGCATTCCCTATCCGTCCGGTGTAAAAGAGGTGCGCACGCGGCCCGCTGGCCGCGATCTGCCCGTCCACGGCCCGAAAAGAGCCACTGTTCTCGCCAGCCTTCCAGCCGTGGAGGATGCGCCCGTCGAAGAGCGGTATCCAATCGGCTTCCGCGTGGAGCGCAGCAGGCAGAACCAGCAAAGAAGCCAGCAAATCGCGTCTCGAAATGGGGACCATGCGTAATCCTTTCAGAGTTCTCGTGGCCTGGCCAACTCTACAAGCGGGCTAGATCAGGGTGCGCAAACCGCGCCAGAGAACTACGGGGACACTGTACGCCAATCGCCCGCCCGCGGCAACGCAGATTCTCCCATGTACCGGCAGTTATAGGTTGTATCAATTTAATGAATTTGATGAAGACGGGTAAGGTGGAGTAGAATAACGTATGAGATGCAACAAATTAGCCAAATTCGGGAACTCACCTGCCTGTTTTCTTCCGCCATCGCGTTGATGGCCGAGTCACGCAAGGGTCGAGAAACTCTACTGTAACAATGGCCTTTTAAAATAAGCCAACCAAGGAACTCGATCAAACAGGCGAGTTGGGGTTACAGGCTTGAGGAGGAGATGTCTATGCAAGTGACAACTCAGATTGCTAAACAATACCTGGTAGCGAGCGACTTTGACCAGACGCTCAGCTTCCACGATTCCGGCGTAGTTTTGAGTGAGCTGGTGGGAATTTCCAGTAAAGAGTTCGAGCAAAAGACGGCAATCCTGTCGGTGCAAAACCTGGTGCAACAGGGTGGGGAATTAGCTTACCTGCTGCTTCACGATCCCGAATTTCAGGCCCGAGTGAGGAAGGATGATTTTAAGAAGGCAGGGAAGAAAATCCGTCTGAAAAAGAATATTAAGCGGCTGCACGAAATGCTGGCCGGCGCTGTGGATGGCTACCAGTTCGAGTTCCATGTGATCTCGGCTGCTCCCCAGGAGGTTGTGGAGTCGGCACTCGAGGACATCATTGAGCCAGACCATATCCACGGTACCCTGTTGGAGTATGACGATGCGGGTTGCATTGCGGGGCTCATTCGAGTGAATGCCGGTTACGGCAAAGTGGCCGTGTTGGACGACCTGCAGGCGAAGCTGCAGATCGGCGCGGACCGAATCGTGTACATTGGTGACGGCAGCTCTGACATCCACGTGATGTTGCATCTGAATCAGCGCGAGGGCTTCACAGTAGCAGTTTCCGAGGCGCGAAATATTACGCAAATCGCCAAGCGTACTGTGCTCGGCGACGACGCGCTGGGCGTGCTGGTCCCTATCCTGGAGGAGATCGTGGGCTGGGGACGGCCTCAAATCCGCGCTCTCTTCGAGGCGCAAGGCCTCGTCATCCAGGATTGGGACAAGGCTCAAGCCGACTGGCTCACCATCCGCTCCACGCAGCCTGCGCAGGATGCCAAGCTCGAAGAAGCCGCGCCAAGCCCGGTCAATTCGTGAAAGGGGAAACTCTGATCCTATTTCATGGTTGCTGGGTATCGCCCGGCTCTTACAGCCTCAGGCCGAAGCTCGCCACGCGCCGCCACGCCTGGGGCGCACCCTTGATGAGATACAGGTGAAGACCACTAACCTTGAAATCGAGCTCGAACCGTCGACCCAGGGAGGCGACGATTCTTTCTTTCACGTTTGAGGGCATATTGCCGTACAGAAGGCTGAGGTGGGGCATGAAGGCGGGCTGCTGCTCGAGACTGAAGACTTCCCGCGCGGCCTTATTCGCCGTCATGATGGGGTGAGTGGTCGCAACCCTCACGAAGAGGCAGCGAAAGTATTCGTCAAGGCCATCGACCGCGGTAAGACGGACTATAAAAGGTGGGATTCGTCTTGCCAGGTCCGTCATCTTCGACGCCACCTCCCGCGCCGGCCCCACGATGCCGCCAGCCAAGGTGACGTGAGGCTCAAAGGCCGGCGCCGCATATTCCCGGCTCAAATCGAGGATCGTTCCTGCCAATCGGTGGCGAACTTCTCCAGTGGGCATCAACCAAAGCGAGTAATGCGACGGTTTCAGGTGTGGGCGCATAAGGCTCTCTCAGGCCCAATGGCAGGGCGGAATTCCACTTCTTTCCTTGCGCGGAGGCCTCATTCCCGTGTACACTTTAGGTGTACATGGAGTCACTGCATGGGCACACACAGGGTTAGCGTCCGGGAAGCGCGCGAAAGCTTGGCCCGCCTGCTGGATCAGGTCCAGGCAGGTGATGAGGTCGTAGTTCTGCGCCGGGGTGTCGAGGTCGGAAGACTCGTCCGGCCCAAACGAAAGGCTCCCCCCCTTCCTGACTTGAGCAGCTTTCGAGCCTCGATCAAGCTTCGCGGAAAACCGTTGAGCGAGTGCGTTCGGGAAGCCCGCCGGAGCAGCCGATATTGACATACATCGACACCAGTGTGCTGGCTGCGTATTACTGCCCCGAACCTCTAAGCGGCCCGGCGCAGCAAGCGTTACATGAAGAAGACCAGCGGGCAATTAGCTGGCTCGTAGAAGCAGAATTGGTGTCCGCGCTCGCCCGCAAAGTGCGCACCCGCGAAATGCGTACGGCGGAGGGGCATCGCGTGCTTGCCCTTTTTCAATCCCACTTGGAGCAGGGAATCTACACTCGGCTCGCAGTGGAGGCCGCACATTTTGCCCAGGCGCGCGAGTGGCTCGCAACATTCACAGTCCCCCTCCAGACCCTGGATGCCTTGCATGTGGCGGTGGCCGCCATTCAGGATTGCCCGCTTCTGACTGCCGATGTGGCGCTCGCGAAAGCGTGCGCGAGAATCGGCGTCACTGCGCGTCTGATCAGTTAAACATTCTACAACAGGAGGTCACATGCAACGGCGTTTTTTCCTGCAATCGGTTGGTATGGGGGGAGCGGCGGCTCTGGCGGCGACTTCGAAGGCGAGGGCCACTGCCGCGCCTCCTCCCATGAAGATTACACGCGTTCGTTTCTACCACAACCCGAACTCTCCCGGTCATTTCAACCAGAGCTTCCACATCGTGACAGTCGAAACGGACCAGGGAATCACGGGCATCGGTGAGGGCGGCTCGCGTGACACCATCTCACAGTGCGCCGCCATGATTATCGGCGAAGACCCATTCCGCATCGAGCATCTGTGGCAGATGATGTTTCGCGGTTACTTCTATCCTGCCGGGCGCGAAAAACTCGACGCCCTCGGCGCTATCGACCTGGCTCTCTGGGACCTCAAAGGTAAGGCTCTGGGTGTGCCCGTTTACGAATTGCTGGGAGGTCTTGCACGCGACCACCTGGAGTGTTACTCGACCGGATTCCCGAGCCAGGGAAGCCTGAAGGAAACCGCCCGCGCCTGCCTCGAGGCCGGCTTCCGGGCTTTCCGTTATGCCACTGCGGACCCTCCGGCCGGCCAGCCTTTCAACTCACATCAGATGGCGCGGAAGACGTACGAGGACTGCGTGGAGATACGCGAAGGGGTGGGAAAAGACGGCGATTGGGCGCTGGATTATCACACCCGCCTCGACTTCCCCGATGCCGTACGGCTCAGCACGCTGATCGAGCCGCTCGAGCCCTACTTCGCGGAGGATCTGATCCGGTCTGAAAATCCCGAGGTTTACAAGGAACTTCGCGCGCACGTCAAGGTCCCCATTGCCGTCGGCGAACAGTTCGGAACCCGGTGGGACGTCAACCAGTTGATCGAACAGCAACTGATTGATTACGCGCGCGTCACCTTGCCCAATGTGGGCGGAATCACCGAGTACATGAAGATCCTCGCCCTGTGTGAGACGCACTACGTAGGCCCGATTCCCCATTTTACCGGGCCGGTGGCGGAAGCCGCATTGGTCCATACCTGCGGAGTGTTCTCAGGACCGGTGTTGATGGAAATGACCGGCGAGGGGAGAGCTTCTTACCCTCATTTGCCGGAGTGGTACGACTTCCGCAATGGCAAGATGTGGCCGAATCGCCGTCCGGGGCTCGGCGTGACCTTGGATGCCAAGCCGCTGCAACTCGCGGCCGAGATTACGGAACGCTCGCGGCCCATCCCCATGTTCCATAGGCCCGACGGGTCCATCACCAACTGGTGAGATCCTGCGCCAGATCGTTCTAGCGGGAATCCTGAACCGTGCGACCTTGGTCACATCCAGGGTCTGAAAAAACTGTTCGTGTGGGAAGCGTGATCTGTAAAGGAGGACACATGGCAACAGCGACTCAAGTATTGCGGCACGAACACGAAGCCATTCTAAAAATGCTTGGGGCAAGTGAAGAGGTCGCCCGCCGGCTGGGGCGGGGTGAACAAGTGGAGCAGCAAACGCTCGACGGCCTGTTGGAATTCTTCCAGCTCTTTGCTGACCGTTGTCATCACGGCAAAGAGGAGGACTTGCTATTCCCGCTCCTTGAGAAGAAGGGCATTCCACGTGATGGCGGACCCATCGGTGTGATGCTTTTTGAGCACGAGCGCGGCCGGTCGTTAATCGGGCAAATGGCGGAGGCAGCGGCGGCCTACAGGTCTGGCGATATGAGCGCCGGGAAACGTTGGGCGCAAGCTGGCGCAGGCTATGCCGCACTGCTGCGCGCCCACATCGATAAAGAAAACAACGTCCTGTTCGCAATGGCAGAAAGAGTCCTCACGCCTGCGGAGCAAGCCGAGTTGGCAGAAAAGTTCGAAAAGCTCGAGGTGAAAAAAATGGGCGCCGGGACCCACGAGAGGCTGCATGCGATGATGGACGCCCTGCTCGCCCGGCTCTCTACATAGGGAGCAAGCACATGCACCGCTCATGAGGTGAACTAATCAGATTGTCCGGGTCACAATGTTGAGTTCCCGCGGCTTGTCGGGATTCAGCCCCTTCACCTCGGCGAGCAAGGCAGCAAAAACCTGCCCCGGCACGATGTAGGGGATGGGCGTGTAGATTTCCGGGACAGGATCAGGGATTCGGACCACTCGCGCGCCGCCGGGTATGCGCGCGTTCGAGGAGGAAAACACCAGGGTCTCCGCTCCCAGGGCGTGCAGACGCGCCGTCAATTTCAAGAGTTCTCGAAATGTCTTGCCGGGTGGCATGAAAACCAGCGCGGGGAAGTCCGGCTCGATCATGGCAATCGGTCCGTGAAGGAAGTCAGCCGAGGAGAATCTTTCCGCAACGACATAGCAGGTTTCCATCAGCTTCAAGGCCAGCTCGAAGGCGTTGGCTAAGTTAATGCCGCGCCCGACCACGACGCACCGGCGCATATAACGGTAGCGCTCGACCAACTTCTCGATTTCCGGCGCCAATCTGAGCGCCTGTTCGACTCGCTGAGGGATTTCGCTGATATCCGCAAGGACAATTTGAGAGCTTAAGCTCGAGGCCAACAAGTAGAGCAGCAGCAGTTGACCGGTGTAGGTCTTGGTCGCGGCCACAGAGCGCTGCTTCCCTGCATGGACGAGGAACACTTCGTCCACCAGACCGGCCATCGTCGAACGGGCTTCGTTGGTGATGCCGAGTGTGTACGCGCCCAGACGCTTCGCCGACTTGAGCACCAGATTGATGTCTGTTCCTTCACCCGATTGCGAGATGCCCACCACCAGAGTCTGGCGAAAATCCAAGCGGGCGTGATAGAGGGTATGAATCGATGGAGCACTCAATGAGACGGGGATGCCCGTAGTCAACTCGAGCAGGTAGCGTCCAAAAAGCGCGGCATTGTCGGAGGTCCCCCGTGCCACCAGAACTATGAGCCGGAAGTTCTGTTTGCGGGCGAAGTCAGCGAATGCCAGGGCATGGTCACGCTCGGCGGCCAGCGTGCGTTTGAGCGCCAGTGGCTGCTCCAGGATTTCCTTCATCATTTCAGACATAAGGCACCAGGATACAGATCATTCAGATTACGAACCCAAAAAACGGAAAAGAAAACCGCGTCACTAAGTTGCCAGCATGCGCGCCATGGCCAGGGCGCCTTCCACGGGTTCAGGCTGCAAAAGCCGCACGTGCGCGGACGGCATGCGCTGGTGCACGCAGCGCGCAAAACTGCGCCGTAGGGTGGGGCTGGAGCGGAAGACGCCGCCGGTACAGATGACAGGGAGCATTCCGCGCCGCCCCAGGCGTGGCGCCAGCGCCAGGACCAACTGGGCGAGGTCGCAACCGGCTTGGGCGCAAAGGCGTCGCGCCACTCGATCGCCTTGGCGGGCCGCTTCCGAAACAAGCGGGCAGAGCGCCGCCACTTCCTGTATCGAGAGCTTCTTCAGCGCGATTTGTGTAATGGCAGAAAGCTTCAGAGCCTGGCAAATCCTCGAGGTCAGCACGGTGCGCTCGCCGCGCCTGTCGAAGTCGCGCAGAGCCGCCATGATGGCTTTACGTCCCAAGTCATAGCCCGACCCGGGATCGTCAAACATAGCGCCCCAACCACCGGCGCGCAGGGTTTCGCCTCGGTGATTACGCGCGTAGGCGAAGGAACCTGTCCCCGCGTCCACGATAATCCCGGCAGCGGTTCCTAGGGCGGCGTGCATAGCAATCGCCATGTCCGTCGTCAGCAAATGATGCCGCGCGGGGATGGCCTCGCGAAGCCACGCCAGCAGCGGTCGGCTTACTGCCGGAGGGTACGCTCCCGCCACTCCGGCGCAAACGGCCTCGAGCAAGAGTTTGTGTTGACGCCGCCCTCGAGTGGCGTCCACAAGCCGCGGCTTGTCGCAAGCGGTTGCGGTGGAAACCTTTCGTAGGACCGCCCGCGCGGCCCGCAGGAGTTCCTTCTTGGCTCCTTCCATCCCCACTTTCGTCGGGTTCGAGCCCCCGGCCACCGCCTTGGCGAGAACGCGCCCGCGCTCGTCACCCAGCCATGCTTGGGTCCGGCTTCCACCGCCATCGATACCAAGGAAAAGAAACATGTCCTAAGACCGGCACGGCCATTATGCGCGATTTGTCGGGCAGATTTCCAGTTCGTCCACTTTTGACCTTCGACTCTCGACTTGCCGGGCGGCACTCACGGCGCGGCTGTCGGCCGCAAGCAAAACGGGCTTCTCTGTGCCCTCCGCGCGTCTCAAGCTTCAACACAGAGAGCACCGAGGGACTCAGTGACCTCCGTGTTGAAGCTCTTCTGAATACGGAGGGCACGGAGGCGCTAATGACACGAGGAAAAATCCTGACCGCGCGACAATGTCCTAGCGACTAGTGGTCCAGACCGTTCTGCGAGGAACCACGCCACCCAAAATTCAGGCACGGGCTAATCCGGTCCGGGATGGATTTTTTTCTGAACCTGGCGGGCAGTTCTCTGCGTATATTCAGATGGAGGGGTTTGGCCGATGTTGCGACTGCTATGGGCTCTGATGTTGGCCCCGCTGGGGGTGCTGTTCGCCGGCGACCAGCCTTCGCCATCGGTACAGACGATCATGGCTCGCGTGGCCGCCAACCAGGACCAGGCCCAGAAGGCGCGCGCCGAGTACGTCTACCAGCAGCGCATCCGGGTCGCAGCCCGCCGGACCAACGGCAAGCTGGTACGCGAGGAGACAACGCGGATTACCTGGTCATTCCCACGCCGGGCGGAACAAAGAAAGAATTAAAACACATCGACGGCCGTTACTGGCACAAAGGGAAATACCTGGAGTTTCACGGTGAACCTGTGCCTGAATCCGGCAGCCTGGATGGCGGTCTTGTTCACGACTTTTGCGTTGACTTTTCCAAAGACAATTCAAAAGACGGCTTGGGCCGCAATCTCTTTCCGCTGACCTCGGAGGAGCAGAAGGATTATCATTTCGAGTTGGCTGGAGAGGAGACGGTTCAAGGGCGAAAAGTGTACCGCGTTATGTTTCGTCCGCGTGACAGGAATGAACTGACCTGGGCAGGCGAAGCGCTGATCGACGAGGCGGAGTTCGAGCCGGTGAGGGTCTACACAAAACTCTCACGCAAGATCCCATTCTTCGTCAGGACCCTGCTGGGCACGGATCTGCCCGGGCTGGGCTTCAATGTGGAGTACCGGCGGTTTGACCAAGGTGTCTGGTTTCCGGTGAGCTTCGGTACTGAGTTCCGCTTGCGTGCCGTGTTCTTTATCAACCGGGACATCACCGTATCACTCGAAAACTCCGCCTTCGAGCGAGCGAAAGTGCAAACCAGAATTCTGGATTTCCAACCCGTGAAGTGAATTCCTTTCCCTCTCCGATGACCTCTGACTCTCGACTTGTGCCGGCTGTTGACTCCTTAACACTTGACAATAGATTCTTCGCATCGTCTAATAGGCTCAGCGGATCATGAATGCACGAATATTTTTCGGACGCCGGACTCTTAGTTAACGGTGAATAGGCCAGCCGCACGACATTTTGATTCTCTCCGTAAGCCAGGTGGCAAGACGCCTCACGAACTCTCCGCACGTTCGGTCTGGGGCTGCCCTTTGCTCTTTTTCTTGGGAGTTATTGCCGGCAATGGGTTAAACTCGCCACATATTATTTCCGAAGACTCACGACGCGAGTCATCGGTTCGCCTTTGGTCAGGAGTCGTTGCGCGTTCTTGGAGGACGCATGGAATTGCGAAGGGATCCCATTACGCAAAACTGGGTGATTCAGGAGAATGGCGAGGGCCCCTGGCCCAGATTTGCTGGTTGCCCGCTATGCCCCGGCCAGGAGGCTCTTTCCCCCCAGACGATCTACTCGTATTGGAATGGCAACGGTACGTGGCAAGTCCGTGTAACGCCCCACTTGCGCCCTCTCTACCGAATTGAAGGGGATGCACAACGCCGGGCGGAAGGTATCTACGACAAGATGCGCGGCTTGGGCGCCCACGAGGTCGTTGTGGAATCGCCGAATCACGATGCCTCGCTTTCGCATCTGCGTGAGGAAGACGTTGCTCAGGTCTTGAGAGCCTACGTGTCCAGAATTACCGACCTCAAGAAAGACCGCCGTTTCCGTTACGTTACCGTCTTCCGTAACCAAGGGGCCTTGGCGGGACAGGATCTGGAGCACCCCCACTCACAAATTACAGCTACTCCCTTCATTCCCAGAAGGGTGGTCTACGAGCTGCGATCGTACCAACAGTACTACGCACTCAAGGAACGATGCATTCTGTGCGACATTGCCACACAGGAAATTTCCCACCAAGTGAGGACTGTCGAGTGGGATGATCAATTCGTGGCCTTTTGTCCCTTTGCTTCACGGGCACCCTATGAGACCTGGATTCTGCCTCTTAACCATCATTGTTCCTTCGAAGAAGACCTCATCACCTGGGAGCGCCAAATACACTTAGCCCGCTTTCTGAAGTCAATTCTGCGGCGGCTGGAGTCGGTGTCACCCGCCTATCACCTGGTCCTTTACACTACGCCCAATGTGGCGGCAAAATTCGACCGGAAAGAGCACTGGTTGACTTTGGCGGACGATTCTCACTGGCACTTCGAGATTCTGCCGGCGAGCCAGCCAAAGTCCAAGTCGTACAGTGTAAAAGAGGTTTACTACAATTCTGTCCGGCCAGAGCTGGCGGCGGAAGAGTTGCGCAACGCAGGTGCGGAAATCCGTAACAAAGCTTAGCCTTCCATTTACACAATTGAATCGCCCGCGTAGCTTGCCCGATGAGCCTGGCGAGTGTCTAGCCGCTGCGCCTGGGCCGGGCAGAGGTGGTATGCGTCGTCTTGCGGCGCAGCTGTCCCCTCATGTCGACGCCCTGTTCGATGAAGGACTTCAGATTCTGGAGGTAAAAGGTCCACCTTGCTACCTCCTTTTCCAGTGCCTCACTGGTAGGGAAACCGCTGTGACTGAGTTCGACGGTAGTTTCCGCGCCTTGGGGAAAGAGTTTGATCCTCACGTTTGTTGCCACGGGTTCGTCAGGTGGCTGCCAGGTAAAACCTAACGTGTTACCCTGAATGAACTCCGTTACCCAGCCACTCCACACGCCCTCCGCGCCGGTCCACCGGAAGTGGTACTTTCCTCCCAGTTGTGGTTCGATGATGGCTTGGTCCGGAAACCACAGGGTCAGCTTCTTGGAATCTGACAGGTAGTTGAAAATCCCTACTGCGTCGCTGGAAATCGTTACCCTCAGGGTGGCCGACCGCGTCACACTGACGGGGCCCGTATCTTCGCCTTTGGCTGCGCGCTTGGTGTGTTGCGCCGTCGCGGGGCCAGTTGCAAACAACAAGAGAAGCATCAATGGGGCGCGGGCTTTCATTTCTTTTGTCCTTCCTGGAGGTTTCGCCTGCCCCCATAATACAATACCTGCCTGCTCCCTGTGCAGACTTATTCGTCTGCGGTTGGCAGGGCGTCCATCCCATGGCGCTGGGCTTCGTGCTGCATCAGGCGTGTCAGCTCGAATTTGGTTTCCTCCGGCAGACGCGAGGGCTTGTATTGCTCGAGGAGCCGGGAAACCTCCCGCGCCGCGCGCGCCCTCAACGTCAGTCGGCCCCCCTCGAGCCATCGCGATAGGTTGGCGCGATCGATGACCGGGCCAGGGAAAGTAATCTCCTCGCGCAGGTGGCGGCGGGTGTGGTCAGCGATCAGCAGAGACTTTTGGCGCCGCAATTCCTGGAAGAGGGGAAGCGATGGGAAATCTTCCCGCGGCTCGATCCCGCGCAACAGGCGGTAGGTCATGCCGCAGATCTCGTTATCGACGACGAGCTTCTCCAGGCTCAGGCAGCTTTCAAAATCCAGCATCCCCGGACCCGAGATGCTGTTGATTCCCGAGAGCGCCGCCAAAAGCGCGCCCATGCCCGCCTCGAGCCCCGCCTGCGCGTCCAATTGCTTCGCGTCGCTGAGCGCAATGTAACTCTGGGTGGGCATGCCCAGGCGCTTCCCGATCTCGCTGTTTGCGCAGTCGAGCATCATGGTCTCCACCGCACCCATCGGAGTGGTCCCGAAGCGGATGTCGAAGATGGCTGGCGAGCCGCCGTACAAGAGCGGATGGCCGGGATTCACGAGTTGGCTGATCACCACCCCACTGAGGTTTTCGGCGGTTTGCTGGACAAGGCTCCCCACCAGAGTGACGGGCGCCACGAGTCCGGAAAGCGGCATGGAGATCAGTTCCACCGGAATCGACCAGCGGGCACAGTCCACCAGATTCTGGCTTGTCACATCGCTCCACTTGAGCGGCGCGGTGGGGCAGGCGGAGAAAATGGTCAGTGGCTTGGCTCGCAGTGCCTGCTCGCTTCCGCGCACGGCGACTTGCAGGTCTTTCATGATCTCGAACCCTTCCACAGTAAAGGCCCCGGTGACCACCGGCTTCTCACCATGCAGGAGGCTCAGATAGAGTCGGTAGCTATCCGAGACCTTGTCGTGAACGTCGGCGGGGATCAGGGCGGTGCTTTGAGAAGCCAGGTGCCGGAGGCCGCTCGTCACCCTCACGTAGCGGATGTAGTCCGCCGTCGAGGGTCGACGCAATTCACCGCTCTGGTTATCAAGGATGTTGAGTGCGGTTGAGCCAGGCGTGAAGTATACGTTGTCAGACTGGAAGTCATGGGTTTCGTTCCCCAGGACATCGTAGAGTTTGAAAGAGCGAGGGGCGGTAGCGAGCGCCTGGTCGATGAGGTCTTCGGTGAGGCGGGCGGTGCAGTTGTCTTCGTCCACCTGCGCGCCATGGTCGGCAAGCATTGCGAGCACAGGCTTGTTGTGGATCTCCAAACCCAGCTTGCATACTACTTCGCGTGCCTCCGCGATGATTCTATCGATCAGTTCGTCCTCGAGCAGTCTAAGAATTGGTCTCATTCGTCTCCTCACGAAGGGATTGTAGGCTCAAGCCGGGTCCGCGGTGCGTGGTCCGCACCATTGATATTGATCGTGCCTTCGGCCAAGCTGTGGTTCACCCCCCAGCTCACACCCTGGTGAATGGGAGGGCTAGATTGTACTCGAAGCGGCGATCCCAGGTTACGGGATTTTGTTCCTTCCTCCTCTTTCGCGCCGGTCTCAACGGGCAATCAGTTGTAGGCTGGTCTAGCGTCTTAAGTTTTCGTGCTGATAAAATATTCTTATTTGGACCAGCGCGCGACCGGTTCCTATAATACCTAGCCATTCTACAAGGTGAAAGAACGACAATGTAATTCCCGCATCGCCCTAAATAACGGTCAAATACACAGATGGAGAACTCCATGCATAGGTTGGTAACCCGGCTCCTTCTCGGTCTAGTGCTCGTTGTTGGATTGGCGGCTGGCCGAGGGTTCGCTCAATCCTCAGCGCCATCCGATATCCCGATCCCAGCGTCGCAGCCCGGTTCAACTTCCTTTACCGCCGAACGCCTGGCCCAGCTCGAACAGCAGATTGCAGAAGCGCGGAGCTCCGGCGACAACGCCTGGATGCTCGTCAGCGCGGCGCTGGTTCTTATGATGACCGGCCCTGGTCTGGCGCTCTTTTACGGAGGTTTGGTTCGAAAGAAGAACGTTCTTGCCACCATGATGCAAAGCTTCACGCTCATGGCGCTCGTGACAGTGCTCTGGGCCCTTTTCGGTTACAGCTTGGTCTTCCATGAGGGCAGCCGGTTCTTTGGGAATCTAGGGTTTGTTTTTCTTAGGGGGGTTGGCTCCGTGCCTGACGCGGATTACGCAGCCACGATTCCCCATCAGACTTTCATGGTTTATCAATTAATGTTCGCTATTATTACTCCTGCCTTGATCACGGGGGCCTTTGCGGAACGGATGAAATTCAGCGCCATGGTGCTTTTCATGGCATTGTGGTCCGTCATCGTCTACGACCCTATGGCCCACATGGTGTGGGGAAAGGGCGGCTTGCTCAATGCCGCCCTCGGGGGGACCTTCCCCACCCTTGACTTTGCCGGTGGGACTGTAGTGCATGTGACTTCCGGCGTCTCGGCACTGGTCTGCGCCCTTTATCTCGGCAAGAGATTGGGTTTTCCGAAGGAAGCGATGCCGCCGCACAGCGTGGTGCTGAGCTTCATCGGCGCCTGCCTGCTTTGGGTGGGCTGGTTCGGCTTCAACGCCGGAAGTGCGCTTTCGGCGGGAAGTCTCGCCAGCAGCGCCTTTGTGGCTACGCACTTCGGGGCTGCCGCTGCCGCCCTGGGCTGGGCCACGGCAGAGTGGCTTTACCGCGGAAAGGCCAGCGTGCTCGGGGCCATTTCAGGAGCGGTGGCTGGGTTGGTTGCAATTACCCCCGCGGCAGGCTTTGTTGCACCCATGTCCGCCCTGGCAATCGGGCTGATCGCCGGCGTGGTCTGCTTTCTTATGGTGGCCAAGGTGAAGGCCTTCCTGGGTTATGATGATTCTCTCGACGTGTTCGGGGTTCATGGCGTGGGCGGCACCATCGGGGCGCTATTGACCGGGGTTTTCGCGGCCAAGGCAGTGAACTCGATTTTCAAAGACAGCCACGGCAATGCCTTGCCGGTGGGCCTGATTGACGGTAATGCCCATCAGCTCTTAAACCAGTTGGTGGGTATCGGCTTTGCCTGGGTGATCGCCATCGTCGGCACGCTCCTCATTTTAAAGTTTGTGGATCTGGCCGTTGGTTTGCGCGTTCCCACCGAGCATGAGATTCAGGGTCTGGACCTGTCTCAACACGGGGAGGAAGGCTACAATCTGGAGGTTTGAGCTCGATGGCGCAGGAGGCGCTTTGCGGGGGGAGGGTTCCGGGGATTTGGGTGGAGTTCCTCCGGGCTGCCAAGTCTTAGGTCAAAGGACAACTGCCAATGAAAAAAATCGAAGCGATTATTCAGCCCTCGAGGTTTGATGCGGTCAAGGATGCCCTCCATGATATCGGCGTGGAAGGTATGACAGTCTTAGAAGTGCGGGGACACGGCCGGCAGAAGGGACACACCGAGTTTTATCGTGGAAATGAGTACACGGTCGATCTGCTTCCCAAGATCAAAATTGAGATGGTAGTCCCGGACAACCTCGCCGAACAGTCAATTCAGGCCATTCTTAAAACGGCGAAGACGGGGAAGATCGGCGACGGAAAGATTTTTCTGACGCACGTTGACGACGCCATCCGCATCCGGAACGACGAGCGGGGCGATGCGGCCCTGTAAGTGAAAATGGAAACTGGAAAATGGAAAATAGGGCCCGCCCTCTGTCGTAATCGGACAGGCCGGAATCACGGCGATACAACTTGTAGGGGTAGGGCTTGCCCTACCCACGACCCCCCACGTCGCTCGGCCCGCTCGGCTTAGATTGCTCAATCGCCCAGAATGAGAGCGGGCGCCCCAAGCTTGTCATGGCACCTAAGCTTTCGGATTATTACGCTGCTGAATCCCTTAAGACCCAACAAGAGTTTGACCGCACGGGCGATGGCGGGGCTGTGTTATGCCAGCGCTCGGACGCGGTGGATGTCGTGGTTACGAGGCTTTGCAGCCAGTTTTCCCCCCAGCAGCTTGATGAACCGCGGAACTTCTGCCTGGTTGCCCTGGGCGGCTATGGTCGCCGGGAGCTCTTTCCACATTCGGATATTGACCTGCTTTTCCTTAGCGAAAGCAGCGGGGAGCAGTCTTCCAGGCGTGAGGCCGTCGCGGCCATCCTGCGGGAACTCTGGGACCTGCGGCTCCGCATTGGCCATAGCGTGCACACGCTTGCGGAGTGCGGCCGGCTTTACCGCGATAATCTGGAATTCAACGTCGCACTCCTCGATTGCCGCTTCCTGGCGGGCGACCGCCAGCTTTATGCGCGCCTGCACGATAATGTGCTTCCACACTTGGTGGCTCGAGATCATCAAGACCTGCTTCGCAACCTGGCGGACATGACCCGCCAGCGGCACGCGAAGTATGGCGATACCATTTTTCACCTCGAGCCCAACGTCAAAGAAGGTCCTGGCGGCCTCCGGGATTACCATGTTTGCCGATGGCTGGCGTGTATCTCCGAACTCGAGAAGCGAAAAACCTGGAGCACGCCGGAGGATCTATGGCCCGCACATTTGCGCGCCGAGATCGGTCCGGCTTTCGAGTTTCTTTGCGCCACACGCTGTTTTCTTCACTATTTCCGCGAACGCGATGACAATCAGTTGAGTTACGAATGCCAGGACCGGGCATGCGCTCGTGGAATTGCGCGCCAGCCGGCAGCGCCGTTGACCGCGGCGGACTGGATGCGGGTCTACTTTCGCCATGTCCGCTCCATTTACCGGCTCACCCTGCGCCTGCTGGACGATAACACCCCGGCGCGCGCGGGAGTCTATGGGTTGTTCCAGAATTGGAGGTCACGCCTCTCCAATGCGGATTTCTCCGTCCTCCGGGAAACGATCTTCGTCCGCCAGCCTGCCGCCCTGGCGCAAGACCCCGCGCTGCTTTTGCAGTTGTTTGAGATGGCCGCGCGGCACGGGCTTGAACTCAGCCGGGATGCAGAAAGAGCGGCTACGGAAGCGCTAACTCGCGTCGTAGCCAATCCCTTGGACCCTGCCGTGTTTTGGCGGCACTTTCGGCAAATCCTCCTTTTCCCCTGGGCGGCCAAAGCCTTGCGGGAGATGAATCGTCTGGGCGTGCTCAGCGCTCTCTTCCCGGAGTTCCAGGTGATTGATTCTCTTGTCATCCGGGATTTCTTTCACCGCTACACGGTTGACGAACACTCCTTCATGACAATTCAGAACCTGCACGCGCTCGATCTATCTCGCCAGAAACCTCAGGACCGGCCCAATTCCGGCAAGGGGTCGGAGTGGGAAGATAGACTCGCCGAGATCCTCTCGGAACTGGAAAAACCAGAACTTCTCTGCCTCGCATTGCTATTCCACGACGTGGGCAAAGGCATGGAGACCCCGGATCACATCGAGGGAAGTCTTCAGGCACTCGAGGGGATCATGGCACGACTGGACCTCGCGGCGGCAGACCGCGCCACCGTCCGATTTCTAATCGCCAGCCATCTTGAGATGTCCACCACATTGCAGCGCCGAGACATATTCGACCCGGAAACAGTGCGGGAATTCGCAGGGAAAATCGAGATGTCTGAACGCTTGAAGATGCTGTCTCTGCTCACCTATGCCGATATCAAGTCGGTCAACCCGGAAGCCTTGACGCCTTGGAAGACTGAACTGTTGTGGCGACTCTACGCCGCCACGGCGAACTATCTCGCGCGGAGCCTGGACAAAGAGCGGGTGAGGCCCGTTGCCACCACCGCATCGCCGGCGGAGAAGATTCTGCCGCTGCTGGCGCCTTCGGCGACCAGAGAAGAAGTCGATCGTTTCCTTGAGGGGTTCCCACGGCGATACTTGGCTACCCATTCGCCAGAGGAGATTGCGTTGCACTTTCAGTTGGCTGGGCGGCTTGGCGAGGAGCCTGTTCAAGTCGACCTGAGAACCCTCGGCAGTATCTACGAGCTCACCGTCATCACGCTGGACCGGCCTTTTCTCTTTGCTTCAATTACCGGGTCGCTTGCGGCTTGGGGGATGAGTATTGTGAAGGCCGACGCTTTTGCCAATGCTGCCGGGGTGGTTCTGGATACTTTCAGATTCGTGGACCTTTATCGCACACTGGAATTAAACCCTTCGGAGGCGGACCGCCTCAAGTCGAACTTGCTCGACGTCCTCCAGGGCAGGATGGAACTCGGTAAGCTCATGAGTGGGCGCGTCCCCTCCGGAACCGCGCAGAAACCCAAAGTAACCATACCAACCCAGCTCCGTTTTGACGACGCGAACTCTTCCCACAGCACGCTTCTCGAACTGATTACCTACGACCGCCCGGGCTTGCTTTACAAGGTCGGTTCCGTTCTCGCCGAACTCGGCTGCAACATCGAGATTGCCTTGATCGACACGGAAGGGGAAAAAGTGATCGATGTCTTCTACCTTACCTCTCAGGGCAGGAAGCTCCGGCCCGAGCTACAGGCAGCCATTGAGAAGGCTTTGTTGCCAAAGCTTCAACCCTGAGATAGGTGGCAGGTGTCAGGTGTTGGGTGCCAGGATTTTGATTTCTAACCGCGCGAAGAATGTAGAAATCCCAGTCCCTCTCCCTTGGGGAGAGGGTGGCCCGCTGTCCCGATGCACTTCATCGGGAAGCGGGCCGGGTGAGGGGTTGTTGGGTACATTTGAAGCAGACTTAAGCAAACCTGTTTAGTGGCGCACTGTTCCGTTCCCCCTGAGGTTGCGGCGCAGCGACATGTCAGGCCCCCGACACCTGACACCTGGCACCTGGCACCTGTTCTTCTGCCCCTGACACCTGAAACCTGTCGCCTGACACCCGAAACCTGGCACCTGTTCTTCCGCCCCTGACACCTGAAACCTGACACCTGAAACCTGACACCTGGCACCTTTTTCCCGTCCGCCTCGCTCTATTTCAAAAAAATTCGCTCTCATTGAAATCTTTTCTTGACGTCGCCTCGCCTCTTACTTTAAGTTTGCGACAGAGTCTAAAAAATTCGGATTTCCGGGACGTCAACATTTCAGTGAGACACGCTGCGAACGTCGGGGCGCGGTCAGCCAGGAGCGAAAATGAGGGTTAAGGCATCTTTCAGTGGTTTACTGGGATTCCTTCTCTTCGTGTTTTCAATCGGCGCGGGCTGGGCTCAAACCACGGGCACCATCCGCGGTACGGTTACAGATCCCTCCGGCGCGGTTGTGCCGGGCACGAACGTCACGGCCATTCAGAGTGGCACTCATGTTAGCCGTTTCACCACGACGAATGAGAGCGGGGACTACGAATTTCCTGCCTTGCCTGTAGGACGCTACACCGTGGGGGCACAGGCCGCCGGATTCAAGGAAGCCCGGCTCAACGAAATTGAGGTCAGGTTGGGTCACGTCAGCGTGGTCGACGTCAGACTGGAATTAGGTCCAGTAGCACAGGTGGTTACAGCCGAGGCTGCCGCCCCCCTCATCGAAATCGTCAGCACACAGATTGGAGCGGTGGTGAATGACATCGCGGTTGTGGATCTCCCCTTGAATCTTCGCGACACCTATCAACTTCTCCAATTGCAACCCGGGGTGCAGTCGGAGTTGGGGTCAGACCTCTTCTATGGCAGCGATCAGCCAGGTGTGGTTTCGGTGAACGGCGGGCGCGGGCGTTCGAATAACTACACCGTGAATGGGGGCGATGCCAACGACCAGTTTGTGAATCTGCCGGGGGTGCAGCCTTCGCCTGATACCATCGAGGAATTCCGGGTCTTGACCAACTCCTTCGACGCCGAATTTGGCCGCAATTCAGGTGCGGTGGTCAACGTCGTAACCAAGTCAGGCAGCAACGCCTTGCACGGTGACCTGTATGAGTTCTTCCGCAACAATGTGCTCAACGCTTTTGGTTTCTTTGACACCACAAAAGCAGACTTCAAGCAGAATCAGTTTGGAGGCACCCTAGGCGGACCCATCCGCAAGGATCAGACCTTTTTCTTCAGCTCTTACGAGGGACGCCGAATCCGGCAGGGAATTCCCTCGTCCGCCTTTCCTGTGCCCACGGTCGCCGAAAGGAGCGGCGATTTTTCTGCGGGGTCGCCATTCGGCGGAACATTGAACGACCAAAATGGCACGGTGTCCACTCTCCTGAACTCTCGCCCGGGGTGCGCCACTGCGGTTGCCGCAAGTGGTGGGGCGCCGATCGCTCCCGGCACACCTTACTCCGCCATCTTTCCCAACAACTACATCCCTCCCGCGTGCTTTGATCCGACGGCGCAGGATTTGATGCACCAGTTTGTGCCTTTGCCTAACTTGAATGGGACGGAGTACCAATCCGTCCCGACGAAGCGTGAGTACGATGACCAATTCACCGGTCGCATCGATCACAAGATTAGTGACCACCAGCAATTCAACGGTTATTACTACTTTACAGACCAGTTTTTCACCCAGCCCTTTTCGTTCTTCCAGGGCGCGGGCGCTAACGTCCCGGGATTTGGAGGGCTTTACAACAACCGATATCAGCAATTGAACCTCACGCATACCTGGGTGGTCAACCCAACCGCAGTCAATGAGTTTCGTTTTGCCGCCTTTCGCGAAGCGCAAGGGGAATTCAACCATCCTCAGCATACGAACCTGGTCCAGGACTCCTGTGCCACCGTGCCGGCGGACCAGTGTTTTTCAGATCCCAGCAATCCCTCGCTCGGGATCACTCCTAATTTGGGGGCTGGGCACGAGGGTGTGCCCTTCGTTTCGGTTTCCGGCGGATTTGTGATCGGGAACAACTATGAAGGGGAACTTCCCCAAATCGGCAATACGTTCCAGTGGATGGATAATCTCAGCAAAGTCGCCGGCAACCACAGTTTGAAATTCGGGGCGGATGCTCGCCGCCAGCGGTTTGACCAGCTTTTGTACTTTAACGTCGATGGCGATTACTCCTTCCTTGGTGGTGGCCCTAATGATCCCGGATACAGCGATCTCACCCCCAACTATCTTCTCGGCCTTCCTGACTCGTATTTGCAAGGCTCGGCGCAGCACGAAAGCGTGCGCAGCACGTCGCTTTATCTGTACGCACAAGATAGCTGGAAAATTTGGCCCGCCTTGACCTTGAACTACGGCCTGCGTTGGGAACTAAACACCCCCATCGCGGATATCGGCAGGCGCACGCAGACCTTCCGTCCGGGACAAAGCACCGCGGTCTTCCCCTGTCAGTTGAGCCCCAACAACCCTTTGGTGGGGATGCTCGGGACCACCGATTGTGGGCCGGGGAGTGCGGGCGAGTCTGTCTTCCCGGAGGGTTTGGTCGTGCCGGGGGACAAGGGCATCACTGACGCATTGACGCAAACCTATTACCGGGCCTTCGCCCCGCGAATCGGGCTTGCCTGGAGCCCCTCATGGAAGGATGGCCCGCTCGCCAAGATTACGGGAGGGCCAGGGATGACGAGCATCCGAACGGGGTGGGGGCTTTTCTACAATCCGATGGAACAGCTCGTGCTCGAGCAATTCAGCGGCGAACCCCCCTTCGGGGGGAGCGTCTACCTTTCAGAGACCCTCTTCAACACTCCCTTTGTGGGTCAAAGCGGTTCGGTCTCGCCGAATCCCTTCAATGGAATATTGAATCCGAGTCGTGGTCAGCCGGTCGACTGGTCCTCATTCAGGCCGATCGTGATGTTTGGGGAGCTTCAACCCAATATCCGCCCGCAATATTCGGCTCAATATAATTTCAACATCCAGCGCGAGCTGACGCAAAACATGGTGCTTCAGGTGGGTTATGTGGGCTCGCAAGGGCATCGCTTGCTGGCCACCCACGACTTGAACTACGGAAATGCGCAAACCTGCCTGGATTTGCAAAGCCTCTCAAACTACTACGCCAATTCCAATTCTGCGCTTTCCGACAGCCTGGCGTGTGGTCCCTTCACCGCCGACAGCTCCTTCACAATTCCGGCAAATGACATTCCTGGCGGAATGAGTGTGCATCTTCCCTACGGGTCAGTGCCGGTGGTGTCAGGGCCCAACAACCCCGCCATAACTTTGGTAGGGCTCCGCCGGTACTCCTCGCCGTTCTGCCAGCCAACCACAGGCGTCGGATGTCCGCCTGACGGCACTCCGGTCTTCTCCAGCATTTTCGCGCAGGACACCATCGCGAACTCGGCCTACAACTCGTTGCAGGTATCCCTCGAGAGGCGCTTCTCCAAAGGCATCCAATTCCTTGCCGCCTATACCTGGAGCAAATCGTTTGATGAGGCCTCGAGTTTCGAGAATACCCTCAACCCGCTCTGCTTCCGCTGTAGCCGGGCCCTTTCGCTGTTCGACGCGACCCAGCGCTTCGTGCTGAGTTATTACTGGGAGTTGCCTGTTCCGGAAAAGCGAGGGCTGGTGGGGAAGGTTGTCGATGGCTGGGGGCTGTCGGGCATCTTTAGTTTGCAGAGCGGGTTCCCCATCCGAATCACTTCCTCGAGCGACCTGGAACTCGAGAACAGCGACGATTTTGAGTATCCCGGCGAGCCTGACTTGGTGGGGAGGTTCACGACCCGGAACCCCCGCAAGGCAGGTTGCGCCCTTGGGACCGGCCCCACGGCAGGACCAGGCGCTCTTGCATGCCAGCCTATCCCCAATCAGTTCTTTGACCCCAATGCATTCGCTCCCCAGGCTCTGGGAACAATCGGGAATGCCCCGCGATCCATTTGCTGCGGTCCGGGAATCAGCAATGCAGACCTCGCCTTGCTTAAGACCACGCGACTCGCGGAACACAAAGATCTCCAGTTCCGGGCGGAGTTCTTCAACGCCTTCAACCATGCCCAGTTCTATGTGCCGGACGGTAATATCACGGACGGGCCAACCTTTGGCCAGGTCTCTAAGGCCCGTGATCCGAGGCTTATCCAGTTCGCCTTGAAGCTGTTGTTCTGATCCCGCGCGACCGCGCTCTTTACTTTAACCACTATGTTGCCAGCGGGAGACGCAAACCCCGCGAGGCGTTTTTTCTCCATGCAGACATTGAAGAGACAGAAGCGGCGCTGCCAGACAGGGTAGCGGGACCCCGCGTGAAGGGTGGGCGGCAGGCGCAAGCCCGTCAGCATCCTCTGGCACCGGGGGGATACTGCCGATGGTCATCCCGGAGTACCAATTATCCGCCGGCGACCCGCAACGCCCCTCCTGGCAAATGACACCACCACCCGGACCAAAAAGGCCTTGACAAATGTGCAGCACCATGATAGGCTATGTAAATGGACTTCGGTGGAGAGGCTATCCTGATCTTCCGACGTTGCGGCTCTCTCCCGCCCTGCGAAGGCACGGAGGCAGCAGTGGTGTTTGTTACCGAAAATCGCCGGGTGGCCAACGGCAATTCCCGCGACAGGGTATTCCCGAAAGGCCCGGCAAATGTTCTGGAGGCGCGCAGCAAGTTCAAAAAGATGTTAATTTAGACGGAACGAACCGAAGAAGTCCTTTAGAATCAACAAAAGTCCCAAAAAAACGAACCGAAACGGAGGCCAAAAGAAGCCGAAAAACGCGCTGTAAATAGCCAAAAAAGGCCAAACAAAGCGAAAAAGTGACCACAAAAGGACAAGTTGCGGACGGAGGGACGCAGGCGGGCGACCCCCTCACCTGGAGCAAACTCGAGCCGCCCACAAGTTCCTTCCTGCTTCCTCACTTTCGTGGGCCTATGCTGTCGAGGTCGATAGGCACGAAGCCGAGCTTGAACGCCGGCGAATCCGGCTTCAGCCGGTAATTGTCGTGCTCCGGGTCCACAAAAAGCGGATCGGCGATAATGGAATCCGCTTCGTAACCTCGCAATTTCCATTCTGCCCAGGTTGGAATCTTCTCAGGTTTCTCCACGCCCCGGCGGTCCTCGAGCCGGATGGTGGGGTTATCGCCGCGGTAAATCAGGTTGTAATTGGAATCCGCGAAGGTGCGTTCCGTCCAGCCGTTATGAATGAAGAGCAGCACGGCATCCGGGCGGGTTTGATAGAAAATGTTCCGCCACAGATAATTGCCGCTCATGAATCCCTTCATGTCCGCCCAGTAGGGCGAGGCCCCGGACACCGCGTCGATGATCCAGAGGTTGGCCCAGCAGTTGACGAAGACGTTGTTCTCGATGAGGTTGTTCTTCCCCGCGTGCACCATCACCCCGTTTCGGCAACGCACCAGGACGTTGCCGTACACCAGGCAATTGCTGGTGTAATTGTCAAGGTAGATGCCGTTGGTAAACTCGCTCTCCACTTTTCCGACCTTGCCGTCGGCAGCCAGGAAGGCATAGGGATCCGCGATGTAGTTGAACCGGATCACATGGCCGGCGCGCTGGGCATCCTTGCTTGCGGGCTGCTCCATCCAGGAGTTGATGGCGCCGGTGTCCATAATCTCGAGACAGGCGTAGCGAATCAGGTTGTACTCGAGGATGTTCCTTCCCCAGGGGTTGTTCGACAGGTTGATGGCATGGTGAGGAACGTATTCGATCCGGTTGTGGCCGACGATGTTGCCGTCGCTCATCCCCAGGAAGACCCCGGCCACGTACTTGTTCAGCACGCCGACGTGATGGATGGTGTTGTCCTCCACCCGGTTGAACAGAGGATGTTTCTCTATGGTGCCCAAGAGGCAGATGCCGTTGGCGCCCGCGTAAGCGATTTCGTTCCCCCGGATCAGGTTGCGATAGTTATAGCCCTCGAGGTAAATGGCGTTGCAGCCCACCTCGAGGAAGTGGTTACGCTCGATCGTGCAGTACTCCGCATCCTTCATGTGCAGCGCGTCGCCACCGAACTGCCAGTTCGCTTGCGGGTACATGGCCCCCATGCCCTGCATGCCTTCATGGTGAAAGTTATCGCCATCCAGCGTCTCGGTGAAGGTAAGTCCGGAGAAGTTCAGCCACGAGGCTCCGGAGATGTCGATGAGATAGGGGAGCGCCGGGACCACAACCTCATCCGCCGCCTTCAGCTTTCCGCTTGGTGGCCAGAAGTAGAGCCGTCCTTCCTCAGTGTCCTGGTACCATTCGCCCGGCTGATCCAGCTCCTCGAGGAGATTGACTACGTAAAAGGGATTGTTGGGACTGAAGGGAATACTCTGATACCAGGGAGGCACGTCAAACTGCACGCCGGGATGCGTCAAACGTATGATGCGACGCTGTTCGTCGATGGCTTGGATGGGCACGGTGCTGCGCCACTGCCCCGTCCCCTCGTAGAACTCCACTTCCCCTTCGCGGGGTTTGGCCCAATGGCGCGGGAAGGCGCCGGGCCGGTACTGAAAGGCGATGGTGCTGTCCTTTTCGGCCGGGCCCTCCATAAACGCCCAGCCGCCGTACAGCGGATCGTTGGGCTCAAAGTTCGGCCAGCGCGCTCGGATCTGCCGTTGGCCGTTCAGGAACAATTGCCGGAACTTCCATTTGCCCCCTTTCGAACCCGGCAGATCGGCCACGAGGATATCACCCCGGTAGGGTTTCCACCCGCTCACGCGCCGCCCGCCGCTCAACACCGGCCTTTCATTCGCATACGCCTGGTAGGTGATCGGATATTGGCGCGTTCCGGAGTCATCCGCGCTGAAGACCACCGGGTCTTCAAGGAAATACTTGCCGGCGCGAATCATGACCGTGACCGGAGCTTTCAAGCCGCCCGCCGACTTGAGGGCGCGGACCGCCCCCCGAGCGCGCCCCAGCGTGGCGAACGGCCCGTCGGTGCCTGCGGCGTTCGGCGCCGCGAGTTTGCCCGACCAGGAGTCCTTACCGTTCGGCGCAACATAAAAATCGGCTTCGGTCGAGGCGGGGCCCGCCGCTGGCAGGAGGCTGGTGACAAAGAGGAGGATCAACACCGCTGCGAGTCGGACCTGCGCGAGGGTTCGAATCCTCATGGGTAAGTCCTCCAAAGTAGAAACTCGAGGGGCGAGGCTAAAGCCCCGTCTTTCCGGCCCCCCGACCCAAGACGGCAGAGCCCGGCGAGAAACCCGGGCTAGAAATTGCCGGCCTCTTTCACGGTCCCCTCTTTCACATCCGCATCGACTTGATAGGGAGACCGGACTTCGTGCAAATCGTTGCCGACAAGGTAGACGTGCCGGCTCTTTGGGCCCTTCACTTTGAGGAACACCTGCGTTCCGGCGCGCGCCTTGGAGTTGCAGATCGTCGCATCTTCAACTTGATCGAAAACCACGGCGGGAATATCCGTCCGCGCCTTGGCCGGCCCTCCCACAAAGTTATCCAGCTTCAATCCGTCCACATCCTGGAAGTAAAGCGCGCTTTGCCATTGGCGCAACTCGGGCTTGTCCCAGATCACCTCGAGGTCCCCCACCTTGAGGTCTCTGGCGTATCGAAATTGCATCGCGTTCACAGTTCGGTCATAGGCCGCCGAAGGATCGGTGGAGAGAAACAGCTTGATGTTCTCCAGGCTGACGTTCTCGAGCCAGCTACTGGGATGGCCGAGGATCAGGCAGGAGCCTTTGCCGTGAGCAATGACGTTGCGGATGATGACGTTCCGAATCGAACCGGCGGGCGGCTCATCGGGCTTAGGCGGCAGGCCCTGACTCTCGCTGCGGCGCTGGATGGTAAAGTAGATGGGATCGCCGTTGCCCCACCAGAACCAATCGAAACGCTGGGTATTGACAATCAGGTTCGACAACACCACGTTCTCCACATAACCTCCGTCATACACCATGAAGGCAATGCCGCGATTCGCGCCGGTGATCACGCAATTGTCCACGGTTACATTACGGACGCTGTTCATGTTGCCATCGCAGAATTTCAGGGCGCTGGAGGCCGAGGAGAGGCGGCAGTTGGTGATGGTGATGTTTTCGCAGGGAAGCGGAGGCCCCCAGCCGTCCGAGGAATAGAAGACAATGGCGTCATCACCGGTCTCGATCGTGCTATTGGCGATGCGCACATCCTTGCAGCCGTCCGGGTCGATGCCGTCGGCCCACACAGCGTCTTTCAGGCTGGTGTGGATGTAAATACCGTCGATGGTCAGCCGCTCGCAAGCATAGGGATTTATGGTCCAACTCGGCGAGCGGACAAACGAGAGCCCTGCAATCCTGACGTCTTTGCAGCGCAGCAGCAGAACCATATGCGGGTACACGGAGGGCTTCGGACGCGCCTTTGGAAAAGAGCGCATCAGCGGCTTGCCCAGCGACTGCGCCAGGAGCTGGTTATCGCGGATGTAAGCATCATCGATATCGTTCATCCGCCATTCGTACTCGGCCTGGCCGTCCACGGTCCCCCGGCCTTCAATCGAGATATTCTCCAGATCCTCGCCGTAAAGCAGGGTACTCTTATCGTAGACGGCAGAGTCCTGGGACGCGAACAGCGTGGCGCCCGTTTCAACATAAAGCCTGATGTGGCTGCGCAGGTGAATTGTTCCTGACGTATACTCGCCCGGAGGCAGATAAACTGTGCCTCCACCCGCTTTGGCACAGGCATCAACGGCGTTCTGAATGGCCCGCTGAGCGTTGTCTGCTTTCTTGCCTGTGGCTCCGTAATCCTTCACGTTGAAAATTGAGACGTTTCCTTCGGCGCCCAGGAGAGGCGCAGCAAGCGAAACGAGTAAGGCGAAACATAACCAACCCATTTTCCTGGCAAGCTGTTGTGACATCTTCCCTCCTCACGGCTGGATCGGCTTCGGGGCAAGTCCGCTCTCCTATGCTCTGAAGCCCAGAGACGATCACTCCCATGTCCCACAAGATGTAAACGTCATATACAGCGGAACCGAAGCGTGTTTATAATGCGCGGTCGGTTGCCTGTCAACGAGTTTCTGTAAGTCAGGTGGGGGCCCTATGAACCGAAGAGCTTTTCTTCCATTCCTACTGACGCCGGCGCTTGGCACGCTTCAGCAGCAGGCGGCCGCCCAGGCCAGCTCGGCGCCTGCCATGAAAATCACACGGATCGACACGACCTATTGGCGATCCGGGGTTGAACCGCCTTGGAAGCCCAATTGGGTTTGGGTGCGGGTCTATACCGATTCCGGGCTGGCCGGTCTGGGTGAAACTTACCCGCGGAACGAGGCGGAGGCAAGCCTCGTGCATTCCAGTGTCGCCGGCATTTTGCTGGGGCGTGACCCGCGCGATATCGAACGTATTTGGGCTGATCTGTACCGCACCTTCGATTTTCAGGTCACGGGAGGCGCCGAAATGAGGGTTCTAAGCGCCATCGATCTGGCGCTCTGGGACCTGCTGGGGAAGTCCCTTAACCTGCCCGTTTATCGCCTCCTCGGCGGGATGTCAAACCCCGAGGTACGCCTCTACAACACCTGTTTCGCCCACAAGTACGACTTCGAGAAAGAGCCGGAAAAGATCATGCGCGAGCTGATCGACCGTTACGGGATCAAGGCGATCAAGATATGGCCCTTCGACCGGGCCGCCCTACGCAACCGGCACGAGTACGTCACCAGCGCCGACCTCGAGGAAGGCCTTTTCCCGGTTCGCCTGCTGCGCGACAAATTCGGAAACGAGATTGAAATCCTTATGGAGTTTCACGGGAGCTGGGATCTGACTTCGGCGATTCGCATCGCGAAAGCGCTCGAACCGTATCGGCCCATGTGGCTTGAGGACATGCTGCTGCCGGGCAATTTCGAGCAGTATCGGCAATTAGCCAATGCCACCTCGATTCCCTTGACCATTAGCGAACGGATGGCGGGACGCCTGCAATTCCTCCAACTGCTGGAATCGCGAGCGGCCAAATACGTGATGTTTGATGTGACTTGGTGTGGCGGGGTAAGCGAGGCGAAGAAGATTGCCACTATGGCAGAAGCCTTCGAGCTGCCGGTGGCCCCGCACACCGCAGGCGGGCCCCTCCTCTTTTACGCCTCGACCCACCTTTCAACCGCGCTAACCAATCTCGCCATCCAGGAAAGTTGCCAGGTATTTTACGAATCCACCTGGCCCACCATGCTGAACAATCCTATTGTGCCCAAGGGTGGGGCCGTGCGCGCTCCCGAGCTGCCGGGTTTCGGAATGGAGATCAAGCCGGAAGTGTGGACCCACCCCGCCGCCATTACCAGGACTACAACCGCGTAGGTGCGGCAAGCCAAGAAAGCGCATTCCAGCTCGATAAGGACAGAGAAGCGCTTAGCCGGCGCGGAAAGCGGTATGGGGACAGAGGTCGGGATGCGCTTACTGCACCCGCCGAGCCTGATCGCCAGTAGGCGGCGGAGGTGGCGCAACCATCAAGCCCAGACCCTGGAGCAGCATTACCGTCCGCTGCGCCGCTGCGCGCCAGACGAGTTGGCAACCCTCACCCTGGCAGTTCTGTACGTAGACGTCGCCGCCGGAATACTCCAGGCTGCAATTCTTGAACGTGCAGTTGACGAAGACCCCATCGTCAAGAACCAAGTGCTGGTTTTCGAAGACCTTGTTTTCGTGTCGAGTCATCAGAAGACGAGGCTACCACTACCTGGCAGTCGCCGCAAGTACCCTTCGCCTATCGGCGTTTGCAGGGTCAGGCGGCAACGCCAGCCGAACTCGCAACAGCCAACCCCACCTGTCTTGGTGGATAAAGGGAGGCCCGCACGCGCGCCTTGAGCCGCTCGAGGGCTTCCGCGTGAAGTTGTGAAACACGCGATTCATCCACTTCGAGTCGGGCGGCAATCTCTTTCATAGTGAGATCCTGCTGGTAGTAGAGGGTCACAATCAGCCTTTCGCGTTCGGGCAGGCGGGCCAGAGCACGGTTCAGGAGATCGCGCTGCTCGCGGCGATAACAGAGGTCGAAGGGGTCTTCTTGTGGGACCGCCATCCAACCCTCTTCTCGCATCGGCAGCTTGCCTGCCGTTGCCGCTGTCTCACAACGCTGCCACCCGTTAGAGCCCAGGGCGTAGACTTCCCGCGCCCAGCGGTGCCATACCTTGAGGCTAATGCCCAGCGCTCGCGCCATTTCTTCATCTTGCACCGGGCGACCCAGGCGTGCTTCCAACTCGCGGTATGTCCTCTCCACCTTTCTCGCCCGCCTCCGCATGTCGCGTGTGGCAGGGTCGAGAGTTCGCAAAGCGTCCAGGATACCCCCACGAATCCGGTGCCGGGCGTAGCTTTCAAGCTTCACCTTCCTTGAAGGATCGAATTTCCGCAGCGCATCAACCAGTCCTAAGGTCCCCGCCCCCACAAGATCATCCATCTCCACATGCGGCGGCAAGTGCTGCCACATTTCGAACGCCACTCGCTTGACCAGCGGCGCCATCGCCAGTAACAAGTTGAGACTTTCCGGTTCCTGTTTTCCTTCTCTGCTTTGCACGCGGGGCGAGTGCCTGCGTATGCGTGACGCGCGCAAGGCGCTCTCTCGTGAACTTTGAGCCCCCAATTGGGACTGAAGCCGGTTGGCGCTTTCGACCACTCCCACTTGCGTTGCCATAACAGACCTCTCTCGCTAAGCCTTGCGCCGCGGTAAGCTCGCATTAGCCGGGGTTGCGTGTTGGGCCGCGACGCCGTATTCCGAAGGCAGCTTCTGGTCGAGGCCGACACCCCACCACCGGCGCAGAGCCCTCGGCCCTGCGCAACCCTCACGCTTTCTTGGTTCGTGAGTTCGTGGCGCTGCCCTTGGAAATTGCAAATCCAATGCCAGCCCTTGGCGGTGAGGAATAAATCCACTTGGCGAATTCGGTTCGCGGTCATGCCAAAGCAAGATGGGGTCATGTAGTTGATAAGAGTAGGCCTACACATGCCCTACGATCGTCCCTGGTCCGGGATCGGGGACGTTCATTAAGCATCGATGTTTCAATGGAATAACCGGCCAGGAGGAGTACAGGAAGGAAACTGGGGGGTGGGCATAGACCTACCCTGGCGCCCCATGAGGTCGTGCCGGGGGTGGCAGCTTGGGTCCGCCTGTTTTTTCCCAGGCGGCCCTTGAAGTCGAGCCAGGCCCACCTTCAGTTCCAAAATGGAAAGGTCTTAGATTAGAAAAATCTAACCTTTGGCTTATCGGATGGTTTGCCCAGGAACCAGGCGAGGAACTCAGGACTTCTGCGCATACTAACGCCTTTTCTAAAGCCCTCGAAGAACCCTGCCGATAGTAGTTTGTGATCGGGACATGCAAGGGGACGAGCACTTGAAGCCAAGCGGGTAGCACGCGGTGACCGGAATTCACGCGAGGTCCGTGCTGTGGCTCGGACCCGCAAGATCCGCAGGAAGGATGCGAAACTGGAGTGCAAGGGGAAACACACACAAGACCGACTAGGGGCACGGGGGGAACTTTTGCTGGGCGCCTTTTCGGGCTTCTTATCTGGAAATCGCCGGCCGATGCGGCGGGTTCCAAAATGGGAAGTGCGTCCCGATTTGGAAAAGCCGGGGCGGTTTCCCTCCAGGCTCGAGGTTTCGCACCCTCCCGGAGATTGGCCCGAGCCCCGCGCAAGCTTCTGTTGTCCGCTTCCGGTCAAGATTCCTGCTTGGGGACCTATGAAGCCATTCTCAGTGGCTGCCGCAAGGGCGATTAGCATGCGCGACCGATGGAGAGCAAGATTCGGCGGAAACAAGGGAGAGAACGCAGAAAAACCACGTTCGCAGGTCCAAGAAAACGCAGTTTCACCTCCCATGGCCCTCAGTCGTGTGGATGAATCCTTGATTTCGGCAATGCTCCCTGGAGACATATTTCTGATTGATAAACTGGAGGCCGCTGGCCTGAATTCCGAGCCGACCTTTCACGCTATCCTTGCCTGCCCGCTGTGTGGGAACCAAGTGTTAATCTCTGCCGCTCAATACTTCGGTTTCGCGCCGGTCATGTGCGGCGCCAGAGCCTGCCCAGGCTTTTTCAGAATCATTGATGAGGGGCGTTTCGTTTACCTGCCCGTTAATTAACCCGCCTCTTTTGGATCGCGACGCAGGACCCCAAGGAGTGAGACCGCCAGCCAGGATTACCATGAGGGCGGACAGCCGGGCTTTTCCGACAATGATGAACAGCAATGTATAGGCCAGCCGCGAAATGTGGTAGAATCGTGGCCGGTTAACTGATTTGCTTTCAACCGCAGGCCCGTAGCTCAGCCCGGTTAGAGCGCTACCTTGACACGGTAGAGGTCTGGGGTTCGAGTCCCCACGGGCCTACCATTCCTTCATCTACTTCTTCCCTTCCTCACCTTGCCGCCCGCGGCCCTGTCGCTATTGGCGAGCAAAGAGAGTCAGCTTTCCGAAAAATCTCGGAACTGCTCGGCATCTCTCCATCGGGGTACAAATAGCCGGGAATGGACTTCAATTTGATCGTCATTGGCCGCCTGCGGAAACGCAGAGGAACGGCTGGACATCGTACAATGTGATTCCGGCAGGAGACATCCGCCGGCGGTGAGGCCGTTTGCTGTGCTGGCGGCTCGCGTGGTAGTGTGCGTTTGTAGCTTCCCGTCAGGGGGGGACTCATGAACCGACGGAATTTTCTGAAGGGCAGTGCGGCATCCGCCTGGCTTGCAAGTGGACTCCATCTTTTCAAGGCAGGTCCGGCCGACGGCGCTGTGCGGCCGGCCGCCGGAGCCATGGCCAGCGGCAGCGAAGCAACTCTGGACTTGAGCCAAGCAGTCATTGTCCAGCCGCCAACTCTTTCACGGCGGGAACAACAAGCGGTCTCGGTGCTTGCCGAGGAGGTGGAAAGGCGCACGGGGATTCAATGGCAGACCCTCAACTCCTGGTCGGGCTCTGCCTCCGCTTCCATCATAATTGGGCAGGCCGCTGCTCTCCAAGGCCTCAAGCCCGAGCTTTTCGAGAGTCTCTTCGCAAGCCAGCAGGCCGTAGCCGCCGAGGGTTTTGTCCTGCGGGCGTGGAGCGGAGCCGGCGGACCGACCGTCGCCGTTCTGGGAGCTGATGAGCGCGGTGTTCTGTTTGGGGTGGGCGGTCTGCTGCGCGCGCTGCGCATCCTAAAGGGACAGGTCACGATCGGGAGTCAGTTGAATCTTTCAAGCAGCCCGAAATATCAGCTCCGTGGGCACCAGTTGGGATACCGTCCGAAGACCAACTCCTACGACGGCTGGACCGTCCAAATGTGGGACCAATACATTCGCGATCTGGCCGTCTTCGGGACAAACGCCATCGAGCTGATCCCTCCCCGCTCCGACGACGCCCCCGACAGTCCTAATTTTCCTCTACCCCCAATGCAGATGATGATTGAGATGTCACGGATCTGTGACGAGTACGGACTGGACGTGTGGATCTGGTACCCCGCCATGGACGCGAACTATTCTGATCCAAAAACCGTCGAACTTGCACTGAACGAATGGGGACAGGTCTTCCGAGCGCTGCCCCGCATCGACGCGGTATTCGTCCCAGGTGGAGATCCGGGTCACACACCGCCAAAGTACTTGTTGGCGCTTTTGGAGAAGCAAACGGAGAACCTGCACCAGCATCACCCCAAGGGAAAAGTTTGGATTTCCCCTCAGTCTTTCGATCAGGAATGGCTAAGCGAGTTTTACCAAATCCTGCAAAAAGACGAGCCCTCCTGGCTAAGTGGAGTGGTGTACGGACCTCAGAATCGCGATGATTTGCAGACGTTGAGAAAGCAGATTCCCAAGCAATACCCGATCCGGCTTTACCCGGACATTACCCACAGCGTGGAATGCCAGTTTCCGGTTCCGGATTGGGATACGGCTTATGCTTACACCGAGGGCCGCGAGGTCATCAACCCGCGACCCGAAGGCTCGGCAAACATTTTTCGTCGCCTTGCACCCTATTCAATTGGTTTTCTTAGCTACTCCGAAGGGTGCAACGACGATGTTAACAAGATCGTCTGGAGCGCACTGGCGTGGGATCCGGAAGCAAAAGTCATCGACGTGCTGCGTGACTATAGCCGCTACTTTATGGGAGATAAGTACGCTGATGGTTTTGCGCAGGGTTTGCTCAGCTTGGAGAGGAATTGGCGGGGAGCGCTGCTTTCGAACGAGAATGTCTATATCACTCTGCGGCAGTTCCAGGCGATGGAGGATTCTGCCTCCCCCCATGACCTGTTGAAGTGGCGGTTCCAGCAGGCCCTATACCGCGCGTACTACGATGCGTACATTAGGCGTCGATTGCTTTATGAGACGGACATTGAAAATCAAGTCATGAACAAACTCGAAGAAATCCGGAGGGTCGGGGTACGTCCCTACCCTCTCGACGTTGACTCCTGGGCACCCCGTCGTCGCACCAGTGGACTTGACGTCTCCGCAATCCTTTCGGAGGCGGAAGCTATCGTGGAAAAGGGGCTGTCGGGTTCGGTGTCTCAGGATTGGAGAAGCAGAATTCTGGAGCTGGGAGAGGCCCTTTATCAAAGTATTCGCATGCAGTTATCCGTGGAGCGATACGAGGCGGAGGCGGTCTCGCGGGGAGCAAACCTCGATACGCTCGATGCGCCGATCACCAATCTGCCTTGGCTCCGGCGGAAGATCAGGCAGACTCGTGGGCTCTCCTCTGAACAAGAGCAGATGAAAGCGGTTCAGGAAGTCCTCAATTGGACGAATCCGGGGCCGGGTGGGTTTTACGATGATTTAGGTGATCTCTCCCGGCAACCTCACTTGGTTCGAGGTCTCGGTGGTGTGGAGGATCCGGAGTTCCGCGCCTCGTCGCTGGTAGGGTTTGATTACCCTGATCCTTTTGGAGATCAGGCGCCGATTTCCTGGAAACGCTGGGCTGAGTCTCTTTTTGATGCCCCTTTGGAGCTGCACTACACGGGCCTGGATCCGCGCGAGCGATATCGGGTCCGGGTCGTGTACTCGGGGGATAATCCAGAGGCGAAGATCCGGATGAGGTGTAACGGAAATCTGGAAATTCACCCTTTCATGCACAAGCCTTGGCCGCCCCGACCGCTCGAATTCGACATTCCCCCTGAAGCCACTGCTGGGGGCGAGTTGACCTTGATCTGGAACCGGGAACCGGGGTTGGGCGGCAATGGCCGGGGGTGCCAAGTTGCTGAAGTGTGGCTAATTAAGGCCATTAAGAATTGAACTATGGGAGGCTGATCCAATGCCAAACATCCAGAATCGCCATGCTCGACGGAGCTGGGAAAGCCCGGTCAAGAAGCTGCTGCGCGAAGGCAAGCCGGCGATTGGAGTGACGATCACGGTCAATAGCGTGGACGTAGCGGCGCATGCTGCTAACCTCGGATTTGATTTCCTTTGGATCGAAATGGAGCACAGTCCGATTACTCTTGAAACGGTCCGAAACATGGTGTTGGCAACACGCGGCCTCAAGGCCGTTCCGTTTGCTCGTGTGCCTGTTAATGAACTGTGGACTGCGAAGCGCGTACTTGACGCAGGCGTGCTTGGCGTCATCTTCCCTTTCACCAGTACGCCGGAGTTAGCTCGGCAGGCTGTGGCAGCGTGCAAATACCCCCCCGCAGGGCGCCGCGGCTCAGGAGCCGGCCTTGCGACCTTTCGTTGGCCAGCGCCAGAAGGTTACCACGACTTCGCCGATCGGAACGTCTTGGTCATTGTCAATATCGAAGAGGCGGAAGCGTTAGAAAACATCGACGCCATTGCTGCCACTCCGGGTATAGATGTGATCTTCATCGGCCCCAGCGACTTGTCATTTTCCCTGGGATTGCGCGGCCAACAAGACCACCCAAAGGTGCAGAAAGCCGTTGCGAAGGTCGTGGCAGCCGCCAGGAAACATAACAAGGTCCTTGGCACACTAGCGGGGAACCCGGATCAAATCAAGAAGTACATCGAGCAGGGGTTTCTTTTCTTCCAGGCGAGCACCGAGCTGGGCTTGATGGCCGGTGGCGCGCAAGAGTTGCTGGAACCGCTTGGAAAGTTTGGCCTCGAGTCCAAAACAAGGGCGCTTTATTGATTACGACGATAAGGAACGCGTGAATAGATCTGCGCCCTTGAAGCGTGTCCGGGACAATAGGTGCTGTCTGCGGCGCCCGTGATTCTCAGCCGGTGCGCAAGAGGAGGCAAGTGATGTCGTCGTGCTGGCGGGTGTGACCCACGAAGGCGTCAACGGCCGATAGCAGGTTTTTCAGCGTGGCTTGCGCACCCGCGGCGTCGCTTGATTTCAGCACATCCAGGAGGCGGGATTCTCCAAATTCCTGGTCGGCGTCATTCACCGCTTCAATCAATCCATCCGTAAAGATAACCAGCAGGTCGCGGGCGGCCATGGTTGCAGCGCCGCAGGTGAAACGAGCGCCGGCGTCGATGCCCAGCGGCAGATCTCCCGCCTCCAGCCGCTCGAGGCTCCCGGAAGCGCGGCGAATGAAGGGCGCATTGTGGCCCGCGCGAACGTAGGAGAGTACGCCGGTCTCGGGTTCCAATTCTGCAAAGAACGCCGTCGTGAACCGGCGGCCACCCAGGCTGTGGGCGCAAGCGTACCGGTTCAACCCCTCGACCAACTCGAGGAGAGAAGTATGTGCTTCGGCCAGGGTTCGCAGGCTGGCTTGAAACGTGGCCATGAGCAATGCGGCGGGAACACTCTTTCCCGCAACATCCGCCACCACCAGCAGCAGACGCTTCGAGTTTGGCTTCGAGCTCGGGACGTCGCGCAAGAAGGCGTCGTAGTAATCCCCGCCCACGGTGTTGGCAGGCCGCGAAACAAACGCAATCTCGACTCCCGCTACCTGGGGCGGCGACTCAGGCACCAACCAGCGCTGGATCTCGCGGGCAATTTCGAGGTCGCGCTTCATGGTGACGCGGTCGGCGAGTTCCAGCGCCAGCAGAATAAGCAGAGCCGCAACGGCCAGCAGGACGGGCAGGAAATTGTTGGGCAGGGCTGCCTCGTACCTATTTTTGGAAATCGAAATCATGACCTGGCTCTTGGTCAAGGCGAGGATTGCAAAGAACAAGGCAATGAGCAGGAAAACCCGGCGGGCCGGAGACAACTTCATCAGCATCGCCCAAAAAAGCGCACTCGTGGTCTTCCTGAATCGCCGGCCTCGGGTTTCCTTGCGCAGCGCCTCCCAGTCAATCTCCCGTGAGTAAAGGCTGTAGCTCGCCCGCGCTTCCGACATGAATTGCGACCAGAGGACTTGCACCGTGATCCCTTCCGTTACTCGCTGCCAGAAGCCTTCAATCCTTCGTCCGATGCGCATGATGATGTCTCCGAAGCTCGCGACGTGCCTTTCAAAATCCCTGCCGGAATTGGAGGGCATGATAAAGGATTATAGGCTAAATGAGCCCAAGAGGTGTCAGGTGCTAGGTGCCGGGGAGAATTGTGAATTATGAATAGTGAATTATGAATTGCGTACTGTCTACTGTTCTTCCCCAGTCCCCAGCCGACGGAAGGAAGGCGCCGCACCAGAAGCAGAAGACAGGTTGCTGTGGGAACAATCAAGCAACCAATTCATAATTCATAATTCAAAATTGTTCCCGTCCGATCAGCCGCTCAATGCGCTTGCGCATGGGCGGGTGGGTGGAGAACCAACTGGAGAAAACCGCACCGGTGGTGAGCGGCTGGCAGATGTACATGTGCGCCATGGAGGGCGAAGCCTGCATGGGGATCCGCTTCGACCATTGATCGATCTTGCCCAGCGCCCGCGCCAGACCTTGGGGATTGCCGGTAATGCGCGCGCCCGTGGCGTCGGCCTCGTACTCGCGCGACCGGGAAATGGCAAGCTGAATGAGCATAGCCGCGAGGGGCGCCACGATCATCATGGCGAGCGCCGAGAACACGCCTCCGCCGCGCCGATTGTCGCTGCGCGAGCCGCCAAAGCCCCCAAACAGCTCACCCCAGTAAACCATCCGGGCAATCAACGTGATGGCCCCGGCAAGCGTGGCCACAACCGCGCTGATCAGGATGTCGCGGTTCTTCACATGGCCGAGCTCGTGCGCCAGCACGCCTTCAATTTCCTCGTCGTCGCAAATGTCCAGGATGCCGGCCGTTACCGCCACCGAAGCGTGGCTGGGATTGCGGCCGGTGGCAAAAGCGTTCGGTGAATCAGTGGGGATGTAATAGATCTTGGGTACCGGAATGTTTGCTTTGGCTGCCAGGCGCTCCACGATCTGGTAGAGGCGCGGATTCTCCTCGCGCGCGATCGGCTTAGCGCCACTCATTTTCAGCGCGATCTTGTCGGAAAAGAAATAGCTGCCCAGGTTCATTACGCCCGCCAGCACCAGGGCGAACATCAATCCGCGCTGCCCGCCCCAAAGCTGCCCAATGGCCAGCAGCAGGCCGGTCATCGCCGCAAGTAGTATCGTTGTTTTCAGATTGTTCCACATGGATTGAGCCCCCTAACGCTCGAACCGCAAGTTCAGTCTATTAGATGTGTGTATGTTCGTTATGTCTCGCATCGACCCGACCCAATGAAAATGATACCACATGGGACCTCTGGGGAGTTCCGACCGGCCTTAGCGGGTCTGCGTGCCGCAGCGTCACTTTAACCTCCTTCGCTAACCTCCAATCCCATGTTTCAGATTCTTCCACGAACTCGCAGAAACCCGCGTCTAACCTCTCGCTGTCTTCGCGGTGGCCCGCCCGAAGGTCATGGCGCCTTTCTTCAGGTCCGCGTCAACTTCCACTGTGTCGCCGGGCAGCACCTCACCGTCCAGGAGTTTCATGGCCAGCGGGTCCTGGATGAGGCGTTGGATGGCGCGCTTCAGCGGACGCGCTCCGAACTGTGGATCGTAGCCTTCGCGGAAGAGCAGTTCGTGCGCTTTGGGAGTCAATTCAATCTGAATCTTGCGCTCCGCCAGCAGGTTCTTCAGATAACCGAGTTGCAGCTCGATGATCTTCTTGATGTTCTCCTTGCCCAGCGGGTTGAAGATCACAATCTCATCCACGCGGTTCAAGAACTCGGGACGGAAATGCTCGAGCAGCGCCTCGTGGATTCGTTTCTTGAGGACTTCGGAAATAGCCGGGGGTTCATCGCCGCCGCGCCCGTTCATCGCCTCGTGAATATAGGTGCTGGCGATGTTGGAGGTCATGATGATGACGGTGTTCTTGAAGTCCACGGTGCGCCCCTTGCCATCTGTCAGGCGGCCTTCATCGAGGATCTGGAGGAAGATGTTGAACACGTCCGGGTGCGCTTTTTCGATTTCGTCGAAAAGTAGCACGGAATAAGGCCGGCGGCGCACCTGCTCGGTGAGCTGCCCTCCTTCCTCATACCCTACGTAGCCCGGAGGCGCGCCAATCAGCCGCGCCACCGAGTGCTTCTCCATGTATTCCGACATGTCAATGCGCAGCATAGCGCGCTCGTCGTCGAACAAGAATTCCGCCAGGGCCCGCGCCAATTCCGTCTTGCCCACGCCTGTGGGGCCGAGGAAGAGGAACGAGCCGATAGGCCGCTTGGGATCGGAAAGCCCGGCCCGGCTGCGTCGCACCGCGTTCGAGACAAGGGTCAAGGCTTCGTCCTGGCCAACCACCCGGAACCGCAGGCGGTCTTCCATCTGAACAAGCTTGGCGAGTTCGCCCTCGAGCATCTTCGACACCGGGATGCCCGTCCATTTCGAGACCACGCGCGCCACGTCCTCTTCGTCCACCTCTTCCTTCAGCATGCGGCCCGCTTTCTCCATGCCCTCGAGTTTCGCGTTCACGGCCGCCAGCCGCTTCTCGAGTGACACCAGCTTGCCGTAGCGGATTTCCGCTGCCTTGTTCAGGTCGCCTTCCCGCGTTACACGCTGTTCATCAACCTTGGCCTGTTCGATTTCCTCCTTGAGCCGCCGGATTTGCGTGATGACTTCCTTTTCAGATTTCCAACGCAGCTTGAGCTTGGACGACTCCTCTTTCAGCTCGGCCAATTCCTTTTCAAGCGCCTGGAGGCGTTCCCGCGAGGCCGGGTCATCCTCCTTGCGCAGCGCCTGCCGCTCGATCTCGAGTTGGGTGACGCGGCGCTCGATTTGGTCAATCTCCGCCGGCATGGAGTCGATTTCAATGCGCAGGCCGGACGCGGCCTCGTCAATCAGGTCGATGGCCTTGTCAGGCAGAAACCGGTCGGAGATGTAGCGGTTGGAAAGGACCGCGGCGGTGACGATAGCGGAATCCTTGATGCGCACGCCGTGATGAACCTCGTAGCGCTCCTTGAGCCCGCGAAGAATGGCGATGGTGTCCTCGACGCTCGGCTGGCCCACGTAAACGGGTTGGAAGCGGCGCTCGAGCGCAGCATCCTTTTCAATGTATTTCTTGTACTCATTGATGGTGGTGGCGCCGATGCAGCGCAATTCGCCGCGCGCTAGGGCAGGCTTGAGCATGTTCGAGGCGTCAATGGAGCCCTCCGCTGCGCCCGCGCCCACTAGCGTGTGGAGTTCGTCGATGAAAAGGATAACCTGGCCGTTTGACTCCTCGATCTCCTTGAGCACAGCCTTGAGGCGGTCTTCAAACTCTCCTCGGTACTTCGAGCCAGCCACCAGCGCCCCCAAGTCAAGTTGCACCAGGCGCTTGGATTTAAGCGACTCAGGCACATCGCCTGCCACCACGCGTTGCGCGATGCCCTCCACAATGGCCGTCTTGCCCACACCGGGCTCGCCGATCAGCACGGGATTGTTTTTGGTGCGCCTCGAGAGCACCTGGATAACCCGCCGCACCTCATCATCGCGGCCAATGACAGGATCGAGCTTGCCGCGCCGCGCCAGTTCCGTAAGGTCGCGCGCGTAGCGTTCCAGGGCTTGGTATTTGTCCTCGGGGTTCTGGTCGGTCACGCGCTGCGTCCCCCGGACGGAAACCAGCGCTTTCAGGATAGCGTCGTGGGTAATTCCAAGCCGCGCCAGAATGTGCCCCGCTGCGTCCTTCGGCTTCCGCGACAGGGCGAGCAGGAGGTGCTCGGTGGAGACGAACTCGTCCTTGAATTGCTCGATCTCCTTGGCAGCCTGGTCCAGGACTTCTTTGAGCGCCGGGGAGAGATAATGGTCTGTCGTGCCGCCCACCTTGGGCAGGTTTTCGATTGCCTGCTCAGCTTCCTTTGCGACCGAAGCGGGTGGTACCCCGAGCCGGGCCAGAAGGCTTGGGACAATGCCCTCCTTCTGGTCGATCAAAGCCATCAGCAGGTGCAGAGGTTCCAGTTGCTGGTTGCCGAAACGGCTGGCAACATCCTGCGTCCCTTGCAGGGCTTCCTGGGCTTTTACCGTGAATTTGTCAAAACGTGTCGCCATGTTGGAAACTCGAAAATGGAAAATCGAAACTGGAAAATAGAAACTGGAAAATAGAAACTGGAAAGTCGAAAACCGCCCTCCGAATATACCAAGTGCCACTATACAGTTTAATGAGGCCAACAGTTCAGAAAAACAAACCGCGCCGGGCCGCCTTGGCGGCCCCAGCGCGGTTCAGGAACTCTGGGTGGGCAGGTGGTTGCCGGGGTCATCGGTAGACCCTCACCACTCAAACCGGACCATCTTAGCTCTTGGTTACGTCGATCTTGATGGTCTTCGGCTTCGCCTCTTCGCGCTTCGGCATCGTCAAGGTCAGCAAGCCATCCTTGTACTCCGCCTTTACTTTGTCTGCGCTGATCGAGTTGGGGAGCGAGAAGCTCCGAGCAAACGACCCGTACGACCGCTCAATGCGGTGGTAGTTCTGCTCCTTGACCTCTTTTTCGTAATTGCGTTCGCCTTTCAGATAGAGCGTGTTGTCCTCAACCCGGACTTCCACGTCCTTCGGATCGATCCCGGGCAGCTCCGCCTTCAGGACGATGGCGTCCTGGGTCTCGTAAATGTCGACCGGAGGAGCCCACGAGCGTGTCGAGACTTCCGTCTCTCCGGACATGGGCGAAAAAGCTTCTTTGAACAGACGGTCAAATTCCCTCTGAGTCGTCAGAAGATCTCGAAAGGGTTCCCATCTCACGATAGCCATTGTCATAGCCTCCTTGAATTTTCTTTCCTCAACCTTAGTAGATGCATATCATATATCTTGAGTTTCATGTTGTCAAGATTTATTTTTCATTTGCTTTCAATAACTTACAATGACTATGCGCACCAATGCCTTAGCTGGGGGTCCGCTTTCTGACCATTTATGAGCATACAGATCTCTTTCTATTGGTTCTTCGTCAGCCATATGTGGTGTGTCGAAGTTCGTTGATCGGCGCGGCGTGCAGACCCCGAGGCTTGAAAGCGGTGCAATCCCCCTGAATCTTGAATCCTGAATCCTGCACTTGACTGCGGACACTATGTCTCTTGACACGGGGCCTGAAATGTGATAGCCTACCCTCGTTGACCTATGGGAAGGCCAGCCATCGAGCACGGGAAGGAAGTTCATGATAGGCCACAGGTTTGTGGTAAGTCGGCAGAAGACGCAAGAAAGATTCTATTTAGACCGAACGATGCGGGAATGTCTATGAAAACAAATGACCGCTGTGGAAAAAGCGGGAACGATGCTGGAATGTTGCTGATAATAAATCAGTTATCGTTCTAAAGCGGCAATGTACTTGAAAATAATGGAGTTAGTCCCAAGGCGTTTCAGGCGTTTCCTGGCTCGCCCTTTCGGGAAAAGCTCCTGACCATTGCTAGCCGGTGGGATTTCTAGTATTATCCTTCCGCCAAAGCTAACTCGTTTTCTTTCTACCAGTGACCTGCATCGTCGATCAATCCGCAGATCGGTTTATGATCCCCTGGGCGGAGGTTTGCAAGTTATGAGGCAGATTATCAAGCGCCTGATCATTTCTCTGGTGATTCTACTTCTGCTCATTATCGTCGGCGGGGGTGGATGGCTGTACTGGTGTGCCCGCGGGAGCCTTCCCCAACTCGATGGAGCGATTCAAGTTGCCGGGCTTTCAGCGCCTGTCGAGGTCTTGCGCGACGCGCGCGGCGTTCCTCACCTTCGTGCCTCCTCCCTCCAGGACCTGTTCTTCGCACAAGGTTACGTGACTGCTCAAGACCGACTGTGGCAGATGGACTTGAGCCGGCGGTTGGCGGAAGGAGAACTCTCAGAGGTTTTTGGCGAAAGGACGCTGCGGTTTGACCTCGAAAACCGCGCGCTGGGGTTCCGGCAAGTTTCTCAGCGCGCCCTGGCAGAGCTCAGCCCTGAGGCGCGCGCTCGAATCACGGCCTACACCAACGGGGTCAACGCTTTCATTGCCAGCCACGAGGACCGCCTGCCCATAGAATTCCACTTGCTCAATTACCAGCCTCGGCCGTGGACGGAGGTCGATTCCCTGGGCGTAGCACTGAATATGGCCAAGGAGCTCAACACAACTTGGCAGACGGATTTGATGCGCGAACGCATCCGGGCAAAACTCGGCTCTGAACTTTCCGCCGATCTCTTCCCGGACCACTCGCCGCTGGATGAGCCGGTGGCGGAGCTGCCCCAGGGAAGTAAAGTGTCGCCCCGAAAGAAACCAGCGGATCCACCGCCGAGCTCCGGCGGCCTCGACCCCACCGTGTTGGATCAGCCTGTGGCTGGGCTGCCTCATGGATATCTGGTTATGCCGCAACGGAAGCAAGCGAATCCACTGCCGGGCCCCGGCGACCTCGACCCTACCCTGGCGGCGCTCCTTTCTGAGGTTGACGAGAGCAATCCAGGACTGGGAAGCAACAACTGGGTTGTTAGCGGCGCTCACACTCAGTCCGGCAAGCCGTTACTCGCCAATGACCCTCATCTCGATCACAGTGTTCCCAGCGTCTGGTACATGATCCACTTGAAGGCGCCGGGCCTGAACGTGAGTGGAGTCAGTTTGCCTGGCCTGCCCCTTGTGGTTATTGGCCACAATGAAAAGATTGCCTGGGGTATGACCAATACAGGCCCGGACGTCCAGGACCTGTACGTGGAGAGTTTTGACCTCCGCAGTCCCAACAAGTACCTCCACAACGGCGCATGGGTCGATGCTGAAGTCCGGGACGAGGTTATCAAGATCCGCCGGACGCGGGATTACCGACTCACGGTGAAGGTGACGCGCCATGGCCCCGTCATCTCTCATGAGGGCAACCGCGACCTTGCCCTGCGATGGACGGCGCTGGAACCGCATGCCCTCTCCGCTCTATTCGATGGAGCATCCAAGATCAGCCTGGCGCAGAATTGGGAGCAGTTTACCGTCGCCTTGCGCGACTATACTGGACCGATGCAAAACTTCGTGTACGCCGATATGGATGGAAATATCGGCTACTACGCGGCAGCCTGGGTACCCATCCGGAAACAGGGCACCGGCGCTGTACCTGCGCCCGGCGGTACGGACGACTACGACTGGGCCGGCTACATTCCATTCGAGAATCTTCCGCATTCCTATAACCCTGCAAGTGGCATGATCGCCACGGCTAACGGCCGTGTGGTGCCTGACGGTTACCCCTATTTCATCACCAGCCACTGGGATCCCCCATTTCGCACCGCGCGCATCTTTCAACTACTCCGTGCCGGCAAGGCGTTCACCGTCGACGACATGCTGCGCATTCAGACCGACATCCTCACTCTGGAAGACACTTGGCTCGCCGGGCAACTTCTAAAAGCGGCCTTCCACGATCAACCGCAGGACCCCGACGCCCAGTACGCCCTCAGCCTCCTGAGCCATTGGGATGGGGAGGCCAGGATGGATTCTGCTGCCACCTTGGTGTGCGAAGTCACCCGCAAAGCCCTGCGCGAACGCATTCTCAAACCCAAACTGGGCGACGACCTCTCGAGCTATCGCTGGGGAATGAGCACGATCTTCCTTGAGAACGTGGCGGCGAACAACTGGACGCGCTGGCTCCCGCCCGGCGATTCCTCTTTCGGGGATACCCTGATGAAGAGCCTCGAAGCAGGCGTAAAGCAAGTCCCCAGCCTGGTGGGCAGTCGAAGTCACGACGCCTGGAAGTGGGGCAATACTATCCCCCTGACTTTTTACCATCCCCTGGGCCAAGGCCTTCCTCTCTTGGGCAGGCTGCTGGATGTCGGCCCTTTTCCGCAGGCAGGGACTGGGACAACTGTAAAGGCGACAACCAGCCGGCACGGTCCTTCCATGCGCATGGTCGTGGATCTCGCGAACCTCGACCATTCGGTCCAGAACATTACTCTTGGCGAATCCGGCCAAGTGTTCAGCCCTTACTACAAGGACCAGTTCGACGCCTGGTACAACGGCCGTAGTTTTCCCATGTCCTTCAGCGATCCGGCGGTTGAGGGGGCCACCGTTCACAAACTGGTTTTGGAGCCTGAGAAGAAATAATCCGGATGTATTTTTGTTATTCTGACTTGTGGCCGGAACCACTCGGCAGGCGTCAGCGTAACTACGAAAGGTAGTACTAAGCTTAGGGCATTCCCGAGAGTCCAATGCGCCCCAGAGAATTGGAGAAGACACTGAAATCGTACTCATCGCAGAGAGCAACCGAAGGCGGGCCCGGATTGCGCCGAGTGGTTCTACTCATCATCTTCCTGCTGGCCACGGTGGCTGGCCCGCTGCGGGCGGCTGAAGAACCTGCTTCCTCGCCACTGCAACTGGAGTATCACCTCATCCTGACGCATCCCAACCTGCACCTTGTGACTGTCGAGATTACCGCCGGCAAGGTCTCGAGCGATTCTCTCGACTTCGTCATGCCTGCCTGGTCGCCAGGTCGTTACGCCATTTACGACTTCGCCAAGAACGTGCAGGAATTCGAGGCCGCCGGCGCGCAAGGCCAGTCGCTGGCTTGGACCAGCCTCGACAAGCAAACCTGGCGCGTGGACCTCCGCCAGGCCGGCGGAATCGTAAAGGTGCGCTACCGCGTTTTCGCCAACGACCTCAACGGATCTTTCTCCCAGTTTGACAGCACGCACGCCAACTTGAATGGCCCCTCGATCTTCATGTACGTCGCAGGGCACAAACCCGACCCGCTGGCGCTGACCGTAGACGCACCGAAGGACTGGCAGTTGATAAGCGGCTTTTCGGAATCCACAAGCGAGCGGGCCTTCCATGCGCCTAATTACGACCGCTTGGTTGACACTCCCATTGAGGCTTGCGCCGAAATCAAGCTGGTGCAATTCCAGGAGCAGGGGAAAACGATCCGCGTCGCTGTGCACTCGTATGACGATACGGACACCGACACGTCCAAGCTCCTCGAGGGGCTCAAGAAGATTGTCCACACGGAAATGGCCTTGATGCCCGCCCCGGATTTTGAGCGCTACACTTTTATTTTCCACTTCGTTCCCGACATTTCGATGGGTGACGGGATGGAGCATCTGAACTCCACGCAGATCATCTTGCAAGGAAGCCTGAGCAGCAGCCTTGATGAGGCATTAGAGACCGCTGCGCACGAGTTCTTTCATCTCTGGAACGTCAAGCGCCTGAGGCCAGCCGAACTCGGACCCTTTGATTACACCCGCGAAGTTTACACGCCATCCCTGTGGCTTGCCGAGGGGGTGACCACCTATGTCAGTTATCTCAGCTTGTTGCGTTCAGGCCTGTGGAGGCGGGAGAAGTTTTTCGGCCGCCTGTCCGATGAGATCCGGGTTCTGGAAGAAGAGCCCGGGCGGACGCTGATGTCCGCTGAGAGCTCCAGCTTCCACGCCTGGTTTTACGATCGCTCTCCGCAAATGCAGCAGACCAACTTCGCAAATTCCACCATCTCCTATTACAACAAGGGTGCGCTTCTCGGCATGCTCCTGGACTTGGAGATTCAGTCCCGGACACAGGGCGCAAAATCCCTCCTGGATGTGTTGTCGTCGCTTTACCACAAGTTCTACGAGGCGCCGCAAGCAACTTATTACGGCCCCGGCCGCGGTTACGAGGAGCAAGACATCCTCGAAGCGGTAAGTGAAGTTGCGGGGAGCGACTTCACAGCCTTCTTCGATAGCTACGTTCGCGGGGCTGCGCCGCTTCCGTACGACAGGGCGCTCGGTGCAGCCGGACTTGCTTTGCGGATCACAGTTCCCGAGGGCTCCCCGCCCGGTATCGGCATAACTGCCCTGCCCGAGAACCGCGGCGTCAGGGTCTTCGCCGTCCGGCCGGGTGGCGCCGCCGATCGTGCCGGGCTCGGTCGCGATGACCTCCTGATTGCGGTTGATGACCAGCCTCTGGCTACCGAGGATTTGAGTAAACGCCTGAGAGCCTATCTGCCGGGGGCAAGCGTCCCCTTCACAGTCGAGCGCCACGAACGACGGGAAATCATTTATCTGACCCTCGACCCGCCGACTCCGAACTTGTACTCGATCCAGGAACTGCCCGGCGCCACGGCCCAGCAGACCGCGATCCGCGATCACTGGCTCAAGGGAAAATGAACTCAAAGCAGAAACTAGAAATTAGAAAGCAGAAACTAGAAACTGGACATCGGAAACTGGAACACAAGTCTGCCAATTTTCAGTTTCCAATTTCTAGTTTCTGCTTTCTGGTTTCCAGTTTCTGCTTTCTAGTTTCCTTGATCTTGGTCTCGACAACACCCCTCAAGGCAGCCGCTTCCGATCCGGGCTCTGCCGAAGCGTTGATAGATGCCGGCCATTGGAAACGGGCGCGCGCAATTCTGGAGCCGCGCGTCGCCGCCAACCCGCGCGATGCCCAGGCGGCTTACCTGCTCTCACGAATAAAGCTGGCTTTTGGCGATTTGGACGGCGCACTGAAACCCGCCCAGCAGGCGGTGGCGCTCGAAGACGGAAACTCGAACTATCATTTCCAACTTGCGCAAGTTTACGGGGAGATGGCGGCAAGAGCCAGCATGTTTGCAGCGGCAGGTCTTGCCCGAAAGTTCAAGGGCGAGTTGGACACTTCCCTCGCCCGCGACCCCAAGAACCTGGACGCGCTGGATGCTCTGATGCAGTACAGCTTTCAGGCCCCCGGAATGATGGGTGGTGACAAGGGAAAGGCCCTCGCCATTGCTGAAAAACTGGTGCAACTCAGCCCCGCGCGCGGATACCTGGCGCAGGCTGAGCTGGCCCGAGAAGCAAAAGACTTTGCCAAAGTCGAAGAGTATTTTCTGAAGGCCGTCCAGGCCGATCCAAAGAACTACGAGGCGCAGACCGAGCTTGCACGCTTTTACACGCAGCCCTCTTACAGGAAGACCGAACAGGCGGAAAAGCATGCGCGGGAAGCCGTGCAGCTCGATCCCTCGCGGGCGAAAGGCTATGCCATCCTGGCGAAGGTCCTTGCCCTCGAGCAACGCTGGGGTGAACTCGAAGCCGTTCTCTCCACCTCGGAAAGAAATGTCCCCGACGACCCCGCCCCCTACTTTCGGGCTGCGAACGCTTTGCTGGAATCAGGAGTTGAACTTAAACGAGGCGAGACCTATGTGCGGAAATACCTTGCGCAGGAGGCTGAAGGAGAGGAGCCGGACGCAGCTCACGCTCACTGGCTGCTGGGGCTGATTCTGGAAAAGCAGGGCCGAAGTGCGGAAGCCGTATCCGAGCTCGAGACGGCGGTTCAGATGAATCCCCGCTTCAAGGCGGCGAAAGAGGATCTGAAGAGAGTAAAGAGCGGCTTCCGATAAGGCTAGCCACTTCTTGCGCGCCGCCGCAAATAGACGATCAATCCCACCAGGGCCAGGACTGCAACCAGGCCCAGCGTGACGCGGTGGAAATCCTTGATGACGTGAGCCAGGTCGTCCAAACTGTTTCCAAAAAGAAAACCTACGCAACCAATCGCCGTGGCCCAAACCACTGCCCCCGTGAAATTGAAAAGGAGGAAACGCAGGTAGGGCATCTTGAAAAGCCCGGCCAGCGGTCCCGCGAATACCCGTAGCCCGGTGATGAAGCGACCGGTAAACACGGCCCAGTGACCGTGCCTCAAAAAGAGCGCCTTGGCGTTCTCAAACTGGCGCGCCAGGAACCTGAAGCGCTTCACGTAGCGATCGAAAAAGGCGTTCCCTCCATAACGACCCAACGTGTAGCCGAGGCTGTCGCCGAGCGTCGCTCCGGCAATCGCTATCCCGATCGCCCAAACAAGTTGAATCTGGCCTTGGTAAGCGAGGAACCCCGCAAACAGCAGGACGGTTTCACCGGGCAAGGGCAGGCCGCCGTTCTCCAGCATCACGCCGAAGAACACCGCCCAGTAGCCGTACCGGGTGAAGAAGTCCGTTAAAGTCTGGAAGATCGATTCAATCACGGTTCATGGAATTATGCACGAATGTCTGCACTTTGGGGATACTTTTAGCGTGTAAAGAGTAAAGGGTAAAGGCCGGCCCTGCAGCACTAGTTCATGCGACGCTGTTGTGCCGCGAAGGTTCTTCCTTCTCCGTGTTCTCTGTGGCCAAGGAAAGACTAAACACAGAGGTTACTGAGACCCTCCGTGTTCTCTGCGTTGAGGCTTTCGAGGCACAGAGGACACGGAGGAGTTCGCTTTGGTTACGGTTCCGCCGCGTCGTAAGACTAAGGTAACTCTTTATCATTTAGCCTTTACCCTTTAGCCTTTAACCTTTGGCGGTTCGTCGTGTTAAACTAAACGAGGGATGCGGGAACCTTTCCTGGAAAAAATCGAAAACCGGCCCATGGTCTGCGACGGAGCAATGGGGACGATGCTTTACTCGAAAGGCATCTCCCTGACCCGCTGCTTCGATGAGTTGAATCTGAGCTCGCCGCAGCTCGTGAAGGAGGTCCACCTCGCCTATGTGAAGGCCGGGGCGGAAATCCTTGAAACCAACACCTTCGGAGCCTCGCGGCGGCGCCTGGAAAAATACAATCAGGGTGACAAGGTCCGTGAAATCAACTTGGCCGGCGCGCGCCTGGCTCGTGAAGTGGCGGGAGAGGATCTCTATGTCGCGGGCTCCGTAGGACCGTTGGGAATCCGTCTGGAACCCCTGGGGTCCACTTCCCTCGAGGAAGCGAGGGAGGGGTTTCGGGAGCAAATCGCAGCGCTGGCGGAGAGCGGCGTAGACCTGCTCATGGTCGAAACCATGAGCGATCCGAGCGAAGCGCACCAGGCCTTGCTCGCCGCCCGCGATGTGTGTTCCCTGCCCGTGGTCGTACAGATGACCGTGCAGGAGGACGGCAGCACGCCCATCGGGGCATTGCCCGAGGACTTCGCCCGCAAAATGGACGAGTGGGGCGCGGACATCATCGGCCTCAATTGTAGCGTCGGTCCGGCGGCCATCCTGGAGGCGCTCGAGATCATGGCGGCAGTGACGGGCAGGAAGCTCTCCGCGCAGCCCAATGCGGGAATGCCCCGCACGGTCGAGGGTCGGAACATTTACCTTAGCTCGCCGGAATACCTGGCCAGTTACGCTCGCCGTTTCATTCAGAGCGGAGCGCGGCTTGTGGGTGGTTGCTGCGGGACGACGCCGGAGCATATCAAGGCGATCAAAGCGGCCGTCCGCTCGCTGAGCCCGCAGCGGTCGCGCGTTGCCATTGAGGTCCTGGAGCGCCCGGGGCGTGCGCTCGACCCCATTCCACTCGAGAAGCGCTCGCGGCTATCTGAAAAACTGGCGCGCGCTGAGTTTCCAATCCTGGCGGAGGTTGTTCCTCCCAAAGGCTGCGACGCCACCAAAGAGGTGGAAGGCGCGCAGTACCTCCTGGCGAAGGGAGTGGACGCAATCAACATTCCCGACGGCACGGGGGTCATGGGCCGCATGAGCCCCCTCACGCTCGCGGCCCTCCTCCAGCGGCAAGTGGGCATCGAAGTCCTGCTGCATTACAGCGCCCGCGATCGTAACGTGCTGAGCATTCAAGCCGACGCACTGGGAGCGTATGCGCTGGGCCTCCGGAACATCCTTGCCATCACCAGGGACACCGCCCAGTTCTCCACGCTTCTGGAAACCGCCGTCTTCGAGGTCGATTCCATTGGGCTGGTCAACATCCTGAACAACCTGAACCATGGGTTGGATGTGGGAGGCAACCCCTTGGGCAAGCAAACGGGATTCCTGATCGGGGTGGGGCTGAATCCTTACGCCGTGAACCCTGAGGAAGAACTTCACCGCTTCCAACTCAAACTGAAAGCGGGCGCCAATTTCGCCGTCACACAGCCGGTTTTCGACGTGGAGCAATTGGAGACCTTCCTGAAGCGGATGGAATCCGCAGCGGGCCGTATTCCGGTGGTCGCAGGGATCTGCCCACTCACGAGTTACCGCAACGCCGAATTCATGAACAATGAGGTGCCTGGAATCTCTGTACCGCAGGCCATCATGGACCGGATGAGAAAGGTGGATACGGGAGAGCGCGCTCGGGCGGAAGGTGTTAGAATCGCTCAGGAGACGCTGCTCTCAATCCGCGGCTTGGTCCAGGGCGTGCAAATCGCCGCTCCCTTTGGCCGCTACGCCATGGCCGTGGAGGTGGCGCAAGTCCTGGGAGGTCAGCCTGCGAGCAAGAAAACTTAGGAGGGGTCGTCACTTGTCCGTTGTCAGTGGTCCGTCGTCCGTGGCCAGCACTCGGTGCCTCTCTAGCCGCCGAAGCGAACAACGGCTGGTCCGTTTCGGGAAACCCAGACTGATCTGTTTGCAACGGACAACGGACCACTGACAACGGACCACTGACAACGGACAAATTCCAATGACTCCAACACAAAAACCCGCTAAAGCCGACGCCTTTGAAAAGAACCTGGAACGCTTGGATGGAATCGTGCGCGAGCTCGAGGACGCAGACTTGCCGCTCGAGAAGGCCCTGCAGCTTTACGAGGAAGGAATGAAACTCTCCGAGATTTGCCACAAGCAACTGGAAGAAGCTGAAGGGAAAGTGGAGATCCTCACAAAAAAGGCCGGGGGCAAGGTCGTTGCTGAACCCTTCGAGCCAGGCGAACTAGCAGGTGACGAGTGACGAGCAAAGGACCTTGAACACAGTTTCTACAGAAACCATCCAACAGTATCTCGAGACGGCGAGTGGCCAGATCGATAAGGAGCTGGACCGCCTGCTCCCGCCCGCCGACCACTTCCCGCCGAGTATCCATCTTGCGATGCGCTACTCGGTGCTGGCGGGGGGGAAGCGACTGCGGCCGATCCTCTGCCTGGAAGCGGGACGCTTGCTGGGCGGTGACGAGCGGACGCTGGTGCGCCTGGGGAGCGGACTGGAGTTGGTCCACACCTACTCTCTGATCCACGACGACTTGCCGGCTCTCGATAACGACGACTTGCGGCGGGGCAAACCTACTTCGCATCGGGCCTTCGGCGAGTCAATTGCCATCCTGGCCGGCGACGCACTTCTGACCCTGGCTTTCGAAGTCCTTTCCTCTCCGGGTCCGCCCCCCGAAGCGTGCAAGCTGCGGGTGATCCGTGAACTGGCCCATGCCATCGGGACAGACAGAGGCATGATTGGTGGCCAGGTGGTTGATCTCCAAACGGCCGGGCAGAAGGCTGACAGCCGCATGCTGGATTATATTCACTCCGCCAAGACGGGTGCTTTTATCCGCGCCGCGGTAAGGTGCGGGGCTTTTTACGCCCAGGGCGGGGAAGAAGACTTGGCCCGCCTCACCACCTACGGTGAGAAAGTAGGGCTGGCTTTCCAAATTGTAGACGACCTGCTTGACGTGCTGGGCACTCAGGAATCATTGGGCAAGAGGGTGGGCAAGGACGACCAACAACACAAGGCCACTTATCCGGCCATCCACGGAATCGAAGAATCTCAGCGCAGGGCTTGCCGGCTTGTCGAAGAGGCCTGCGAAGTTCTCGAACCCTATGGAGACCGCGCCCGCATCCTGCAAGGCATCGCTCAATACCTGACAGTGAGGAAGAACTGATGGAATACAAATACCTTCCCCGCATCGATTCCCCCGCGGACCTGAGAAAAATCCCGCGCGAAGAGTTGCCCCTGGTGGTGGATGAACTGCGGGATTACATGGTTTCCGTGATCTCGAAAATAGGCGGCCACCTCGCCTCCAGCCTCGGCGCCGCCGAGCTGACGGTGGCGCTCCACTACTCCTTCGACACGCCCAAGGACAAAATCGTCTGGGACGTTGGCCACCAAGCTTACGGGCACAAGATTCTGACGGGACGACGCGACCGTTTCCCCACCATCCGCCAGTACGGAGGAATCTCCGGCTTCCCGTCGCGCGACGAAAGTCCTTACGATGCCTTCAACGTGGCTCACGCCGGTACGGCCATCTCCGGCGCGCTGGGCATGGCTGTTGCTCGCGACCTGAAGGGCGAGGATTACCATGTGGTTGCGGTGGTGGGAGACGGAGGTCTGACCGTAGGTGAAGAGCTTGAGGGAATCAACAACCTGGGCACCCTGCAGAAGAAAGTCCTGGTCATTCTAAATGACAATATGATGTCGATTTCGCCCAACGTCGGCGCGCTGGCCGGGTATCTAAACCGCATCGTCCATGGCCAGGCCTATCACCGGCTGCGAGAAGAGGTTGAGAAGCTGATGTTGTCGGTTCCACGCGTGGGACCGCGCCTCTTGAGGATGTCCAAGGACATCGTGGAGTCCGCGAAAACCGTGCTGATTCCTGGCTTGGTGTTCGAGGAGCTCGGTTTTGAATACATCGGGCCCATCAACGGCCACAACATCTTTGAACTTCTGGCCGTACTCGCCAAGGTTAAGAATCATTCCAAGCCCACGCTGGTTCACATCGTTACACAGAAAGGCAAGGGTTACCCCATCGCCGAAAAGCTGCCGGTGAAATACCACGGGGTGACGAAGTTTGATGTTTCCACCGGCGCTTTCCACAAAGCCCCCGGCGCAGCTCCCACGTACACCGCGGTCTTCGGCAAGGCCCTGTGCGAGCTGGCGGAAAAGGACTCCCGCATTGTCGGCATCACCGCCGCCATGAGCGAAGGCACGGGCCTTGATGAATTCTCCAAGCGCTTTCCAGAGCGCTTCTTCGACGTGGGTATCGCGGAACAGCACGCTGTGACCTTCGCCACCGGCTTGGCCTGTGAAGGGATGCGGCCAGTCGTGGCCATTTATTCCACCTTCCTTCAGCGCGCCTTCGACCAGGTGATGCACGATGCTTGCCTGATGCGAGCTCCCGTCACTTTCGCGCTCGACCGCGGCGGTATTGTCGGCGCCGATGGACCAACTCATCACGGGCTCTATGATCTGGTCTTTCTCTCCGCGCTGCCAGGTATCGTGGTAATGGCCCCCAAGGACGAAAACGAACTGCGCCACATGCTCTACACCGCGCTCACGGTCGCCGGCCCCGCCGCGCTGCGCTACCCGCGAGGCAATGGCAGAGGCATTCCGATCGACCCGGAGTTCCAGAAGCTGGAGATCGGCAAGAGCGAGATACTCCGCGAAGGAGGCGATATCGGCATTCTCGCCCTGGGGAGCATGGTCTATCCCTGCCTTGAAGCCGCCACCCGGCTGGAAGCGATGGGCATTTGCGCCACGGTTATCAACGCGCGCTTTATGAAGCCGCTCGATGCCGATTTGATCTGTTGCCTGGCGGCTGAAAGGCAATTCCTGGTGACTGCCGAGGAAGGGACGGAAGCGGGAGGCTTTGGCGCTCAGGTCGCTGCCCTGCTTCATGACCGAAGAGTTCCCGCCAGTATTTTGCGGATCGCGGTCCCCGACCGCATCATTCCGCACGGCGCGCCCGACCTTCTGCATGCCAAGTATGGGCTGGACGTCGACGGCATCGTGAACCGCATCAAGGCCTTCGCGGACGAGTGGCCCGGGCGCGCGCCCGCGAAGTATCGCTCGGTCCTGCGCGCTTAGCTCAGTCCCCAGGAATTTTGACTTTTGACTTTTGCGTTTTGCCATTTGACCTGTTCTTTCGACTGTCGACTGTTGACTGTCGATTGCTTTCCATGACCCTACCGAATGCCACATTGCTCTTTGTAGCTGCGGGACTCGCAGGCGTAATGAATTCGGTTGCCGGCGGTGGCAGCTTCATATCGTTTCCCGCACTGATTTTTACCCGCGTGCTTCCCATCCCGGCCAATGCCACTTCAACGGTGGCGCTCTGGCCGGGCACCGTAGCCAGCGTGGGCGCATATCGGAAGCGCTTTCCCAAAGACTTTCGAATTCTCCTGGAGATGATCGCAACCAGCCTGACCGGCGGAACGCTGGGCGCCCTGGTCCTGCTTCGAACCCCTCAGAACACCTTCATGCGCTTCGTGCCCTATCTCTTTCTGCTGGCCACGCTGTTGCTCATCTTTGGCAAGAAGCTCGCGACGTGGATGGAGGCTGCTTTCAGGACCTCCAAACAGCCGCGTTGGCTGATGGTGGTAGGGACGAATTTTTTCCAGTTCTTGATTGCCGTTTACGGCGGTTTCTTTGGCGCGGGCATCGGAATCATGATGCTCGCCTTGCTGACCATGCTGCGGATGGAAGATATTCACGCCATGAACGCCTTGAAAACGCTCCTCAATGCCGCGATCAATGGCGCTGCCGTGATCACGTTCATTGCGGCAGGCGCCGTGCTGTGGCCACAGGCCTTGGTGATGCTCCTGGGCGCCGTCCTGGGCGGATATGGCGGGGCCCATTACGCCCAGAAACTCGACCCTCAAATCGTCCGCCGCTTCGTCATCGCCGTCGGCGTTTCCATGTCGGTGTACTTTTTCCTGCGCCGGTGATGCTCCCCTCCTGCGCGTTTCAAATCTGAAATCCGGAATCCGAAATCTGCAATCTGAAATTTGCGGTCTCGAATCGCCCCCTTGTATCTCTGAAATCTGGGATCTCTAATCGCCGCTGCGTGCGCGCTTGGCTCCTGAATACCGCGTTCTTCCCCGTTCGCCACCGGTCCCGGCGCGGCGGCGCGCACGTCACCGCGCCTGGGAGCGCTCCGGAAGGAAAGACTGACATTTCGTGCCAAAAAATTAATGCGTTATCTAATTATTCTATTGACAAGTACTTGTCAAGTAGCTTACAGTTGCGACAATTTAGATTCAGGTGAGAACGCCGTGAATACTCCGACGCGGCTGATACGCTCGCTCCCTTCGAGTCCGTCAATCCCCCGCCAGGAGATAACGCCATGTGGAAACTTACCCGTCCATCGCTCGTGTCCGTGCTCTGTCAAGCACTCATTTTCGTGTTCGCCTCAATGCTGTTGTTTTGCTCGCTCGTCGCCAGGCAAGCAATAGCCGCCCCGCAAGCAGTGGTGCGCGACCCGCAAGCCCTTACCTTAATTTCATCCTCGCTTAAGGCTCTGACGGGGCAGGCGGCCGTTAATGACGCAACCTTGCAAGCCACCGCGTCATACGTGGCGGGCTCCGATCAGGAAAGCGGCGCTGCCACTCTCACCGCGCTTGGCAATCAAGAAAGCCTGGTGCAGCTCAATTTGAGCAGCGGGTCGCGCCAGGAGATTCGCAACGGGCCTGCCGGGGCCTGGAGCGGGCCGGACGGCACGGCTCATTCCATGGCCATCCACAATTGCTGGACCGACGGAAGCTGGTTCCTTCCGACCTTGACGCTGGAAGCCGTTCTGGCCGATCCCCAACTGGCCGTCGCCTATCTCGGCCCCGACGCAAGTAAGGGCAGGC
>Ga0326728_10001010_pt1 | contig 102602 bp, 105 predicted proteins | sample MB3enrmetagenome_FD_207602 | JGI IMG/M metagenome (GOLD analysis project Ga0326728, IMG submission 207602) | Lab enriched peat soil microbial communities from McLean, Ithaca, NY, United States - MB31MN | ecosystem: Environmental > Terrestrial > Soil > Wetlands > Peat | place: USA: New York... | reverse complement strand
CCCCGCTGTCGCCGCATACACGCAACGCGCGTAGGGCACCGCATCGCCCTTGCCCGCCACCTCCATGGCCAGCTCCCACATCACGTCCAGGCAATCCGCCATGCCAATCAAATAGGCCTTGCGCAGCGCCTCCATTCCGGCCGTTTCCTCTCGCATTCCCGCGATAGCCTCCGGCAAATTGATCGCGCGCAGGTACTCATCCATCGCCTCGCGATTCTTCACCGAAACTCCGCCCGCCGCGCGCAGTTTCGCCGCCGCCGGATGCGTGTACGCCTCGGGCAGCGGAAAATCCGAAAACCACGAGTCGGCAATAAACCGCCCCGTCCCCGAGGGATTCATCACGTCCCCGCCCCACAGCGTGTCGATTCCTAAAACCGCGTCGGCAATATACTTGTACGCTTGATTCATCGCTTACACCTTTTCCTTCTTCACGGAATAAAACCACACATACAAACAAAGTCCAACAAACATCGCCACGGAAACCGATTGCGAAACCGGCTCATTCATGTAGAACGGCGTAGTGATCAGATCCTCGCGATACCAGGGGAACAGGTGCAACGCCGCGCCCAGCACGCCGCCCAGCGCGCCGCCCGCCATCAGCCCCGAGGCCAGAATTACCCCGCGCTCGCGAATCCTGCTCCCCGTCTCGCCGCCAACCTTCTCCGAGCGCTTGTTGATAATGTGCGAGAGAATGCCCCCGGCCAGCACCGGCGCGGTCAGATCCAGCGGCAGGTAGATGCCCAGCGCAAAGACCATCGACGACTTGCCCAGCATCTCCAAAATCAGCGTAATAATCGCGCCGATGCCAAACAGCATGTAGGCCACCGGCTGGTGGCTCATGAATCCCACCACCAGCGCCTTCATGATGGAAGCCTGCGGCGCGGCCAGTATCTGCCGCGTATCTCCCGGCGCGGCCTCGCCGAACTGATAGACCTTGGCCAGCAGAACGATGGTCAATCCAGCGGCAATCGCCGCGGCAATCACGCCGTAAAACTTCACCTTCTGCTGCGCAGCCGGTGTCGAGCCCAGCCAGTAGCCGGCCTTCAGGTCGGTAATAAATTGTCCCGAGACGCACAGCGCGGTGCACACCATGCCGGCAAGGGCCATGATGAAGAACATTCCCGTCTCTCCCGAGAGGCCAAAGTTCAACAGCACGACACAAGAAATGATGATCGTCAGCATGGTCATGCCCGAGGCCGGATTGTTCGCCGTGGTAGCAATCGCGTTGGCCGCCACCGAGGTAAAGAAAAACGAGAAAATCAGCGTCAACACCAGGCCCAGCCCCAGCACCGTCCACGAAACCTGCAAACGCCCAAAGAAAATCGCCACCGCCAGCGAACTGATCACCACGCCGAGAAGGATGGAGACAAAGGAAATATCGCGGTCGGTGCGCTCCGGGGCGGCTGCCTCGCCGTGACGGAAGGTGCGCAGCGCAATGCCGAACGACCCCGCCACCACGCGCAGCGACTTGAGGATGCCGATAATGCCCGCCGTGGCGATGGCGCCCACGCCGATAAATCTCACATAATTGCGCACAATCTGCGCCGCGGTCATTTGAGCTATGGGTATGGAGCCCGGATAAACGGCGGCGTCAATGTGGCTGCCGAAATACCAGATCACCGGGACCAGAACGAAGCTGGTCAGCACGCTGCCTGCGCAAAAGGTGAGGGAAGTGCGCAGCCCCATCACGTAGCCCAGGCCCATGATGAAGCTGATGGCGTCGAATTTGAAGACCATGCGCCCGCGCTCGGCCAGCGAGCGCATCACCGGCACGAATTGAAAGTCGAGATACTCCTTCCACACATGAAAGGTTGAGACAAAAAAGTCGTAAACCCCGGCGAGGGCTGTTGCCTGAAGGAGCAGCTTGGCTTGCGAGCCGCCCTTTTCGCCGGTCACCAGCACCTCGGTGATCGCCGTCGCCTCGGGAAAGGGCAACTGGCCGTGCATCTCACGCGCAAAGTAGCGGCGCAGCGGAATCAGAAACAGCACGCCCAGGCAGCCTCCGGCCAGGCAGATGAAGATGGTCTGCATCGGGTGCGGATCGAGGTGCAGCGTATACAGCGCGGGGATGGTGAAGATGGCGCCCGCCACCACGCTGCCCGATGCCGCGCCGATTCCCGTGATAATCATATTTTCGAGCAGCGAGGTCCGCCGCCTGTACACTCTCGCCAGTCCGATGGCCAGAATCGAGATCGGAATCGCGGCCTCCATCCCCTGGCCCACCTTCAGCCCGGAGTAGGCCGAGGCGACAGAGAAGATCACGCAAAGCAGAACGCCCCACAAGACCGCGCGCCACGTGATCTCCGGCTCTTTGGCCGTCGCTGAAATGATGGGTTGGTAGCTTTCGCCGGGTTTTAGCGGCAGGTAGGCATTTTTCGGCAGTGAGTTGGCTTCCTTCTCGGTCATCGATCCGTCATCCCCTGTACTGAGCAGTTTGTCAGGCGGCCCGGCCCAATTCTTCCGGCTCCCTGGCGGTTGCCATTTCAAACCGGCCTCCGGGCTCGTTTTGGCCCGCAATCCACCATACACTCTACCGATGCATTGGAGTCAAATCGGCCCGCAACAAGGAATTTGGCCGGGGAATTCGCCTCTGGGTGCGCGTGCCTCATGTCCGGGTCCCCATGGACAGGTCTTTGTACATGGGGTGGTGGACCCTCGCATTTGGGAACTTGGGATACTACAAACTCAGGGCGCGCAAGCGCCGTCTGCCTGGACGGCCAGTCCTTGCAGATTATTTTTAAGCCCAATAGAATCAACGTCTGTGGAAAATTTTTCACCTCAAGATATCCCACATCGTGAGATTTAGCCTCTGAAAATCACCGGAAAACGCCTTTTTTTGCCGGGAAAAGCCCGTTTTTTTCCGGAAAAAACTTTTTTTCGCCCCAAAAACAGTCCCAAATCACCGCTCCAGAGCCAATTTGCTGATTCGCTAACTCCGCTAACATCGCTAGCGCCGCTAACCCCGCTAACAGAAACGGCCCCGCTGCGCGGAGCCGTTTCGCTGACCCGCTGACTCGCCATTACACTAAATCTGTGGAAACCTCATCCGATTCCAGACTCACCAGCCCAAAAACCGTCAAGCCGCGCCGCATCGTCCTCACCGGCTTCATGGGCTCGGGAAAATCCACGCTCGGCCCGCTGCTTGCCGCGCGCCTGGGCTGGAGCTTCACCGATGTGGACGACGTGATTGAGGCCGAGGCCGGCGTGACCATCGCCGAGATCTTCGCCCGCCACGGCGAAGCAGCCTTCCGCGAGCGCGAGCGCGCCACCATCGCGCGCCTCGCCGCCGGCGACTCGCTGGTCTTAGCCCTTGGCGGCGGAGCCATCGAGCACCAAGCCACGCGCGCTCTGCTGCTCACCGCTTCCGGCACACTGCTCGTCCATCTCGAAGTTGAGCTGGCCACAACCCTCGAGCGCTGCCGCGGAACCGAGCAACTGCGGCCCATCCTCGCCGATCAAGCCAACCTCGAAAGCCGCTACCTGCGCCGCCTGCCGCTCTACCGCATGGCCCACATCTCCATTCCGGTCGATGCGCTCACTCCAGAACAAGCCGTAGAACAAATTATTTGCTCAGTTTGTCTTGATTGTGGACAAAAGAATCCTTCGTAATCTTGCGCGTGGTGACCCTTCGATTGACCATCGAACATGTAGAGGTCAGCCGCCATGATGTTTCCCGACACCAGCAACAACCTGCAACTCGCCGCGCTTCGTCGTACTGCCGAGCGTGCCCGTACCTCTTGCAACACTCGTGCCGAGTATGCGCGCGCAACGTGGAAGCCCGTGCCTCCCAGGCGCGAGGAATTCCACTCCGGCGCCGCATACGGACAGGTGCGTTACGCCTCAGCCCCCGAAGAACTTAGCCTCGCCAGCCGCTAATCACTCATTCACTCGTTCACTTATCCACTTATTCACTCATTCACTCGTTCACTCGTTCACTGTAGTATCGGTATCCCGGCAATCCGCCGCTGCCACTCCGCTGGTCCGGTCTGGTGAACGCTCGTGCCCTTCGCGTCCACAGCCACCGTCACCGGCATATCGCGCACGTCGAACTCGTAGATCGCCTCCATGCCCAGGTCCGCAAAGGCCAGCACTCTCGCCCCGTGAATGGCCTTTGACACCAGGTACGCCGCGCCGCCCACCGCCATCAGGTACACCGCGCCGAACTCCTTGATCGCCTCAATCGTCGCCGCCCCGCGCTCGGCCTTGCCTACCATCCCCAGCAAGCCCGTCTCAGCCAGCATCTGCCGCGTGTACTTGTCCATCCGCGTCGCCGTCGTCGGTCCTGCCGGTCCCACCACCTCGTCGCGCACCGGGTCCACCGGTCCCACATAGTAAATAAACCGCCCGCTGAAATTCACCGGCAGCCGCTCGCCCCGGTCCAGCATCTCTGTTAATCGCTTATGCGCCGCGTCGCGCCCGGTCAGCAGTTTTCCGGTCAGCAGCAGCACTTCGCCCGGCTTCCATGTCGCAGCCTCCGCGCGCGTCACCGTGTCCAGGTTCACACGTCGCGCGGCTGTCACGTCATAACTCAGCTTCGGCCACGCCTCCAAACTCGGCGGGTCCAGAAACACCGGCCCGCTGCCGTCCAGCACAAAGTGCGCATGCCGCGTTGCCGCGCAGTTGGGAATCATCGCCACCGGAAGATTCGCCGCGTGCGTCGGATAATCCAGCACCTTCACGTCCAGCACCGTCGTCAGCCCGCCCAAACCCTGCGCGCCAATCCCCAGCCGGTTCACCTTCTCGTAAAGCTCCAGCCGCAGCTCCTCCGCCCGCGTCTGTGCCCCGCGCGCCTTCAGCTCCTGAATGTTGATCGGCTCCATCAGCGACTGCTTGGCCAGCAGCATCGCCTTCTCCGCCGTCCCGCCAATCCCGATCCCCAGCATCCCCGGCGGGCACCACCCCGCCCCCATCGTCGGCACCGTCTTCACCACCCAATCCACAACGGAATCGCCGGGGTCCAGCATCACGAATTTGGCCTTGGCCTCCGACCCTCCGCCCTTGGCCGCTACAACAACATCAACAGCCGCGCCCTTCACCAGCTCTATCGTCACGCAGGCCGGCGTATTGTCTTTGGTATTCGTCCGCTTGCCCGCCGGATCGGCCAATATCGAAGCCCGCAGCTTGTTCTCCGGGTCAAGGTACGCCCGCCGCACGCCCTCGTCCACCATCGTCTGGATGTCCTTGCGCTCCTCGCCCGCCGCAGGTTCAAAGCGTGCGTCCATCCCCACCTTCAGAAACGCGGTCACAATCCCCGTGTCCTGGCAAATCGGCCTGTGCCCTTCGGCGCACATCCGGCTGTTGATCAGAATCTGCGCCATCGCATCCTTGGCCGCCGGCGACTCCTCCCGCTCATACGCCTTCGCCAGGCTGGTGATGTAATCCACCGGGTGGTAGTAGCTGATGTACTGCAACGCCGCTGCAACGCTCGCAACAAAATCTTCCTGCCGGATGATGGTCATGGGAAGCCTCCTCTACATATATATCAGGATACAATCGGAGGCTTAAAGGATGTATATCAGCAGCGAACATTCTAGAACTCGAGTTGTATATGAATCCGTTGTGATGAATCTATGTCTCAGTTAGTTCTCATAAGCTAACGCCGAGTTAATTCTCCTTAACAGAAGGTGAATCCTGAGCATCCAAATCCATGATGGGACTTGGCAGACGATCTGGATCAGTTGTAGAGAAGCCTTCTAAAGATTCCTCAACATTTCTAAGCATCATGAGAATTCTATGGCGTTGCATACCAGACCTAAGACCACCTGGTCTATGCACTATATAGTCAAGTGGCTTGATGATCCGCCTAAGCGCTCTTGCGGTCTCCTCGTTTGGAATGCGCCCTCCAACAAACTTTATTAGGTCACAAACTCCGATGAGTAAATCATCCACCGCAGGATGAGATAGGTCTATTCTGTCAGGTCTGCCAAACGAGGCCGTCTTACGACTTAGAGCTAATACTTCCTCCAATAATTCTCGATCGGAGCGCTTCGCAACGCCGCCACTTTCGTCTAATTCCTCAAGTTTCTCTGCGACCTGTTCTTCGAGCTTTGGCCACCACATCTCGAAGACATTTTCGAGGACTTCAGCGGACAGAGCCGAATCACCAAGCTCTGTGTTTACAGCCTTCAAAACTTTCTTCATTTCTACTTTACAGAACCGAGCACCTTGGAACTGCACGAGCGGGCCTTTGACGTCAGTGGGGTCCATCCCGCCAAACAGAAGGGGACAAACTCTTGAGCGATCAAAATTTTTAGACAGTGCGCCAGCCTCAAATAGCAGCCAAGGCGCCTCTTGGTTCTCAGGTGTAATTATCAGTAACGCAATGCGGCTGTCCTCTAATTCCTTGGAAATCTCCGTCAACCAACGAGCACCTTTCGTGACGTCATCTGGGCTAAAATAGGGCCGAGCTGCCTGTAACACGCTTGGGAGCCAGGCCTTAAAGACCTCGGCGATAGCACGGCTTCGATTTCCAGACCAACTCAGGAATACTTTCATTGTTTCGTCCTTTAAACTTACGGTATTGAGTATAAGCTTGAATGATTCGAGAAGTGCATATTAGTAAAAAATATTAATTTTTCAGCGCCACCCTTAATCCTTATGCCCAACTCCCTCGCCCTTCCACAGTACCGGCTCCCGTTTCTCCCGCGCCAACTCATTGGGAAAGCAGTCATCTGGGAAACCATAATAATTCATTTTCCTACGTGCAGATAATTACCCTCAATCGGCGCATGATGTTCATGAGAGGTCTAGACAGCCAATGAGGTCGAACTTCGGAAGAATGTCGGAAGAGGCGATTGGGGCGGGATAACCTGTCCAAAATGTAGGACATATGCCCGGAATATACCCCCAAAAAGCATACCCTCCCCCCCGGGGTCCACTTCACCGTTTGTTCGCCTTGCGCACTGCGAAACTGTGAAGCTCTGTCAACGAGGCAGATTCTGGATTGTGGGGATGTTATAGGGTGGCTGTACAAGAAGAAGCTGTGCCCCGTTCATCGCGGCTTTATCGCGATGAGCGGGCGGATTGCCCTCAAATCCGTATGCCCAAAATCACTGCACTTCCACAGCACGGGGGTTCGCGTTTCTCCCGCGCCGGGCAGGTCGCCGGTTCCTCTCACGCGCGCGTTATTCTTCCTGTCGTAAAAACTGCGCGATGAAATAGATGGTCAGCGCAAGATAGAAAATCGGCCAGACGAAGAATCCCACCAGCCGAACGCTGCCGAGGCCATAGAGAAAATTAGGGTCGCGGTTCAAATCGAGGATGATCGTCGTCAGGTCCAGGGAAAAGACAATGAACGACAGGATGGCCGCAAACAGAGTGGCAATGCGCTGAAAAGACATGAGAATCCCCTTTCACGCTGTGACGTACGGCAAGTGAACTATAACCGGGCAAAAGGTCTCTGTCAACGAGTCATTTTCCGGCGCGGCGAAGCCTGGCTACGGCTGCTGCGCCGCCGCCTGCAAATCCGTATGCCCAAAATCCTCGCCCTTCCACAGCACCGGCTCGCGCTTTTCCCGCGCCAGCGCATAGGTGAAGCAGTCGCCAAAGTTCAAATTGGCCGCGTGGCCGCTGCTTCGGCCATAGTCGCGATAAGCCTGCCGCGCAATCTTCGCCTGCTCGACGGTCACCGGCTCGATGACGATGTTTGCATCCACAATCAGGTCGTCCAGTTTCGCGCTTAGGACTGGCTTGCGATGCTTGTCCAATACAATCGAAGCTTCCAGATAGGAAGCCGCCGACAGGCGAACGATCGCTGGTTGGTCCAAGACCCACGACAACGCCAGACCGTCTGGTTCATCGGTGAGGATGGCGATCAAAGCCGAGGTGTCAACAATCATTTAGGTAGTCCATCCTCGTCGTAAAGCAGTGCATCGATCTCCCAGGAATGGATCGGATTCTTCACCTGTTTGGAATACTCTCGAGCGAAGGCCTGTAGATAGTCGGACCGTTTTAGGCGAATTTGCGGCGCAGCCTTTTCCCGTTCGGCCTTTTCACGCTCAATCTCTTTTTGTACGGCCAGTTTCACGGTAGAGGTCAGGCTCAAGCCCTTCAAGACTGCTAGTTCCTTGACCAGTTCGTAGGTTTCCGGGTTTTTGATGTTCAGGTTCATTCTTGTACCTTTCTATGGTTGTTCGCGGCATCGACAATCATTTAGGCAGCCCTGTTACGTCGTCGTAAAGTTCATCCATTACTTCCTAGGAACTCCGGCCATCATTCATCAGTGGCGCGGTCTCTCGGCTTATTGCCATCAGCCAGATGGCAAGTCCCTTCTTTCCATTGCCCCGTTCCCGCTCCGCTTTTTCCCTTTTCAGCTTTTCCTGAACGGCTTGGGATACTGCAACAAGTAGGCTGACCCCTTTGAGGGCAGCCAGTTCCCGGACCATGCGGCTGGTTTCTTCGTCTTTGATGTTCAAAGCCATCAATTCCACCTTTCCACCATCAATATCCACCATTCTACCATATAAGCCCAGTCTCCGGCCCGAAAATGCTGGTTTCTCATCCAAATCCCTGCCCCGATGCCCTAATCTAGAGCCATGAACGACTCCAGTCTGGAATCGCCTCTGGAAGCCACGTCAACGCAAAACGGCCTCTTCGATCTACTGGTGGTGGGCGCCGGTCCCACCGGACTGGCCTGCGCCATCGAAGCGCAAAAGGCCGGTCTGCGCTCCGTGGTGGTAGACAAGGGCTGCGTCTGCAACTCGCTCTTCCACTATCCCGCGCATATGACCTTCTTCACTACTCCTGAGCTGCTGGAGATCGGCGGCATCCCTTTTCCCAGCACCCACACCAAGCCCAGCCGCAACGAGGCGCTCCAGTATTACCGGCGCGTTGCGGAACTCTATAAGCTGGATGTTCGCCAATACCATCGCGTAGAGCGGGTTGCGGGCCGTGATGGCGCCTTCACCGTGCACACCGTGGACCGCTTCGGACGTCCCGGCGAGCTTCATGCCCGCAAGCTGGCTATCGCCACCGGCTACTACGACCTGCCCAACTACCTCCAGATTCCCGGCGAGAACCTGAGCAAGGTTCATCATTACTACTTCGATCCGCATCCCTACTTCAACACCGATGTGCTGGTCGTCGGCGGCAAAAACTCGGCCGCCATCGCCGCGCTCGAGTTGTGGCGCGGCGGTGCGCGGGTCACCCTGGTCCATCGAGACGCTGCGATCAGCCCCCAGGTGAAGTACTGGATCAAGCCCGACATCGAAAAACGCATCCAGGATGCGCAGATTGATGCCTACTTCAGCTCCAAAGTCGTCGAAATCACGCCGGACTCCGTCGTTATCGAGACGCCCGAGGGCCGCAAAACCATCAAAAACGACTTCGTCTTCGCCATGATCGGCTACCATCCCGACTTCCAGCTCCTGGAGTCCATCGGCATTCGTTTTCAAGGAGATGCGCGCCGTCCAATCTGCAACCCCGAGACCCTGGAAAGCAACGTTCCCGGCATCTATCTGGCCGGGGTCATCGTAGCCGGCTCCCGCACCAACGAAATCTTCATCGAGAACGGCCGCCACCACGGTGAGCAGATCGCCAAGGCGCTCGTCGCCAAGTGATCCGGCGTAGTTTTATAAGAGGGTGAAGAAGTAGACGTAGTGTAATCCCGCCTAAGCCGCAAGAACAAGAACTCGGCAAGGGTGGCGCACCTATTTTTTGAATTGTTAGAAAATCAATGAATACGTAAAATCTTTCCCCCCTCACACCTGCATCACTTCCGCTTCCTTCTTGCGGGAGAGCTCTTCCATGCGGCGGATCTCCTCGTCGGTCATCTTCTGCACCTCTTCCAAGGCGCGCTTCTCCTCGTCCTCGCTGATCTTCTTTTCCTTGGCCATCTTCTTGAGGGCCTCGTTGCCGTCGCGGCGGACATTCCGAACCGCCGTCCGGTGCTCCTCGAGAACCTTGTTGAGGTGCTTCACCACCTCGCGGCGGCGCTCCTCGGTCATGGGAGGAACGGGCACGCGCAGCACCTTGCCGTCGGAGAGGGGATTGAAGCCCAGATCGGCGACGCGGATGGCCTTCTCGACCTCCTTGAGGATGGTGGGGTCATAGGGAGAGATGACGATCAGTTGCGGCTCGGGCGCGGAGAGCTGCGCCAGCTGGTTGAGGGGGGTGTTGGTGCCGTAGTAGTCCACCTTGACCTGGTCGAGCATGTGTACGCTGGCCCGGCCGGTGCGTGTGGCGGCCAGGCTGGCCTGGAAGGTTGCCACGGATTGGTCCATGCGCCGCTTGAGGTCGGCGTTGAGTTCCTTGAGCGCCGGTATTCCGGCCATGATCGAAACTGCCATAGGGTTCGTCCTCGCTTACATCCAACAGATTATATTAGCGAACCGGGGAGCGGGGGGAGATTTGGACTCAGCGGTCGTGATAGGAGAATATCGTAATGGGATTGCGTCGGATATGACAATCCATTATACTGTCATACAGGAGACGATCATGCCCACAGCCCGACGTTCACGCGCGTTTACCATCTCCATGCCGCCGGAGATGGCCGAGAAGGCCCAGTTCCTTGCAAAGCAGCAAAACCGCACCATGAGCGAACTTATGCGTGAGGCATTCCGAGTGTACCAAAGGGACGAAATCAGCCGGTTGTTCGATGAAACGGCGGCCTACGCCGCAACACGCAATCCAATGGGGTACACGGAAGAAGACATCCCGCGTCTGGTTAAGGAAGTTCGAGCGGAGATGCGAGCGGAGAAGGAAGCCGCTGCAGCACAGGCTCGCTTGTGATTGTCGTCATTGATGCAAACGTGTGGGTCTCGGCCCTTCAATTCGGCGGGAAGCTCACGGCGCCTGTTCGCGCGGTTGAGAAGGCTCTGCGCAGGGACACACTCGCTACCTCGCAGGCGATCAATGCGGAGATTCGCCGCACTCTAATAGAAAAGTTCCAGTGGTCATTTGAAGAAGCTGAACGATTGATCAACTCGTACTTCAGGAGAGCTATTTATGTAACAATCACTGGCTCTATCCACGTCTGCCGCGATCCGAATGATGACATGGTTCTGGAGTGCGCTGTGGCTTCCGGCGCGCAAATAATTGTTTCCGGAGATAAGGACTTGTTGGTGATGAGTTCTTATCAGGGAATCCGTATTGTCACGCCGGCGGAATTTCTTGCGGAGAGCATGTAGCCATGATCAAAAATAATTATTCTCCGTGCTGGTCCGCACGCACGGTTTATAAATCAATCTTCAGGTGATGAATATTTGCGCCAGAAGTATCGTCCAGCAAGAATCCCCACGATTACAGAACAGGCGATACCCACCCAAAACGCAAGAATGAGAAAGCCGATGCCCGCTGTGCCAGAGTGATCATGCATCACGAAGGAATCCAAAATAAGAGTCCAAAGAAAGTTCCCAAACCTCCTAACACAAATGCAAGCAGGATTGCCAAGATAGTCCCGATCATCTTAAGCATTAATTTGGTGACTCCATCTCTGTGAATTGATATTACGCCGACATGGCCATCCCAATGGTCGCCGCCTGCTCATGCGCGTGATAACTTGACCGCACCAGCGGGCCGCTCTCCACGTGATGGAAGCCCATCTTCAGCGCTTCGGCTTTCAGCTCGGTAAACTCGCGCGGGGTGTAGAGGCGGGCCATGGGCAGGTGGTCGCGCGAGGGGCGCAGATACTGCCCGATAGTAAGGATGTCGCAGCCGGCTGCGGCCATGTCGCGAATAACCTGGAGCAGCTCGGAGGTCTCCTCGCCCAATCCCACCATGACGCCGGATTTGGTGAGCCCTCCGGGCCTTAGTGTTTTGGAGTAACGCAACAGCTCAAGAGAACGCTCATATCGCGCGCCGGAGCGGACGGCGCGGTAAAGGCGCGGCACCGATTCAATGTTGTGGTTGAGCACCTCGGGACGGGCTTCGACGACCATCCGGATCGCCTCTTCATTGCCCTGAAAATCTGGGATAAGCACCTCCACGCGGCAGCCGGGTGCCTGGCGGCGAATCTCCGCGATGACCAGGGCGAAGGCGCGCGCGCCGCCGAGCAGATCGTCGTCGCGGTTAACACTGGTGATGACTGCGTACTGTAAGCCCAAAGCAGCCACGGCCTGGGCCACGCGGCGCGGCTCGTCAAAATCAATCGGCTCGGGCCGGCCCTTGGGCACGGCGCAGAATCCGCAGCGTCGGGTGCAGAGGTTGCCCAACATCATGAAAGTTGCGGTTTTGTGGTGCCAGCACTCGCCGATGTTGGGGCAGTGGGCGCTCTCGCAAACGGTGTTGAGCTGGAGCGAGCGAGCCAGTTGCTTCAGCTCGTGGTAGTTCTCGCCCACCGGGGCGCGCGCCTTGAGCCACGCGGGCTTGGCCGCGGGAGTTGCGCGTGCAGGCGAGATCTGGACCAATTCCGTCACATCTTCATTGTAGAGGAGGGGACCACGAATGCTTTCTGACCATGGTCATATGACCATGGTCAGTAGTATACTGAAACTACTAGGAGGGTTCCCATGAAGACGATGCCGATTGGCGAGTTCAAGGCTAAGTGTCTGGGGGTGATGGCCGAGATGAATGCCACCGGCCAGCCTGTCTTGGTCACCAAACGGGGCAAGCCGTTCGCGCGGGTGTCACTTCCGGAAGGGCAGGCGCCCGCGGAAAAGCCCGAGGATATTTTTGGCTGCTTACGGCATATGGGCACTGTTACCGGAGATGTCGTCTCTTCTCTGTTCACGGATGAGGAATGGGAGAGTATGTTCAACGAGAAGTGGGATCGATTCGATAAAGGGAATACAGAGTGATTCTGCTTGACACACATGCCGTCATCTGGCTACTTTTGGCCCCGGATCTGCTGTCAAAAAGGGCGCGCGGGAGAATATTGGAAGCTCGCATTGCGGGAGAGAAGATCGCCTGTTCTCCTATATCGTTGTATGAAATGGCCTATTCCGTGTTTAAAGAGCGGGTGCAACTGCCCACCTCGACCGAGGATTTCATTGCAGCGGTACAAGCTAAGATCGAATTGGCGCCCTTCACCGCTCGAATCGCTCTTTGCGCTGCTGAACTTCCCGCCCCCTTCCACGGCGACCCGATGGACCGGATCATCACAGCGACCGCCATCGTCGCGGATAGCGCTCTAATCACCAAAGACGAAAAAATCCGCGATGCCAACTTATGCAAGGTAATTTGGTAGCTCTTATCGCAGCTTTGCCCGCACCTCGGCGCGAATTAAGTAGAGGAAGAAAACCAGGTTGAGCAGGCCCTGGATGAGTGCTGGTGGCTCGTGCTGGAGGCCAAAAATCCACAGGTCGTAGACGGCGATCAGGAAGACCGCGCCAAGAGCCATGGCCCATGCCCAGCGCAACAGCAGCAGAACTCCGGCGGCGGCGGCGATAAAGCCGGCGGCAAAGACGAGAAAAATCGGCGGATAGTAGTGTCCGGCCACCACGCCCACAATGATCACGCCGGAGAGCAGCAGCAGATAGAGGCTGATGGCGGCCAGGCCGGGCAGCGGCAGCTGATCGCGGCTTGGCGACGCTCCGCGGTTTTGATTTTTTTCATCCAACTTGATTTCGTTGCTCATGGCTCAGGCTTACTCCTCGGCGGCGATGGCTTCGGCGATGCGGTCGATGGCCTGAACTTCGGCGTTGCTGCCGGGCCGGTGGCCGTTAACCAGGATGGAAAACACAATGGTTTTGCCGCTGGCCGCGGTCAGGTAGCCGGAGAGTGCGTTAGCCTCGTTATGCGTGCCAGTCTTGGCCCACAGGCGGCCCTTCAGCGGCGAGTTGTTGAAGCGGTCAGAGAGCGTGCCGTCTACGCCGGCCACGGGCAGAGTATCGCGCCAGGTCGCGCCCCAGGACATGCGCGAGACGAAAACCAGCAGTTGCGTCAAGGCGCGGGGAGCGATGCGGTCATCGGCGCTCATGCCCGAGCCGTCATACAAGAAAAAATCGTTGTCGTCCACGCCGGCAATAAGAAGAAACTGACGAACGACGCGCGTGCCCTCGGCAAAGCTGCCATCCATGCCGTTAAGTTTGCCCAACAGCCGTAGTAGCAGTTCGGCATGCAGGTTCTGGCTGATCTTGTTGATGACCGTCACGTCCTGGCTGACAGGAACGGAAACGCGCGAGGCGAGCACATAGCGGCCATCTGTCGGCGCAGCCACGGTAGTCAGGTTGGAGCGGGCAAGCGTGATCGGCTGGGCGCGCTCCTCGGCGAAATCCATGATCGAGTTCGAACGCCGGTGGCGCGAGACGGCGCTGCCCCAAACCGTGATGTTACGGCTGCGGAGCGCTTCCCGGAAGGCCGCGGCGGTGAACTGCGCGGGATCCTCAATAGCCAGGCTGGCATGGTAGCCGCCGGGCGGCACGGTGCCCCACGCGCGAACCATCCGGCTGCCGGGTCGCCTTTCTATGCCGGTATGTGTAGCCGGTTGCGCCGTCGCTCCAGGAACGGCGGGTTGCATGGCGTTGTCGAGAATATAGTAGTCCAGATTTGGATTCCACTGAGCCGTAACAGCCAGAGGTCTGCTTCCGTCAATCGAACTCTGTGCTTGCGCGTCCCCGCTCTTCGCAACCGGGCCGGCGGTCAGCGTCAGTTGCACCGTGTTCTCGTTGAAGGTGAGCGCCGACACCGGCGCGCCGTAATCCCATTGCAGATCGTCCCAGCCCCAATCCGCGCCGTAAGGCTCGTCAGCAAAGAAGCTGTCGTCGCCCACCACATTGCCTTCAATGGTGTGTACGCCGGCCTTCTCCACTTGCTGCGCCAGCAATTCGAGCGGTTGTAGGCCGCTGGGCAAAGTTGCAATCGCGGCGGATGCGGAAGGGGCTGCGGGGGTTGCAGTGGACGGCGTCGAGGCTCCAGGCACAGGCGCGCGGTAGGGATAGATTCGGGTGCTCAGCGTGGGATCGCCCGCGCCAAGCAGAATCAGGTTGCCGTGCAACACGCCGTCCGCGTCTATCGGACCGTCGGCCGCCACGTTGGTAGTCCAGGTCAGGGTTTCCACGGGCAGCAGCGCATAGACGGCGGCGGTGGTCGCCATCTTGTTGTTCGAGGCCGGGATAAACAGGCGGCCTTCATTCAATTCGTAGAGCGGCTGGCCCTCAATCGTGGTTACGCTGATGCCGAACTGCGCATGGCTCAGTGCCGGATCGGCCATAATGGCGTTGATGCGGTCAGCCAGAGGCCCCGTGGACACAGCTGCCTGCGCCGTGGGTTGCGCCTGGGGCTGGGCCGTCAGCACAGTGGAAGAAAATATAACAAAGGCCAGTGAAAGCGCCGGAAATTTTCGAAAAAGCGTCATGGACGGAGTTTACGGCATTTTAATGCCTCAGTCTGAACGAATTCAGAAAAATTACTCCAGATTTCGCTTGCTCCCACGGCGGGAGCAGCGTATTCTGAACTAGTGAGAATCATCTCGCGCGGCACATTGAATGGTTTTATCCGGAACAGGGTGGAACCCAGGCTGCAACGGGTCGTCCGGGAGCATCTGGATGCCTGGTATGCATTAGTCTCGCGCGCAGCATGGAAAAACTCGGCGGAACTTAAGCAGCACTACCGGAACGCCAGTATTGTTTCTTCCGAGAGGGTGGTTTTCAACATCAAAGGGAACGAGTTCAGGCTCGTAGTTGCAGTGGATTACGACCACGGAATTGTCCTGGTCCTGTGGCTGGGGACGCATCAAGAATATGATCGAATTGATGTGCAACAGGTGAGGTTTGACAAGGAGCGCTATGCGGATCCAACCGGTTCGAACTGAGGCAGAGCATGATGCGGCAGTGGCCCGAATTACGCAATTGATGGGCGCGGAACTGGGCACCGCGGCAAGCGACGAATTGGAGGTTCTTGTCACGCTGGTGGATGCCTACGAAACGAAGCACTTTCCCATGAATACACCCGACCCATTGACAGTCATCAAGTTCCAGATGGAACAACAGGGGCTCACACGGAAAGATCTTGAGCCGTTGATCGGCAGCCGCGCGCGCGTCTCGGAGATACTAACGGGCATACGTCCACTGACGTTGCCGATGATACGCCGCTTGCACGCAAATCTTGGCATTCCGGTGGAGTTGCTGGTCGGCACAGGAACAGCTCAACATCGAACTGTCCGGCACATCAGCAGAAAACCGCAGGTTGTGGCCTCACGTATAGGCCGCGCGGTTGTTGCTCGACAGAGTGCACGGTAATCCTATGACAGCCTCTTCGACTCGTTGCTTGGCTAACTGGCAACTGCGCAGCCGCACCCTGGAACTGGGCCGGCAAACGCTGGTGATGGGCATCGTCAACATCACGCCGGACTCCTTCAGCGATGGCGGACGGTTTCTTGCTCAGGAAGCCGCCATCGCCCATGCTTTGCAACTTCTGGATGAAGGAGCTGACATTGTGGACCTGGGCGCGGAAAGCACGCGGCCGGGATCGCGGGCAGGAGGAGCGGCCGGCTCCGTGTGGGCGCCGGCGGTCAGCGCCGTTGAAGAGCAGGCGCGGCTGCTGCCGGTCTTGGAAGGGATTCTGCGCGCGCGCCCCAACGCGATTATTTCGGTGGATACATACAAGGCGGCGACGGCTCGCGCGGCTCTGCAAGCGGGCGCGGAGATTGTCAACGACGTGAGCGGCTTGACGTGGGACGCGGAGATGGCCTCGGTTTGCGCGGAGGTGCGCTGTGGTGTTGTGCTGATGCACACGCGGGGAAGGCCCGAAGTGTGGCAGACGCAGCCGCCGCTCGCGCCGGATGAACTGCTGGCCGCGGTGCGCGATGGGTTGGCCGCGAGCCTGAAAAAAGCCGCCGCGAAGGGGATTCCGCTGGAGAGCATTGTGCTCGACCCCGGCTACGGCTTCGGCAAGCGCTTCGAGGAGAATTATTTCCTGCTGGCGCGGCAAGCGGAGCTGCTGGCGCTGGGCAGGCCGTTGCTGGCGGGAGTTTCGCGCAAATCATTCCTGGGGCGGACGCTGGCGCCGCTCTATGGCGGCAAAGACGCGCCGGTTGGGGCTCGCGAGACGGCCGGCGTCGCGGCCATGACGGCAGCCATCCTGCATGGAGCGTCCATCATCCGGGTTCATGCAGTGCGTCAGGCGGTGGAGGTGGCGCGCATCGCCGATGCGGTGATGGCTTGCGGATAGGCTAGGTCTTTGACCGCATGGTTCTGTACCTGTCAAAGTGTAGTGCGGGCTTCCCAGCCCGCGCTCGCGCCCAGCAAAGCGCCTTTTCTTCCGGTCAAAGATCTAGTCAATTCATAATCACGGATTCCGTTTATAACAAGCTAAAGAACTGTAGTTATAAGTATCCCACCTTCGCCGATTCGCAAAGTACTTGAATCGGTGAAGGTGGGTCGCCCATCAACTTAAATAATCGAAGTGTATAAAGCGGTACTTACAAGGCATGTAATAAGGCATATACAAGAGTTAGTGCTGACAGATAAGGCTCGCACCAGGAAGAAATAACTGAGATAAGTGTAAACTCGGGGAAAGGATATACCTAAAACATGAAAAAGCTAGTGTTTGGACTTATGCTCGCCTTCTGCTTCGCGGCACCTATCGCGTCGCAGGCGCAGATTGTGGTGGATATAGGCCATCATCATCACCACCATCATCACCACCACCACCCTCGTTTAGTGCAGTAACGTGCGCAAATGCGAATCCATGGGTGGCTGAAGCGCCTCTGTGGACCCATACGGCCCGAATTAGGAGGCGCAACTTATTGCCCAAATAGGCACGAGATGAACTATTTCGCGCCTATTTCCGCTTCGCGGGCACTAATTATGGCTGTCTGCTTATGATGGTCCAATTTATACAGACGTTGTGCTCCTCAACTTGTTACGCTTATTCAGCGAAGGTGAGTAACGGCATTGATAAAGGCCGGTCCAGCTTCCTTCGAGGCGCTTGGAAGGCCGTGTAGTCCATGCCCGCCCACGAAATTCTGCTGGAAGCCAAAAAACTTCGCAGAGTAAGCGACAGCCTCGATGTGTTGGCGACTCAACATGCGCCCCTCGCGGAAGCGCTCACGGTTCTTTCAGGAAATGTGCGCAACTCAGCCTCGCTGCTGGAGGTTCTGGTGGAGCTGAGGCTGGGTCCGGAGCCAGGGTTGGAATCGGCAAGTAACTAACTTATTGCTAAAAGAGGGGAGAAACCGTGAAAACGAAGATCTTGACCGAAAAAGACAGGGAGATTCTCTCCAGCGTGTCAAAAGAGATGATGAAGCCTCGGCTGGCGGCGTCGGTCCGTGCCAGCCGCGAAGCCGAGGCCGCGCTGGCGGCCATAAAGCGCACCGCACGTGCCGCGAAAGTATGAAGCGCCGGCATCTCCTGTGCAAAGACGGAGTCTGACAAGCAATATGTGCGGTTTATTGTTTTTCCGAGGCCAGATAGACCACCACGCCGCCGAGCAGCGCCAGCGTGGCCGCGGCAGGAATCAAAACCGCGAGACTCCAGCCGGGATTGAATAGCGCGAACCGGCCTAACTGATCAAGATGAAGGTCGTACGACGCCGGAAATTGTTCCAGCCAGGTGAGCCAACCCATGCCATGCCGCGCCTGATACGCCAGAAATGCCACTACAAGGACAAGATTGATCGTCAGTGCAAAAATCTGCGCGCCCAGAAGCGGTTTGCTAATTCGCTCCATAGCGGCATTCCGGCGGCGCAGATGCGCGCGCCACCAGAGCGCGCCGGGCGAGACGACAGGTGACGCGCTGGCCGCCTCGGTTCGCGCTCTCTGAAAGCTCTCCGCCACCAGAACAAAATCGCCGCACAAGCGGCAGGCGCTCACATGGGCGCGCAGTTCGGGCGCGCAGGCTGACGGCCACTGGCCGCGCCTCAGCACTTTTGCCACTTCATTTTCATGGGCGCAAGCTCTCGCTATCATGACTGCCTCCGGGGGGTTGAATTCTGTTCGCGGAGCAGGCTGGCGATCTTGCGCCGCGCCCGGAAGAGCAGTAGGCGAATGCTTGCCGAGGCCAGCCCGGTGATCTCGGCGATTTCCCGGTGTGTGTAGCCCTCGGCGTGAGCCAGCCACAGCAGTTGCCGCTCACGGGGACGCATGCGGGCCAGCGCTGGGCCAAGCAAATCCGCGGAGGAGGAGCTGGGGCTCACGGCGATCAGCTCCTCGGGAAGCTCCTCGATGGACACTTGCCGGCGGCGCCGCCAGTGGTCGCGCAGCAGGTTGGTGGCGATGCGAAAGAGATAGCGCCGGCAGGCGACTTCGCCTTCTTCAGACCGTAATGCGCAGAGGAAGCGGACGAAGCTCTCCTGCATCAGGTCGTCGGCTAGCGTGGGATCTCCCGAGACCCGCGCCAGATAGGCCCACAGGGGCCGCGCCGATCGCTCGTAGAAGCCGGCAAACGCGCCGCTATCCATGGGCGGATCTTCCACCCGCGGCGCGTCGCCTGCTAATACCTTCGGAAGAACGGATTCCCTGTGCATCGGCAATGGCTCTTTCATCGGAATGGCCAGCCCCCCGGCTCACTCCTCTTTCCGCGAGTCGGCGGGGGCTTTGGGCTTCTCCGGCATCAGGCCGAGGCGGCCGGCCAGAACCCAGGTGATTCCTGCGGAGATGATAAACCCCAGACCGGGCATCAGAGTAAGCGTTGCATAGACCAGCATATGAGTAGTCAGGTTCGGGTTGACGGAACGAATAAGGTAGAAGCCCACGCCCAGCAGCACCAGCACGATGCCGATCTGCAGCGGGGTGAGCACGCGCGCAATGGCGTTGGGCACGCGCTTCTCCTGCTCAAAGCCCACCGGGATTGGTGCTGCCTCCAGAAATCGCTTGCCGGCTTCGGTTTCCATATAGGCCGCCAGCTCCTGGCTGGAGCTGAACTTGTCAATCAGCTTTCCATGGACCTCGCTTTGCAGTTTGAAGATGCGGTTCCAGCGGCGGTTTTCCATGAAGGAGCGTATCAGCCAGATGAGCGCGCCAAAGAAGACCGCAACGCCCAGCACTGGTGTGAGATCGCTAATAAACTCTTCCGTGGCCGGTCGTCCGAGCATTTGACGGTTCATTTCCGGCCAAACCGCCCGCTCAAGCGCCTCGTCAGGGGTCAAGTCGGAGTCATTCATATGCGTAAAAAGGTAGAACTCCGGGTTGCGAACAATCTCCGGGTGACTGGCCAAAAACTGCCCTAACTGCGGATTGTTTCTGCTCACGTATTCCTGGTTGGCCAGCAGCGAAGGGTCGTGTTCGATCACTGTCGTGAGTTTAGGGCTGAGGCGGAGTAGCTTGATCAACTCAACCTGAGTTGTGGCGAGATCCTTCTCCGTGGGCGCAGTTGCATTGGCTGGCTGCGCCTGGACCACGGGCTTGGCGGGCGGCGCCGTGGCTACAGGCTTGGCTGTCTGAACTTGCGCGACGGCTAGAGCGGCAAGCAACAGGGCCGGTACAGCGATCGAACGAAGAACCCAGGGCAGGATGCGATTTCGATGATTCATGTGATTTTCCTCTCACGTGAAGCGCGCTCACATGCGCCTTCTGCCGATACAACGAATGAGAGGGGCGGTTGGTTAACAGGAATATCTGCTAAGGGTTTATCATCAGTACTGGCGCGTCCGAAGGGACCGCGCCTTCATTGTGCAGTCCGGTCTTCGTGTGCGCACCCCTAACTGGCCGCCGGGCTGCGGCATCGCAAACAAAAGACGGACTTCAGCTTCTGGCTTCAGGATGAGGACGATATGCGAGCAAGAACGGCGATAGTGTTGGGCGCCCAGTGGGGCGACGAGGGTAAGGGCAAGATCGTGGACGTGCTCAGCGAGCGCTTCTCCGCGGTGGCGCGCTATGCCGGCGGTCACAATGCCGGCCACACGGTCATCATCGGCGGGCAGAAGTTTATCTTGCAACTGATTCCCTGCGGAGTGCTGCGGCCGGGCTGCCGGAGTGTCATCGGCAACGGCGTAGTGCTGGACCCCATCGCCTTCCTGAAAGAAATTGCCAAGTTGCGCGAGTTGGGTGTGGCCGTCGATGAGCGCCTTTTTGTGTCGAACCGGGCGCAGGTGATTCTGCCCTATCACCGGATGATGGAGCTGGCCGCAGAAAACGCGCCGGGACGCAAGAAGATCGGCACTACCAGCCGGGGCATCGGGCCGGCCTACGAGGACAAGATGGGGCGACGCGGGTTGCGCGTGGTGGACCTGCTCAGGCCGGATCTGCTCAAAGTCCACATCGAGGCGGCCTGCGAGGAGAAGAACGCCATTGCCTGGGCGCTCTTCGGCAACGAGATTGAAGCTCTGGACTCGGAGCAGATGTATGAGGAGTACGCCGCGGCGGCCGAGCAGGTGCGTCCGTTTGTCACCGATACTGCTCGCTTGCTGAACAAAATCCTCGCCGAGGGCGGCAGCGTGATGTTCGAGGGTGCGCAGGGGACCATGCTGGACATCGATCACGGAACCTATCCATTCGTCACCTCCTCTTCGGCGACGGCGGGCGGTGCCGCGACGGGTACCGGCGTGGGGCCGGCGAAGATCGGCACGGTGATCGGCGTGACCAAGGCCTATGTGACGCGCGTGGGCGAGGGGTCGCTTCCGACGGAAATTCTGGATGAGGTAGGCGACCACCTGAGGGAGCGTGGAAACGAATATGGCGCGGTGACCGGGCGGTCACGCCGATGCGGCTGGCTGGACATTCCGCTGCTGCGCTACTCCAACCAGGTCAACGGCGCCGAGTGGATGGTCATCACCAAGCTTGACGTGCTCGACGAACTCGACGAGATTCCCGTCTGCGTGGGCTACCAGATCGAGGGCCGGGTGACGGACGAGATTCCCGCCGACGTCTACGGCATGGAGCAGATCAAACCCGCTTACATCAAAATGAAGGGATGGCGCTGCTCGACCGTGGGTATCAGAGACTTCGAAAAATTGCCCCCGGCGGCTAGAGAATATTTGCGCTTTCAGGAACGGGAATCCGGTGCCCAAATCGGAATGGTATCGACCGGACCGGATCGGGACCAGACAATTCTTCTGCCGGATTTTGCCGCGGCTCTGGATTCAATTCACGCATAATCTTGAGATGTGTCCTGGGCTCGTCACAGGATCGATTACTACCAGCACCGGAGGTGTCTGCTCCCATGATCAGCTTTGCCGTACGGTTGAAATTTGCCTCGGAAGACCGGGCTGAAGTTGCCGAATCTCTCCGCCTGCTGGCCGAGGCCTCGCGTCAGGAGCCGGGATGCGTCAGCTACATTCCCCACCATTTGGAGGACGACCCGGACACGGTGCTGATCTATGAACAGTACCGGGATGCCAAGGCGTTGGGGGCGCATCGCGAGTCGGTGCACTTCAAGAATCATGCCGTGGGGGGGCTCTTCCAGAAGATGCGGGAGCGCAGCATTGAGAATCTCGTGGCTCTGGTCTGAGCTTCCCTCCCTGCCCAACCGGGGAATCTGAAGAATACGCCCCGATTTGCAGAGAATTGATTGAATTGTGATGCGTTTCTTGCTGAAAATAGATTGACCGCCGCGGCCTTGCGGGGCTAATATCCGTACGAATATGCATACAGCCGCGCGCAACCCCTTTACGCTTATCCTCCACCGGAGGCTGTACGCTCTGGTTATTCTTTTGGCGTTGACCGCTTGCGCGCCGGCGCTTTTTGCCTTGTTGCAACATGCCGGCGTGCCGCAGCATCCCGGATTGCCCAGGGGAGAGAAGCACGAAGGCCGGCGCGATATCGACCAGATGGAAGAGGCGTGGCGGAAGGCCGTGCTGACGGGGGATGTCTCCGTCATGGACGGCCTGCTGGCCGACGACTACATCGGCATTACCCCCAACGGAATGCTGCAAACAAAAGAAGAGGCCCTGACCTGGCTGCGCAACCAGCGAAGGCATATCACGGACCTCGAACTTTCCGACACCAAGGTGCGCTTCTACGGAGCCACGGCGCTGGTCACCTCCTTTGCCCATGTCACCGGCGTCAACGCCGAGGGTGATGCTATCGGGGACTTTCGCTACACAAGGGTTTACGTGCGCAATGCGCAGGGCCAATGGAAGATTGTCAGTTTTGAGGCCAGCCGCATTCGCCTGCCCGGCGCGCGCAGGTAACTGCGCCGGACGGCATTTCCTTGCCGCCAGCCGTGCTCACTTACAATGGATCGATGCCTGAACTGCCTGAGGTCGAGACCACCGCCCGTGGCGTACACGAGCGCCTGCGTGGCGACCGTATCGTCGATGTATGGTTCAGCCGCCATCCACAGCCTTTCAAGGTGCCTGTCGCGCGCCAGGCCAAAGGACTGCAGGGGTGCGCGATTCTCGCGGTTCATCGCGCCGGAAAGCACATCGTCTGCGAGCTGGCTCCTGCCGCCGGCAGACCTTTGGACACTGTGTGCGGCAACCGTTTGGTTGAGAGTGTCGGCGAGCCAAGCGCCCAGTGGATTGTTCATCTCGGCATGACGGGCAGGTTGCTGGTCACCACCTCGGAGGCTCCGGTTGCACCTCACACCCATGCGCGGCTCGCCATGGCCAGCGGCCGCGAGCTGCGCTTTGTGGACCCACGGCGCTTTGGGCGTCTGGAGTATCGCGACCTTCGCCGTTGTCCCGGCTTCCGCGCTCCCGGCGTCGATCCCTTGTCGGTAACGGCGGAGGAATTTGCCCGGCTTTTCCGCGGCCGCAAGCTGGCTATCAAAGCAGCCTTGCTTAATCAGAAGCTGCTCTCCGGCGTGGGCAATATCTACGCCGACGAGAGCCTGTTTCACGCCGGCATCCGGCCGCGCCGCCCGGCTGGGCGTTTAACCAGGGAAGAGTTGGATAGGCTGCGTAAGGCTCTCGTCAAGGTGCTCAAGCACGCCATCCGGCTCGGCGGGTCATCGGTGAGCGATTACGTTGACGCCGATGGCGAGCGCGGCTTTTTCCAACTGGAACACTGCGTTTACCTGCGCACCGGGCTTCCCTGCCGCCGCTGCCAGACACCGGTTCGTCGAATCCTGGTGGCCGGACGGGGGACGCATTACTGTCCCCGCTGCCAGAGGTGAGCCTCCCTCTATGGTTTTTAGGAGAAAACCCCTCATAGGCTTCCATATTCGAGAATCTTGTTCGACAATAGCATTGGTAAGTCGCTGAATTTAAATGAAATCATATTATTTGAAGAATGGCACCAGGATTGCATCAAGATAAGCGCCAGTGATGTACGGCGCTGGATAAATACTGACCAGCCCAAAGAAGAGAAGATGCCCGGCACGAGCATCCGCCAACGAAGCGGTCCTGAAGAAGGGAAACCGGCTCGGGCAGTCTAAATAGATGCGGCGTAACACAAAGCCGTCGATTAGCTGGGAGGCCAGTGACAGCGCAAGACGTGGAACGCCACTCTGATCAGAGTGGCGTTTCCTGCGTTTGGGGCTTTTTTTCGTACCGGGCTACAGCGGAACCAGAGTTGATGTATCCCGAAACCACAGCGTTCAAGTCGACGCGACCATCAGGGAGCGGCGACCCTGCACGAGGCTGGAAAGGACACAGTTACTCTGATTCCGCTCTAAGGTCGCCGCCGCGGCCGAAAGCCGGAAAAAACTCCGGCGTCACTTGCCAGCCTTAAGACTTGCCTGTAGTATGAGAGTTGCCTATGAAGCGGCTGACGCGAGCCACCCGAAAGGGAAGTGCTGGCTCGCCGCACGCAAGGGAACTTCACCGGACAGGGCACTGGATGGCATTCTGCTCGCGGCGATCATTTTCATAGGAAAGGAAACACCTGAGAAGGGTGCTGGCCGCACCATCACGTTTCTGTCAACAGGATGGAGCAGTTCTTTCAGGCTTTAGTGTGCGCGGCAGGTAAACAGCATTTTACAGAAGTCATAATGAGCCGCAGGGGCTGATTCGCCGTGGGGCCCCCTGAAAGTGGTCTATGCTTCCTGGGGTGGTTAAGACAGGTTCTCATCGTTGGATTGGAAGCAGGACGGCTGTTGAACGGCATCATAAGCCGGCATCCATGCAAGTGCACGGATGCTGGCAGCACGGTCAGTTACCCGAAGCCCGGCTTTAGAGTTTTTTCGAGAGTCAGCCGCGGTTTTCGCCGTTTACCTCGTGTTTCCCGCCTGGTATCAAGTGGATTCCACAGGCTGAAACAGAAATTGAAATACACCAGCTAGCTATGCCACAGGAAGTAAAAGCATGACGACAGAATTGACGCAGCCCCAATCTGAAATGGGGTCGGCTCCGGCCAATGGCCAGGAGCAGCCGCAGGGGCATCGCCGCCGCCGCCGCCGCCGCAAAAACAAGAGCCGCCAGGCAGGCGCCGTCCCCGCGCAACAGGCGATGCAGGCGCAACAGCCTCAGGCAGAGCCTCCCGCGCAGCCTCAGCAGCCGCACGCAAAGCACAAGCCGGCTCACGCCCACCAGGGCGCGCATCAGGCCGGGCGAATGCATCAGGAGCGAAAAAAGAAGAAGAAGTTCTTCCAGAAAGGCTCGGCGCCGCCGGCACAGCCCGGCAATAGCATTTCTTCCCCGTCCCAGGGCAAGCGCAAGACCAGGCAAAAAGGGCCCAGGGAGTTTGTCGGCCCCATGGATCACAGCTACCGTCTGGTGAACGGCAACGTAGCCGACGGCCCGCCCTCGACCATCCCCACTGCGGGCAACGGCTTCAACGGCAGCTATTACCCCGACGCCTACGAACCACAGCCAATGGCCGCTCTCCGCGAGGGCGCGCCTGCGCGCATCTTCTGCTTCATTGAGGACATGTTCTTCCTGGCCAAGATTCAGGAGACCGCCCGCAAGCTGGGAATCAAAGTGGAGTTTGTGAAGGGAGCCGACAAGGATGCGGTGGCCCGGTTGATCGATTTGCCGGAAGCCGAGCGTCCTCGCCTGCTGGTCTTCGACCTGAACAATCTCAACGCCAAACCCATCTCGTTGATTCCCAAGTTCAAGGCCAAAATGAAGAAAGCGACCTCCATCGTCGGCTTTCTCAATCACCTGCAGGGCGAACTCAAGGCCAGGGCCATCGAGGCCGGCTGCGACACGGTCATGCCCCGCTCGGCTTTTTCTCAAAGCCTGCCCAACCTGCTGCGCCGCTACGGGATCGAAGAGGAAGAAGAGTACACGCCACAGCCGGCGTGAAAACAGCGCCGCAACTTATTTCCTGATTCGCTACTCCCTGCCTTTACCCCGGAGGCCACGTGAGCGGGCGTCCGCCCAGCAGGTGCACGTGGAGATGTTCGACCGTCTGTCCACCATCCTCGCCGGTGTTGACCACCAGGCGGTAGCCTTTTTTCAGGCCCTTTTCGCGGGCTACCTCGGAGGCGGCCCACAGCAGGTGCCCTAGCAGTGAGCCATCCGACTGATCGGTGTCGTCCATCGAGGTGATGTGTTCGCGCGGCGCCACCAGCACATGAACCGGTGCCTGCGGGTGGAGGTCGGCGAAGGCGTAGCACAGCTCGTCCTCGTAGACCGCCGTAGAGGGTATGCTTCCGTCAACGATCTTGCAAAAAATGCAACTCATAGCGACACCAATGTACAGCAGAATGTTTCGTTGCGCTGGAACTTCCCTCCATGGGATACAGCGGTTCCACAATTGCTGTACCCCGAAATCACTGCCCTCAAGTGGCATTTTCCTTAGCCGGGGTCCCCAGCGGCAGGTCTTAGTCGCTGGGGTGGAAGTAAATGTCACCCTGCACAATGCCAGAAAGGGCACGTGAATTGTGGAACCGCTCTAGCCCTGCGGCCTCCAGCGGGTTGTCCTGCGCCTTCAAGCCGTTATCGGCCTGCGTTAACAACACTTTAACGCACGGGGCATCTTCCTGGGGTGTATAACTATGTTCGCGGGCTGGTCGAGACAGAATTCCCGCGGTTGCGGCCTCTCTGTCCCGGCATGCAACGCTTCGGCCCGCAGGGAGGACATTATGTCATCACGTACCATCTTTCTCAGCAGGCTGATCGGTCTCTACTGTCTTGTATTTGTGCCAGCCGCGGTCATTCACCGGCAAGCCACGCTGGATTCGCTGGCAGGAATTCTTCACAACCCGTCTTTGATTATGGTTCTGGGTATTATCACGCTAGGCGTTGGGCTGGCCATGGTCCTCGCCCACAATATCTGGTCGGGTGGCGCGCTGGCGTTAGTTATTACTCTTGTTGGCTGGATTGCGCTTATCAAGGGCCTGGTCTTTCTATACCTGCTGCCTGTGGTTGGAGCGGATTGCCTTCTGAATGTGCTCCACCATCCTCTGCAATTCTATTTGTGCATGATTCCGTCGCTCCTAATCGGCATCTACCTGACTTATGGCGGATTTACGTCAAAATCAACTTCGTAAACCGGCTGGCGCCCTGTTCACGCCTCACGGCTCGTTCAGAATCAGCGCGATGCGCCCCGCAATCAGTTCACTGGGCGGCTCGCCGGGGCTCACGTCGATCAGGTCCACGAGATTTGAGCACGATCAAGAAAGACTCTAAATGGGATGCGGAGTAGTGTTGTTGGCGCTGGTGACGTTATCGGGCGTATCCGTGAAGGATTTGCCCAATCCGTAAGCAGACTTCTGGTAGTTGGTGCCGGCCTTGCGGATCGCATCCTTCCAGCCATCATCCCATGTAACGCGCGCCTCGCCGTCTACATAGGCCCACTTACCATGTTCGTGGTGGAGCGACCGCCAGGCATCGCCATTTTCCTCAAGCGTGATGAAGAAGTTGAATCCATTGCCATCGCCAACCTCCCATTTCCCCAGTAAGCTGCCTCGTGAGGGCAACCGGGAGTTGATGGGGGCGGTCTCACCGGCTGCGGCTGCGGCCATGGGAAACTCGACCCGCTCAATATCGCAGAGATTAAAGCTCTGCCGGTGATGATCCTTGAAGACGATCACGATCGTGCCCGAGCCGCATTTGGGAGCCGGGGGTGTCTTGGCAAAACCACCGGGAACCGCAAGACAAAGCATTGTAGCCAAGCCGGCAACGCTGACGATCAAACGCATAAGATTCTCCTTTACAATTTCCGGCGCGACGGTGATCCAATTCAGTCGCGCCAATCTCATCTACGCAGCCTATGTCTCAATTGTTCCCGGAGATTCATCTGTCTCACGAGAAATGAGAGAAACCAATACTCCCAGGCAGTTTTCCGATGGTTCGTTCCTCCGGCGCCTCACGGCTCGTTCAGTATCAGCGCGATGCGCCCCGCTATCAGTTCGCTGGGCGGCTCGCCGGGGCTTACGTCGATCAGGTCCACGGGAAACGCGATGTTGTGCGGCCGCAGCACCAACCGGTTGGCCACAAAATCCACATAACGCAGCATTAGGTGGGAACCGTGACGCACCGCGTATAGATTCGGCCGGTTCGGACGGTAGGGGATCAGCGAGTTGTAGTGCCGGTCGATCAGCACGATAGCCTCTGGCAGCACCAGTGGATCCATCGCCATCGCGTCGGCGGAAGAAATGCGCACGGCCACAAATCGCTGCCAGGCGCTGCGCGGCTTCGACACTCGCGCCCGCAGCGTCTGCATCAGCCCGGACGGCAGGTGCAAAATGGATTGCGCGGCCGATGGACGGATGAACGGCTCAAAAAGCGCCGCCGCATGGCTGACTAACGGAACCGCGCTGCTCTCCACGCCTGCCGGCAGCGCCTCTCGCTGCGGGATCGCCGGCAATAGATCGCTGGCCGTCAGGTACTGCGCCGCCAGAATCCTGTCCATCGCTTCCAAAGAGAGCTGGCGCCTGTTGTGCAGAAAATTCGACAGATGCGATTGACCAAACCCGGTCTGGCGCGCCAATAAAGAGACGCTGACCGTCCCCCGCTGTATCCTCCGCAGCAGTTCCAGGCGGAGCCGCTCGTGCATCTGCGTAAAGTTCATCTGTGGAAATTCCGCCACCAGCAATACAGGGGGACATCCTTCATTTTCTACTGGCAAAGCAGAAGGACCAATTGGCCTTCATTTTGAGCGCTTCGTCTGAAATAAGAAAGTGCGGATGCAGAAAAACGCGGGGGAAGATTGACGTAAGAGTGCCATCTCTCTAAATTAGCTTTACTTAATCCGGGCTGGCCTGTGGGAATCTATGGAGAAACTCTTCACTGCCGTCAGGCTGAATCGGGCGATTTGTTGTCCCTTTCAGCGGCTTATGAACATTTGCCGGGCAATCCTTGTGATTCCGGCTCTCTCCTCCCACCCCAAAACGCGCTGCACAGAGGCGTCCAGGGGTTGCCAGCTACTGAAATTCCAGACTCTGCGCGCCATAAGCATGACAAATAAAAAGAGAATCCGGGCGGCAATCCCCCATCAGGGCGCAAGAACCCTGAGCAGCTATGCCCGGCTTTTCCTGCCCCGCGGAAACAAGATGTTAAATCAAAACCGTCGGGAGAGAACGGGAATATGGAGAATTGGTCATGGATTTGCGCGTGCAATTGAAAATTTGCGAGGGATGCGGTTGTCTTTGGTACCGCGCCCAGACTCAAGGGAGTGTGTACTGCAGGCAATGTGAAGCCAAACTGAAGGACTTTCCAACTCCGGAAAGCCGAAAACGGCGCGGACGGCACGGGCGTAGGACGCTGATCAGGGTTTGGGCCGTAGCGGAAGCAACAGGAGGTGCCCAATGAGCGCTGCCCTCCAGTTGCCAGAGGTTTGGGAAGGTTGCAGTCCACAGAACGCAGCATACGAACAGCGGAGGTTGTGGAAACAAAGGCCGGCCGTGCCGGCCGAAAAGCCAGCTGTAAAAGCTCCGGCCGCCGGGCCGGTGGTCAGCCTGGGCTTCTACCGCAAGCACACGGAAAGCCTGTTGCGGCGTTTCCTCTACGCTTCCATGCAGGTGGGCAGGGCGCCCAACATCCTGGGCGATCCCATCGCCCGGGGATGGTGCTCCAGCCGTCCGATTCGCACCTTCGAAGATGCCATCATCTTCGTCCTCGACGTGGAAAGATGTCTCAACCAGCTTGATTCTCTCGACCGCATGATGCTCAGTCGCATTGTGCTCCAGGAGTACACGCAGGCTGAAACAGCCGCCATGTTGGGGATGGGGGTTCGCACCATCTCCTACAAGTTTCCCGAGGCCCTGGACAAGCTGACGGAAAAACTGCTCGAAACCGGCCTCCTGGTGCTGCCGTTCTAGCATCAGCCAGGCAGGATAGCCTCTTGGGCGGGGAATGTGCGCTGTGCGTTCCCCGCCCAGTCAGGTATTTTCATATTTGCTAGAGAATCGAAGCGCAGTATGAGATTCCGAGGATAAGTTATGGAATTCGTTTTACTTTTTCGCCGAAGCACTGGTATCAGTGCATTTGTTTTTCGAGTTGAGGCATGGTGTGAATCTTGGGAGATGAAAAGGGCTGGTTGGTATGTGATTGAATCGCATATCCTGCGCGATTTTTTACACAGGGAAAATCTGCCTTACCGGCGCCCGTTGCTCCTATTTTCCTGCTTTCTCTCCCCGTTTCCGGAATCGAACCCGTTTCCAAAAAATGGGAATTTCCACACCCTGTCTGCATATTCCGCGCGTTTTCTGGTTGAGCGCCCGCCGCATTCAGCCTAGCGTCCAGATAGGGGAACTTCCCCAGCTCCATGAGTTGCAACAAAGCCTGCATAAAGGAGACACGGAATTGCCTGATCACATCATCTTTGCCCTGGGCGTGTTGAGCGGAATCTTCACAGTGCTTATCATTTGGGCCTACATCGAAAAACGGAGGGAAGACGAAGCATGGGCCGAGACAAGATACTTCATTGACAAAGACATAATCAGCCGATGGTTCTTCAACGCCTTTTGGCGTAAAACTCGCGCCTGGCTACGCTCAGGACGAGAACTTTTTGTGACGCAATCCCATGGGAGCGAATCAATGCCCCCCGGTGATTATGCAGAGTAGCGAGGCGAGTTTTCCCAAAGAGCTGACCGGCCATCTCACCGAGGTTGCGCTCGGCTGTCTGCGCATGTTGGTGGAGAGTCCCTGCAATGTGCCTGGACGTTATGAACGCGAGTCCGCATGGGACTGGGCGTACAAGGCTCGCCACCGGATTTCCGTTGAAGGCGATGAGCGTGGTCTTTCGCCGTAATCCCGCCCGTCGGCTCGCTGACCATCGCTCACCACGCGCAATTACGCAATATAAGGCTCGCAACTACGCGCAACTACGCGTAAATTTCGTTGAAATTACGCGCAATGACGCATATTTTGCCCCAAAAGTGTACGCGCATGTACGCATATCGCTTATTTCGGCACTCGTCAGGTACGCGTTTTTTCACCCCGCTTGCCCCAGTACTTGCTCGTAATACCGCACGTAGTGCGGCACCACCAGCGACGAGCAAAACCGCTTCTGTGCCGTCTTGCGCCCCGCCTCGCGCATGGCATTGAGCCGGTCGCGATCCTTCAGCAGGCTCACCGCGCCGGCGGCCATATCTTCCACATTCCCAACGGGATATAGCAGCCCCGTCACCCCGTCGTCGATCAGCTCCGGCACCCCGCCCACCCGCGTCGCAATCGATGGAACCTTGCACGCCATGGCCTCCAGCGCCGCCAGCCCAAACGACTCCAGCTCGCTGGGCATCACCATCAGATCGGCCAACGGCAACAACTCGTTCACCCGCTCCTGCTTGCCCATAAAGTGAACTTTTTCATTGATATGCAGGTCATGAGCCAGCCATTCCGCCGCCGACCGCTCCGGCCCGTCGCCTACCAGATACAGTTGTGCCGGAAGCTCCCGCGCCACCAACGCAAAGACCTTCACCACGTCCACCACCCGCTTAACCGGCCTGAAATTAGAGAGATGCATCAGAATTGCCTCGCCCTGGTTAGACAGTCCAGACAGCCCCGCCAGTTTCCGCCGCGCCTCTAGCCGCGCCGCCTCATCCTTGATGGGCACATACTCGTCGCAGTTCACAAAGTTCGAAACCACCTCGATGGGCTTCGTAATGCCGAAGTGTTTGATCGTTTCTTCCTTTAGATAGTTGGAGATGCAGGTGACCCCGTCGCTCTCTTGAATGGCGTAGCGGGTGATGGGTAGATAGCTGCGGTCCAGGCCCACCAGCGTGATGTCCGTGCCGTGCAGCGTGGTCACAAAGGGTAGCCGCCGCCCACGCGAGGCCAGCATCTGCCGCGCCAGCAACGCGCTCACCGAGTGAGGGATGGCGTAGTGCACGTGCAGAAGGTCAAGTTCATAGTATTCAGCAACTTCCGCCATCCGCGAGGCCAGCGCCAGGTCGTAGGGCGGGAACTCGAAGAGCGGATAACTGGAGACCGGAACCTCGTGATAGAGGATGCCGTTATCCCGTCCGCTCAGCCTGAATGGCTGCGAATACGATATAAAATGCACCTCGTGGCCTCGCGCCGCCAATTCGATGCCCAGCTCCGTTGCCACCACGCCTGAGCCGCCGTAAGTGGGATAACACGTAATTCCGATGCGCATAAACCCTTTTTTTTGCTTGTGGATAGAGATCCTTGGAGATAGATGCGGCTTGAAGCAGCTAAGGTTCTCAATTCTGCTGAACAGGCCCTAGTAGATGCCCGGGATCAGCCGCTTCGTTTGTCTGCTGTACTCAGCATATTCCGCGCCAAATGCCTCATTCAAAGCAGCTTCCTCCACGTGAATTCTGTAGACCAACGCCGCGGTTATGGGCACTATGACCGCAATGCACGCAATCCAATTTTGCTCCTTAAATCCTATCGCAAGAAACGCCAGCAATAAACCCGTGTAGGAGGGATGGCGCATATAGCGGTAAAGGCCATCCCGGTAGATCGTCTGCGTGTTGCGGATGGCTACATTCGAGCTGAATGCCTTGCCCAGAGACAAAATCGCCGTCAATCGAATCACTAATCCGGCGATCAAAAGGAACATCGCCGCAACAATCAGCCAACGCGCGCCAGCAAACATGTTTTCTGGCATCGAGTAATGGATCATCTCTCCCGCAGTGATTGCCAGAGTGATGGTCACCCACAGGATCACCAGCGATCCGCGGTCCTTCACCGTGCCTCCGCTGCTCCGGGTACGCGTTGCAAAACCGATATAAATCTCGGATGCAACCCACCCGTAGATCAGTATCTTCCACAAGAGTGCGCTCTCCAACCTGCCTCCTTCTGCCGGATTCAATTTTCCAGGCGGGAAAAATCAATCAACTCGATTCCATTTCCCAGACTGATCGCATGAAGCGCCTCCCGCTCAGTCTCCCGCGAGGACCGCAGCCGCGTCCGAACCTGGGCAAGGTCCCGGTCATTGTAGCCAGGATGCGTCACCAGCTCACACGTCCCTGCAGGCAGATTCCGGAGCAGGGAATTAAGTGTTGTTGAATCAAGGGTTCCCGTCGCCAGAACGCCGATGGCGCCGTCCGTTGTCGTGAAGCCCTCTTCCGCCATAATGCGCCGGAAAGCAGGCTCCAGCAGTTGCAATACACTGACCTGCGCCCGCCGCAGCCATGGCGCCCCATGCGTAGCACGCCGGCTCCACTTGGGCTCGAAGGGATTGCGCACCGCGCGAATTCCGGCCGCCCGCGCCGCGCTCAGCACTGGCCTGAGCACAGCGGGAAACATATGTACATGCTTGTGCGTGTCGATGTGTGTGAGCTGAACGCCCTTGGATTGCAACAGGGTGATCTGCGCCGCGGTCTCGTCCTCGATCTCGGTAGAATGGATGTGCCCGGTGAGCAAATGTTTGATGAACGCACCCAGCGTCGAGTGGAAGCGACCTGTGCGCGGATCCACTAGTGTGGGAAGGTTTTGCGCGTGTAGCACCGGCTCGCCGTCCACCAGCACTAAGTGGCAGCCCACGCCCAGCTTCGGCGTCGCGCGCGCCAGCTCAATCGCCTCATCCGTGGCCGCGGCCCTGGCCATCAGCGAGGCGCTGGTCAGCACTCCGGCCCGGTGCAGCTCGATAATGGCGCGGTTGACCCCGGAGGTCAGCCCGAAGTCGTCGGCATTGAGGATGAGACGGCCCACGGTGTGAGTGTATCAACAGGGGTTCGTTCACAGCCGGTTCGCCGCTAAAGGGCCGCGCTCAGGGCAGAATCGCACTGCCGGTAAGCAAGCGCGCTGCTATGATTAGAGCAGGCCGCATTGGTCTTTTCCACTCCGCGTGGGCGGTTAGCTCAGTTGGTTAGAGCGCCTGCCTTACAAGCAGGAAGTCGGGGGTTCGAGTCCCTCACCGCCCACCACGCACGCTCCGCTTCACTCCATCGCAGAAAAATATTTCTTTGCCGCTGCAATCGTCGTCGTCAGTTCCTCTTTGCCGTGCGCTGTGCTCAAAAAGGCCGCTTCAAATTGCGAGGGCGGCAGCCATACGCCGTGGCTGAGCATCGCGTTGTGAAAGCGGCCGAAGGCAGCCGTGTCGCTTTGTGCGGCTTGCGCGTAGTTGGTGACGGGTCCGGGAGTAAAGAACCAGGTCCACATGGAGCCCACGCGGTTGAGGGTGAGTGGAACGCCGGCGCGCGCGGCTTCTGCAGCCACGCCCTCGGCAACGGCTTTGGCGGTAGCTTCGAGCTGCGGGTAAACCTCGCCGGCATGCTCTTGCAGATAGCCGACCGTGGCAATTCCGGCAGCCATGGCCAGCGGATTGCCGCTGAGGGTTCCGGCCTGATAAACGGGGCCGAGCGGAGCTAGCAGGTCCATAAAGGCGCGCTTCCCGCCGAAGACGCCCACAGGCAGGCCGCCGCCAACGATCTTGCCCAGAGTCACCAGGTCCGCATCCACGCCATAAAGCTCCAGCGCTCCGCCCAGCGCCACGCGGAAGCCGGTCATCACCTCGTCGGCAATGAGCAGCGTTCCTTCGCGTACAGTGAGAGCACGCAGTCCAGCCAGGTAGCCCGGGGCGGGCGCAATGCAGCCGGCGTTGCCGACGACCAGCTCCAGAATCACTGCGGCGATTGCCCCCGGATGCGCGGCAAAAGCGGCTTCCACGGCGGCGAGGTCGTTGTAGGGCAGGGCGAGCGTGAGCTGGGCAATCTCCTCCGGCACGCCGGCCGAGCCGGGGATTCCAAAGGTCGCTATGCCCGATCCGGCTTTGACCAGCAGCCCGTCGGCGTGTCCGTGATAGCAGCCCTCGAACTTGACGATGATCTTGCGGCCGGTGGCGGCGCGGGCCAGCCGGATGGCGCTCATTGTAGCCTCGGTGCCGGAGCTGACAAAGCGCAGCTTCTCGATAGCCGGATAGCACGCTGTGATACGCTCGGCCAGATCCGCCTCAGCCGCTGTGGACGCGCCAAAGCTGGCCGAACTGCGCGCCGCGCGTTCAATCGCTTCCACCACCAGCGGAAAGGCGTGGCCCAGAATCATCGGTCCCCACGAGCCAAAGTAGTCAATGTACCGGTTGCCGTCGGCGTCGGTGAGCCACGCGCCCTCGCCGCGCTCCACAAACGGCGGCGCGCCGCCCACCGCGCGAAAGGCCCGCACCGGCGAGTTCACGCCCCCGGGAAAGAAGCGCTCGGCGCGCTGCTGGAGAGCATGGGAGCGAGTGCGGTTGAGAGCTGAAATCTCGGAACTCATGGTGGGTTCAGTATAGAATGTGGCGCGCTATGGCCGATGAGTGAGCGTCCCCCTTGTTCTGCCCTTGACCCTGCAGCCGGCTAATCCTGGCTCGTCCAGCTCCCGCCCTCGCGCAGAATGACAACCTCGGTCTTCAATCCTGCGTCTTGCACACGCTTGCGGAAACCCTCCGGAGTCTCGCCCGTCCGCAATAACGGGGAGCGTGGCAGGATTCCCAGGTGAATGGGGATGACGGTCCGTGGGCGAAGCGCCTCCACGGCTCGCACCGCGCTCTTTTCTCCCATGGTCATCGGTATGCGAAAAGTCGTGACCGGCATCAACGCCAGCTCCAGATTGAACTTCGCGCCAATCTCTTTCATAAACCCGCCGAGATAAGTGTCTCCTGCAAAATAGATAGTCTTCCCCTCTGCCTCAATCACGAATCCTCCGGGCAGGCCCATGTGCAGCGCAGGCGTCGCTGTCACAGCAACCGGGCCAAACTGCCGTTGCTCCCATCTACCCAGGCCAACCACATTCTTTGCTCCTTTGGCGCGCGTGATCCATGCCGCCGAGCGCGGCGCAACCACGGGAAGATCAGCCGCAAGCGCGCGAAAGTAGCGGGAGTCCGTGTGGTCCCAGTGATTGTGAGAGACCAGAACCAGATCGACGGCCTCTATCTCCGTCCTGGTCTTGAACGGTGGCGCAAGCCTCTTGTAGGCCGGATTGCCCCAGACGCCAAAGTAAGGGTCGGTGAGAATCTTCTTTCCTGCGGTTTCGATCAGGACAGTGCTGTGGCCAATCATCGTGACTTTCATGGATCCTCCAGGTTTTACGGTGCAACAACGCAATCGAGTTTTTCAATCTTCATTTTGCGCCGGCCAAAACGCATCGGTGATTTACGCAACTCTCCCGGAATTCTCTGTTGCCAACATCGGCGGATCGACACTGCGACGCGCCGGCAAAAGTACCCAGCGTAGATCAATCAGTATGTGTATGAGGATCGGAAGTAAAAGAGAACCGCTTTGCACATAGAGAAACGTGAAGAAAATACCGGCTATCGCCGTCCCAATCATTCCGGTTGCGCCCTGATAGAAATGGGCCAATCCAAAGCAGGCGGCAGCGGCCAGAACCAACGTCGTTCCCTTCAGTCCCAGGATGTTATGCAATGTGCAGAGCAGCCACCCGCGAAATACAACCTCTTCGCAAACGCCCGCGCTGATTGCCACCGCTGCAAAAAGAAACCTTTCGCGAGGACCAGACGGGAGCAGGGCGGAAAAATCCGGCAAGAGCCGGCGCCACCAATGCTTCTTTCGATCGCCATTCGCGCGCCGATTCTTCCAGACGCGAATCAAGATAGCGAATAACGTGGCAAATAAGATGCCAATATAGAACCCCCAAGATATCCCCTTTGCGTAATCTCCAGCTGAGCTTCCGTCGCGCAATATAGACTGAAATATACTGGCGTGATTCAACGCCAAATATTCTGGATGGAATTTGCTGAAATCGAATTGCAGTGCAAAAAGTGCAAGCGTGACGCTGGTAAACTCAAACACAAGGCTGCGCAAGTAATAACGGGTCCGAGCTTTCGTGTCACCTTCCTCAATGGCGCCCTTGAGTTGGCGATAGTCATGGCTGCCACGAACGACTCTCTGGACGAGATAAGCCGCTAAAATCAGATCGAACAAAAAGGTAAGGGCTGTGAGCATTTGCATTCTCTCCTTTATGCGTGTTGGAAATAACAAAAATGGCAACCCCGCCGCAAACGGCAGGGTTGTTCAATCGTGACGAGGTTGCATAGCGCGTTTGGCCCAGATGCGAACGAGCTGGTAGATCACCAAAACGTCGAGGGAGACGCCCAGCCCCGCGCAAGCACCCCGGCAATAGTCGTCAGGCGCAGCCGTCAGATGCAGCAGGGAGAGCAGCGGCTCAGGCCAGTCAAACGCGCTGGTCAGATCGATTTGAGCAACCACAAGCAGGGCGATGAGAAACGGCAGCGATTTTTTCAGACTGCAAGTAATAAGCTGAGGCATAGAAATTCCTTTCAGGAGCGGGAAGCGCATCCGCCGGAGCGGCGCGCGGACCAGTAAAGCAGGCAGACGGCACAGCCGATCAACAGAACGCGCAGGCCGTCAAAGAGGGCTGCGTGGCGATGGCTAAAGCCTTCATTAAAGTCCGTGAGCATCAGACTGGAAACGAGGCAGAGATTGCCGGCGGCAAAAATGCGGCGGGACTTGGGATCGAGTTGGCGACGGTGCAAACACATGGGAAACTCCTCCGGAAGATTTAGTTTTTGAAGCGATACCAGAACAACAGGGCAATTTTTGCAGCGGCCATCGCGTAGATCACCCAAATCAAATCCCAGGGGACGCGGTGCTCGACAAGCAGGTGATATTCGATCAGGGCAAAGGCAGTGAATGTACCCACGACGGCCGCGTACGAGGTCGAGCGGCGTTGATGCTCGCAGTCCCTCTCGTCGGCGACGTGGTCGAGCATAAGAATCCGGCTGAGAATCGGATGGATCATGGTTGGTTCTCCAAGTGAAAGATTTCGTCGGTGGAACAGGAAAAAATCTGCGCGAATTTGAGCGCCAGCACAAGGCTGGGCACATAGCGGTTGCGCTCGATGGAGTTGATGCTCTGACGGGAGACGCCCGCGGCTAGCGCCAGTTGCTCCTGCGTCCAATCGCGGGCGATGCGGAGTTCCTTGACGTGATTTGAGACGGTGGACGCCATGTAAAGTCAGCTTTCCAAATCAGAATAGCCAAATGGCCAAATATTGTCAAGCTGACTTTCCATTGCCCTCCTTAACTCTTTCGATTCACATTCCAGCTTGAGCCTAATAGCGATATTTTCTATCTAAATGCTGCTAAAATTGATATTCCCGGCCAGCCGCGCCGCAAGAGAAATCCATCCTTAGAAAGTCTTCATCGTGTCTGACGAATTGGCCCCCAAATCCGCAATCCACTCCGACACTGGAGTGGACTTCCTCACTGGCAATCACATCCAGGAACGCCTCGCCTACCTGGGGCAGAAAACCTTTAATCGCAATGTGTTAAGCACGACCGGCAGCTTCAGCGCGCTCTTCCGCCTGGACCTCCAGCGCTGGAAGAATCCCATCCTGGTGAGTTCGACCAACGGGGTGGGCGCCAAGCTGAAAGTCGCCTTCGAGCTGGGGATGCACCGCACAATAGGCGCGGACCTGGTGAACCACTGCGTCAACGACATCGCCGTGCAGGGCGCCACGCCCTTGTTTTTCATGGACTATCTGGCCGGCAGCAAGCTGCTCCCGGAGGTGGCCGAGAGCGTGGTCAGCGGCCTGGCCGATGCCTGCAAGGCCTGCGGCTGCGTCCTGATTGACGGCGAAACGGCGCAGATTCCGGGTATTCACGACGATGGGGAGTACGACCTGGCGGGCTTTATCGTGGGCGCGGTGGATCGCGACAAGATGGTGACCGGCGCGGGGATCAAGGCGGGCGACGTGCTTGTCGGACTGCCCTCCACCGGCTTGCACACCAACGGTTATGCATTAGCCCACAAACTGCTCTTCGAGGTGGCCGGATACAAGCCGTCGCAGTATGTGACCGCCATCAAGGAAAAGGCCGGCGCGGCGTTGATGAAGACCCATCGCAGCTACCTTTCCGTGATTCAAAAACTGGTGACGGGGGGGCTGACAACGGGCATGGCACATATCACCGGCGGCGGCATCACGGAAGACATGCCCCGCATCCTGCCCAAAAACACCGGGGCGCAAATCGAAATCGGCTCCTGGCCGGTCATGCCGATCTTTGAGCATCTGCGCGACCTGGGCCAGGTTTCCCAGGAAGAGATGATGCGCACCTTCAACATGGGCCTCGGGCTGATAGTGGCTATTCCGGCGGCCAAATTCACGCGGGCCAAGAACCTGCTGGATCGGGCCGAGGAGAAGTTCTACGTCGTGGGCCGCGTGGTCAAGGGTGAGCGCCGGGTGCAGTACACCTAGCGAATCTATGTCCGGTGGGAGGCGGGGGATTGCCGGGGTCCCCGGCGAGTGATTTTTTTGCTCGCTGGGGTAGAATTTCAACCCCCGCATAAGCCAACAGAATCAATGCGGGCTGGTAGGATAGGTTTCAACCCATCCATTTATCCCCGGAGAGAGTGCTGAGAGCCCGCGCTGCCTTGGCTGGAGAGCGAATTGTCTTCCGCCAAGCCGCTTTGTCAAGAGGCCAAAGTTTTTCTTGGTTTGTAAACCTATGTTCCTTAAGTAATTGAAGTATTTCCGGTTTTTGCCGAATAATTAGTTAAGAGTGCCTACTCTTGTAGGTAGCCAGACAAGAGACGGAAGTGCCATGCCCGGCGAATGTGGTCGCCCTCCCCCAGCGGATGGGTTCCGGGGCATGGGGCCGTCTCGGGTCTGCCACATAGCGGCTCTCCGCCGCGAGCTTGAGCCGCAACCACGGTGGCACTCGAATTCGGGGAGATGCGACAAATCGAGACCAGCAGCTGGCCCGCAAGGGCGCGTAGCGCTGGTCTCGATTTGTTATTGCGCGGATGCAGGCTGGTCCTCTTCCGCGCCTGCCAAATCTCAGATCAACCAAGGCGGCTGTGGCCGCCTTTTTCTTTGCGAGGAGCTATCCGCATGAATCCCATTTCGAATATCTGGAATCACCCCAAGACCTCGGCCGCCGGCGTGCTGATCGCGGTCGTCACCATTGCCAGCGTGCTTTCGCAGCAGGGCATCACGCTGGGTAATGCCGGCAACGGCAGCGTGGTCGTGCTGATAAGCGGCCTGGCCACCGCGTTACTGGGCTTGCTGGCGCGCGATCCCGTCAGCTCTGCATCATCCTCGGGCAACCCCACCGTCAAACTCGGCGCGTGGGCGCTCATTGCCCTGCTGTTGCAGTTGCCCTTCGTCAGCGGCTGCTCGGGTACCAGCGTGGCTCAGGACATTGTGAACTGGACGCCGGCGCTGCAGAGCGCGGTAGCCACGGTGGACTCAACCGCCGCCTTGCTGGCTCCCGCGGAAGCGCCCATCTTTGTTGCGGCAACCGCCGGTTTCGATGCCGCTTCCAATCTGCTCGTGACCCAGGCCAAGGCGTACCTGGCCAATCCCACGGCCGGCGTGCTGGCGCAATTGCAAGCCGCCGTCGTGGCCTTCCAGCAGCAGGTGAATGCTTCGCTGCTCCAGGTGGCCAAAATCACCAACCCCAACAGCCAGCAGCACGTCCTGAATGCGATAAACGCCGTGGCAACCGTGGTGAGCGCAATTCTGGCGCTGGTCTCCTCCATCTCCAGCAAAGCGGCCGTGGCGCAAATGGCCGCGCAATCGCCCCTCAAGCTGGCCGCGGTACGGCCCTATTTGGATGAAGGTAAGGCTGCCGCAATGGTTGCCAGCCACTATGGCGAGCCGGTCGAGTGGGCTCGGGTACAGGTGGCGCAGGTGGAACTGAGCGCCGCGCAGGCCGGATTCTAATCAATCGTGAGCGGATGGCGATCTCAGCGCGGCCAGGGAGCAGAAAACTTTCTGGCCGCGTTCCACCCGCAAAAATAGCCCTCCCCCAATGTGACCCGAATCACGGAGCAATCGGCCCTGTACTGGATAGCCTTGGATGGATGGCGCAGGTGTCAAAGCGTCCATACAACCAAGGAGTTTCATCATGGCTTACGTGATTACCGATGCGTGCATCAAGGATTTTGTCTGCGCGGCCGAGTGCGCCACTGCCGCCATCGCGCCCGCTTCAGCCGGCGATACGGTCGCCGCTGGTGTCTCCCAGTTATTCATCAATCCCGATGAATGCATCGACTGTGGCAACTGCGCATCGATCTGCGCCCAGAACGCCATCTTTTCCAGTGACGATCTGCCTTCCGACAAAGCGCATTTCGCCGCGAAGAATAAAGCCTATTTCAACTAGGGGACTTCTGAGCAACCGGATGAACTGAAAAGTGCGGCTTCCGTGTCTGCGCGAGAGAACGTTTGTCTGTTTACGGGATGAAAACCTGCCGGAACGCATACGGTTCGCGCCGCCTCGCTCATCTGAGAGAATAGTAGGAGTGATTCGAGCGCACCAATCTTTCCTCCGGCGGTCGGCGCCGGCCATTCTTGCGGCCTTGTCTTTGGCGGGCTCGCCGGCTCTCCACGCGCAGGGGGCGAACCCCACATCCGCCGCCAACCCCTTCTTCGGCAGCGTAACCGCGCACCCCATCAGCGATGAAACCCTCAAGCTCTCGCTCGATGAGGCCATCATACTCGGCCTCAGGAACAATCTCGGTCTGAAGGAAGCTGAAAACAGCGAAAAATCCCTTCAGGGGCAGAAAAAAGAGGCGCTGCAGAACTTTCTGCCTACCATCCTGCTGACCGGCGACCTGGGCGTCCACCAGCAAAACCTGGCTGCCATGGGCTTTGGTCCCGGCGTCATCAAGGAGTTTTTGCCGCTCTTTCCAGGTGGAGTCGTCCCTCCAGGGTTTTCTGAGATTACCCGCGACGACCTGACCGAGGGCAAGATTCAATTTGGCCAGATGCTCTTCTCCGGCCCGGTCATCTCGGCCTGGAAGGCGGCCGGCGCGGCCGAGCGTGCTGCTCATTTTGAAAAGATGTCGGTCCGCGATGAGGTGGTTCAGCAGGTGGCCTCGGCTTACCTGCATGCCATTGCCGCCTCCAGCGAGGTGGACAACGCCCGGGCGCAGGTCGCCACCGGCGAGGTGCTGTTGCGCCACGCCCACGAGGCTCACTTGGCCGGCGTTGTGGCCAATCTGGATGAACTGCGGGCGCGGGTCCAGCTCCAGGCCGAGCAGCAAGCGATCATCGCCGCCCAGAACGCCCTGGAAAATGACCTCATCCTGCTCAAGCGCGAGATCGGCATCGATCCCGGACAGAAGATCGCGCTCACTGACCTGGCTCCTTACAGCGATCTGGCCTTGCAGACCCCGCAAGAGCTCTGCGCTGTAGCCTACAAAAATCGCCAGGATTACCATACCCTGCAAAATCAGGTGGTCGAAATTAAGGCTGTCCACGCCGCCTATCGCAGCCAGCGGCTGCCCAGTCTCAGCTTCGGCGGCTACTACGGCGTCAGCCAGGTGGGAGGCGCTGGCTCGCACGGCAATTTTGCTGCCGTGGGCACGCTCAGCTTTCCGCTCTTTCGCGAGGCCAAGCTGCGCGGCGACACGGAAGTTGCCCAGGCCCAGTTGGACGCCGTCAATGCACAACTCGCCGACCTGCGCGGCATAATCAACCAGCAGGTCCGCTCCGCCCTGCTCGATGTCGGCGCCACAGCCAGGCTCGTCGAAGTCGCCCGCTCCAACGTAGACCTCGCCACCCGCGCCCTCGCCGATGAGACCGACCGCGTCAATGCAGGCGTGGACGACAATCTTCCCCTGGTCGCCGCGCAAGCCACTCTGGCCTCGGCTCAGAGTAACCTGGTCGAGAGTCTCTACCGCTACAACCTGTCCAAACTGGCTCTGGCCCGCGCCGCCGGCATCATCGAATCGCAGTACCGGGTCTATCTGGGCAAATAGGCGCGGGTAGCGCACAAAATGAGTTCCCAGCCCAATCACTAACCCGCTCCGCATTTTGTTCACAGGTCCTGGGGCGTAAGGTTAAGAGCAGAGGAAGTGGATGCGCGCGGACAGGCAGCTCCAGATCAAGTACTACGTGGAACCGGATTCAGCGGCCATGGCGCGCCATGCGGCGCAGTACTTTGTCGAAATGGCCGGCGAAGCTGTCGAGGCGCAAGGCCGCGCGCGCATCGCCATCAGCGGCGGGACCACGCCCAAAGCCGCCTTCGAACTGCTCGCCGACCCCAGTCAGCCGTGGCTCAATCGCATGCGTTGGCCGGAGCTCGACCTCTATTGGGTGGATGAGCGCTGTGTTCCGCCGGACCACGCTGACAGCAACTACCGCATGACCTGCGAGGCGCTGCTCGACCGCGTGCCTCTGCGCCCGGAGCAGATTCACCGCATCGAAGGCGAGCTCGAGCCCCAAGCTGCCGCGGCGCGTTACGAATCGGAGCTGCGTAATAGTTTTCGCCTGGAGGGCGCCGAGTGCCCGCGCTTCGACCTGGTGGCGCTGGGCATGGGCAGCGACGGCCACACCGCCTCGCTCTTTCCGCACACCGAAGCGCTCCACCAGATGAGCAGCCTAGTCGTTGCCAATTACGTGCCGCAAAAAGACTCCTGGCGCATCACCCTCACCTGGCCGGTCATCAACCGCGCCCGTTCGGTTTTTTTTCTTGTCTCCGGCGAGGACAAGGCCACTGTCTTGAGCGAAGTTCTTACCGGGTCGCTCGATCCCGAGCGCCTGCCCAGCCAGTTGATTTGGCCCTCCAGCGGTATACTTACCTATATATTGGACAAGGCCGCTGCCGCGCATCTGCCCTCAACCGGCGGGCAAGGCTGCGGAGTTTTCGAGAGGGAACGATGATTCTAGCGGGAGATGTTGGCGGCACCAAGGTTCACTTGGCGCTGTATGACTTTATCAATGGAAAACTGGAACCCTCCCGCGAGGAGCGCTTTGCGGCCAAAAACTACTCCGGCCTGGAAGAGATTGTCAAAGAGTTTCTCGGCGCTTCCAAGGTCACCTCGGCCTGTTTTGGCGTGCCCGGCCCGGTGCGCGACGGCCGCCTGCGCCTCACCAATCTTCCCTGGACCCTCGACAGCCGCGAACTCTCGGTCAGTCTCGGCATCACCCACGTTTTTCTCATCAACGATCTTGAAGCCAACGGCTATGGCGTGGCCGAGCTCTCCGCCGATCAGATTTACACGCTCAGCGAGGGCGATCCCGGCCAGGTCGGCAATCGCGCGCTGATCGCCGCCGGAACCGGCCTGGGCGAGGCCCTGCTGATTTGGAACGGCCACAGTCACACGCCCTACCCCTCCGAGGGCGGCCACGCCGATTACGCCCCGCGCAACGAGGACGAGATCGACCTGCTCCGCTTTCTCAAGCAGAAGTACAACGGGCGCATCAGCCAGGAGCGTGTGGTCAGCGGCATGGGCCTGACCAACATCTTCGAATTCCTGCGTGAAGTCCGCGGCATCGACGAGCCGGCCTGGCTCGCCAAGCGCATGGCCGCCGAAGATCCCAACGCCGTTATTACCGAGCTGGCCATGACCGCCAAAAGCGAGATCTGCGAAAAGGCTCTGGACATCTTCGTCGCCACCTATGGTGCCGAGACCGGCAACCTGGCCCTCAAAATCCTCTCCGTCGGCGGCGTCTACGTAGGCGGCGGCATTGCTCCGCGCATCCTCGACAAGCTCAAGGACGGAACCTTCATGAAGGCCTTTACCGACAAGGGACGCCTCAGCCAGTTGCTCATCAACATGCCGGTGCGCGTGATTCTCGAACCCCGCGCCGCCCTGCTCGGCGCTGCCGCCTACGCCGAAGCCCGCGCCGCCGAACTCAGCGGCATCTCTCCCCGCGCCGCCTCAGTTAAGTTTTAGAGAATTCTCACAGTTTCGAGCCATGTTTTTTGCTTGACATCTGAAGCGTGACGCGTTCCACTATACATATGATCAAAAGCTTCCGGCATGCCGGCATTGAGAAGTTTTTCTACTCCGGAAGCAAAGCTGGCATTCAGCCCGCACATGCGGCCAAGCTGTCCGTTCAGCTATTTCAGTTGAATCGATCGAAGATTGCACGCGATATGGATGCTCCGGGATGGGAGTTGCACCCTTTGCACGGCGATCTGAAGAACTATTGGGCTGTGAAGGTGAACGGAAACTGGCGCTTGACATTCGCATTTGAGGGCGAGAACGTGATTCTCGTTGACTACCAGGACTACCACTAGGAGAAACAACATGACGCGTATGCACAATCCGCCGCACCCCGGTAAAGTGCTTCGGGAGTTTTTAGGCGACATCGACGTAACGTCTGCCGCAAAGCATTTGAAGGTTTCCCGCGCAGCGCTCTCCCGCGTTCTCAACGGCAAGGCAGGCATCTCCGCCGATATGTCGCTGCGTCTTTCCGCCGCGCTGGGAACCCACGCCGAAATCTGGTATGAGCTGCAAACCGATTACGATATGTGGCAAGCATCTCAGAAAAAACAGCCCAAGATCGAGCCTTTTAGTCGAGCGGCATAGAACCATCTCACAAAACCGAGATATAAAATTCCTGATCTACCTTCCCAGCGTATAAATCACGTTGACCGTCGTCTCAACTTCCACTGGCTCACCAAACAGAAGATATGGTTTGTACTGCCACTGAGAAATAGCCCACAATGCTGACACGGCTAGCAAAGGCGATGGGGATGAGATAACATGCAGATCGTGAATGCCGCCATCCGTTCCGACGATGGCTTGCAAAACTACCGTACCGGAAATATGCATATCCTTAGCTTGCTGGGGATAATATGGCGTCGTTTTCTTGACCAGCATGCCTTGCATGATTCCCGATGAGATTTGCACCTTGTTGAGTTTCGGAGCAGTTGTATCCACGGATTTTGCGCCCTGTGCGCCAATAGGTGGCGTCAATGCTGGATCGGATGGAGCCAAATATGTAATTGTATCCACATTTGCAGAGAGAATCTTGCGCGACCCATCCAGAAATAATATTTCGCGAGCCAGATACTTGTTTTGAACTTTGACAATATGGTTGAATTCCATGGTTAGAGTTCCAAAATCGTGATTAGCCCGCAAGACTGGCATTTGCGGATCGAAACAATAGGTGGGGAAAAGGCCCAGCGGGATATCTTTCAATCCAGGGTAATTAGGCATTAGCGGAATCACCATAATGCAGGGGAACTTGGCGTTCCTCAATCGAATAACCTTTAGCTCCAGTCGGGATCTGTCAGGGGATACGTCGGCGTGTGCGGGAATAGGTGAAAATAGCGCGGTCTGAAGTTTGTATTCAAAAAAATTGAGAGGTTCGCCGTTGTCCTGATGCGTATGTTTTCCATCGGCCGTATGCCATTCCGTGTGCGTCGCTCCCGGTCGTGTCCACGTGCTGCGATAGGCCTTCGGCGACGCCCACCAGTATTCGTAGGTTCCCTGTTCGCTGGGCTTGCCCTTCTCGTCGTAAAGCTGGTAGGTGGCCTTCAAATGCCAGGGCTTCAACTCCGGCGAAGTGAAGTCATAAAACGGCGCGGCAGCCGCGAAGATTTCACGAGGGTCGGTCGACAGTCCCGGCCCGGCGCTGGCAGCCGTCTGGGCGAACCCCGGCAGCATAACCGTCAGGTACAGAGCACAAAAATAGATCAATCGCATGATGCCGATAGGGTAACACCGCAGCCAAGGAGCCGCTAGCTAGTTTCCGTCAGCGCATCGGTGCGCTTGCTCATCAGGGCGGTGCGCTCCAGTTTTTCCCAGTTGAAGGGCTTGCCGTCGATGGCGCGCTTGAGGGTCCTGAATAAAACGATGGAGAAGAGCTGGCGGTAGGCGAAGCGTTGCAGCCAGATGTGGAAGAGCAGCCAGCCGTCTCCCTTGTTGGCGGGATGTCGGCGCTCCAGCGAGAAGGCCACCGACGAGGTGATGAAGTCGATCACCATGAAGCCGAGGAAGTAAACCAGCAGCTTGTAGAAGTCGGCGGGCGAGGCGGAAAGGGGATGATAGTAGCGGTCGATGAAGTAGTGAACGACGCCGGCCACGAACATGAGATCGATAAAGGGAGAGACCAGCGGCAGCAGCATCTGGAAGATGAGGATGTTGGGCAGGGCAAAGTAGCCCATGGCCTTGTTGCGAACGAAGGCGGCGCGATGCTTCCACACGGCCTGTAAAATTCCGAAGGACCAGCGGAAGCGCTGGCGCATCAGGCCGCTGGCGTCGATGGGGGCCTCGGTGAAGGCCAGTGCGCGATCCTCGTAGACCACCTTGAGTTGCTGCTCAAGCAGGTTCATGGTGAGGTCGGCGTCCTCGGCCACGGTGTTGATGGGGTAGCCGCCGGCGGCTTTGACGGGCGCGGTGCGCCATGCGCCGATGGCGCCGGGGACAACGGTGACGACGTTGAATAAATCAAGAGCCCGGCGCTCGAAGTTCTGGCTGGTGATGTATTCCAGGGCCTGCCAGCGGGTCCACAGGTTCACGCGATTGCCGACCTTGGCATTTCCCGCAACAGCGCCCACGCGCGGGTCCTCGAAGTGCGGAATGAGTTTGCTGATGGCGTCGGGAGCGATCACGGTGTCGGCGTCGATGCCGACATAATATTCCTCGGTCAGGCGGTCGAGGGCGAAGTTCAGCGCGGCGGCCTTGCCTTCGTTGGGTTTGGTGAGCACCTCAACGCGGCCGGCGGCGATCTCGGCCTTGTGAGCCTCGCGCGCCACATTGTATGTGCGGTCGCTGGAGCCGTCGTTAATCACGATAATGCGCAGGTTGGCGTAGTCTGAGTTGAGCACCGAGCGAACGGTGCGCACGATGACCTTCTCCTCGTTGTAGGCGGGGATGAGGACGGCGACGCGGGGATTGAATCCGGGCGAGGCTACTGCGTGCGGGCGGCGCATGCGCTCGATGACGGCGAAGATACCCACCAGCACCAGGCGCGCGCTCATCAGGATGTCGCCGATATAGAAGACCAGCAGGATGAACTCGCCGACGACGGCCAGGCTGGAGAAGGCGATGGAGTCAGGCAGTGCTTTCACTCGATCCCAGAACCCGATCCGGGGCATCACCTCGGCGGTGGTTTTGCCCAGCAGCGCGGAGACGGGCACGATGGTATACCCGTGCGCGCGTAGCGTGTCGATAAGCATGGGCAGCGCGGCCACGGTGGCGGAGCGCTCGCCTCCGCCGTCGTGGAGCAGGATGATGGAGCCGCGGAATTGCGGCTTATCCTTCATCACTTCGATCCGGTTCATAATGATCTGGGTAATCTCGGCGGGAGTCTTGCGCGGATTCTCATCCCAGTCGCGGGTGTCCAGCTTGCTGCCGATGATGGTGTATCCGTCCTTCTGGATGAGCACGATGGGGGCGGCCTGGTCGTCGGTGTCCGGATCCTCGTCGATATCGTAAGGGGGGCGGAAGTAGAGCGGCTGAATTCCCAGCTTGCTGGTGAAGAGGCGCTCGGTGAATTTAAGTTCTAAGTCCAGTTGGCGATTGGAGATTTCGCTGATGTCCGGATGAGTCCACGTGTGGTTGCCGATCTCATGGCCCTCGCGAACAACGCGCCTCAGCAGGCTGATATGTTGCTGCGCCTCGTCGCCGATGATCATGAATGTGCCCTTCACGCCTTTCTCGCGAAGAATATCGAGAATTTTCGGCGTCCACTTGGGATCGGGCCCGTCATCGAATGAGAGCGCGACCTGGTTGGCATGGTAGCCATACTCCTCGATGGTGTAGGGGCGCGGGTAGGTGTCCATGTTCTCATCGACGATGAGCTTCTTACCGGGGTCGGGCTCGTCGGGGTCGGCCGTAACGCTGCGCTTGCCCTGCTGGGGCAGGCCGGTGACGCGGATAATGTCGCCTTCCCCCTCGTCGTCAACATCGTGGCCGGGCAGGACCTGGCCGAGAGCATCGAGCGCGTCCGGGTTGGTAGGCTTGTCCCAAACCTTCCACAGGGAGCGGTCCTCCTCGCCCAGACGCCACAGGGCAAAGGTTTGCAGGCCGAGCTGGCGGGCGGCGCGCATCTCGTTGAGTAGCGTAACGCCATCCAGAAACCACACCACGTGGCGCTGGTGCAAGTCTTCGTCGTCATACTCAAAGTGCGGATTGAGCGTGTCGGAATCAAAGTCCAGGCCGGATTCGGAGTCACTGGCGCGCAGCCATGCCTCGGAGACCGAGATGTCCTCTGAACTGAGGACCTCCGCGGGCCTGGAGTGTTTTTTCTCCCTGGGATTGGGAATGGGGAGCGTCCAGTCGTAGCCGTAGTTGCCCAAGGCGCAGATAATCTTCTCTCTGGGCACAATCTTGAGCACGCGTGTCAGGTTGTTGACGAACCAATCCTGGCTTGCCACCGGTCCGGGCTCGGCCGTGTGCTGGTCGTAGTTCATCAGCACAATGCCGTCGGAGTTGGCGGCTGCCATCCTCAGGCTCTGCTCATCGGTCGAGGCCGCCATGCTCACATACAAACGCAGATTCCGCGGATGCAGGTCGGCGTACAGTTCTCGGATGAAGCTAATATAAGCCGGGTAGGCGTTCGCGGGCGCGTCCTCAATGTCCAGCGAAAGCCCGCGATAAACCGGATAGGCCGTGAAAAAGCGCATCAACTGCTGGCGCAGCGCGGCCCGCTTGTTCGCATCGATTAACTCGGCGGCGATGCCGGGTTCAAAGATTTGCGTGCTCGCGTTGTAGTTGGTCAGGTGGGGAAATATTTCCGTGTCTACCTTGGCCCCCGCGATTACCCGCTTGACCCTGTTCATGTCGTCGGGGTCGTGCACCGTGGCGCCGTCCACAACCGGATATTCGTGCATGTTGTCGCTGGCCATCGCCATCAATGCGCCCGAAAATGTGTCAATGTGCAGCCACTCGGGGAAAAGCAGATCGATCTGGTGAACATGCTCTTTCAACGAGGAGTAACTGGCGGGATCGTCCTGCACGTAGAATGCGGCGCGCAATCCCTCGCCGGTGTTGAAGGGGATCTCGGAAGGCTTGCGCGTAGTCTTGCGGCGCGCGGGGCGCTCTTCTTTTGCGCCGCGAGGCGCAATGAGCCGCTCCGGCAAAGCCTTGTAGTTGTGCCTGGGGATGGGCAGCAGCAGCTCGGGCAACTGCTGATAGCGCAGCACGTTCAGGATAAAAACTGCCAGCACCAGCGTAAAAATCACGGCGGTCGCGTCGAGAATGCGGCGCAGCCGTCTCCAGCGCTTTCGTTCCGGGTCGAGGAATATCTGTCTTTCCGGCATGAGAGGCCTGGTTTACCATTGCCGCGAAAAATCCTGCGTTCGTGCCGCGGCCGGTTGGGATGCCCGATGCTTTACTGCGTGACTGTGGTGGTTTTGCTGTTCGTTTTCAAAGTGAAAGCGCCGGCCGGCAAAGACTGATTGACCTTGATGTTGAAGTAGACGCAGACCCTGTATTCGCCTGAGCTGGAGTTGAAAACCTGTTTCAGGCTCACGCCGCTTTCCGGGTCCACCCACATGGTAACTTTGGTCAAGTTCTTGCGGATTGCGGGATCCCTCGGAACCAACTCCAGTTTTTCAGTCGTGGTCCCGTCCAGCGTCTCCGGGCCAAGGTACTTAATCTCCCATTTCTGCTCCAGGTCCTTTCCGCTGGCTCCGAAGCCAAGCATGAACCAGTTTTCGTACTGGCTGAACTTGGTGAGGATCGTTAACTGGTTCATCAGCGGTTCATAGAGCCTGACCGTTCCGCCGGAGTAAGTGTAGATCTTGGGCACCGGCTTGCCGTTCACCTCGCGGATGTGGGCGGCCATCTGGAAGCTGCCCGCCTTGCGCTCGTAGTAGACCGTGCCCTTCTGCACCACCTTGTCGGGCACCGGGTCGGTTTCAACTGAATCGAACTCGAAATCAGCGGAGGTGGAGTGGAAATTTTTCGCCGCTTCGTCCAGACGCCGCAGCACTGCGTCCTTCTCCTTTTCATTGGCGGCGGCAGGCGCGGCCATCGCGGGGCGCAGGCCGGGCAGAAGCAGCGCGATCAAAGCAGGGAAGAGAAATTTACTTGCCTTATGCATGGATTTCCTTGTTCACATTCATTTACTGTTGACGGTCCACTGTCCACTGTTCACTGCCTTTAATGATGCGCCCAGATCTTCCAGGCAACATTGCCCTGGGCATCTCTTACCGTCTCCCAGCGCTCTACAAAGACATCGTCTCCCTCGACCGGCTCGATGGCCTTGTGCAGGGCCCGCTTCACCACCTGGCTGGGCTCATTGCTATTCGGGTCGAGGTTCACGTCCGAGGCTTGCACGGTGAGAATCACTCCATGGCTGCCATCGACAGTCACCAGGATGGGATGCTGCGGGCTGGTCGCGATGGAAGGCTTGTCTCCGTAGTTCCACAGATGCGGCGTGATGAAGATGAACGCCAGAATCAGCGTCACCATCACGTCGTAATGGAAACATCCGCGCGGATAGGTCCAGTAAAAATAGCTTTTGAGAATTTTGCTCATAGTGTCCTTACTTTGTAATGCGTTCAAACCCGCCCATGTAGGGTTGCAATGCTTCCGGAATCAAAACCGAGCCGTCGGCTTGCTGATAGTTTTCGACAATGGCCAGCCAGGTTCGTCCCACGGCCAAGCCGCTGCCGTTCAATGTGTGGACAAATTCGGGCTTGCCCTTGGGGCCATTGGCCCTGTATCGGATGTTGGCCCGCCGCGCCTGGAAGGCTTCGAAGTTGGAGCAGGAGGAGATCTCCCGGTAAAGCTGCTGGCCGGGAAGCCAAACCTCGAGATCGTAGGTCTTGGCCGAGGAGAAGCCGGTGTCGCCCGTGCAGAGCAGAACACGGCGATAGGGGAGCTTGAGTGCTTCGAGAATCTCCTCTGCGTCGCGGGTCAATTTTTCGTGCTCGGCGTCGGAGTCCTCGGGACGGGTGAATTTGACCAACTCGACCTTTTGAAACTGGTGCTGGCGGATAATGCCGCGCGTATCCTTGCCCGCGGCTCCGGCTTCGGCGCGGAAGCAGGGCGTGTAGGCCGTCAACGAAATGGGCAGCCGCGCCTCGTCGAGAATCTCGTCGCGATAGAGGTTAGTGACGGGAACCTCGGCGGTGGGAATCAGCCAATGGTCGTTGTCGCGGAACTCGTCGCGCGCAACCGCTTCTGCGTCGGCGTCGGAGCAGCGAAAGAGGTCCTCGGCAAACTTGGGCAACTGGCCGGTGCCGAAGAGCGATTTGGAATTAACCATGAAGGGCGGCAGGACTTCCGTGTAGCCGTGCTTCTGCGTGTGCAGATCGAGCATGAAGCTGATCAGAGCCCGCTCTAGCCGCGCTCCCGCGCCCATGTAGACGGCAAAGCGCGCGCCGCTGATTTTGGCCGCGCGTTCCAGATCTAGAATCCCCAGCGCCTCGCCCAGCTCCCAGTGCGGCTTGGGAGTAAAACCGAATTTTGGAATTTCGCCCCACGTCTTGACGGTTTTATTGTCGGCCTCGGATGTGCCGGTGGGGACTTCGTTACGGGTCAGGTTGGGGATGCCGGCGAGCACCTGGCGCATTTGATCGTCGAGATGCGCGGCGGTCTGATCCAGCGTGTCGAGCTGGTCCTTGAGGGCGCGTGTCTCGTCCATCACGGCCGTCGCATCCTGACCGGATTTCTTGAGAGCGCCGACCTGCTGACTCAGCTCATTACGGCGGGCCTTGAGCCGCTCTGCCGTCGTGATGGCCTCCCGGCGGTTGGCGTCGAGTGAACGAAAATCTCCCAGCAGCGCAGCCGGGTCCGCCCCGCGCGCGCGCAGTTTCTTCTCAACGAGTTCCAGGTTGGCACGGACAAAACCGAGATCGAGCATCGCAATTCCATTTTAATCGACAGGCTTGAACGACGGTCCCAGTGGAGGCCCGTATTGACAATTGAATTGTTGTGGTTCCCCCGAACCCGCCCTCACCGACTTGTTGCCGAGCACATGGTTGTAAACGGTGAAGTACACGGTATCCGGCATCGTTGCCTGTTGATACATCAGTAACCCCACCCCCACCCGTATTTTGGGCACAAAATCCTTGTTTTCATGAGGTTACAGGAGGGGTTGCGCTGCAAAATCCTCATAACAAAGAAGTTGCCTGCAAAATCCTCCTGGATAAGGAGTTACGCGCCGTTTTCGGCTTCTAGTAGCCGCATCGCGCCGGGACGATTGCCTCTAAGGATGATTGTCCAACAAAAAGGGGAAATTATCTGCAAAGACAGTGAACAAAAAATAGGGAACAGTGAACAGTGAACAGTGAACAGAGAACAGAGACTAGTATGGTAAGTCAGAAGTTCATTGAAAAACAACAGCAGATCCTTCGACTCACCACCCCCAACCTCCACCCCACGAACGAAGGCCTGTTCCTTCACCCCAGTGAACAAAGATCGCTCACCGGGGACCCCGAGTTCGTGGGGGCCCCGGAAAGGCTGAAGAAAACGCCTGGGGCCCCGTTCCCCACCCCAGCGACGAAAACCTGTCGCCGGGGACTCCGGTTCGCTCAGGATGACAGCCGCGAGGGTGGGGCGCCCAGATGTTCACTGTCCACTGTCTACTGTCCACTGTTCTACGGATGCTGCTCCACGGTAATGTTCACGCTGGCGGTGTTGCCGGTAACGGCCAGTCCCAGCAGGTCCGTAGCCACTCCGGAAATCGATGCGGGTGAAAAGTTGACGGTGCCGTCGATGGCGGAGCTGGCCGTGGCGGCCTGCGTGGCCAGCAGCGTGCCCTGCACGCAGGGGCCTTGCAGCCCGCAAGGCGGCGTCCACGCGTAAAGCGCCTGGTAGAGCGTGACCGTGGCGCCGGCCATGGGGTTGCTGTCCATGTCGTAGACGCGCAGGGTGATCTGGCTGGGGGTTCCGCTCACCGCCAGGCTCTGCGTTGCGCCGGAGACGGCGGCCAGGGTAGCGTACTCCGGGCGCGAGCCGAAGGCGGTGAAGGTGATGCACTTCGAGGTTCCGTTCAGGCAGGCTGTAGCGGTGACGGTCTGGCCCTCGGTGAGCGGACCCACGGTGAGCGCCTTGACTGCGATGCCGTTGGAGTTGGTGATCACCGCGCCGCTCTGGAAGGTGATCCCGCTGCCGGTCGTCTGCCAGGCGACGGACTGGCCGCTGAGGGGATTGCCGTTACTGAGCACCAAGGCCTGCGTGGTCCAGGTGAATGTGGCCCCGGCGGCCAGCGAGAGCATTGAGGTGAGCGAGGCCAACGTGGGCGGCGTTCCGCCATAGAACTCGGTCTTGATGCTGGTAGAGCTGTTGTTGAGCGAGGCGAGGACAATCGACCATGTGCTGCTGGTAGCCGTCACATTCATGGTGGCGCGTCCGTCGCCGCCGGCGGTCACCGTGCAGGTGGCCAGACCGCAGCCCAGCGTGGCGCTTCCGCTGGTGACGGTGTAGATGACCGAGACCCCGCCGGCGGGGTTGAGATTGGAGTCAAGGGCCAGGACGGTGAAGGGCACGGGGACGCCGATGGGGACCGAGCTTGTAGGCGCGGTAAGCAGGGTGAGCGAGTCGCCCGAGCCCGCGCCGTAACTGATGCCGCCGGTGATGATCGCCGAGGCGTTGTAGGTGGGCAGATCGTCCACCTCCACGTTGACTGAGCCGGTGACCCCGCTGGCCGCCGCGGGCGCGACAGCGGTGATCTCGTTGGGCGTAATGCTGGTGATCAGGGCCTGCTGGCCGCCCACCTGCACCGTATCGGTAGAGCGAAAGCCCATGCCGTGAATCACGATGGCTCCGCCCGAGGCGGGCAGACGCAGCGGAAAGACCGTATCGGCGTAGAGCACCCAACCCTGGTAGGCGTAGTCGGGGCGTCCGTCGCCGCGCTCGTCGGCGATGCCCAGGCGGACTATGTCGTCGCCCCCGGCGGCGACTTGCAGCCAGCTCTCGCCCGTAGCTAGGCCGTTGATCCCGGCCCCATATCCTACGGCCTTGGAGCCCACCGCATCGAAGGCGTCCCAGACGCCCAGCGAGGGCATGGCCTTGGCGTCCGTCGGTGCGCCGGTCTCATCCACGGCCAGCGTGACCACGGTAAAGGAGCGCCCGCCGCGAACGGGGAAGTTAAACCAGTCGGACTGGCCCACCTGGCTGAGCCGTCCGGTCCACAGGCCGCTTGCCGGAAGAGGGCGCGGCTGGGCCTGGCTTCCGATGGCGTCGTCGTAGTCGCCCATGGCCGAGTTGGCCACGTTGACGGTAAGGGTCTGCGCGCTGCCCGCCGACATCGACGGGACCGAAATGGCCGCGAGCGTTCCCGATGGCTCCGGCGAGCCGTCGAGATACGGACCCACGGAGTTGTTCAGAATGTAACTGGAACTGACCGTCTCAAAAGTCACTTGATAGTTGGCGGTGCTCACTCCCGGCGGCAAATGCATTCCGCTCAGGTCGAAGAAGCCTAGCGTGGAGGCTGTGTTCGATCCCCATTGTGTCAGCAGATTGCCGTTGGCGTCCGTCCATCCGGTCACCGGGTTGCCGTGGTTGCCGTTATTGAGGACGCCGGAGACTGCGGTCACCGTGTACTGATAGAGCGGGTTGCCGTTGGAGTCCAGCGGCCGGGCGACCACGTTGACGCCCTGCATTCCCGAGCCGGTGCTGAAGCTGATGGTTCCCTGGATGGAAACCGTATTCGCCGCGGTAATCTGCTTGCCGGGAAAACTCGAGAGATTGCCGGCGGTGATGGGGTAGAGGCGGTTGAGGGCGGCGATGTCGTCCCAGCGCAACACGGTGGGGTTGGGGATGCAGGCTCCGCCGTTAGCGCCGCAAAGGCCGCTGATGGGCTGCATCACCGGCCAGCCCAGCATGCCGTTCGATTCGCCATTGGTGGCGGCGCCGGGGTTTACCTGCGAGTAATCCAGGCCCAGAATCCGCCCAAAGGCCCGCTCCAGCTCAAAGCTCATCATCTCCAGCAGGCTGGCGTTGGTGGCGCACAATCCGTTCAGCAGGATGATGCCGTGGGCGAAGGTGCCATTGGGATTGACGTTGTCGATCCAGGTGTAAACGCCATTGTTCTGGCAACTATTTTGCTGGCTGACGCCGCTCCCAAACAAGGCGTTGATGATGGAGCCGTCGGCGTCGAAGATAACGCCCAGGGGATAACTGGTGGCCGAGGCGGTGATGTCGGCCGGCTCAATCAGGACGCCAATCTGGCTGGTCTGCTCGTTGGTAACGGTAAAATTTGTGCCGCTGATAAGGATGACGGAGCCGTTGACGTCTTCATTCAAAAAGCCCATGTCGGTGATCGTGACGCCGGCGGTGGGAATCGCGTTCCACAGTGCGGCCGCCGCATCCACCATGGCCTTGGCCTGCGCGTTGCTGACCGAGGCGTTCAACGGACCCTGATCCACGTAGTAATTCAACTGCCCGTTGGCCCAGTGAAGCGGCTGGCCTACGACTCCCGGATTGAAGTAGCTCACCCCGGCCACATATTTGGGCCCGCCCGCCACCGCCGATGCCGGCGCGAGAAGCAAGGCCATAAGCCAGGCAGCCGTTCGGCGGCGGAGGGAGTTGGGTACGGACATAGCCGGCTCTCCAGGCGAAACTGGTGGGCCGTCTTGAAATTTTTCCAGGGGAAAATGGACCAGAGAAATAGGCGGACCCAGTTCATTTATCGGCATAGGACATATTGGCTGGAAAACATAAAGTAACTAGAGCCTGTTAACAGGCCCTGGAGCGTTAATTAGATTTTGTCGCGTTGCGGTGCAGAATCGAGTCGAAGAGTGCCTGTAAATCATCTAATCAAGTGGAATGTGCCGCGGAAAGAAACGCTCGCCTCTCCACGCGCTAAAATCAAACAAGGAAATCCAATGACAGAAATTCGTTCGACTGTAATCCTCGGCTCCGGCTGCGCCGGACTCACCGCCGCCATCTACACCGCACGCGCCGGACTGAACCCACTGGTTCTGGAGGGCCACGAGCCGGGCGGCCAGCTCTCCATGACCACTTTGGTAGAGAATTTTCCCGGCTGGCCGGAGGGCATTCAGGGGCCGGAGCTGATCGAGAACATGAAGAAGCAGGCCGCGCGCTTTGGAGCGACATTTCAGTTGGCGCATCTGGTTTCGGTGGACCTGAAGGAAAATCCATTCCGGCTGCAAACCTCAGCGGGCGAGATTCTCACTCGCACGCTGATCATCGCGTCGGGCGCCAGCGCGCGCTGGCTGGGGATTAAAAGCGAGCAGGCGCTGATCGGCCACGGCGTCTCAAGCTGCGCCACCTGCGACGGATTTTTCTTCCGCGGCAAAGAGATTGCGGTGGTGGGCGGCGGCGATTCGGCCATGGAAGAGGCGCTGTTTCTTACGCGCTTTGCCTCCAAGGTGACGCTGCTGCACCGGCGCTCCGGCTTCCGCGCCTCCAAGATCATGCTCGACCGCGTGCAGGCTCACAAGCAGATCGAGCTGCGTCCCAACACCATCATCGAGGAAGTGCTGGGCGTGGATGAGAAGGAAGTGAAGGGCCTCAGGCTGCGCGACGTGGCCACCGGCACGCAGACGACTCTGGCCATCAGCGGATTGTTTCTGGGCATTGGCCACGAGCCGAACGCGAAAATGTTTGCTGGACAGATCGATCTCGACGATGACGGCTACATCCGGACAACCGGCAATGTGCTGGTGACGAACAAGGGCGGGGCGGTTCCCGGCGTTTATGCCTGCGGCGACGTGCAGGACCGGCGCTACCGCCAGGCCATCACCGCCGCCGGCTCCGGCTGCATGGCCGCGCTGGAGGCGGAAAAATTCCTCGAGGCGCAGGGGCACTAATCTGATGTAAGCCGAAAAACCATGACGACGTTAGCTGAAAATCTCGATCGGCTGGAAGCGGCAATCACCGCCGCCTGCCACCGCGCCGGGCGCGAGCGCGGTACAGTCGAGTTGATGGCTGTCACCAAGACCTGTCCCGCCGCTACGATTGTTGAGGCTGCCGCGCTGGGGTTGACTCTCTTCGGCGAAAATCGCGTGCAGGAGTTTGCCGGTAAAGCCGCGCAGATAGCCGTGTTGCGTCAGCTTGATCTTAAAACTACGAAAGCGTCCATCCGGGCGGTAGGTCAGGGCTTTAGCCCTGACAATAAGAATGCAGAATCAAGCCGGGCTTTAGCCCCTGAGGCAAGCTTTTCAACTTCTCCAATTCGCGTGCATCTCATCGGCCATCTGCAATCGAACAAGGCAGCGCGGGCGGTGGAGATTTTCGACGGCATCGACTCGCTGGACTCGCTGCGGCTGGCCGAGCGGCTCAACGAAGCGGCGGGCAAGCTGGCCAAACGGTTGCCGGTGCTGATCGAAGTCAAACTCAGCCCGGAGGAGAGCAAGTCGGGACTCAATCCTGTCTCCGCCGAGGCCGCCGAGCTTCTGGAGCGGATGCCGGATTTCGAGCATCTGCACGTGCGCGGCTTGATGACCATTGCGCCGCTCGATGTGCCCGAAGTTGCGACGCGAGCCTGCTTTAGAGAATTGAGTAAGTTGCGCGAGCGTTGGGCAGCGGCCCATCCGAGGCTCCGGCTGGACGTGCTTTCCATGGGCATGAGCGAGGATTTTGAACTGGCCATTGAAGAGGGCACAACGCGCATCCGCATAGGCACGGCGCTCTTTGGCGAGCGCGCGGCGCAGCGGGAGACGGCCTGATGCTGCGAGCAACTGCTGAAGGAGTGACGCTGGCCGTTCGCGCGCAGCCCGGCGCAAAAAAGACGGCCATCACCGGCGTCTACGGCAAGGGGCAATCTGCGCAACTGAAGATCGCCGTTCACGCTCCGCCTCTCGAAGGCCGCGCCAACCAGGCTCTGATCGCGTTTTTAGCAGAGCGGCTAGGCGTAGCGAAGAATGCAATGGAGCTGAAGTCCGGCGAATTGTCGCGGAGCAAGGTTTTTCTGCTGCGCGGCGTCTCGCTGGAACAAGCAGAAGCTGCATTTACCGCCCGCAACCTGATAAACTCTCCCTCGGTATGATTCTCGCCTGCCTGCTCATCGTTGCCGTTGCTTACCTGCTGGGATCGATTCCCAGCGGCTACGTGCTGGTCCGCCTCTTTCGCCATCAGGATGTCCGCCAAACCGGAAGCGGGAACATTGGCGCCACCAATGTCCTGCGCTCCGGCGGCAAGGGCCTGGCCGCCGCAACCTTCTTGATGGATATGCTCAAGGGCTGCGCCGCGGTCTGGCTGGGCGGGCTGATCGGCAGTCTGCTTGCTCCCGCCGCCGCGCCAGACAACATGAGGGGGCTGGCCGCGCTGGTTGCCGTTCTGGGACACATTTTTCCTGTATGGCTGGGCTTCAAGGGCGGCAGGGGCGTGGCCACCGGCTTCGGCGTCTTTCTGGTGGCAGCGCCCTGGGCGGCGCTGGCGGCCATCTCCGTCTTCTTTGTGGTGCTGGCGCTCACCCGCTACGTCTCGCTGGCTTCCATCCTGGGCGCGGGCAGTTTTCCGTTCTTTGCCTGGTGGCTAGGGCACGGCGGCAGAACTCCATTTTTCATTGCCGTTCAAATCATTGTTGCCCTGCTGCTGATCGTCAAGCATCACCCGAACATCCGCCGCCTGCTGAGTGGCACGGAATCCAAACTGGGAGCTAAAAAGAGCGCATGAGCCGCATCGCAATTCTGGGCTGTGGAGCCTGGGGAACCGCCATCGCCCTCTCGCTTAACCGCCGCGGCGGCCACCAGCTTACGCTGTGGGCGCACAGCCACGAGCTTGCGCGGGAGATTGCCGAAGCCGGCGAAAACAAGCTTTTTTTGCCTGGCTTTCCCCTTCCAGCGGGAATCCGAATTTCCGGCGACGAGGCCGCTGTTGAAGAGGCGGAGATTATCCTCTCGGTCATTCCATCGGAATTTCTGCGCGCCACGTTTACGCGTCTGCGCCCTCATCTGCGCGCCGGCCAGATTATCGTGAGCGCCACCAAAGGCCTGGAGGACCATAGCCTGCTGCGCATGAGCCAGGTGATCGCCGCGTGTCTCTCAGAGCCGGAGACCGGGCTCAAGCTGCCTATTGGAGCCTTCAGCGGTCCCAGCTTCGCGCAGGAGGTGGCGCAGGGGCAGCCCACCGCCATCACCGTGGCCTTTGAAGACGCGGCCGTTGCCGCCCGCATCCAGGCGGAACTCGCCTCGCAGTCGCTGCGGCTCTACACCTCCACGGACGTGATTGGCGTGGAGTTGGGCGGGGCGCTGAAGAACGTAATCGCCATCGCTGCCGGAGTCGCCGCCGGAGTGGGGCTGGGCTACAACTCCGCCGCCGCACTCATGACGCGCGGCATCGCCGAGATCACCCGCCTCGCCGTGGCCTGTGGCGGACACCGCGAAACGCTGGCCGGCCTCTCCGGAGTGGGCGATCTGGTGCTCACCTGCACCGGTTCGCTCTCCCGAAACCGCACTGTGGGCCAGGAGTTGGGCCGGGGCCACGCTCTCCCGGAGATTCTCGCCGGGCTGGGCGGCAAAGTTGCCGAGGGCATTTTAACCACACGCGCGGCCCTGGGGCTGGCCCGCCGGCAGGGAGTCGAGATGCCCATCACCGAACAGATGGAGCTAATTCTGGATGAAGGCAAGAACCCCCGCGAGGCAATCAGAGATTTGATGCTGCGGCCCGGCAGGGAAGAGCATGAGCGAATTAGGGCCTGTTAACAAGCCCTAATTCATCGCCAAGCCACGAGCCGGCTTAGAAAATCCTGTAGCTGGCGCCAACGCTTGCGCCATAGGGCGAAAGCGTGGTGTTCGGAAGCCCAGATATATTCGGCCATTGGGGCCACTTCTGGTACTCGAAGTCGATGGCCCGGAGTGTGATCCGCTTGGTCAGCTTCACATCCACGCCCCCGCCGTAGGCAATGTCGAGATAACGGCCATTCGCCAAATCGAGTTCGAAGTTCATCTCTCCGTAGCCAAAAAGGACTTTGGCGTAGGGTGTCGCCCGCTTGTAGCGCAACCTGTCGAGGGGAAGACGAGGACCGATAAGGTAGTTGTCCTGGGTAATGTTCAGGAAAGAGTTGAAGCGCTGCCAGCGGCCTTCGGCTTCAATCTGAACCCAGCGGGAAAACCTGAAGTCCACATAGGTTCCCACGCCATAAAGGCGCTGCGGGCCTGTTTGCACAACAACTCCCCCAGCGTAATCGGGCTGAAAAACCGAGCCCAGGCCTCCAACGGCGAGAGAATGCCGCTGCACGGTGGCCGAGGGCGCCACTTGCGCAGACGCGGATAAAGCCGCGGCGGCAAATAGGATGGAAAACAAAGCAGCGGTTGATCTTTTTCTGTGCATAGCGCGGGCCTAATCAGTGTAAATCATCTATCTGGCTGAATGGCCGGGATTCTTGGCGTTCCCGCGCCACGGTTATTGCACGGTGTATTCACCGTGGTGGTGTGCGACAAAGAGCCGGGGGTCCGCGCCTTCCGGGAATAACTAGCTAATAGCTAAAAGCTGCTTTTCACTTCACTCGCACACTCGGTTCCACCGACAGCCCTGGACGCAATTCATGGTTAGGGTCTTCTTTGGCCAGATCAGTAAAGTCGATGCGCACCGGAACCCGCTGCACCACCTTCACATAATTTCCTGTCGCGTTTTCCGGAGGAAAGAGCGAAAGCACCGAGCCGGTCGCGCCGCCGATCTGCGTCACCTTGCCGTGGTAGGTCTTGCCCGTCGAGTCCACGTCAATCTCCACCGGCTGCCCGGCGAACATGTGCCGCAACTGCGTCTCCTTGAAGTTGGCCGTCACCCACACGCCTTCCAGCGAAACCAGCATCATCAGGTTCTGTCCCGGCGCCACGTTCTGGTTGATCTCCACGCTCTTGCGGGTGATGATGCCCGCCGCCGGCGCCACGATCTTGGTGTAGCTCAGGTTGAGCCGGGCCATGTCCAGTTGCGCCTGCGCCTGTTGGACCATGGCCTGCGCCTGTTGGGCGCGAGCCCTCTGCGCGGCCACCTGCTCGGGCGCGGTTTCGGCAAACTTCAATCCTGCCTTGGCCTGGATCTCGCGCTCGCGAGCCACGCGCACGCCTTCTCGGGCGGCCTCTTCGGAGTGGCGTGCGGCGTCAGCGGCAGCCACGGCGGCGTCAAACTGCTGCTTGCTGATCACGTCCTTTGCCACCAGCGGCCGGTAGCGTTCCAGATCGGCCTGGGCCTTGATGTTGTTGGCCCGCGCTGCTTCGAGCTGCTCCTCGGCCTGCACCACGGCGGCGTGAGAGCCGGTTACGTTGGCGTCGGCCGCGTTCAGATTGCTGCCCGTGTTCACCGTGGTAATCGGCACATTCACGTTGGCCGCCGCGGCGTTGGCCTGGGCGCTGGCCAGGGCCGCTTCGGCGTTTTCTACCGCAACCTTGTAGTCGCTGGGGTCCAACTCCGCAATCAGGTCGCCTTCTTTCACCGGCTGGTTCTCATCCACGTACACCTTGGTTACCTGGCCCGCTACGCGCGCGCTCACCTGAATCAGGTGCCCGTTGACCTGCGCGTCGTCGGTGCTTTCGCTAAAGGTGGAGCGCCACCAGATTCCGGCAGCCGCCAGCGCCAGAATCACCACCACGGCAACTACGATGCCTCTGCGGCGTGATTGCGACGACGCGCTCTCTATCTCTGCGCCCTGATCGATTGGCTCCGGTGTTGGAATATAATCCGCCACGCTACTTTCCTCCCAGATAACTTTTGTAATTCTCGCCTGCTCCCAGGGCGCGAGCCAAGCTCAGCTTGGCCACGTTGTGCCGGTAGAGGCTGCTCACATATTGATCGTTGGCCTGCGCCACCGACTGTTGCGCCTGGCTTACGGCCAGATTGTCGCTCACCCCATTGGCATAACGCTGCTGCGCCTCGCTGAGCGCCTCGTTGGCCAGCTCCACCGACGAGCGGGCCACCTCGACCAGCTTCTGCGCCGAGGCAATGTCCAGCAGCGCGTCGCGCACATCGGCGTCCACCTGGGCGCTTTTGTCGCTTAATTTGGCTTGCGCCGTATCCAGTTGCGCCTGCGCCTGCTGTGCCTCGCCGCGCAGTCCGAATTCTCTGAACAGCGGAACGCTCAGCGTGCCGGCGGCGTCGCCCGTGCCGTGCGAGTGCGACAAGGTCGTGCCAATGTCGCCGTAGTCGCCCGCAAAATTCAGCGTGGGCAGCCGCTCGGCCGTGGCCGCCTTGCGTTGCTCTTCGGCCGCCCTGGTCTGCTCCACCATCGCCGCCAGGTCCTTGCGGTTGGCGTGGGCCTGGTGAATTGCTGCCTCCACGTCGATCTGGTCGAAGGCCGCATAAGGAGCCTTATCGGCCAGAGTGAAACTCTGCTCCAGAGGCAGCCCGATTACCCGCGCCAGTCCCAGCTTGTCTTTTTCCAGCGCGTTCCGGGCCGCAATCAACTGCTGCTCCAGCGATTGAGAATCCACACGGGCGCGCAGTTCATCCAGCATCGGCGCGGTTCCTGCCTCGTGCCTGGCAATGGCCTGCTCCAGCGAAACTCTCGCCGTAGCCGCCTGCGCTTCCACGCTGGCCACGCGGCTCTCATCGGCCAGCGCCAGCAGGTAGGCATTGCCCACAACCAGCACCACCAGGTCGCGCGCATCCTTCGCCGACAACTGCGTGGCGGTGAAGTTGTGCCGCGCGGCCAGGTAGTTGCGCAGCGAAGCCACATCGATCAGCGACCAGTTCAGCGAGGCCCGCAGATCGGTAAATCCATAGGGCCCGATGATCTTGGGAAAGCCCGGTATGCGCAGCCCCTCGGCGGGCAGGTCCAGCTGCATTACGGTTTCCTTGGCGCTGGCATCCACCGAGGGCAGCAGCGCCTGCAACTGGCTCAGCCGTTCCCCGCGTGCCGCCGCCGTCTGCGCGCCGCTCAGGATGATGCCCAGATTGGCCTTCAATCCCCGCTCGATGGCCTCGTCCAGCGTCAGATTGACCGGCTGAGCCGAAACCTCACCCGTGGCCACGCTCCCCTGGAAGGGAGACGCCATCTGCGCGACCAGTCCATGGCAAAGCAGCCCCGCCATGCCCAGCACAAGGGCGCGGGCACAGCTGCGGATCGATTTGTTGCTTGAAGAAATGAAGGACATCAAGGCCGTTCGACTCTCAGCGAAGCGCTGCGTCCCAAAAACCTTCGCGGTCCCAGTCGACGCGAAAAACAGGCAACAGGCTTCGTATCTCTAGTGTATCGAATCAGAGGGGCAGACGGCTGAATTTGCCGCAAACAACTGATTTACCAGAACAATTCTGGACGAAATAGCCCCCGCCGTTTCGAAATTCCCCAAATGAAATTAGGTCGTGGAGAATCGCCAGAGGCTAATAGTGTTTAACTGATAGCTGATAGCTGTTAGCTGTTTCTCAGCACCTGCGAAGCCAGCGAGCAAAGCCCCTGGCGAAAGACCTCGCGCACCGTCTCCGGCGTCCAGGCGGCGCTCTCTGCTCCGCCATGCATCTTCAGCAGCGCGGCCGTCTCCGCCGCATTGAACCCGGCCACCGCGCGCAGCACAAAGACCGTCCGCATCCAGGTCGGCAAACCGTCCAGCCACTCCCGCACCCGCTCGCGCTGTGTCCCGCTCATCATGCTGTCCAACTCACCGGCCGAGATGCCCGCTGAGGCCAAATCGTCGCCCTCAATGCAGCTCGTGGCCGGCGCAAGTCCCTGCGGCGCGGCCAGGCAGCCTGGGCAGCGCCCGGCCAGCAGCTTCAGAGCCGCCACGGCCAGCGCCCTCCTGCTGCAATGGCGCGCATTTTGCGGATCGGCGCACGGCGACACCTGCGCGGACTCAATCGTCTCCTCCACCAGCCGCGCGCTCTCCTCGCCCTCGCCCACCAGCATCGCCGCCAGGCTGTAAAGTCCGGCTGCAACCAGCTCGAAGATCTCCTTCATGCTGTCGAAGGCCTCCGCGCCGTCAGGGTTCGGCTGAATCGGAAACAGGTCCTGTTTCGTCGTCGGTGATTCCGTGATCATGCAGTCAGCTCCTTCCCCCTGGATATTTAGGACTGATTTAATCCTTATTCTCAACCCGACGGGCTGGGTTGGTCAATGTGCAAATGCCTCCACCAGCCGCCCTCCGCTCGTTACCAGAGTCTCTCCGGGTAAGCGCCGCCGCGGATGAGGCGGTTGATGTTTTCCACCACGAACGGGCGATCCTCGCGATAGGTCACGCCAAACCAAGAATCACGCGTGCGCAATACCTTCACCCTCGCCTCCCCGGCCGCCACCAGGTCATTCACCACGCGGGGAATATAGCACTCCGCTTTCAGATCCGAGCCGTGCGTCTGTAAAAATCCCTTGAAATGTTTTTCCAGTTGCGGGAAGATTCGCGGCGTAAATCCCCAAAAATTCATTGAAACTGCCTCGTTGCCCTCCAGCCGCGTTATCTCCCCCGTCTCCTCGGTGTTTTTCGCGTGTTCTCCGTCGCGCTCAATCTTCGTCATTTCATCCACGCTCTCCAGGTAGCCGTCGCTGCTCACCCGGCACACGCCGCGCGCCACCGTCCCAAACTCCGACAGCGTATTGCGCAGGACAAATCCGGCCATGGCGTACTCCTCAGCGCCGGATTGCAGATGTTGCGCCAGCACCCGGTAGCCCTCGGCTCCGTAGAAATCGTCTGCGTTGATCACGGCAAACGGCTCTCGAATCGCGCTCGCCGCCATCAGGATCGCCTGCGTCGTGCCCCATGGCTTCGTCCGCCCGGCCGGCACGCTGAATCCCGCCGGCAGCATCTCCAGCTCCTGAAGTACGTACTCCACCGCGATGCGCTCTTCAAACCGCCGCCCTACCGTCTCCTTGAACGGCTCCTCGATCTCCGCGCGGATCACGAACACCAGCTTGCCAAATCCGGCGCGCAGCGCGTCGTAGATCGAATAATCGATGATGGTTTCCCCATTCGGCCCCACCGGATCAATCTGCTTCAGGCCGCCGTAGCGGCTGCCCATGCCGGCAGCCATAATCAACAGTGTCGGGGATGTCGTCGGTTTCATTGCGAACAATCACCTTCCTCGGCGCGTCAACCCTCCCTGCCGGGTTGCGTTCCGATATCAGCTCATGGTCCGATGGCCTCATTCTACATCCTTCCGATAATCTCCTCGGCGGCGCGAGGCCCGTCATGCGGAATTCCTCCGCGTTATCATGGATGTCTATGGCCTTTCCCATCAAAACCTGCGTCGTCTGCTCAGAGGAGTTCGAACTTCGCCCGGGCAAGCCCGGCTTCGCCAACCGCTGCCCCGCGTGCAGCGAGCCCGAGGAGACCGGCTCGCCCAAAATCGATAGCCGCACCGCGGCTGACGCCGTTGACCGCAAAGCCCAGAGCGAGCTGAACGAAGCCCGCCGCCGAACTATCCGCGAGATGCTCTACCGCAAGGAAAGCTGACAGATCATCAACGGAGGGAGCAGGCGCCTTCAGCACCTTGAAAGAATGACCGCCCGCAAGCCGGCTGCCTTGTGCCTCCCGGATTAGCTTGTCTGATACAATCTAGCCCGTCCTCGTTTTGCTTTGCGGACGGAAAGAAAGAAAGGACTTTTCATGCGCTGCATCCGATTCGCCGTTCTTACCCTCGGCGTGGCATTGCCCGCTTTTGCCCAGAATCCTGTTTCGCCCTTGAAGAACGGCGATCTGCCGGCGCTGAGCCACTTCGATCCGGGGGTGGTGGATCGCGCGCTCGATCCATGCAATGACTTTTACAAGTTTGTCTGCTCCAAGTGGCAGGCGGCCAATCCCATTCCTCAGGATCAATCGGCCTGGGGAACTGGCTCCAACCTGCAATTGTGGAATGAGAGCGTGCTGCGCAATATCATGACCCGCGCCGCCGAGCCCCGCCCGGAGCGCTCAACCGTCGAGCGGCAGATCGGCGATTATTGGCAAGCCTGCATGGACGAGCCGGCGATTGAAAAGAGCGGCATCGCGGCCATCCAGCCGCAACTTGACCTGATCGCCGCGCTCAAAAACAAATCGCAGATCGCCGGCCTGCTGGCGCAGATTCACATCAGCCAGCCGCGATCCTGGGAGGGCGACGACAACGAAACCCGCGCGCCTCTCTTCGGATTCAGTTCCAGCGTCGATTTTAACGATGCCACGCTGATGGTGGCCATGCTCGACCAGGGAGGCTTTGCGCTGGATGGCCGCGACTACTATCTCTCCGCCAACGCCGAGCTTGCCAGTGTGCGCGAAAAGTATCGCGCTCATGTCGAGAAGCTTTTCGCGCTGATGGGCGAAAACGATGCCAAGGCCAAGTCGGACGCGGCCACTGTCTTGCGCATCGAAACCGCGCTGGCAACCGCGGCAATGGATTCGGTCAGCCGCCGCGATCCCAAGAATATCAACAACGTCATGGACCTCAAGCAGGTGCGGGCGCTCGCCCCGTCTTTCCGTTGGAACGACTATCTGGCCGTGGTTCAGCCCATCGTGCCCAGGCACTATATCGTATCTGCGCCCGAATTCTTCCGCCAGATGGATAAACTCCTTCAGAGCGAGGACTTGGCCAGTTGGAAGACCTATCTGACTTTCTGGGTGCTGGATCGCAATGCCGGTTATCTCAGTCAGCCCTTCCAGGACGCAAACTTCGATTTCTGGGACCGGACGATGGGCGGCGCGAAGCAGATGCGGCCCCGCTGGCGGCGCTGCGTCTCCTGGGCCGACCGCGATCTGGGCGAGGCGCTGGGCCAGGCCTACGTGGCGCAAGCATTTCCGCCGGAGAGCAAGGCCCGCACAGATAATATGGTGAAATCGCTTACGGCGGCGCTGGCTCAGGATATCCAGCAGGTTGATTGGATGTCGCCCGAGACCAAGAAGAGCGCGCTGGTGAAGTTGAATGCTACGCTGGACAAAATCGGCTACCCCGATACGTGGCGGGATTACTCCAGCATCAAGATCAGCCGTGACAGCTTCGTTGAAAATCTACAGAATGCCGCCCGCTTCGAGTATCGCCGCCAACTCGCCAAAATCGGCAAGACGGTGAACCGGCTGGAATGGCAGATGACGCCGCCCACCCTCAATGCCTATGAGGATCCGCAGACCAACACCATCAATTTTCCCGCCGGCATCCTGCAACCGCCCTTCTTCGAGGCGGGCATGGATGACGCCGTCAACTTCGGCGCCATCGGCATGGTGATTGGCCACGAGATGACCCACGGCTTCGACGATCAGGGACGCAAGTTTGATGCCCAGGGCAATTTGCGCGACTGGTGGACCGAGCAGGACGCAAAAGCCTACGAGCAGCGCGGTCATTGCATCTCTGAAGAGTACACCCAGGAGATTCCCGAACTGGGGGTCAAGACCAATGGGCTGCTCACCCAGGGCGAGGATACGGCCGACAACGGCGGGATGCATCTGGCCTACATGGCGCTTGAGGCGTCGTATCGTCAGCAAGGCAAGTCGCTCGACGAGAAAGGTCCGGACGGCTGGACGGCGCGGCAGCGCTTCTTTCTTTCCAACGCCTTCTCCTGGTGCGAGAATTGGCGTCCCGAGTTAGCGCGGACCGTCATCACCACCAACCCTCACTCCATGCCTCAATTCCGCATCAACAACGTGATCTCGAATATGCCGGAGTTTAAACAGGCCTTCGGATGCAAGGCTGGTCAACCCATGGTGCATGTTAACGCCTGCCGTGTCTGGTAGGCCTCGAAGCGCAACAAATACGACGCCTTGATGAAGATCTGCCGCCCGTCATTCAGCATCTGCGGCGCTCTCGGCGCTAAGGGCTGCTGCTCATGACCAACTCTGGCTTTGTGTCAGGGCACAACTTTGCCGGGGTGGCTATTCCCAGTTTCCGGGCCATACAATAGTAAGCTGAATACAGGTTGCAGCCCTGTCGTTGGCCATGCCCGGCGGCGCTCAACTTCGACATCTCATCACTGATATGCCAACCGCCTTCCGTCTTTTCGGCCCGTTGCACCTCGTCATCCTCGGCGCAGTTCCTCTTCTTGCAGCCATCTTCGCAGCCCTTCAGCGGCGTCTTCCCCCGGGCTTCAAAGCACTGCGCTACGGCGTGGCAACCATACTTCTATTGGACCTGGCTCTGCATTACGCATACATGGCCGCTCACGGCCAGCTCATCTTCCCCAATTGTCTTCCGCTGGAACTCTGCGATGCCACGCTGTTTCTTACCGTCATCGCCTTGTTCACCCTCAACCGGGCAATCTTCGATCTGGCTTATTACGGCGCATTGGCCGGATCGACGATGGCCCTGCTCACGCCTGACCTTGCCCAGGCCTCATCCCTCTTTTTGCAAGTTCATTTCTTTGTCGATCATGGTTTTATTGTGATTGCCGTTCTCTATCTTGTGTGGTCCCGTCAGGCGCGGCCGCGGCCTTGGTCGGTCGGCAGGGCAATGCTTGCCCTGAACATCTATGCCGCTTTCGCCGGAACATTCAATTACATCTTCAAAACAGACTTCATGTATCTCTGCGCCAAGCCGCAAGACGTGTCACTCCTCGTTGTCCTCGGGCCATGGCCCTGGTACATCCTGAGTTGTGAAGGCGTCGCATTCGTCTTGTTCCTGTTGCTCTATCTTCCATTTAGGCAATCCGCATCGGATGCAAAGTAATGGAAAATGTATTGCGGGAATAATCAAGTCATAGTTTTCAGCTTCCGCTTTGCCAATAACCGCTCAGGCGGAAAGGGTGGAAAACCGCGAGGATTTTGTTTCGGACTGAATCAAGAACTCTTGCGTCCCGCGCCGTTGGATCGGGTCACGGCGGACGGCTTGCGCAGAGGCACAATCGCTCCGGCTCCGGGCGCGGCCTGAGAGAAGCGCGCCAGCATCTCGGTGCGCACGTACTCCACAAAGCTCTGCATCTGCCGGTTCATCTCTTCCATGCGCTCGCGCATCTGCAGAATGATGGCTATGCCGGCGATGTTCACGCCCAGATCGCGCGCCAGGTTCAGAATAAACTCCAGCCGCTCCAGATCCTCGTCGGTGTAGAGGCGCGTGTTGCCCTCGGTGCGCGATGGCTTCAGCAACCCCTCGCGCTCATAGAGGCGCAGCGTCTGCGGATGAATCTCGTACATCTCGGCCACCGCCGAGATCATGTACGCGCCCTTCGATTTGCGTTTTGCGGCCATAAGGTTATCTCATTGACGCTTAGATTTCTTGCTAGCTGCGCTTGATTCTTTCATGCCAAGTCTATTAGACCAATCATCTGGCACTGTAACTTGAAATTCCTTCAACATTTTCTTCAATTCCTCAGATGGTTTTCCTGTATACCAATACCCATGTTCTTTGAGATAGGAGAATTTTTCGTGTTTTAACGACTTCAAAACACCAATAGCTTCAGCATAGGTGAGACAATAAAACTCCGCATTATTCGGGTTGCTGACATTCCAAACGTAGACATTCCTCAAATCTGGGAAGCGCTCATATTTCCTATCCAATTCGAAAGCTTCATTAGTTGCAGTTTTTAACTGAATTGGGCAGGCATCAAATTCTCCGCCGTCAAAGCCATCACGAAAGGCTATCAAATCAATCCCGCGATCACGCAAAGGTTCGGCCACCTCAAGGTTAGCTGCAATGAGGTTAGCGATCAAAATGTATTTCCCAATAAGACCGATCTGCTGCTTGTCCATTAAAGCACCAACCTCTATTCCCAATTCACTGTTCCCCCTTTTTTCACAGTTTTTCAAACAGCGCCGCGCGCGGGTCCTGGCTGTTCAGCCGGGCCAGCTCGCGCATGATCTCGCGGCTGCGCTCGTCGTTCAAGTGCGGCACCGTCACTTCAACAGTCACAATCTGGTCGCCGCGCTGGCCGGGATTCTGCGCATTCTCCACGCCCCGCTCCCTCATGCGCAGCTTTTGACCGCTCTGCGTGCCGGGCGGAATCTTCAACTGCGCGCGCCCGTCAATCGTCGGCACGTCTACCTTTGCGCCCAGCGAGGCCTCGGGCACGGTCACCGGAACGGTCAGATGAATGTCGTCGCCCATGCGGCTGAAGACCGGGTGCGTGCCGGTGCGGACGATGAGGTAGAGGTCGCCGGCCGGGCCGCCGTTTGCCCCGGCGTTGCCCTTGCCCTGCAGGCGAATGCGCTGCCCGTCGCGTGTGCCCGCCTTGATGCGAAATTCAATCGGCTCCGAGCGGCTCACCACGCCCTCGCCGTGGCAGGTGGAACAAGTATTGGAGATGCGCCCTTGCCCGCCGCACCTGGGACAGGGAATGTTGAACTTCATTCTTCCGCCCATCTGCGTCACCTGGCCGGTGCCGTTGCACTCCGGGCACGGCATGGGCCCGCTGGCCGAAGACTGGCCGTGGCAGGCGGGGCAAACCTCCTGGCGATGCACCTCCAGCCGCGCCTGTCCGCCGCGTATGGCCGTCCAGAAGTCCACCGTGGCCTGGTACTCCAAGTCCGTCCCCGGCTGCGGGCCGCGCGCACGCTGTGGCTGCTGCGCCCCGCTGAAGATGCCGGAAAAGATGTCCTTGAAGCTCCCCCATGAAGCAGAACCCGCTCCATCCTGCTGACTGCCGGGGTAGCTCGCTCTGTGACCCGGCCCGCCCTGAAAGCCGGTGAAGTCAAAGCCGCCGAAGTCCACCGGCATGCCGTGGCCCGCGCCCTGCCGCGCATAAGCCTCGGCCTGCGCCGGATCAATCTGATCGGAGTAGAAGCCCAACTGGTCGTAGACCTTGCGCTTCTTCTCATCGCTCAGCACGTCGTTGGCCTCGGAGATCTCCTTGAACCTCTCCTCCGCCCGCTTGTCGCCGGGGTTCACATCCGGGTGATACCGCCGCGCAGCCTTGCGGAAGGCCTTGCGGATCTCCTCCGCCGAGGCCGTCTTCTTTACGCCCAGCGTGCCGTAATAATCTTTGTTCGTGGTCGTGGCCATAGTCTGTTTGGACTCGATTCCTCGTTACACGTTGTTGCTATTCTTTCATTCTCTGTGTGCCAGGTCTCGATTTTGAGGCCTGGAAATCCACAAAACTCAACTCGATCAGGCAACCACTCGCTGCTCCGCGCTTTCTACGTTGGCGTGGGACGCGCGCGGGCGAATTGTCTCGTGAATCGCCGTTTCTTCAGCATCCGCGGCAGACTCCAGATCGTAATCCATCTGCAAGCGCATCCAGAACTCTGCCGACATATTGAAGTAGCGCGCCAGACGCAGCGCCGTATCGGCCGTAATCCCGCGCCGCTCCCGCACAATCTCAGAAATTCGCGTCACCGGCACGCGCAACTCCATGGCCAGAGCATTCGACGAAAGCCCCAGAGGCTTCATGAACTCCTCGCGCAGCATCTCGCCGGGGTGCAGGGGAGCCATCCGCGCACCTTCGTTCACTTTCGCGCCCTCAAGCACCGGCTCAGTGGTAGTCGACAATCTGGACCTCGTAGGCATCCCCATCCCTCCACTCAAAACAAATCCTCCATTGACCATTGATGCGTAAACTCCATAGTCCTTCCCGATCACCCTTCAGCTTCTCTAGCCGATTACCCGGTGGCTCGCCAAGCTCTTCCACCCGCGAAACGCTGTGGATTTGCCGCAACTTGCGTAACGCAACCCGCTCAAACGCCGAATACCGCCGGCTATGGCGGCGGTCGTACACCTGTTCGGTCTCTTCGTCGGCAAACGAGCGAATCATGCTTAACGTTTATCGTAACACGGAAAGCAGTCAGTTCGGTCGTTTTTTGTCCCCTTCCCCAATTCAGCCTTCAATAAATCCAAAATCCGCTTCCCAAAAAGCCCAATTTTTCGCATAAAACCTCAACTTCGAGGCAGAGACGATTTGCTCAGTTTTCTCCCTATTCACGGTTGAACACGTGCGCTTGCGCATGTACTCTTTCATGAGGCAGGCTAAGTTGCGCTAGCTTCCCTGCAAGCCTCCTGCCTTTGCGGCCGTGGATTCCTCGGCAAAGACTCAGACGCAAGCCAGCAGATTGAGAAGCCTTCAGAATTCGGCAAATCTCAGGAATTTGTTTGAGCGACCTCGGCCTTCTTTACGGCAGCCTTGGTTGCCGGCTTGCCAGCGCCGGCCTTGGGAATGGCGTCCAGATCCACCTTGCCTTCGGCCAACTGCATGAGGAACTCCTGGGCTGAGAAGGGCTTCAGGTCTTTGAGCAGCTTGCTGGCGCGGATATAGCTGCCGTCGGGTTGCTGCAGGCGGGCCTTGAGGGTGTCGGCCATATAGGCAGGCAGTATCTCGTTGTGGATGCGGGCCATAGCCACCGCGTCGCGGACCGGGAAAACCACCTCGCAGCGCTCGAAGAGGTTGCGCGGCATCCAGTCAGCCGAGCCAATGTAGATTTCATCGTTGCCGCCGTTGGCGAAGTGGAAGATGCGCGAGTGCTCCAGGAAGCGGCCCACAATGGAGCGGACGCGGATTCTTTCCGAGAGGCCTTTGACGCTAGGGCGAAGGGTGCAGAGCCCGCGGACGATCAAGTCGATTTCGACGCCGGCCTGCGAGGCAGCATAAAGTGCCTCGATGAGCGAGGGTTCGAGCAGGGAGTTGATCTTGGCAACGATGTGAGCGGGCCGTCCAGCCTGGGCGTGCTCCTGCTCGCGGCGGATAAGGCCCAGGAAGCTCTCGGCCATGGTCAAAGGAGCCACCAGCAGCGGGCGATAGTCGTCGATCTCCGCATGGGCGGTGAGGTAGTTGAAGACCATGTGAACCCGCTCGGTGAACAGAGGATTGCTGGTCAACAGGCTCAGATCGGTGTAGAAGCGGGCAGTATCCGGGTTGTAATTTCCCGTTCCCATGTGGCAGTAACGGCGGGTGACGCCGTCCTCGTCGCGGCGCACCAGCATGGCCAGCTTGCAGTGGGTTTTGAGACCGACCACGCCGTGGAAGACCTGCACGCCAGCGTCTTCCATCGAGCGCGCCCAGCGGATGTTCGAGGCCTCGTCGAAGCGGGCCATCAGTTCGACAACCAGCGTGGTCTCCTTGTTGGCGGAGGCCTCGGTGAGCGCCTGGAACATGGGCGAGTCGTCGCTGGTGCGATAGAGGGTCTGCTTCATGCTGACCACGGCCGGGTCCGCGGCGCCCTGCTGTATGAAATCCACGACCGGGTCGTAGGAGTCGTAGGGGTGGTGAAGCAGCACGTCGTGGCGGCGCAATTCGTCGAAGATGTTGCCGGACTTGCGGCTCAGCTTGAAAGGTTTGGGGGTAAACGGCGGAAACTTCAGCTCCGGCCGCTTCACATCGTCATAGAAAAAGAACAGCCGCGAAAGGTTCACCGGGCCGTCGCTGCGAAAAACCTGTTCCTCTTCGAGTTCAAAGTTCACCCGCAGCCGCTCCACGATCTCCGGATCTGCGCCGGTTTCAATCTCCAGGCGGACGGCGTCGCCCTTGCGGCGGTTGTGCAGCTCGACGCGGATGGTCTCCAGCAGGGAGCGGGATTCCTCCTCCTCGATGTAGAGGTTGGAGTTTCGCGTAACGCGGAAGGCGGCGCGCGAGAGCACCTCGAAGCCGCGGTACATGCCGCCCAGGTGCTGGGCGATCATGTCCTGGAGCAAGAGATAGTCATATGCGCCCTCAGCGCCAGGCAGGCGTACGAAACGGGGAAGGGCGCGAGGCACGGTGACCACGCCTAAAACCTGCGGGCCGGAGCTTTTGCGCTTGCGGCGGAGCAGCAGGGCCAGGCAGAGAGCCTTGTTGAGCACGCGCGGAAAGGGGTGGGCCGGATCGATGCTGATGGGCGTCAGCAGGGGGTCAACCTCGCGCTGAAAGTAGCTCTGAGCAAATGCTTTAGCCTCATCATCCAACTCGCGCCACTCCAGCAGCCGAATGCCTTTTTTGCCCAGCTCGGGCAGCAACTGCTGGTTCCAGCAGCGGTACTGCGCGTCCACAAAGCTGTGAATTTCGGCGGTGAGCACGGCAAGAGATTCGTCGGGGCGCAGGCCATCGTAGCCCGGCTCGCGGTAGCCGTCCTCAATGCGCTGCATGAGGCCGGCCTGGCGAACTTCAACGTATTCGTCGAGGTTAGAGCCAGTGATGGCCAGGAACTTGACCCGCTCCAGCAGGGGGTTGGTGGGGTCTTCGGCCTCTTCGAGCACACGCCGGTTGAACTGCATCCAGGAGTGGTCCCGGCCGTTGAAGAGCTTCTGTTTTGGGGAGGTTCGAGCCATCGAATCCGTTCCGTGTGCTGTAGATGGCAGTCTACAACGTTTTGAAAAAACAGGGAATAGGGACTCGGGAATAAATAACTAAAAATTAGTAAAAGCCCACTGCGCCGGGCATCCCATGGAACGAATCTATCCGTAGTATTGGAAATGCTTCCAGAACTCCGGCCAGGGGAAGCGGATGTTGCGGCAGACGTAAACCTGGTCGCGGTCGCGGAAAATGTCGTTGACGACACCATAGGGATTCCACAACTGCGCGGCGTCCTGGCAGGATGCGAAGATCTGGTTGAGTTCGCCCGGCTTGAAGCCGACGGCAATCACGGTCTGGGGCGGAGGGTCGCCGTAGCCGCGGAGCCAGTTGGAGTTCATGCCGCTAATGGCGCGGGGCAGGCCGTAAGCGCGGCCGTAGAGGTTTACAGCCCCGGCTTCCCCTTCGTCGGCAGCCATCACGCCGGCTGTAGCACGATCGGCGGCTGGCAGGGAATCGCGAACCTGAGCGACGGTGCGGGCGAGTTCCGGCCAGCCGATCTGCATATTGAACTGATGAGATACGGCGTCCTGCGCGCGCCACCACGCCGAATTCACGGGAGCAAAAGGAAGGATCAGAAAGGCGATAATCAGGCCGTTGATCCCGAGCGCTATCCACGACGCGCGCAATATTCGGGTCTGCCTTTGCGCCGGAAGCAATCTGAGCCGGCTTTCGCACCATGCTGCGCCGGCGGCCAGCACCATGGGGTAGGCCGGCGCAAGGTAGTAGTCGCGCCCGCGAGCGGCCATGAGGCAAACGAGCGTGATGGCGTACATCCAGCCGATCATGCGCCAGCGCCTGCCCTCGGGCCGGCGAAAGAGAAACCATAACCCCGCAAAAAAGAGCGGCAGCGCCACAACGCCGCAAATCTCCCACAACTGGTTCAGGAGAAAGTTGTCCGCGCGCCCCAGGCGAATGTCGCGGGCATGGATGCTGCTCATCCAATCAAGGCTGACGAAGTGGTGCTGGTATTGCCACCAGAGGTTGGGCGCGACGATGAGCAGCGTCAGCGCCACGCCGCTCCAGAACCAGGGACTGCGGAAATAGCGGCGGTTCGGAGTCAGCAACATCGCGCCCAGAAGTGCGGCGACAAAAAATGCCATGGTGTATTTGGTCATGAATCCCACGCCAATGAATGCGCCGATCCCAAGCCACCAGCGCGCGTCGCCGCTCTCCAGCAGCCGCACCACGCACCAGGCCACCGCGACCCACCACAACAGGTCGAAGGACATGTAGGACATGAAGGAGCCGGTGAAAAAGACGGCCCCTCCGATGCTGGCCGCAAATGCCGACACCAGCATAGCCTGGCGGCCGCCGCCCATGGCGCGCGCCATAAGCCCGGTGAGCACGGCCATGATTCCGCAGGCCACGGTGGCGAAGAAACGATAGCCCATGAGCGATGTTCCGAAGAACGCGAGCTCAATGCGGCCAAGCAAGGCGGTCACCGGCGGGTATACGACGTATCCCCACTCCAGGTCACGCGCATTGGAGTAGGTAAGCAACTCGTCGCGGTGGAATCCGTAGCCCGCGCCGGCGATCAGATGGAGCGCGGTGAAGCCGAGGCCGAGAAGCCACAGAACAGCGGTGTCGTTCGAGAGAATCCGGCGCAGGTAAGGCAAAGCACGCATGGGTACTCGATTGAGAAGATGAATTCGTGAACTGCAGCAGTTTTCAATAGGTATAGACCAGCAGCATTGCTATCGAGGGGCTTTTACTTCCACCCCAGCGACCAAGATCTGTCGCTGGTGACCCCGGCTGATGAAAAAGCCCCTCGGCTGCATGGTTTCCGTTATGACCAGAAGCGAAAATGCCCTAGCGCCTCGGATCAGGCCGCTCTTTCTAGAAAGAGTCTGAATAGATCAGACGAGCCAGGAGATTCTCGATCTGCTCCTGCTTGCCAGAGCGCGGTTGAGGATTGATACCCTTCTTGAGAGCCGCTGCTTCGATCTGATCGAGCGAGACCTTGCCGTCGAGCATGGCAACCGCATCAGGCGACTTCCAGCCTGCATAGCGTGCGGCGAGGATGGCATCATACTGGCCGTCCTGGATCAGCTTCGCAGCGGTCAGGAATGCGCGAGCACAGAGGTCGGCGCCGCCCACATGGGCATGAACCATATCCTCGGCGGTAAAGCTCTGGCGCCGCACCTTGGCGTCAAAGTTGCACCCGCCCTTAATGAGGCCGCCGGCTTTGATTACGTGATACATGCTCATGGTCATCGACCAAAGTTCGTTGGGGAACTGGTCGGTATCCCATCCCAGCAGCGCATCGCCACGATTGATGTCCAGAGATCCGAAGATTCCCAGGGCGCCAGCGGTCGCAATCTCATGCTCAAAGGTATGCCCGGCCAGCATGGCGTGGTTGGCTTCGATATTGACCCTGACTTCCTTATCCAGGCCGTAGCGCTTCAGGAAGCTATACACCGTCGCAACGTCAAAGTCGTACTGGTGCGTGGTCGGTTCCTTGGGCTTGGGCTCGATCAGAATCTGGCCGTCAAAGCCGATCTTGTGCTTGTATTCCACAACGAGGGTCAGGAACCGGCCCATCTGATCGAGTTCCTGCTTCATGTTGGTGTTCAGCAGCGTCTCGTAACCTTCGCGTCCGCCCCAGAGCACATAATTCGAACCGCCGAGCCTCTTGGTGGCGTCCATGCAATTTTTCACCGTGGCCGCGCACCAGGCGAAGACATCGGGATCGGGATTGGTGGAGGCGCCGGCCATAAACCGCGGATGGGAGAAGAGATTTGCCGTGCCCCATAGCAGCTTGGTGGGGTACTTTTTCATCTTCTCTTCGAAGTAATCCACCATGATGTGGAAGTTCTTCAGGGTCTCGGCAAGCGTGTCGCCGCCGGGCGCGATGTCGGCATCATGGAAGCAAAAGAAGGGCAGGCCGAGAACGCGGAAAAGCTCGAAGGCCGCATCGGCTTGCATCTTGGCCATCGCAATCGGGTCGCCGGCGGCAAACCACGGACGCTGCAGCGTGGCTGAGCCAAATGGGTCGCCTCCTCGCATCGCCAGCGAGTGCCAGTAGGCGACCGAGAAGCGCAGATGATCTTTGAGGGGCTTGCCGAGTACGACCCGGTCAGGATCATACCAGCGGTAGGCGAGGGCTTTCTTACTGGAAGGGCCCTCGTATTTTACTGATTCGAAAGAGCTAAAGATTGTTTCGGCCATGGTGAATCTCCTATCGTCCAAGAAAAATCAAAATTGATTCTGTGAGTTCTTCGGCTGAACATCAGCAATCGAAAAGGAGGATGCAACTTGCGGGCAGCTCCTTGGTAAATCACTTTCTGTCAGGCGTTTTGCGGCGAGGTCTTGCGAACATCATCTTATATCATAACGCAGGCCCTGCAACACCAAGGGACCCTCCTGGCGAAGGGTCCCTTGGTGAAGCTTCAGATGGCGGCTGACCGCAATCCTGATTACTTTTTCAATCCTGCTTGCTCAGCCAGCGCAGCGGCCTTGTCGGTGGCCTCCCAGGTGAACTCCGGCTCGTTGCGGCCGAAGTGGCCGTAGGCTGCGGTCTTCTGGTAGATGGGCCGGCGCAGGTTCAGGCTCTCGATGATCTTCTTGGGCGTGAGAGCAAAGTTCTTGCGGATCAGTTCGGTCAGCTTGGCCTCGCCGATCTTGCCCGTTCCAAAGGTATCCACGCGCACGCTGACCGGCTCGGCCACGCCGATGGCGTAGGCCAGTTGCACCTCTGCCCGCTCGGCCAGCCCCGCCGCCACAATGTTCTTGGCGATGTAGCGCGCCATGTAGGCCGCACTGCGGTCCACCTTGGTCGGGTCTTTGCCGCTGAAAGCTCCGCCGCCGTGACGGCCCGCGCCGCCATAGGTGTCCACGATGATCTTGCGGCCGGTCAGGCCGGTGTCGCCCATCGGTCCGCCGATCACAAATCTTCCCGTGGGGTTGATGTGATACTTGGTGTGCTCGTCGAGCCACGCGGCGGGCAGAACAGCCTTGATGACGTGCTTGAGAATGTCGGCGTGCAGCTCTTCGTTGGTGACGCTCTCCGAGTGCTGGCTGCTGATGACCACGGCGTCGATACGCGCGGGCTTGCCGGACTCATCGTACTCCACCGTGACCTGGCTCTTGCCGTCGGGGCGCAGGTAGGGCATCTTGCCGCTCTTGCGCACCTCTGTCAACCGCCGGCAGAGCTTGTGGGCAAGCGAGATGGGCGCCGGCATCAGCTCCGGAGTCTCGTTGGAGGCGTAGCCGAACATCATGCCCTGATCGCCGGCGCCGCCCGTGTCAACGCCCTGGGCAATGTCGCCCGACTGCTTGTTGATGGTGGAAATCACGGCGCAGGTGTTGGAGTCGAAGCCGTACACCGCGTTGTCGTAGCCGATGGAGGCCACCACGCCGCGCACCAGGCTCTGGAAATCAACGTAGGCCTTGGTGGTAATCTCGCCGGCAATCACCACCAGCCCGGTGGCCGTCAGCGTCTCGGCGGCGACGCGGCTGTAGGGATCCTGCTCCAGGCAGGCATCCAATATGGCGTCAGAAACCTGGTCGGCAATCTTGTCCGGATGGCCTTCAGTGACGCTCTCAGAGGTAAACAAGAATCGGTCGCTCAACTTAACTCTCCTCCCATTGCAGGGAATTCAATTTGGCAGCCTGGAGCGAGGACCGGTTCATGCTGGACCACCGCCGCGGGAGAAAACAATCTCTCCCGCATCGGATCCACTCTCGCCGAGGACACGCCAGCAACGTCAGGCTTTCGCCTTGGGATGCATTCCTCCATGATAATTGCCGCCGGCGGCCGGGTGCAAAGGCTTGCAGCGAACGGGGCGCAGTGCGCACCCAAAGTAATTTTATGCAGGGTGAACAGCATGAGGCGAGGCCTAGCCGGAAGATACAATCTTGAGTTCAATATTCTGGCATTCTGGTGTAAAGGCCGGGGTACACGGATCAAAAAAGCTGCATCGGCAGCAGCTCCGTCCACCAGCCATGGCGCAGGCCAAAGTAGCGGACTCCCAGAAAAATGCCCGCGATCGCTACCAGCAGCAGCAAGATCACGCCAACCCAGCGCAGCCGTTTCTCTATTGTGTCGCTGCGCTGGTTGCGAGCCCGGCCCACGTTGGCGGCAAACTCCAGCCAGCTGCGGTCTTCGTCCAGCATCTGCCCGCTGGCGGCGTAGGCATCCAGAAACCGTTGCGTCCAGTCGTTCACGTCCAGGCCCACTACGCTCACATAGCCGCGCACAATGCCCTTGCTTAAGATCCCGCCGGGAAGCATGCGAAATCTATCCTGCTCCAGCGCGATCAGATGGCGTTGGCTGATCTTGGTGACCGCCGTGATGTCTTCCAGCGCGATGCCGCGGGATATCCGCTCCATGCGCAGGTCTTCTCCAAATTTACCCATCGTCGACCAGAGAACGGTATGAGAAGCCAGTTTGATTACCCATCAACAATAAACCCGTATTCTGCTTCGGTCAAAGGAAATGAATGAGCATTTTCCAGCCTTTCCGCAAAGCCGCGGATTTGTGAATCAGATCGATGCAAATTGGAGCTTCTACGGCCCTTGGCAGGGACTCCTCCTCTCCTCCACCCGCCTGCCCAGGGCTGTTACCCTGAAAGCGAGGGATTTTCCAGCATTTTGCACCCCCTCGGAGCCGCTTTTGGGAATGAATAAGCTTATCTTTGCGAATCTGCTGCACCGCCCTGTTCGCTCCATCATCAGCGTACTGGCGGTGGCCATTGAAGTCATCATGATCCTGTCCATTGTGGGCATCTTCATGGGCATATTGAACGACACCAAGCAGCGCACTAACGGCATCGGCGCTGACCTGATGATGCGGCCCTCCAATGCCAGCATCATGGTGGGTGTCAGCGGCGCGCCCATGCCGGCTAAAATTGTTGACGTCCTCCGCCAGTTACCTCATGTGGCTGTGGCCTCGCCGGTGATTCAGAAGCTCAACACCGCTGGCAAAATCGAGGTGCTTTACGGCATCGATTATCCCAGCTTCAATGCTCTCAAGCCCTTTGTCTTCATCTCCGGCGGGCCGTTTCAGGGGCCTGACGACGTGATCATCGATGACATCGCGGCCGGCGCCGATGGCGGCCATCGCGTAGGCGAGCAGATCACCATCATGGATCATTCCTTTCGTATTGTGGGCATCGTCGAGCACGGCAAGGGAGGGCGAAAGCTGTTGCGCCTGGATAAGATGGGCGAGCTGATGGGCTCTGAGGGCAAGGCCTCGCTCTTTTACATCAAGTGCGACGACCCGGCCAACCAGAACGCCGTCATTCAGGAGATCCGCGCGACGCGCGGGCTGGAAGGCAACCCGGTGGAGACCATTGACGACTGGCTCGAACAGATGACGCCGGACAAGATTCCCGGATTCAATATCGCCCTCAATGTCGTCACCTGCATCGCCGTCATCATCGGGTTTCTGGTCATCTTTCAGTCCATGTACACCGCCGTTCTGGAGCGGACGCGCGAGATCGGCATTCTCAAGTCCATGGGCGCATCCGGGCTGACCATCGTCGGCGTGGTGCTGCGCGAAACCGCGATATTGGCCGTGGCCGGCGCGCTGGTGGGCATTGCCGGAACTTACGGCGTGAAAGAGTTGCTCGGCTACGTCACTCCCACCACGCACTTCGAGATTACCGCGCAGTGGATCGTCAGAGGATCGCTGATCGCCTTTGCCGGAGCCATCTGCGGCGCGCTCTACCCAGCCTGGATGGCCGCCCGCAAGGACCCCATCGACGCGCTGGCCTACGAATAGGATTCCCCATGAAAAAACTTGCCATCAGCCTCTATGCCGCCGTCACCGTCGCCCTCATGATCTGGGGCTACTACCAGGCCATCTACGTCGCCCCAGACGAGCAGACCATGCACGAGGTGCAGCGTATCTTCTACTACCATGTGCCCTCGGCCATGGTCGCCTTTCTCTTCTTCGCCATCTCGCTGGCCGGCTCCATCGGCTATTTGAGCTTCCGCCATAGCCGCAACGCCTGGGCGCAGATCGCCGACGCCTGGGCCCTGGCTGGCGCAGAGGTGGGCGTGGTCTTCTGCACCGTGGTCCTCATCACCGGGCCGCTCTGGGGCCGCCGCGCATGGGGCATCTGGTGGACCTGGGATGCGCGCCTGACCACCACCCTCGTTTTATGGTTGATTTACGTCAGCTACCTGCTGCTGCGCCGCTTTGCCGCCGGGCCGCAGGTGCAAACGCTGGCCGCCGTCCTGGGTATCTTTGGCGCACTCGACGTGCCCATCGTCTATATGTCCAACCGCTGGTGGCGCACCATGCATCCCGCGCCAGTTTTCGGCGGCGGACCGGACTCCGGCCTGGACCCCGCCATGTTGCGCGCCTTTGGCTGGAATGTTCTGGCCTGGCTGGCCTGGGGCCTGCTCATCCTGGTTCTGCGTTATTACGTCGAGCGCCAGCATCAGATAATTGCCGCCCGCGAAGCGCAAGACGCGCTCAATGCTTGAGAACTGCCTGAGGACGAGGAGAAAACGAGGTCAATTATGGATCAAACTGCAATTCTGAATCACCAGTTCGTCGTTGCCGCTTACGTCATTACCTGGGCCATCCAACTGGGCTACCTGGCCTGGCTCGGCCTGCGCTGGCGTGCGCAAAAGCGCGCCGCTGAGCGACTGTAGCGCCGCTGTCCAGTAGTGCCGCCTTCCTGGTCCATGCTGCCGGACGTCCCCTCTTTCACGTTTTGTGTCGGATGCCCAAGGTCCCTCGCATTTGAGGACCAGGGAAACCAGGAATTCCTTGGCGCGCAAGCGCCCTCCGCCCGGACGGCAAGTCCTTTGCAGATAATTACCCTCCGCCGGCGCACAATGATTTCATGAACAACGATCTCAGACGCAGACCTTCCCTGTTCGTTCTGTCAGGGATCCGCCCGGTCCATACCAGGGACCCCCACCCCCACCCCCCCTCCCCCCCTATACCCCAGGGGGGTATAAATATCCCAAAAATCTTTGCAGATTATTTTTAACCCCTTTGAAATCAACGCCTGGGGCAAATATCTAGCCCTAAATTATCCCGCATCGTGAGAGTTGACCTCTGAAAATGACCGGAAAAACGCCTTTTTTTGCCGGAAAATCCGGCCTTTTTTACCCGATTCGAGCTAAATAATCCATCTGCTAACATTTCTTTTCCCTCGCTTTTCTGACGATTCCATTCCGCAAAGGACACAGTTTCGATCTTCGGCTTCAGCTTTCCAGTAAATGCCTTAGAATGCTCTCTAGCGCGTTAAGAGTCTTTTTTGTCAAGGAGCAATCGATGCGTTTTCCTGCACTTGCCGTTCTAGCACTGGGCTTGGCCACCGTGGCCGCCGCGCAAATCGTCGATCAGAATGCCGCTCCCTGGAGCTACCATGGCAAGACCGGCCCGCTGGTCTGGGGCCGGCTGGACCCAGCCTATCAGGCTTGCGCCAAAGGCCATCAGCAATCGCCCCTGGACATCCGCGACGCGCATCTGAACAAGTCGCTCCAACCCATCGAGTTCCATTACATCGCCGGGCCGGTGACGCTGGTGAACGACGGCCATACCATTCTGGCGCATGTAGCCCCCGGCAGCTACATTGTGGCAGGAGGCGTGCGCTATGAGCTGGTTATGTTCGATTTTCACCACCCCAGCGAAGAGGCGGTGAAGGGCAAGTTGACCGACATGGATGTGCAACTGCTGCACCGCGCCAGGGACGGCAGCATGGCGGTGGTGACGGTGCGGTTGCGCGAGGAGGCCGGGAGCCCCAACGCGGTGCTGGCCATGTTGTGGCCCCATCTGCCCCAAAAGGCAGGCACAACTGAAAAGGTTACGGAGATGGTGAACGCCGCCGGATTATTGCCCGCCGACCGCGGCTACTGGACCTTCATGGGCTCGTTGAGCACGCCGCCCTGCACGGAGGGGGTGCGCTGGTTTGTCTTTGAGCAGGAACTGAGCCTAAGCCGCGAACAGTCGCGCGCTTTCAGTGCAATCTTCGAGATGAATACGCGCGGGCTGCAGGATGCGCACGGACGGCGCATCGAGGCTAACGAATAGGCGCCTGCAACTTAGTCGGACTAATGAGATTTCTATTTTCCAAAAGGCGATTACTGAATCTTATCCGTAGGAGTGGCAATCATGAAGCGCAAGCATATTTTTTGTTGGCTTTTTATGTTTCCTTGTCTTTTGTGTTCGTGTGGTTCAAATAGTTCTTCCAATTCTTCCTTGCAAGCCTCGGTGCCGTGCAACCCGCAGCAGAACACTAACTGTCATTCTTTAGTGGTCACGCAATCCAATGGCAGCACTGTGAAACGCACGTATTTGCTTCATGTTCCCACAAATTTTCAGCCCGGCACCAGCGGGCTTGTTCTGAGCTTGGTTGGTACCGGGAGCACAGGGGAGCAACAGGAAGCCTGGACGCAACTGGATTCATCTGCTGACACGTATGGTTTTGCTGTAGCTTATCCAGAGTCGCTGCCGTCTCCGTACAACAACGGTCTTACAACATGGAATACTTACTTTTACCAGCCCGCGTGGCCTGCCAATACCGCCCCAGATGATATTTCCTTTTTACGGCAGCTCATTACCACGGAGCAAACCAGCCTAAAGGTCAATCCTAAAATGATTTATGTAAGTGGACACTCTTCGGGCGGCTTTATGGCTCAGCGCGTTGGAGTTGAACTCTCTGACATTGTGGCTGCCATTGCGCCACTTTCTTCCTCACTCTATGTGGATTTGCCGCTGACCGGTTCAAATGGACAAACCGTGCCGACGCAGAAGGCGCCTGTTTCGGTCCTGATTCTGGAATCTGATCAGGACGCGATCATTCCTTATTGCGGAGGAGCGGTGTCAACCTCGGCGGGAGCCATGGTCCCTTCACAAGATGTTACTTTCAATTACTGGGCGTCGACGGCGGCTAACAGTTGTACAAAGTTGGATACAAGCGCGTCTTTGTGCAGCAGCGGAACACCGACATCTCTGATTGAAAAAGATGCGAGCAAATGCGCTAACAATACCGAAGTGAAGATATACCGGCTGGTTGGAGGCATTCATACTACTGACTATGACACACCTGATCTTTCGACCTACAACTCGGATCTCAATGCCACGACGGGCACCATGACGAACGATATTTTGTGGAAGTTTTTTGTCTCACATCCAAAATTGTGATCGCCCGGCGCCCAAGGTTCCAATTCTGGAGCCTACCACCGAGGCCAACGGACTAGTATCAAATCTCCAGTTATGCTATTCGCTAGTTCTACCGCGAAACTTCCAGTAGTCTCTGATACCCACCCCCGGTATACTATCCATATGCTGCTCCACGCCGCGCCTGCCCGCTCCGGTACAAACAGAACTCAATCCGTGCTGCGAATTTCGCTGGCGGCCACGCTGGCCTATGTGGTGGTCACGTTTGTTGCAGGGCTGCGCGCTCACTCGCTGGCGCTGATCTCCGAGGCCGGCCACAACCTCTCCGACTTTCTGGCTCTTCTGTTCAGCTTTGCCGCCGTACACTTTCAGTCCCGCGCCGCCGATCCCGCGAAGACCTTCGGCTATCAACGGGCGGGCGTGCTGGCCGCCTTTCTGAATGCGGCATCGCTCATTGTGATTTCCATCTGGATTGCCATCGAGGCCCTCCACCGGTTCATGACGCCGGTTACGGTGCAGCCCCGGCTGATGATGATGGTGGCCTCGGCCGGCGTGGTGATGAACGGCGTGATCGCGGCGCTGCTTTGGCGCGTGGCGCGCGACGTGAACTTGCGCTCGGCCTTTCTGCACATGGCCGGCGACACGCTTTCGACCACGGCGGTGATCGCCGGCGGCGCGGGGATTCTGCTGACCGGGCGGAACTGGATTGACCCCGCTCTTTCGCTGCTGATCGCTGCTTTAATTCTATGGACCAGCATGGGCATCGTTCGCGAGACGCTCAATATTCTTTTGGAAGGCACGCCGCGCGGCATTTCGCTTACAGAGATTCGCTCCGGCATGGGAGCCGTCGAGGGAGTGGTCAATGTTCACGATCTGCACGTCTGGAGCCTTGGCTCGAACTCCAGCGCACTGGCCTGCCACGTGACCATCGCCGACATTCCCCCGTCGGAGAGCGCCTGCATCCTGGCTCAGCTCAACCAGGTGCTCAAGGAGCGCTTCCACATCAGCCACGCCACCATCCAGTTCGAGCACATCGGCTGCGAAGAGCTGGAAGTCTGCGTGGTGCCGATGGAAGAGATGGCGCGAGGCCATGGCAACCGCGGCCATGCGCATTAGTTCAACATAAAAACCGTCTTCAATGATGCAGGGTTTGGATTTCAGCCCATACTCTTCACTTATCATCGAGTTATCCGGTTCATGATCACGAGATTCGGGAGATTTTGCTTGATTCGTCTGCGTATCGTATTCTTTGTTGCCTTGCTTCTGATGGTGCCCGGATTTGCTCAGACAACCCCACAGGAAGCGAAGACCGTTCATATCTCGCCCGCCCAACTGGAAGCGCTGGCCGGCGAGTACACAGATCCACACGAGCCCGACACGCCAATCAGTTTTTACGTTAAGGACGGAAAGCTCATCGTCGAGTCTGAGCGCAATGTCCCCACCGAACTCGTGCCTATCTCCGCCACCGAGTTCGGCTGGCCCCATGCGAAGTTCACGTTGCAGTTTATTCTCGATGACGCGAACCGCGGAGCCGCGCTGATTTTTTCGGATCAGCCTGGAGAGACTTATCACCGCACCGGCAGACCCGTCCATCGCGTCTTCCACGACTACCAACGCACGGAAGCGATGATTCCCATGCGCGACGGGATCAAGCTACACACGGTGATTCTCAAGCCCGCTGACGTAAGTGCGCCACTGCCTTTTCTCATTGTGCGCACACCGTATGGCGTAGACACCACCAACCGCGGCTTGTTCTACGCCTGGGATGCTGAGTTGGCGCGAAACGGCCATATATTTGTTGCCCAGGACATTCGCGGACGGTACAAGAGCGAAGGCGAGTTCGTGATGAGCCGGCCGCTGGCCCACTTGAGCGATCCGAAAGCCACGGACGAAAGCACGGACGCCTACGACACCGTGGCCTGGCTGTTGAAAAATGTGGAGGGCAACAACGGCCGCGCGGGCTTTATCGGCACCAGCTATCCGGGATTTCTGGCCATGGCCGCCGGCATCGATCCCCACCCCGCGGTGAAGGCCATCTCCCCGCAGGCGCCCATGATCGACGTTTGGATGGGCGACGACTTTTTTCACAACGGCGCATTCCGACAGAGTTACGGCTACGACTACGTGCTCAGGATGGAGTCCGGCAAGGAAGAAATCACTCCGGATTACGGCAAAGACAAGGAGGGAAAACCTCGCGACGGCTATGATTTCTTTCTGGAGCGCGGAAACTTTGCTGAAGACGTGAAACAAGCCGGCTCCAAAACTCTCCCTACCTGGAAACTCTTCCTCGAACATCCTGCCTACGACATCGTATGGCGCTCGCGCGGCGTCGAGAACTCTCTCTCGACGGTTGCTGTTCCTACACTATCCGTGGGCGGCTATTACGACCAGGAGGATATGTTTGGCCCGCAGATCGAGTACTCCACGCTCGAAGCCCACGACCGGGATCACAAGAACTTTCTCGTTCTAGGCCCCTGGCGCCACGGCTACTGGTCGTTCCCTTTGCGCCACCTGGGCAACCTGGACTACACCGAGCCCATCGGCAACGAGTATCGCGCCCGCATCGAGGCAAAATTCTTTGCGCACTATCTGAAGGACGAGCCCGGCACGAATCCATCCGGTTTCGACCTGGAGAACACGGCCAGCTTCCAGACCGGCTCGAACACCTGGAAGTATTACTCGCACTTCCCGCCGTCAGAATCACGGCCCACGAGCTTGTATCTGGAGGGCGCGGGATTATTGAGCTGGAGCAGCTCGACCGCGCCGGCAAAGACCAGCTACGAGAGCGACCCGGCCAACCCTGTTCCCTATCGCCATCGGCCTATCCAGGAAACGTATAGCGAAGGTTCGCAGTGGCGCAACTGGCTCACCGAAGACCAGCGCTTTGTCACGGAGCGCAAGGACGTGGCAGTGTGGAAGCTGCCGGTGCTCAAGCGGGATTTGACGCTGACCGGCGAGGTGGTGGCAGACATTTACGCTTCGACCACGGGTACGGACAACGACCTGGTGGTCAAGCTCATCGATCAGTACCCGGCGGACGATACGGATGCGAATATGCGCGGCTACCAACTGATGACCAATGCGGAGATCTTCCGCGGGCGCTATCTGAAATCTTTTGAGAAACCGGCGCCGCTGAGGGCTGGATCAATCCACGAGTACAAGTTCTCGCTGCACGATGTGGATCACGTATTCAAGGCCGGACACACGGTTCTGATTGAGATTCAAAGCAGTTGGTTTCCGCTCTACGACCGCAATCCGCAGAGATTTGTGCCTAATATCATGACCGCGATACCCCGCGACTACCGGCCGGCGACGATCACCATCTACTCCGGCGCGGGTCATAATTCGTCGGTCCAAGTGCCGCTAGTCAGCGCCTGCGAGCTAGCCAAGTGTTATTGAGCGGGGAGGACGAAGCCAGAAGCCTCACTTCGATTTCAATGCTGGCGAAAATTCCAACAGTTCCACCGGGGCGCCATGGTCAAGGATCATGGCCACAGTAACGCCCTCACTGGGGCTGTTGGGCGGCGTCAGAATCTCTTTTCCTTCGAGCGCCGCGGCAAGGTCATCCACCTCAAACGCTATGTGGGGTACGGTCTTGATGATCTCGAGATAAGGCGCATCCGCGTCGTATCGCATCCACTGAATGCCGCAGGGACTGGATTCAAACCCAGAAACATGAATCTTGAGGTGCGGCACATGAATCTCTCCGGGTTGCGGCGTCTGGGTTGGAATGCCGATGTGGTGATACCGCCAGCCCGAGACCGCGATCGCCGAAGGGGGCTCGTGACCCTGCCGGATAGTAACAGGAACAACATCGGCATTATTCGGTGTGTTATCGCTCAATTGCATCTCCTCTGTTTGACTCATCTTCCGTATTATCTTATATTTCCGGGAGAATATCGATAAAATTCTACACTGCATCCATAACTTGACACATAATACGTGCGCACGTATACTGTGTTCATGAATATTACACTCTCTATTGACGAGCAAATTGTCGAGCGCGCCCGGGAGAAGCTGCGCGCCACCGGCAAGACCGTCAACCAGGAGATTCGCGAGCACCTAAAGCATGTGGCCGGAGACGATAACGAGCAACTGGAACGCGACCTGAAGTTCCTCCAGAGCACAGCGGGGCTTGGAAACTCGAACGGGTGGAAGTACAACCGCGATGACGCATATGAAGATCGCCTGAAGTGGCCGCGGTCATGACGACCGGCGTACCGAAGACGAAACTCTCCCGCCTGCTCAAGCTGGTGGAAAAGGGCGAAGAGTTTGTCATTATCAGGTCCGGCAAGAGGGTAGCCACGATACCTGCTACCTCGGTGCGGACTCCACGGGCTTTTTTGGACACGAATATCCTTCTCTACGGCGATGATCTTGCGCATGCCGCAAAGCAACAGCGGGCGTTGGAGCTGATTCTGGAGCACAAAGCGCAGCACACAGGCGTGGTTTCTTTGCAGGTGATCCAGGAATATTTTGTGAACGCCACGCGGAAGCTCGGCCTTGATCCTGGGTTGGTCCGGCAAAAGGTCGAGACCTATTGCCGCTTCGACGTTGTTGAGCCGGTCGCCGCGGATATTCTCGCGGCAATCGACTTACATCGGCTGCACCGGATCTCCTACTGGGATGCACTGGTGCTTCATTGTGCCAGAAAGGCGGGCTGCCGTGTCGTTCTTACAGAAGATATGCAGCACGGCCAGGAATTCGATGGCGTGAGGATCGTCAATCCATTTCTGTAACGCGACCCTTTCGCGCTAGAATAGAGTGAGTAACATGATGATCCATCAGCCCATCCCGGTCCTGCTCTAGCGGCGCCCGCCGCCCAGACTCTTTCTCCGCCCCTTTTCCGTTGCATTTTCAAAGTAGTGAAGACTCGCCACCCGGCGACTGATTTTTGCGGTGTAGATGAGGTTTTTTTATGATCGATCGTTTGGAACAGATGGAGCAGCGCTACGAAGAGCTCTCCGCCCAGCTATCGCTGCCGGAAGTGGTGAAAGACCGCGAGAAGTATCAGAAGGCGGGCAAGGCGCTCAGCGACCTGGAAACTCCGGTGATGAAGTACCGCGAGCTGAAGCTGGTGCGACTGGGGCTGGCGCAGGCCCGCGCCATGCTGGCCGAGGGCGACCCCGAGATGCGCGTACTGGCCGAGGAGGAGATCGCCCAGCTGGCGCCGCGCGAACCGGATCTCGAAGAAGAGATCAAGAAGCTGCTGCTGCCCAAGGATCCCAATGACGAGAAGAATGTGATTCTGGAAATCCGCGCCGGAACGGGCGGCGACGAGGCCTCGCTCTTTGCCGCCGAGGTCTTCCGCATGTACCAGCGCTTCGCCGAGCAGCACAAATGGAAAATTGAAGTGCTGTCGATCTCCGAATCCAGCGTGGGCGGCTACAAGGAAGTGATCGCCATCATCGAGGGCGAGCGCGTTTACTCGCAAATGAAGTGGGAGAGCGGCGTGCATCGCGTGCAGCGCGTTCCGGAGACCGAGACGCAGGGGCGTGTGCATACCTCAGCGGTGACCGTGGCCGTGCTGCCCGAGGCCGAAGAGGTGGACGTGAAGATTGAGGCCAAGGACATTCGCATCGACACCTTCTGCTCGTCGGGTCCCGGCGGCCAGTCGGTGAACACGACGTATTCAGCCGTGCGCATTACTCACATTCCGACCAACACGGTCGTCAGCTGCCAGGACGAGAAATCGCAGATCAAGAACCGCGAAAAGGGAATGCGCGTGCTGCGCTCACGTCTCTACGAGATGGAAATGGAGCGGCAAAATGCACAACTGGCCCAGGCGCGCAAGCAACAGGTGGGTACCGGCGACCGCAGCGAGAAGATTCGCACCTATAATTTTCCGCAGAACCGCCTGACGGATCACCGCATCGGCCTGACGCTGCACCAGCTTGACCAGGTGATGGAAGGACGCTTGCAGCCAATTGTCGATGCGCTGATTACCCACAACCAGGCCGAGCAGTTGAAGGCCGGCGGCAGCCAGGGAGCCTGAGGCATTCCATGCTCTCGCTACGTTATCATCTCGATTTTGGCGCTCACGCTCTGATGGATGGACCGCATCCGGAACGAGCACGCCGGGACGCGGAACTGTTGCTGACGCACACCTTGAAGAAAAACCGCGCCTGGCTCTTGGCTCACGGCGACGAGTTAGTTTCCAATGAGTTACTGCTAAGTTATCGCGAGTTACTGGAGCGCCGCGGTCGCGGTGAACCGATCCAATACATCATCGGCGAGGCGGAGTTTTATGGCTTGCCCTTTCGCGTCACGCCGGACGTGCTGATTCCGCGGCCGGAGACCGAGCATCTGGTAGAAAAAGTCATTGAGCTAGCCGGTTGCTTCGAACGGCCGCGCATCGTGGACATCGGCACTGGTTCCGGCGCAATCGCCGTCGCGTTGGCTCAGAAGCTGACGCAAGCATTGATTACGGCAATTGACCTATCCAAGTCCACCTTGGCAGTCGCCCGTGAAAACGCAGAACGCAATAGAGCTGATCTTCGCTTTCTTGAGGGTGACCTGCTCGCACCCGTCGCTGGCGAACAATTTGAGATTGTTGTCTCCAATCCGCCTTACGTGCCCGCAGCCGACCGCGCCACGCTCTCTGTCGAGGTGCGCGATTACGAGCCCGCGCAGGCGCTGTTTGCCGGAGACGACGGCCTCGATGTCTATCGCCGCCTGATTCCCGCCGCATTTGGCGTGCTTATTTCAGGCGGCTACTTGGTGCTGGAAATCGGCAGCGGCCAATCGCCGGCGGTTACAGAGTTGCTCACCCGCACTGGTTTTGAGCAGATCGAATTCGTTCCCGATCTGCAAGAGATTCCCCGCGTTGCCTGCGCAAGGCGGACTTGAACAGTAGTCCCCGGCCATGGTTTTAACGTCTATGTGAGTAGGGGTATTTTCCCGACCTCAGGAGTTGTCATGAAATACCATTTATTGTCAGCCATCGCCTTCGGTCTCGTGCTCAGCGTAACCGTCTCCGCGCAGGATGCGAACCCCGGGCCTCGCGGCGGACGCGGCGGATGGGGCGGCGGCATGGGCATGGGCGGCGGAATTACCGGAACAGTTACAGAAGTTGCCGCTGACCACTACACCATCAAGACCGATGCGGGCGATACCTATACGATCCACTTCAGCGTCAACACCCGCATCGTAAAGCAGACCATCCAACGCCGGGGTGAAGGCGGCGGCAACCCGCCGCAGACGATTCAGCCCTCCGAGATCAAAGTGGGCGACGCAGTGGGCGTGATGGGAGAAGTGGATGCGGCGGCAAAATCCGTTGGGGCCGTGGTGATTGCACAGCTCGATCCGGAGCGCGCCCGGCAGATCCGCGAGCTGCGAGCCAACTTCGGCAAGACCTGGATTCAGGGAAAAGTGACGGCTATCAACGAAACCAAGGTTACGCTGCTGAGTTCTGTGGACAATGCTGCCCATGCCTTTGTGGCTGACGAGAACACCACCTTTCGCAAGCGCCGCGAGCCTATCACCCTGGCCGATGTGCAGGTGGGCGACGTGGTGCGTGTGGAGGGCGCGGTGAAGGATGGGATCTTTGTAGCCGCGACGGTCGTTGTGATGGGCATGCCGCCGGGAGGAACGCCGGTTGTTCCTCGCGATGCAACAGCTCCGCAACCCAGATAATCCCGCGTATTACTTCATGCCCCGCCTTTTAGCAACGAATGCTAATAGACGGCACACCCACATATTCATGACATACTGATTTCTCAGGTTCATCCAGCGGTCGATTGCAGCGCCGCATCGGCCCATACCAGGGCTTCTCCATAGCTAAGGACGACCTTATCCTCGTTCAGGCCGTTTTTCCGGATGATCGCATCGCACATCGCCCAGTCACCTTGCTCTTGAGACTCCAACCACTGAAGCAGAATGCGCTCGAATTTGGCTTTACCCAAGAGTGCCGCGCGAATCTCCATGCGCAGCGGAAGCTCGGGAGCCAGTTCCTCCATGGGAAGCCGCAGCATGGCGGGCAGCAGGCTCATCATTCCCAGCAGGAATTGCTCGGTGGGGTCGAGGGCACAGCCGGTAGCAGCCAGTTCGCAGAATCGCCCGCGCACGAAGGCCATGCGCAGAATCTCCGCGGGCTGACCGGCGTTGAACTCGCTGGCGATGGCCAGCATGGCAATGTGACGGAAGGTGTTCTCGCCGACGGCCAGCAGCGCCGCCTGGATGGAGCTTACCTCCTGCCGGATGGCGCACATCGGCGAGTTGACCAGACGCAACAGCCGGTAGGTGAGTGACGCGTCGCGCTTCAGCAGTGTGGTCAACTTGTGCAGGTCGAGCACCTCGCTGCGCAGTGCCTGAAGAATCTCGATGTGGGAGAGCCGGTTGGCGGGAATCTTCCGGTTTTGGAGCAGCATGGGGCGGCAGAAATAATATCCCTGAAAGAGCGTGAATCCTTCCTCGCAGGCCAGTTTGTACTCCTCTTGGGATTCAATCTTCTCGGCAACCAGGGCCACCGTCACGCCGCGCAGCCGGTGGATCAGGTTCTTACGCTCCGGAGCGCTGGTGTTCATGAAATCCACCTTGATGTAGTCGGCCATTTCAACCAGCGGATCAAAGCCCGGCTTCCAGGTGAAATCGTCCAGCGCCAGGCGGAAGCCCGCGGATTTCAGCTTTCGGCAGGCGGCAATCAGTTCGGGAGTGGGATCCAGATTTTCCAGAATTTCCAGCACGGTCATGCCAGTGGACAGAATACGGACCCTTTCGTCGATCAGCGATTTCTGGGTGCAGTTGACAAAGGCGGGCACCACGCCGGCCAGCTTTTCCTGCCCAAAGAGGACGATATTGTCGAGCATGGTGCTGGTGGCATGGTCGCCATCGCCGCTAAAAGCGGTCCTCGGACCCTCCCGGAAGAGCAATTCGTAGCCATGAACGCGTCCGAGCAGGTCCATAATGGGCTGGCGTGCCAGGTAGCGCAATACACCGGCAAGCTCGGGCTGCGCGAGTTGCGTGTCCGGAGCCCATTCAGTTTGTGCCGCCATGCGCACCTTCCCGCCTTGCTTATCGGCGGGTCAGGCGTACATCTTGAGAAAATAGAAGAAATTAAGGACGCAGATGTAACGAATTCGCACTATTACGTCGAAGGGCCTATCCTCCCATGAACATTCCGCCATTTACATCCACCACGTGGCCGGTAATGTAGGAGGCGGCATCCGAGGCCAGGAACCTGACCACCTGAGCAATATCGTGATCCGTTCCGCGCCTGCCGAGGGGAATATTGGCCAGCATGGCCGCGCTTACCTTTTCGTCCAACACGGCGGTCATGGGGGTTTCAATGTAGCCCGGCGCCACGGCATTGACGGTAATCCCGCGTGAGGCCACCTCGCGCGCCAGCGATTTCGTCAGCCCGATCAGCCCTGCCTTGGAGGCGGCGTAATTCACCTGGCCTGCCTGGCCGGCGCGGCCCACCACACTGGCCATGTTGATGATCCGTCCCCAGCGGTTCTTGATCATCTGCCGCAAAAGGGCCTGAGTAAGCAGGAATGGACCGGTCAGGTTGATGGCCAGCACAAGGTCCCACTCCGCCCGTTTCATGCTCATCATCAGATTGTCGCGGGTGATGCCGGCATTGTTGACCAGGATTTCAACCTTGCCGAAGCGCTCCAGCACCGCTTTAGCTCCGGCCTCAATCGACTCCTGGCTGGACACATCCAGCCGAAAGGCCGCAGCCGTGCCTCCCAGCGCCTGAATTTCCGCCGCGACCTGGGCCAGCTTTTCCTCATTGATGTCCGCCAAAGCCAGGGTAGCCCCGGCCCGCGCCAGCTCCAGCGAACAAGCCCGCCCAATTCCCTGCGCAGCCCCGGTTACCAGCGCAATTCTTCCCTGTAAATCCGCCATATTATCTTTTGACCTCCGCGCACGCACTCCCGCGCACATTTGTTTTTTCCATTATATGTGGGGATGGCCGTGGCTTTTCAAACCGGCCTTCAGCGTTCAGGAGCTGCAAGCTAAAAGCTTGAGGCTAGAAGCTATTTTTTTACCCCGAGGGAGTAGCCGCCACGGTTACGGGCCGCGCCACCAGTGACGACCGCACCGACTCCGCGGGCCACACATAAACCGCCAACTGACGCGAGTAGTGCAGCACCGGCTCCTCATTAGGCAGCCGCAGCCCCAACACCTCAGCCAGATCGTTCTGCTCAATCTGTGCCTCGGCCTCTTCCAGCGGCCAGGAGGAGTGGTGCAGGTTGGCCCGAATGAGCTGCCCGGCCTGGTTGGTTGAGAACAGACAGTAACGCTCGATCAGGAAGTATTCCAGTGTGCCGGGACGGCTCTCCGCCAGCTTACGCGTTGGACCCAGCCCGCGGTAGCGCGCCTTGAAGACCACACCGGCAAACCGCCTCCGGCTATAGAACGAAAACTCCCGCTCCGTGCGCTGCTCCATGCGCATCTGGGCCCAGTGGTAGGGCAGGCGATAGAACGCGCGCCCCACCGCGACGGCCAGCAAATTGCTGGCATCGAGCGAGAGACAGACCACCCCCGGCGCTCCTGTCCGCTCTTCGCGGACATAGGTGCGCAAACTCAGATCGGGGAAGCTGCGTGCCCCGAGGATCGGCGGCAGGCCGCGCACCCTGACCCGGTCCATACTAAAGGGCATGATCCCCAGCCATGCAGAGCCCTGGAAGGTCTCTACCTGCAAGCCCTCGGGGATCAGCGGCGCCAGCGACGCGGCAGGAACCGGCCAGTGCGCAAAGAGCAAATTGTTCCAGTGCTGGGAGATCAGCCAGTGGCCCTGCGGCCATGGCCGAGGCTCGCGAAAAGTTTGTAGCGGATACTCCCGCATGGCCCGGTTGCTCCTTTTCTTGCCCTATAATTCTATCTTGCCCTATGGCTCTCGCGTTTCCAGTACTAATCCTAAAGAATGTCTGGAGCGGGATCGAGAACGCAAAACAGAATCCGCCCCCATGCCGTATTCTGTTCGCGAGACATCAGAATGTCCAGTAAATCTTTTATGCCCTCCGGGGCCAGCAACCAGACAGAGGTCTTCGCCATCCACGGGACCGATCCCGAGGTGCTGGCCTATGCCATGGCCAAGTATTCCCGGTCAGCGCTCTCCCTGCGCGAGTCGCTGGCCGAGATCAGCTCGCAGCGCGCCGAGCAGTTCCTCAACACTTTTTATTTTCAATACGGCCACCGCTCCATCGCCGACTTGGCTCACGTCGCCATGTCCGTGGAAAGACTCAGTTTGCTGGCCGCCATCGCGCTGGTCGACGAGCAGAGGTGGGACGGCCAGGAGCGATCGACACGCTACCAGAACTTCCTCAAATCCGGCTGGTTTTTCCCGGATTTTGGGGCGGATGCAGCACCGGCCCGGCTCTATTCCGAGACCATCACGAGCCTGTTTGACTCCTACAGGCGTGTCAATGATGCGGTTTTTGACGCCCTGCGCCGGCGAGTAACCTGCCCGCAGGAAATGAAACCGGAGGCTTACGAACGAACGCTGAAAGCGCGAGCCTTTGATGTGGCCCGCTACCTGCTCCCTCTGGCCACCAACACCTCGCTGGGCCAGATTGTGAACGCGCGGACACTGGAAACCCAGGTCTCGCGGCTGCTCTCTCACACCGCCGCCGAAGTGCGCGACCTGGGAATCAAGCTGCGCGAGGCCGCCATCGGACCTGCATGGAACGTAAACGCCCAGGCTGGCGCTGCGCTGGTCGAAAAGCTGGCAGCGTCGGATCCAGAGTTGGCCGCCGAAGCCGCCAACCTCCTCACTCGCGAGGTTCGCAGCGCTCCCACGCTGGTCAAGTACGCCCAGCCCAGCGACTACCAGATCCAGAGCCGCGCCGAACTGACGCTTGCTGCGAGTGAAATGCTGAAGGGGTTGCCGATTGCGGATGTCCCGGTGGTCGATCTGGTGGAGTACACCGAGAGCCTTGAAGTCGAGCTGGCAGCGACGCTGCTGTACTCAGCCAGCCACCACCCCTACAGGCAGATTCGCGACCTGGTTGCCGGGCTGCCCGAGGCCCGCGTGGCGGATATTGTTGAGCTTGGATTACGACATCGCGGCAAGCACGACGAGGCGCTGCGCGCCTTTCATGCTGGAGCTGCTTTGCGCTTTGACATCCTCATGGACATCGGCGGCTTCCGCGACCTGCACCGCCATCGCCGCTGCACGCAGATCATCCAGCCCTTCACCACTCAACACGGCTACGAGACGCCCGCCTGCGGCGACCTTGGTCCCGAGGTGAACCTTCTCGCCGAGGCCGGCGTCCTGGCCGATTACCAGTCCACTATCGACGCTGCCCACGCCGCCAGCGCCCACATCGCGGCCAGCCAGGCGCCCGAGGCCGCGCAATCCGCGAATTACCTCTTGCCGCTGGCCACGCGTGTCCGCAGCCTCTTCAAGATGGACTTCGCCGAAGCACAATACATCATTGAGCTGCGCTCCGGTCCTGCAGGCCACTTCAGCTACCGGCGCGTCGCCTGGGAGATGTTTTTAGCTCTCCGGAGCCAGCATCCGGCGCTGGCAAAGCACATCCGCGTCACCGACTTCACCCAACCCATCGACTTGCTGAAGAGATAGCCGCAAGCTCACTCCACCGGCTCCAGATGCGCGGTAAAGTGCCTTAGGAAGGGCGCTTCGTAGGTCAGCCGCAAGCCTTTGATCTTTTCGCGCCGCGCAAAGACCTGCAAGATAATCTCCACCACGTAATCGATGTGGCTCTGCGTGTAGACGCGCCGCGGAATGGCCAGCCGCACCAGCTCCATCTGCGCCGCCGCGCCGAACATCAGGCTGCCAATCTCCACCGAGCGGATGCCGCCTTCCAGGTACAGCTCCGCGGCCAGCGTCACGCCGGGAAATTTGTCTGCCGGAATGTGCGGCAGAAATGCCTTGGCGTCGAGATAGATGGCGTGGCCTCCCGGAGGCTGCACAATGGGTACGCCCTGCGCGGCTATGTGGTCGCCCAGGTACGCCGTCGCGGCGATGCGGTAGCGCAGGTAATCCTCCTGCAACGACTCCTGAAGACCCACGGCAACTGCCTCCAAATCGCGGCCGGCAAGCCCGCCGTACGTCGGGTAGCCCTCGGTCAGAATCAGCAGGTTCTTCTCCTGGCGGGCAAGAATGTCGTCGTTGGTGCACAGAAAGCCGCCGATGTTTGCCATGCCGTCTTTCTTGGCGCTCATGGTGCAGCCATCGCCCAGTGCGAACATCTCCTTGGCAATCTGTTTGGGCGTCTTTCCGGCGTAGCCCGGCTCGCGCAGCTTGATGAAGTACGCGTTCTCGGCAAAGCGGCAGGCATCGAAATATAGCGGAATCTCGTGCTGGTGGCAGACCGCGGCAACCGCCCGCACATTTTCCATGGAGACCGGCTGACCGCCGCCGGAGTTGTTGGTCACCGTGAGCATGACCAGCGGAATGCGGTTGCGTCCCACCCGCGCAATCAATGCCTCCAGCGCCGCCACGTCCATGTTGCCCTTGAAGGGAAGGCGCTTCTCCGGCTGCCGCGCCTCGGGCGGCAACAGGTCAACCGCCTCGGCGCCTACGGCCTCGACATTGGCGCGGGTAGTGTCGAAGTGCGTGTTGTTGGGCACAACATCGCCCGGCTTGCACATTACCTTGAAGAGGATGCGTTCCGCCGCCCGTCCCTGGTGGGTAGGAATGACGTGGGTGTAGCCGACAATGCTCTGCACGGAGTCCTTGAAGTGGTCGAAGCTGCGGCTGCCGGCGTAGCTCTCGTCGCCCTCCATCACCGCCGCCCACTGGTGCGTGGACATGGCGCCGGTGCCGGAGTCGGTGAGCAGGTCGATCAGCACATCGTCGGCATGGAGCAGAAAAAGGTTGTAGTGCGCTGCGCCCAGCAGGCCCTCCCGCTCCTCGCGGGTGGTCCAGCGGATGGGTTCAACGCTCTTGATGCGAAACGGCTCGAAAATGGTCTTGGTCGGCATGGAAAAACTCCTGCGGAGAGGCGAATACATTTTAGCAGCGTCATCCTACGGCTTGGCGTGTAAGCACTGTCTGCCCCACCGCAGGTGGCTGCTAGAATCATCAGGGAGCGGTTTCCATGAGCGTAAGCGCCCTGTATCCCGGAACCTTCGACCCGCCGACCAACGGCCACCTCGACCTGATCGAGCGCGGGGCCAGGCTGTTTGACCACCTCATCGTCGCTATTCTTAGCAATCCGGTGAAAGATCCCCTGTTTACGGTTGAGGAGCGGGTGGAGATGCTGAAGGAATCGACCGCCACGCTGAAAAACGTATCGGTGGCCACCTTTGACGGGCTGATGGTGGAGTTTGCGCGCAAGCAGGGAGTTTCAGCCGTGCTGCGCGGCATCCGCGCCATCAGCGACTACGAATATGAATTCCAGATGGCTCTGATGAACCGCCGCCTCGCCCCGGAGATCGAGACCGTTTTCTTGCAACCCGCCGGGCGCTACTCCTTTGTCAGCTCGCGGATGCTGAAGGAGGTCTTCAGCTTCGGCGGCGACGTGAGCGGTCTGGTGCCGCCCAACGTGCTCAAGCGCCTGCGCGGGCGCATGGGCGCGAGCTAACGCGAACTCCCAGGCCTCGAAGATGAAACCTGGGAGTTTCTGAGAGCAGTTGTTGCAATACAGCCCCAGTAGTTACCTCACCACCTCAAGAACGACCTCGATATCTAGATGCCGAGAGCTTCCCGGCGCATCCAGCGATCCCAGCATCATCGGCTTGCCGGGAGTCAGCAGCGAGGTACAATCCAAATTTGCCTGCCGAATCACCGGATTGCCCCTGCCCACAGTCGATTGTTCCTCAGAGACGCCGGTCTGATCCACTGTCGAATTTACCCGCACACCTGCTGCGGATTCTTTCAAGCGCACGTAGATGGTGAGTCCAACATCCTGATACTGGATTTGCGCTGGCGCCAGACTCGCCGGATTGGAAGATTCCGTTGCGATAGGAACCTTGCTGCCCAGTTTAATTTTTCCTTGTTCGCCTGCATTGACGGTCAAGGAATAATGCTGCGTGCCGATACGCTTGACGCCATCCATCTCCGTGAGCGTGTAGGTCAACCGATAAGTTTGTGGCGCCATCTCGCTCTTCGGTTCGCTTGCCTTTGGCGCGGGCGTATCCATCTGCGCAAAGATTCTTGCGCCACCGCAGCTCAACACCAATGCGATTCCCAGAACTCCAATTGTCTTTTTCATGTTTTCTCCCTTTCACTCCGTGAATAGATCTGATTTGTGATCTTCCTTGCCGGATTGCTCGACAAACTTTCGAAACTCCGCCTCGCTCTCCGCTTCCTGTTGTGCGCGTATCACAGGATTCAACATGGCCATCACCTGTGGATCGCCGGTATGAACGGCGCGCAGCAAGAGCTTCTCCTCTTCGGTCAGAGGAGCCACTGGAGCGGGATGGCTGGGGGCGCGCATCTCACTGAGAAGCACTGCATCTTCGGCGCTGATCGGTTGCATCTTTCGCTCATGAGAAGCGGTTCTGAATGGTGTTCTGGTTGGCGCGATTGGTTCCTGGGGCAGAAATAATGCTTGTTGCGTGCCGGATGCCGGCTGCACGGGAAGAGCGTACTGCCGGGCCTGCATCGATGGATGCTCGTGTCGCTGAATGGCCATGATCGTAAAGAACAAGCAGGCGGCGATCACGGACGCCAAAGCAACGCTCCATGCCCATCGCCGATTTACGGCATGACGCTCTGATGCGCGCACCTCGACCGCAGCCAGAATACGACGCTCCAAGCCCGGATAGGCTTCCGTATCTCGCAAACCCGCCAACACCCTACCAATGGTTTCCTCTGCATTTTTCATCGCTCGCCTCCTCGCGCTTCGAGCCGCTCGCGCAGCCGCGTTCGCGCGCGAAAGAGCAAGGCCCGAACCGCGGACTCGCTCCGGCCCACAACCTGCGCCATCTCCGCCGTGCCCAGCTCCTCGATAGCGGAAAGCATCAGTACGTGGCGCTCCGCCCTGGGTAATCTCTCCATTTCGCGCAAAACCGCTTTCATGCGCTGCACATGTGCCAGTCTTTCGTCGGCCGGAATGCCGCTTACCGCCAGGCTCTCCGCAAAGCTCTCATCCATCTGCTCCGGGCGAATGCGCCGTCTGCGGTCAAGGGCGAGATTCCATGTGATGCGAACCAACCATACCCGCATATCGCGGATTGCCGGCAGTGACCGGTGGCGCTCGATCACGCGCAGAAAAACGTCCTGTATCACATCCTCGGCTTCGGCGCGATTGCGCAACACGGCATGAGCTACACGAAAAAGGAGCCGGGAGTAGGTCTCCGCGAGCGCAGCGAGGTCAACCTCCGGCTGCACGCTCTCCGTGGCAAACGAAATCAAGCTGCCTCCCGCAATCGACGCCATAAGTCCCTGCTATTCAGACAGACGCCCCAAGTGCGCAATAGCTCGACTATATTTGGGGAGACCCATGAGCCGCATTTTTCACCGCCATTTTGCGCCAGCCAAAAAATCTGGCAAGATAGAGACAGCTATGACGAACCCCTCTTCTTCCCAAGTCTTTGCCGGCCGCATTGGCCGGATCGAGGTCTCCGCGACCATGGCCGTGGCCGCCGAGGCCGCCAAGCTGCGCGCCCAGGGCGTCAACCTGGTCGATTTTGGCGCGGGCGAGCCGCACTTCAACACGCCTCAGCACATCAAGGACGCGGCCATCGCCGCCATCGAGGCCAACTTCACCCGCTACACCGTGGTGCCGGGCATACCCGATGTGCGCAAGGCTATTGTCGAGCGCCACGCGGCCGACTTCGGCTCCGATTACGACCTCTCCGAGGCCATCTTTACCACCGGCGGCAAGCATGCCCTCTTCGACGCCATCCAGATTTTGGTGGACCACGGCGACGAGGTCATCCTGCCCGTTCCCTACTGGGTCAGCTTTGCGGACATCGTTCAGTACGCCGGCGGCAAGGTAGTCTTCCTCAAGACCAAAGAAGCGGAGAACTTCCGCATCACGGCGGAGGCCATCGAAAAGGCGATTACGCCCAAGACCAAGGCCATCATCCTCAACTCGCCATCGAACCCGGCCGGCTCGGTGGTTTCGGCCGAAGACACGGAGCGCATTGTTCACCTGGCCCACGAGCGCAAGATTTTCCTGCTGCTGGACGAGACCTACACCTATCTGAACTATGCCGGCAAGCCGGTCAGCGGCGGCTCGTTCACCTGGGCCAAGGAGCATCTGGTCATTCTCGGCTCATTGTCGAAGACCTACGCCATGACCGGCTGGCGGGCGGGCTTTGCGCTGGCGTCGAAGGCCGTTACGGCCAACCTAAGCAAGCTCCAGTCGCAGAGCACCTCGAACGCCACCAGCATTGTGCAGAAGGCGGCCATTGCCGCGCTGAGCAGCTCGCAGGAGTGCGTCACCGAGTTCCGCGCCGAGTTCATCGCCCTGCGGGACTACATGCTGGCCAAGCTGGCCGAGATTCCTGGCGTTACCTGCACCAAGCCCGAGGGCGCGTTTTACGTTTACCCGAACATCGGCGCATTTTTGGGCAAGGGCGGCATCAAGACCACGACTGAGATGGCCACGCGGCTGCTTCACGAGGCCCACGTGGTCACCGTTCCCGGCGAGGCCTTTGGAACCGCCGAGCACATCCGCCTCTCCTACCCGGTGACCCGGCAGAACATCGACGAAGGAACGCGGCGCATGGGAGAGTTTCTGGCCAAACTGAAGTAGGCAGGTACTGCAGCCTGTTTTGCCCGGAAAGGCACGGGCTGCGGATTTTGCCCAATTTCAGGATTTTTCAGCAGGCGGGACGGCTTTTTCAAAAAATTTCATTCAGCCCTGTGCAAAGGTATCGTTCGTCGGGTAGGATGTGGTTTCGATGAAAAAGTCAATGGATTTCCGTCCCGTGATTCTTGCCGGAGGCAGCGGTACGCGCTTCTGGCCCCGCTCCCGCCGCGCCCACGCCAAGCAGGTTCTTGCCCTGGATGGCGAGCGCTCCATGCTGC